>SXGS01473197.1_pt1 | contig 10874 bp, 5 predicted proteins | sample 3174681 | NCBI WGS metagenome assembly SXGS01 (sample SAMN11356861, study PRJNA531348) | freshwater metagenome | isolation source: freshwater sample F1-80 | place: China: Fuxian Lake, Yuxi | collected 2017-12-25 | reverse complement strand
GATAATCAGAGGTTCTGCCAACCATTACTTGAACGAGAAAAGCAACCAGAATTTCAAGTTAATAATTTCACTGCTTACCGCGCCACTTTTTTGAATTGGTGAGTAGGATTAAATTAATCTGCATGAACAAATTCAAACCGATTAAATCAAGCATCCTCAACGGTTAGTCTAGATTACGCATCGACGAGGAACTGGTCGGGAAACGGGGATCTCAGGGAAGGGGTGAAAACACCAATAACTGCCATTTTGACAATTGCCGTTATTAACAACGCACCGTGTTATTAATCCTGCCTTTTTTGTTCGTTTTCCAAACGTATCTTAGCGCGGTCTATTTGACATTGATCGCATCTGGATAGGATTCGAAAACGGAATAACGCTGGTGCTTACATATAACTTAAACCCCTCATGTGCACCACAAAACCGCGGTTTAAAAACGGTGGATTTCCACAGCTTTTGAAACGGCCCTGCTACCCTTATTTAATTTCGCCCAGTTGCGCAATTCGTAATCAAGCATCAAGCCATGGGAAAATCTTGCCTGCCACCCTAACACAATCGGGTAAAATATTTCTGCCACCGGTAGGAACGAGGCACAACTCCAGTCGCGAAAAGGTTTTTTCGAGGAAAAATATCCCGATGGCGAGGCCGAATCGTTTGGCACGCTATTGGCTTTATTTAACCAACTGACCGTCTCCCTCTTCTGATGTCTGATTGAAATATAATCGCACACATTTCATCTATAGCAATTTCTCGATAAAACCACTGGGCTTTCCATGACATTTAAAAACATCAAGGACAAAACCATTCAAAACTGTCCGAACAATGAAGCTGCTCATCAGATTAACGAAGTCATTTGGGGCATTCAACCGCCGGAGACCACCGTCATAATATTTTCCAAGGATCGTGCTCTCCAATTGGATGGTACTATCCGCTCATTCTATCGCCACTGCTGCGATCCTCAGAATTCAGTTGTAAAAATACTATATTATACTAGTAACGAAACCCACCGGATCCAGTACCAAGAGCTAGCCGAGGATTTTCCAGCGTGCAAATTTATTCCCGAGCAAGATTTTAGAAATGATCTGATCAAGGCTCTAATAGGTTCAAATCTTGTTCTTTTTCTGGTTGATGATAATATATTCTTAAGAGATTTTTCACTGAAAAAATTATGTTCTGAACTTAAGCAAACACCCGAAGCTATCGGCGTTTCATTGCGATTAGGTCGGAATACTGACTATTGTTACCCTCTTGACTGCACCCAAAAGATCCCAGTTTTTTCAGTCGGTAAAGGAGACTTATTGGCGTTCGATTGGACTACGTCAGAGCACGATTTCGCTTATCCATTGGAGGTCTCAAGCTCGATCTATAGGAGCACCGATTTGGTGCCATTAATTCGTTCTATTAAATTTTCAAACCCTAACACTCTTGAGGCAAAGTTAGCGGAAATGGCAAATTTATTCAAGACCTCCCACCCAACACTTATATGTAATAATTTATCTATTACATTCTGCGCACCAATCAATAAGGTTCAGACCGATTTTGGGAATCGAACTGGAAATCAAAGCAATCTATCCGCTGATAATCTTTCAATCCAATTTAGTAATCATCAGCGTTTTGACTTAACGAAGATTGACAGTTTTATCCCCAATGCTTGCCACGAAGAGATCCATGTCACACTGATTTCAAAAACAAAAATCCGACCCATTGTAAGCGTTATTATTCCTTGTTTTAATCAGGCGGCTTTCTTAGATCAAGCGGTTGGCAGTGTTATTACTCAGGATTACTCAGAATGGGAGATAATAATTGTTAATGATGGAAGCCCTGACGCAACCAGTAAGGTGGCCCAATATATGATCAATAAACACCCTGATCGAAGGATCAGAATTATTGAACAGGCAAATCAAGGTCTTGCGATGGCCCGTAACAACGGAATATCAGTTTCCTGCGGTAAATACATTTTACCGTTGGATACAGATGACGCGATCGATCCTGGATTTTTGTCTAAGACTGTAGCAGTTCTCGAGGCGAACACGGAGGCGGATATTATCCAAACAAACCAAAGATCGTTTGGAGATATTAACGAACAATTTGAGACAGGCAATTTTAGATTAGATAATCTTGCCACTGCAAATCAGATTTATTACTGCTCACTATACCGCAGAAAAGTGTTTGATACTGTTGGCGGTTATAACCCCAATATGGTTTGGGGATATGAGGATTGGGATTTTTGGATCGGGGCTGCAAAGAATGGTTTTAAAGCAGTCAAGGTTGGGGAACCTTTGTTTTTTTATCGCATGAAATCTGGCAGCATGTTGACCCAAGCCATGCAACGAGATAAGGAATTGCGGGCTCGTATTGTCTTAAACCATCCTGAGATCTACAATCAGGCAAGTCGAGAACACGCAGTACAAGTCTGGGCGCGAGTGGATGTGGAAGCGAGATCGATTCGGTCACAAGCATTTGAATCAACTCCCAAGGCTAAAGTCGGGCAACCAATTCATGAACCGGACCCCCTTTCCAAGGCCGAGTCCATGGCGCGGCAGGCGCTGGCACTCGATCCCCAGGGACCCGATGCACTGGCCCTTCTGGCACACATTCTTTTTAGGCAGCAACGCTGGCTCGAGTGCGCACAGACCTGCCAGAAATTGCTGACAGTCCAACCGAAGAACACCGATGGGATGGTAATCTTGGCCGAGTGTTTGGTGAATCTGAGGGACATTCAAACCGCTCTCGAGGTGTATCGCACTGCCTGCGGCGTGACCCCCAACGACTCAGCCCTTCAGGCGCGGATTCAGGAATTGGAGGCCCTCACAGGAGAATCAACGGCTCTCACACCAGAGCAAGATGCAGCCATCCAACTCGGGCTTCAGGCGTTGGAGAACGAACAGACCTCCACCGCTTTGGAACACTACCGACGCGCTCAATCGCTCGGCCCCGCTCACCCGGATCTGGACATCATTGTCCAGGAATTGGAAATCCGCCTGGCCTCGATGGCCGCAGCGGCAACGCCCCCGAGCACCTCGAACCCGGACTCGATGTCAGCGGTCAGTCCTACCAAGCAAGTCAACATGCGCCAACGCGAACCGGGTTGGTCTTTTCTCATCATCACCAACGGCAAGAGGCCCCTAAAATTAGCACGTGAGATCGAATCCATCCGCGCGCTCAAGATTCCTCGGTTCGAAATCCTGGTCGGCGGCGAACCGCCCACCGAGCTCCCGGCGGGTGTCGGAACGGTCCTCGCCGTCGACGCCGCTCGCAACGGGCGGTTGGGAGAAATGCGCAATGCGCTGACCGCCGCTGCCCGGTACGACCATTTTGTGGTGGTGGATGACGACTTCATTTTCCACGACGATTTCTACACCGGTCTCCAGCGCTATGGAGACGATTGGGAGGCGCTGTCTGTGCGCATCCTGAATCCAGACGGATCCCGATTCTGGGATTGGGCCACTCATGGAGGACCTCGAGGGCACGTGTTGCTGGACTACACCGACGATGATGACCATGTGTACATCACCGGAGGTCTGATTTTGCTGAAAGCCGAGGTGGCAGACCGAGTGAAGTGGGATGATGGCAGGGGATTCTACCAAGGCGAAGACCTGGATTTTTCAAGCAGGTTAAGGAAGGCCGGAATCCGTCCGTCCTTCAATCGCCACAGCTCGACCACCCACGATGATGGTCACTACATGCTCGTGATGAACCCTGTGGGCCGCCAAATGGCACGTCGCCCGGTTGAACTCGGGCTACCCGTCCGCTGGTCGGCCCCGTTCTTCAATCCGAGTGGTTACGCCAGCGAGGCGATCAACTTTGTCCTGCCGTTGGAAAAGAGGAGCACTCTCGGCATTCTCCATAATTCCTCGATCGAATCGGCGACATTTGCTCGCGGCCTTCCCGCTGCAGACCGCGAGGCGCTATTCCGGATGCGCGACCGGTTCGGAACGCTCCGTGGCGGCATTTGCATCTCCCACGGCCCTGCAGGGTTCTTCACTCGCCTCCCCGACGCCGACTACAGCATCGGTCGCACGATGTTCGAGACCGATCGCATCGCACCCGATTGGGTTGCCGCCTGCAATCGGATGGAGGAGGTGTGGGTGCCGTCGCAGGACAATGTCGAGACCTTCGCAGCCAGTGGCGTGGAGCGCTCGAAATTGGTGGTGATTCCAGGAGCGGTGGATTCGGAGTTCTTCGATCCAGCCCGGCACACGGTCTACCCGTTGCCCGGCAAGGCCCGGTTCAACTTCCTGTCGATTTTCGAGTGGTCCTCCCGCAAGGGGTGGGATGTGTTGTTGGCCGCTTATTTGCGCGAGTTCTCGGCCGACGACGACGTGTGCCTGTGGCTGCGCACCTACTTGTTCTCCAAGCCCGACGGGGATCCGACTGAGGCGATCTGGCAACGGATCCGGGCATTCACCGCATCGCTGGGATTGGAGGGCAAAAACCTACCCCGCATCGAACTCATCGCCGACCAGGTTCCCAGCGACCAATTGCCAGGCCTGTACCTCGCCTGCGACTGCTACGTGGCTCCGAGCCGAGGCGAGGGCTGGGGACGCCCTCAACACGAGGCCATGCTCATGGAGCGGCCGGTCATCGCCACCAACTGGAGTGCCAATACCGAGTTCATGTCGGACGAGACGAGCTACCTGCTCGACTACGAACTGGTCGAAGCCCGCGGTCTCGAACCCGAGCTCTGGCACTACAAGGGACACCGCTGGGCCAACCCCTCCGAGACCCACTTACGATCGCTGATGCGCCGCGTGTTCACCCACCCGGAAGAAGCCCGCGCCAAGGGCCAGGCGGCCCGCCAACACATGGCCCGCCATTACAGCCGGGAGGCCGTGGCCGATGCGGTGATCCATCGGTTGCAAGCCATCGAGCGCTCGTTGATCTCACCGCAATTGCCAGCGGCACGGGTGGTCGATCTCCATGGACCGGATGCGACGAGCGCGCCCATTTTCGCAGTGCCCAACGCAGTGCCCAACTCAACACCGAACGCCACACTCACCCTGTCGCTAGAGGGATCCTTCCTCGACCTAGGTTCTCTTTCGCATGTGAACCGCTCGCTCATCCAGGGCCTCAATCAAGAGCCTCGATTCCGGGCCATTGCCGTCTCGACGGACGCAGCATCCGCCAAGTCGGCCTCACCGGATCTGAAAGGCTGGTCCCAGCGAGTTCAACGTCGCTCCCCCTCGGACACCGCGATCACCCTGCGTCACGCCTGGCCACCGGACTGGCGTCGCCCGGAGCACGGCGCATGGGTGCTCATCCAGCCTTGGGAATTCGGGTCCATCCCCGCGGAGTGGGCAGAGAAGGCTCAGGCCGTGGATGAGATTTGGTGCCCCAGCCGCTACGTCCGGAGTTTGTACCTGCAGGCGGGTATCCCAACCGGAAAACTCCGGGTGCTGCCCAACGGCTACAATCCCGCGGTTCATCATCCCGGAGCCGCACTCACCCCCATCGCTACGAGCAAGCGCTTCAAGTTCCTCTTCGTCGGCGGAACCATCGCTCGAAAAGGGTCGAACCTGTTGTTGGAGACCTTCCTGAAAACCTTCCGTCGCTCTGATGACGTGTGCTTGGTGATTAAAGATTTCGGCGGCAAATCGGCCTACCAGGGTCAGACCCTGTCCGAGCGGATTCAAACGGCTCAGGCCGACCCCGCAGCGCCAGAGATCGTGTACATCGACCAGGAGTTGCCCGAGCGCGAACTGGCCGGTCTTTACACCGCCTGCGACTGCCTCGTTCACCCTTACCGCGGCGAGGGCTTCGGACTCCCGGTGCTCGAGGCGATGGCCTGCGCGCTGCCCGTGATTTGCACCGGCGGCGGTTCTACCGACGACTTCGCCACCGATGAGTTCGTCCATCGCATCCCGGCCTCTCGGGAATTCGTCGGCAACGAAGTGAGCGGCATAAAACTAGACCATCGAGGCTGGTGGTTGAGCCCAGATCCGGAGGCCCTGTGCTTAGCCCTCCGCGAAGCCGTAGAACAATCACCGCAGTGGCGGCAACGAGCCCAACTGGGTGCCGAGCATGTGGCTGCCCATTGGACCTGGAAAAACGCAGCACAAACCGCCGCCCGTTTTGCCCGGGAGTTAGTGACCCGCCGCGCAAACCGGATTGAAGAGAAGGCCCGCCTCGCCCGATCGGGGCGTCCGTTGACCTTGCCCGAGGTTTCATTCCAGGGAGATCTCTTAGCCGCCCGGAACGCCTTCCAATCCAAGAACACCACGGACGCCTGGCGACTGGCTTGCACTGCCATCGAAGAGCGTCCCTTCCACCCGGAAGGCTGGGTCTTCTTGAGCGAGGTGGCCGTCAGCGTGGGCCACCGGAGCCTGGCCCGACGATGCGCCCAGAAGGCCGTCGCTCTGACACCCAACTGGAAGCCCGCCAAGCGACAACTCTCCAGCATTACCGGTGGGTCCGATAAGCCCACGGCCGAATTGAGCGAGCCCCCGTTGCGCGAAGGATTGGCGCCACGCCTGTCGGTCTGCCTCATCGCCAAGAACGAGGAGCGCTTCCTCGACGGATGCCTCCAATCGATCCGCGGCCTGGCCGATCAACTCATCTTGGTGGACACCGGCTCCACCGACCGAACCGTCGAAATCGCCCGCAACCACGGGGCCGAAGTCCATTTCCGAGCCTGGGACCACGACTTCAGTGCCGCCCGCAATGCCGCCCTGCTGCACGCCCGTGGCGATTGGGTTTTAATCCTCGATGCCGACGAAGAAGTCTCCCCGGCACACCACGCGGCGCTGCGTGCACTCCTGACTCGACCCAATGCGATCGCTTACCGACTGCCCCTGGTGGACGTCGGTCGCGAAGGCGACGGCGTCAGCCAGGTGCCCCGTTTATTCCGCAACGCGCCCCAGCAGTTCTATGTGAGCCGGATCCATGAACAGGTCTACGCCAGCCTCGAACTGAACCGTGAGAAGTGGTCGATGGAGAACCTCTTCGGCGACGCTCAACTCATTCATCATGGCTACCAAGCCGAGGTGGTCAAAAGCCGCGACAAGGTCCAGCGGAACCTCCGCCTCCTGGAACAAGCCAACGAGGAATACCCCAATGACGTCAACCTGCTGATGAACCTCGGGCTGGAACTCTGGCGATCCGGTCAACAAGTCTACGGCCTCGCGTATTACCAGCAAGCCTACACGGCCATGCTGCAGCAACCCTACGCCCAGACGCCCCCGGAGCTAAGGGAAGTATTGCTCACCCAGTACGCGTCGCACCTGCTGACCCTCCAACTCTACCAGGAAGTCATCAGCCTCTTCCACGAACAAGCCGTTGCGCCCAAGGCCCGCACGGCCTCGCAGCACTTCATCATGGGGCTAGCTCATTCGGCACTGCAGCGCTGGGAACCCTGTGTAACCCACTTGCAACAATGCCTGAAATTGCGAAACCAACCAGCACTCACCCCCATCCATCAGGATATCCGGAGTGCAACCCCGGCCCACTGCCTGGCTCATGCCCTGCGAAAGCTTGGGCGCAAGGCCGAGGCTCAGAACGCTTTTGAGCAAGCCCTTCAAGACGACCCTCTCAATGAATCAGCGCGAGTAGAGTTCGCCGCCTTCCATGCAGAGGAAGGCCAAATTGTTCCAGCACTCACCCTGCTGAACGCAGGCATCCAGCAGAACCCTAAGCAGGCCAAGGTCTGGGAGGCCGGTGGAGCCCTTTCGCTCCGCCAGCGCGACACCCTGGAGTTCGCCCTGGACTGGAGCAGTGAGGCCCTCAAGCACCTGCCTGACCATCCCACCTTGCAGCGGCAGCGGGCGGAGACCCTCTTGCTCAACGGGCATGTCCACGAGGCCCTCCCACTCTGGAGCGAGGTGTCACGGTCCAACGATGCAGCCAGTTCCTGCGGCCTCATCCTCTGCCGCCTGTTCGCAGGCGAATCCCAGTCGGCCCTGCCGCCGGACCGCGAAGTAGCCGTGAGCCAAGATCTCATCCGGCGGTACCGACAGTCGGTGGAAATGGGCCTCGACGGCTGGGTCCACGCCTTGCACCAACGGGTCGACACTCTTCGTCAGACGCTGCCCTCGGCTGCTCGCCTCATTGATCAGGTGGTCGCCGAGTCCGGCCCAGAAAAGTAATCTGCCACAGTTCTCATGAAACCCGTCAATCCGCCCCGCCTCTGGCTTCTGGCTTTGGGACTCCTCCTCGGAGGGTGCCAGAATCAAAAACTAGCGCTGCCCGAACTGGGAGCACGCTTCGAGGTTAAAAACGTCTATCGCGCTGTCGAATCCCTGCCCAAGGAATTGCAACGAGTGGTCCTAATGCCGGTGACCGTCTCGACCCCCGAACTAGCGACTCTCGATCACCGCAACCAACTGGCACAAATCCTCGAAGAAGAGCTTCGGAAACTCCACCGCTTCGAGGTCGTGAAAGCCACTCCGGAAGAATTGCGCCGTGGCTTCGGCAAGGACGCCTTCTCGGCCGGCGAAACCCTTCCCGCAGACCTGCTATCGCGAATCCAATCAGCCCATTCGGCCGACGGCGTGCTCTTCGTTCAGATTGCCAGTTACCGGCCATTCCCTCCGGTAGCCATCGGGTGGGAGCTACGCCTGGTCACCACCGATCTGGGAAAGACCTTGTGGTCGGTCGATGAAACCTTCGATGCCTCCCAGGCCGAGGTCGCTCGATCAGCCCGCGACTACTTCCGCAGCCATCACACCGGATCCGCAGAGTTGGCCGACCCGCACGCCGACCTGCGCTCACCCTCCCGCTTCTGTCGGTACACCGCCCAAACCGTCTGGAAGACCTTGCCCCAGCGATGAAGGCTCAAGTTTTTAAATCACTGACCGATATCCCTAATGTGGTTGGTTTTTGGGGGATAACAGGAATCAACCGCGCCTGCCTAGAAAGTGAGAAACCATGGACATCCAACGCACGGGCACCCTCGACTCCACCTCGAAAGTACAGCGCAACACCACTCGCCGAGAAGCCATTGCTCCGGCACTTAATGAACAAGACTTCTCCCAAACCGACGCCCTTCGAGGTGCTCTGGACAACCTGCCCAGCAGCCGCCCTGAAAAAGTCCGCTACGCCAGGGATTTGGCCACCAATGTCGAATACCCTCCGACCAAGACCATCCGACAGCTTTCGAACCTGCTGGCCGTCAAGATACAAGGCCCCAACGACCCCATGGCCCTCTGATTTTCAAACACACCACCGAGCTGTCGCGAGCAACGCATTCCAAAACCCAAATTTTTGAACCGAGCTCGTCTGAACCTCGGCCCAATTTACCCACACCTCTAATCCGACTCATCCACCCATGAGATACAACACTAACCCCTGGCTCTCCTACCGACAGGTCGCCACAAAGACCGCGACGCCAGGACAACTCGTCCTGATGCTATTTGATGGAGCCCTGCGCTTCCTCGACAAAGCACTGGTCGGCTTCGACCTCGACGATCCCTTGGACTCCAACCTCGCGATCAACAACAACATCCTCAAGGCTCAGGAGATCCTCCGGGAATTGAACATGTCGCTCAACATGGAGAAGGGGGGCGAGTTCGCGACCACCATGCGGCGCCTCTACAACTACTACGATTTGCAGCTCTCCCAGAGCAACCTGCGGAAAGACCCTTCCGGCGTTGAGTTAGTCATTCGCCTGCTCTCGGTGATCCGCGGAGCCTGGGCTGAAATGCTCACCGGTAACTCGGCCAACACCGTTGATCTTCAGGTGGAGCGCCAACTTCAGGCCGCCTAATGACAACCGCCTAATGGTTGGTCGCCAGCCTTCCATCTGTGAACAGTTGATCCAACTCAACCGGCCCCAAAACTGATGCGATCTCGTTCGACATTATCCCGTTCGACTTTATCCCGTTCGATAATGTTTCGGAAGCCACTTGAATGAGCGCCTGTCACGACCTGTTCAAGACCTATGAAGAATGGCGCGATTGGTCGGTACGCGAAGGCGAGGCCATTCGCAGTGCCGATTGGTCCCGGGTGAATTCCTGCCAGCGGGCCAAGATGGAACTTCAAGGGCGGATCATTCAGTACACTCAGTCCGCTCGGAACCACTTGACCGCAACGGGAGGCAATTGGCCCGAGGTGGAACAGCGACTTCGCCGCGAGGTGGCATCGCTGATCGACCTTGAGAACCAGAACGGTGAAACCCTCGCACAAGTCCGATGCCAAGCATTGGCGGAGGAAGCGGAACTGGATCGATCCAGCCGCCAACTCCGCCAAGTTCGCTCCTATGCTCCGGTAGTGCGGTCGGCCTGGACCTCCTACTCCTAGAGCTTCGGATCCCCAGAAACCACCCACCGCCGACCCACGACCCAATCATTGGGCTGGGTGCAGTCACTCGAAATAAAACTTTCTCAGCATCGCCCCTTCAACGGCTCTCACCGAGTCACGGCGCATCCAGAGTCTCCTCAGCGAGCGGAGCCCACCAAAACCGTAGCGGAGCGGTGTCGGGCCGGAGCGAGCCTTGGAGGCGAACATCTCAACCCCCTAGCGCACAGCGCGAAAGATCCTCCTTCCCAGAGCCTACTCAGCGAGCGGAGGCCTGATACCGCGAAGCGCTCTGAATCCAGGTGGCACCGAATCGGTGACGCGCGGTCGATCGGGGTGAATGACTGGGTGCTCCAGGCTTCGTGCCCCGGGCCCGTTGGCCCGGGGTTGAATCCGGCACGCTGCGGCGACCGCCGGCAGCCTCAGGTGCCATTTGCCATCCAACTTCATTCGGATGTAGGGCCGACTACGGGAGCACCCGTTTGAAGTCTGTCCAAAGCCTCTGTCCCCGGAGTTTTCATGCACGCTTGCTTCTCATCCGGTGGACAGATGTACGACGACGATTATTTTTCCCAGTGACGACGATTAAAATTCCCCACTTTGGGTGAGGGGTTTTTGGTTCGTCCGGCCAAGCCGGACTATGGGCG
>SXGS01321759.1_pt1 | contig 10877 bp, 10 predicted proteins | sample 3174681 | NCBI WGS metagenome assembly SXGS01 (sample SAMN11356861, study PRJNA531348) | freshwater metagenome | isolation source: freshwater sample F1-80 | place: China: Fuxian Lake, Yuxi | collected 2017-12-25 | reverse complement strand
CTGTATGCCGAGGGGGACCCGGCCGGCGAAGACCGGCCGCAGATGATGTCGGTAGGCATGCATTGCCGCATCCTCGGCAAGCCGGCACGACTTGCCGCCCTCAGGCGCTTTCTCGATTACGTCCAGAGCAAGGATGACGTGTGGATCTGCCGCCGCATCGACATTGCCAACCACTGGATCGCGCAACACCCGCCTGGCGGAGCAAAGCCGGCATGAGCACTGCCCAAGCCACGCGCCGCGCCGCGCCGGCAGCGCTCGATACCGATGCGATCTATGCGCGCATCGCCGAATCGATCGCCGCGCACAAGCTACCTGCAGGTGCGAAGCTGGGCGAAGAAGCACTGGGCGAAATTTTCGGCGTCTCGCGCACCAAGATTCGCCAGGCCCTGTTCCAGCTCGCTTCCGATAAGCTGATCACCCTGATTCCAGGTCGAGGCGCCTTTGTCTCACAGCCCACCGTCAAGGAAGCACGCGAAGTGTTCGAGGCACGGCGCATGGTCGAAACCGCCGTCATTGCCACCTTTGTCGAGAAAGCCGGCCCGGCTCAATTGACCATTCTGCGCGACCACATTGACCAGCAACAGCGCGCCAGCCATGCCGGCAACGTGCAAACCCGCAACCACCTGCTGGGCGACTTCCACAACGTGATCGCGCAGCAAGCCGGCAATGCCGTCATGGCCGAGATCGTCGCCGAACTGGTCGCACGAACCTCGCTGATCACCCTGCTTTACCAGAATACACGCGGCGCCACCGAATCCCTGGCCGAGCATCGCACCCTGATGGACGCGCTCGAGAAGCGCGATGCGAAGCGTGCGGTGCAGCTGATGGCCGAGCACCTTTCGGACGTGGAGGAAGGGTTGGTACTCAAGGAAGAGCAGACGATTACGGCCGATCTCAAATTGGCGCTGGGATGACAAGATGACAATTTCTCTCGCGCAAATGTCGCAGTCCTCCAGTGAGGGGTTCGTCGCGGCGCTCGGCGGCATCTTCGAGCACTCGCCCTGGGTTGCCGAGGCCGCCTGGGCGCAGCGCCCGTTCAAGAATGTGGCCGACCTGCACGCGAAGATGGCCGGCGCCATGCGTGCCTCCTCGCACGCTCGGCAGCTTGCGCTCTTGCGTGCGCACCCGGAGCTGGCCGGCCGCGCCATGGCGTCCAACACGCTCACCGCCGATTCGACCAACGAGCAGACCCGCTCCGGCCTCACTCAATGCACGCCAGCCGAACTGCAAACACTGCAGACCCTCAACGCCGCCTACAACCGCAAGTTCGGCTGGCCGTTTATCCTCGCTGTCAGGCAGCTGGACCGGGCCACCATCATCCGTATTTTTGGCGAACGGCTGGAGAACAACGCAGCGAATGAATTCGAGGCCTGCCTTGCCAACATCGAAACCATCACCCGCTGGCGCCTTGACGACCAGGTAGGGCTTTGAGGCGTTGCCAATGAAGTTCGGTGTAGCCCTGATGCAGCAAGCCGACGTGCTGGCGCGCTTTTCCGAGGATGCGCCGCGCGTTACCCGCACCTACCTTTCTGCAGAACACAAGGCTGCCGGCAATTACCTGATCGGCCTGATGCAAGAGGCCGGCATGCGCGCCGGCTTTGATGCCCTGGGCAACATTGTCGGGCGCTACGCGGCCGCGAATGAGAATGCGCCCGTGGTCATGACCGGCTCGCACCAGGACAGCGTGCGCAACGCCGGCAAGTACGATGGCCTGTACGGCATCCTGACCGCCATCGCCTGTGTGAAGGACCTGCATGCACGCGGCAAGCGCCTGCCTTATCACCTCGACGTGATCGGCTTTGGAGACGAGGAAGGGGTGCGCTTCGGCGTGACGCTCATCGGCAGCAAGGCCATGGCAGGATCATTCGATGCGGCCTGGCTCGACAAGTGCGATGCTGCCGGCATCAGCATGCGCGAGGCGATTCGTGCATTTGGCGGCGACCCGGATGCCTGGGCAAGCCTTGACCAACGCGGCAAGCAGGTCGCAGCCTTCGTCGAATCCCATATCGAACAAGGCCCGGTGCTGTTGAATGAAGGTTTGAGCGTCGGCGTGGTCACGGCCATTGCAGGGGCCACACGCTTGCGCGCCACCCTCACCGGGCTGGCCGGACATGCCGGCACGGTGCCGATGGGCCAACGCCAGGATGCCCTCGCAGCGGCAAGCGAGATGGTGTTGTTCGTTGAGCGCTATTGCACCGAACACAAAGATGAAGGCGGCCTTGTCGGTACCGTTGGCGTGATCGAAGCGAAACCTGGCGCGATCAACGTAATTCCACAGGACGTGATGTTCACCATCGACGTGCGTTCCGGCGATGACGCTGCCAGGCGACGTGCTGTTGCTTCCCTGCGCGCGCAGTTTTCCGCCATCGCCACCCGGCGCAATGCGGTGCTCGACCTTGCGGCCATCTACGAGGCCGATGCAGCCCCGTGTGATGCCGCGCTGCAAGCCCTGCTCGGACATTCCATCGCCAGCGTTGGCGTACCGGTACGGAAACTGCCCTCGGGCGCAGGCCATGACGCCATGGTATTCCCGACAGTCTGTCCAATTGCCATGCTGTTCGTACGCTGCGGCAACAACGGCATCAGCCATCACCCGGACGAGATCATGACGGCAGAGGACGCCGAAGTGTCCACACAGGTACTGCTCGATTTCTTTGAACGCTACACGCCAGGAGCCCCATGAGCGCCCCTTCCTTTGCCGGCATCTCCATCCATGTGGTTGACGTCTCGCGCGGCGTGGTGGCAAGTGGCATGCGCATCGAGGTCTATGCCACGGCGCCGGAGCGCCGCCTGCTTTGCCGTGGCGCGATAAACCCAAAGGGAGTGCTGGACGATCCAGCGCTGATGAGCGACGCCATGCAGGCCGGTTACCTTGAGGTGATGTTCCATGTGGCCGACTACTACCGCGGTGCCGGCGTGCCTCTGCCGGCCATCCCTTTTCTGGACGTTGTCAACTACCGGTTTGCGATTGGCGATACGCGCCAGCACTATCACCTGCCGATGAAGTTCACACCCTGGGGCTACTCCTGCTTTCGTGGCGGGGCCTGAAGAATCCCGAGTAAAGCGCAGATTCCAGAAAAAACGCCTGCGGTGCAGCAAGCACGGCAGGCGTTTTCATTTTCACTCCATCCCCTGAAACCGTTGGTGGACAACGGTTTCAGGCTCATCGATTCATAATTCCTACAGGCGACGATCCCCGCGTGCAGGCAGGAAGCTGGAGTTGAACAGCAGGTCGGCACTGGGCTTGTTCTTCAGGCCAAATGCGCTCACCACATCATCGACCTGGTTTTCCAGCTTGACCTTGTTGATGATCCCCAGGCCGTCTGATTTGGCATTCGGCGTTGCCACAAACTCGAGGAACAGCTTCAAGCGCTCAAGCTCGATTTTCTCGTCAAGCAGCGGTTCACGACGCTTGACGGCGCCAATGGTGCCGTTCGGATCGGCCAGCACTTCCTTGATCGACCGGTTCAGTGCACGCAGGAAACCGGCGATGGCGCGGGGCCGCTCGGCGATCATCCTTTCGCTGGCAATAATCGCGTTGCCGTACAGGTTGTTCAGACCCATGTCGGCATACTTGAACCACTGCATGTCTTCGGTCTTGATGCCACGCGCATTGAGGGTCAAGAGCTGGGTGTAATAGAACCCGGTAATCGCATCGACGTCGCCTTTGACAAGCATGGTTTCACGCAGTGCCGGCTCCATGCTGACCAGTTGCACCGACTTCGGGTCGAAGTTATTTGCCTTGGCCACTAACGGGAGCATTTTGCGCACCGCATCGAAGCTCGGCCCACCTAGCTTCTTGCCCGCCAGATCCGAGGCCTTGCGGATGCCGCTCTTCTTCAGGGTAAAGATCGCTCCGGGCGCCTGTTCATGCACCATGTACACGGCCTGCATGCGCGAAGGATTCGGGGTATTGGCGTAGTACTCGATCAACGCCGAGGTATCCCCGAACGACATGTCATACGCACCTGTCGCAACCCGTGCCACCGCCGAGGCCGATCCGGTACCCACATCAAGCGACACCTCCAGCCCTTCCTGCTTGAAATACCCCTTTTGCTCGGCGTGAAAAAAGATGGCTACTGGCCCCTCTATGCGCCAATCCAGCGAAAACTTGATCCTTTCCTGGGCCACGGCAGCACCAGCACCCATTACCAAACCGGCCAACAGAGCACTTTCCAAAGCTCGCTTCAAGAACGACAACATCAGCATCTCCTCATTGAATTGCGGTTGGAAGGCACCGCCTGTGGCGCCCATCCCGAACGCACACTGTACCCAGCTTGTCTGCGGCACGCAAGCGTTGTTGGACTGCACCTGCCCGGACACGCCTTGACACCTGACGGTTGCATCCGCTATAAATCAAAGCGTGGGTAGAAGCGGTCAGCTGTTCCGGTGCTGCGGTGCGCAGTAGCTGGGTCAATCAGCAGGAGATTGCTCACTTGAGGAAATTCCTCGGGTTTGAGCCAAGGCCAGCGCCCCGCGCACGCTCGATCTTTCCTTCGTTCCGTTTTGACGGCCCCGCAAACACACTGCATGGCCGCCACATGTGCCTGGTGCGCATGATTTTTGCGTGTGGGCTGGAGCAGCTTGCCGGACCATGCGACTACCGAAGGGAGTAAGCGATGATCATTGACATGAGTTGTTATCCCACCGAAGTGGTGGATCTGGCCTGGCGCCACGATGGTCAGCCTTTCACCGGCGACCGCCTGATCAGGATGATGGACGGCCCCTACTGGGTCAACGGCAAGCCTCGGCGCGTGGACAAGGCGTTCATCCAGCCGCCACAGGGAAACACCATCTATACCTGGACCGACAGGGATTTGCATGGTCGCGAGGCGATCCGCGAGTACATGCGCTATACGGTCGAGATGACGCAGAAGTATCCTGACCGGCTGATCGGCTGCTTTGTCTACAACCCGCGCTATGGCACCGAAGCTGGTGCGCAGGAAATCGAGCACCATGTCAAGGAGCACGGCTTCAAGATGGTGCAGTTTCAGGCCAACATGCACGCCTATCGCCCGGACCGCGCCAAGGACTGGCTGCGTCCGGCGATGAAAAAGTGTGCGGAGTTGGGATTGCTGGTCAAGCTGCACACTGGCGACGGACCCTACAGCATTCCGTCGGAGTGGATTCCGATCATCAAGGAATTTCCGAGCATCAACTTCATCATGGCGCACTTTGGCGTGCAAACCGGCGGCGTCTACACGTTCGAGCCATTCCAGTGGGCAATGGAGTTGCCGAACGTGTACTGCGAGTCCGGCTGGTGCCTGCAATCGCGAATTGTGGAGTTCGCCAAGGACCTGCCCAAGCACAAGATCATGTTTGGCACCGATACGCCGCCTAACGAGCCGGGGATGTGGCTGCGCCTGCTCGAGGTGTTGTGCCATGAGCCACCACAGGGTCTGAACCTGGATGAAGACACGCTGGAAGACTATTTCGGCAACAACCTGGCGCGCATGGTCGGCATCAAGACCACGCCACCGCCGCGCACCATGGACGAGGCACAGGCCCGCCTCAAAGATACCTACGCCGGCGTGCAGTAACAAAGAGGACAACCGACATGATTATCGATACCCACCTGCACCCGACCAACCTGGTTGACGAGGCCTGGCGCCACACCGGCGAACCGTTTACCGGTGAACGCATGCTCAAGATGATGGACGGCCCCTACATGATCAACGGCAAGCCACGCCGCATCGACATGGGATTCATCCAGCCGCCGCCCGGCAATACCGGCTACCGCGAAGGTAACCGCAAGGGTCGCGATGGCATTCGCGACTACATGAAGTACATCACTGACCTGACCCAGAAATATCCCGACCGCTTCATCGGCAACTTCAACTTCAATCCGCGCTGGGGTCCGGAGAACGGCGCTGCCGAGCTTGAATTCCACATCAAGGAATACGGCTTCAAGATGTTGAAGCTGCACACCAACATGCACGGTTACCGGCCGGACCGCTGCCTGGACTGGCTGCGGCCAGCAATGAAGGTTTGCGCCAAGTACAACATCGTGGTGCTGATCCACACTGGTGATGGCCCGTTCTCGATCCCGACCCAGTTCTACCCGGTGATCCGTGAGTTCCCGATGGTCAATTTCATCATCGGCCACTTCGGCATCCAGACCGGCGGCAACTACTCTTTCGAAGCATTCTGGATGGCGATGGATACCCCCAACGTGGTGTGCGAATCGGGTTGGTGCTTCCAGTCGCGCATTGTCGAGTTTGCCAAGGAATTGCCGCGCAGCAAGATCGTGTTCGGCACTGATTCACCCCCTAACGAGCCTGGCCTGTGGCTGCGCGAGCTCGAAGTGCTGTGCTCGGAGCCGCCGCAAGGCATGGGGCTGGATGAGGATGGCCTGGAAGACTACATGGGCAACAACATTGCGCGTCTGTGCGGCATCAAGACCACACCGCCGCCGGCGACGATGGAGCAAGCCCAGGCACGTCTCAAAGATACCTACGCCGGCGTCGCCTGACAGGAGCATCCGGTGGCCGACGCGCCTCAGTTTCCCCGGCAGGACCTGCGGCACTTCCTCGCGGCCTACGAGGTCGCGCATCCGGAAGATGTGCTCAAAGTCGACTCGCCAATAAGTGGCGATCAGGACTTGACCGCGCTGGTGTGGACACTGGCACAGCGCGGCCAGCATCCGATGCTGGTGTGCAGCCAGGTAGCGGGCATCACCACGCCGGTGGTGACCAATATCTTTGGTTCGCGGGAACGGATTGCCTGGATGCTCGGCACCACACCTGCTGGCATCCATGCCGCCTACCAAGCCCGTACACGAGCGCTGGCGCCGCCGCGAGTAGTGTCGTCTGGTCCGATTTTTGATCTGGTGCAGAGCGAGACCGACAGCGAAGGCATCGACCTTGCGCAGTTGCCGATGCTCAACCACTTCGCAACCGACCGCGCGCCCTACATCACCAATGGGGTGATCGTGGCCGATCATCCTGATACGGGTTGCGGCAACCTTTCCTACCATCGTTCGATGCGCCATTCGCGCAACGAACTGGCCACCAGCCTGCACTCGCGCGGCCACCTGTGGCGCATTCTCCAGGCGGCGAGCGACAAGGGGCAGCCCCTGCGCATTGCCATGGTGATCGGTGCCCATCCGCTGTTCATGATGGCCGCCTCGGCGCGCCTGCCGCTGGGCGTGGACGAACGCGATGTCGCCGGCGGTCTCATGGGCGAACCGCTGGAAGTCGTGCGCACCCCGAAGTACGGCATTGCCGTGCCCGCCTGCGCCGAATTTGTGCTCGAAGGCGTGATCGACGCCAAAGCCCATGCCGACGAAGGCCCGTTCGGCGAGTTCACCGGCTATTCATCCAACCGCTCCACCAACAATCTGTTCAAGGTGGAAACTGTGATGCGCCGCAAGGACGCCATCCTCGTCGATGTGGTCGGCGGTAATTCGGCGGAGCACTTGAATCTTGGCCGGGTGCCACGCGAATCCGAAATGGTAGAGAAGCTGCGCGAGCGCTTTCCCAGCGTTACCGCGGTGCATTACCCCAGTTCGGGCACCCATTTTCACGCCTACGTGGCGATGAAGCAGGTGCGTGACGGTGAGGCCCGGCAGGTCATGCTGGGCCTGTTGGGTTGGGATCCGTATCTCAAGACTGTGATCGCCGTCGACGCCGACGTCGACATTACCCGTGATGAACAGGTGCTCTGGGCACTGGCTACGCACTTCCAGCCGCACCGCGACGTACTGATCATCGACGGCCTGCCTGGCAGCGCACTCGACCCCTCGGCTGACAGCAAAGGCACCACCTCGCGCATGGGGCTGGATGCCACCCGCGGCGCCAATTTTGAAGGTCACCTGGCCCAGATCGCGCCGGAGGCGATGGCACGTGCTGCCGCCCTGTTGGCCGACATTGCAGGGAAGTACGCAGGGAAGCACTCATGATTCGCTTTGAGTACCTTGAGCCGCGCAGCGTGCAGGAAGCTTCTGCCGCGCTCAAGGCGTTTCCGGGGGCCGCGAGTTTCCTGGCCGGGGGCACGGACCTGTTGGTCGAAATCAAGGAGCACCTGCGCCCCGTGTCTTGTGTGATCAATTTGAAGCGCATCACCGGCATGGACAGTCTGAGGTTTGATGCCGTCGACGGCTTGCGCTTCGGCGCCCTGACCACCGCGCGGGCCATTGAGCTTGATCGCGATGTCGGACAGCATTACCCCGGCTTGCAGCAGGCGGCGCGCGATTTGGGCTCGATTCAGGTACGCAATCGCGCCACCATCGCCGGAAACATCTGCCGGGCTTCTCCTTCGGCCGATTCCCCACCGCCGCTGATCGCCGACGGTGCGCTGCTCACCATCGGGGATGGCGTTACCGAGCGTGAAATGTTGCTGGAGGACTTCTATACCGGCCCAGGCAAATCGGTGCTCGGCCGGGGCGAACTTGTTCTATCGGTGCACGTGCCGCCGCCGCCGCCACGCACCGGCAAGGTGTACCTGAAGCACGGCCGCCGCAAAGCCATGGAGTTGGCTACTGTCGGTGTCGGCGTTGCGTTGTCGCTCGATGCCGCAGGTCGCTGCGCGTCGGTGCGCATTGCGCTCGGTGCCGTGGCGCCCACGCCGATTCGGGCGCGCGAAGCGGAACAAGTGCTTCAAGGACAGATCATCAATCCGGCTCTGATCGCCACCGCAGCCTGTGAAGCGGCACAGCGTTGCCAGCCCATCAGCAACGTGCGCGCCAGCGCTACCTACCGCCGTGAGATGGTGGAGGTGCTCTGCCGCCGTGCCCTGACCTCTGCGCTTGCGCTGGCTCTTGCCTCGCCCGCCGAACCCGCGTGACACACCCTGACGCCCTTTCCTCAAACGTGCATCCATGAAACATTCCATTACGCCGATCATCAACGGTGACCCAGTAGAACTTTCGGTGGCGCCGTTTCGCACACTGCTCGATACCTTGCGTCATGAAGCCGGTTTGACCGGTACCAAAAAGGGTTGCGACGTCGGTGACTGTGGTGCCTGCACCGTGATTGTCGATGGCCAACCGCTCAACTCCTGCCTGATGCTCGCCGTGGAAGCCGACGGTTGCAGGATTGATACGGTCGAAGGACTGCAAGCAGCCGATGGCACGTTGCACGCTTTGCAAGAACGCTTTCTGGCACACGGCGCTGCCCAATGCGGATTCTGTACCCCCGGCATCCTGATGATGGCCAAGGCGCTGCTGGACGACAACGGTGCGCCCACCGAAGATGATGTGCGTTTCGCGCTGGCCGGCAACATTTGCCGCTGCACCGGCTACACCAAGATTTTCGAGGCGGTGCTCGGGGCGGCGCGGGATCTGCGCCAAGCCGGAGGCGGATCATGACCTTCGATGTGATTGGCACCTCGGCACGCCGCCGGGATGTGGTCGAAAAAATCACTGGCAGCGCCCGCTATGCTGGCGACGTGCGCCTGCCCGGCATGCTCTACGCCCGCACGTTGCGCAGTACGGTGGCACACGCCAACATCGTTTCGATCGACACCAGCCGCGCCCTCGCGCTGCCCGGGGTCAAGGCGGTGCTGACGCACAAGGATGTACCGCGCGTGCTGCACTACGGCTCGCCCGCCCCGCGCAATGCTTCGCTGGCCAAGGATCAATACATCCTGGACAACAAGGTGCGGTATTGGGGCGAGGCCGTCGCAGCAGTAGCGGCCATCAGTGAGGAAATTGCCGAAGAAGCGCTGGCACTGATTGATGTGGTCTACGAGCCGCTCCCGGTGATGACGACGCTGGAAGCGGCAATGGCCGAAGGGGCACCGCAAATCCACGACGTCGGGCCCGGAGGCAACCTGGTGGCGCCACCTGTCAAAGTCACACGGGGAGATATTGCGCGTGGTTTTGCCGAGGCTGACCTCATCATTGAAGGTACATATGAGGGCGGGCGCCCCGCGCCGGCCTACATGGAGCCCAACGTGTGCGTGTGTTATTGGGAGAAAAGTGGCGAGAAGAAGAGCAGTGCGGTTTCCGGCGACGACAAGCTGACGGTCTACATCTCCACGCAAACCGCATTCATGGTCCGCGGCATCATGGCCGAAGTGCTCGGCCTGCCCTTGAACCGCGTGCGCGTGGTGGTCGATCACATGGGCGGCGGATTTGGCGCCAAACAGGATCTGTTCCAGTCCGAGTTTCTTTGCGCCTTGCTGTCGCGCGAAACCGGCCGGCCGGTGATGCAGGAATTCACCCGCAAGGAAACCTTCCTCGGCGGGCGTACGCGCCATCCGATGAAAATCTGGCTCAAGCAAGGGTTCAAGCGTGATGGCACCCTCACCGCGCGGCAGGCCAAGTGCATCTTCAATTCCGGCGCTTACGGATCGCACGGGCCCGGCGTCACCATTGTCGGCACCTCCGCCATGACCTCGCTGTACCGCTGCGAGAACATCGAGCTGGAAGGCAAGTGCGTCTACACCAACGCGCCCATTGCCGGCGCTTTTCGCGGCTACGGCGTGGTCCAGACCTATTACGCACTCGACATCCAGATGGACGAGGCGGCGGTGCAACTGGGCATGGACCCGGCGCTGCTGAAGTTGAAGAACGCGGTACGCGCCGGCGACGTCGCCCCTTCCGGTCACCCTATTGTTGGCCGCGGTCTGGAAGATTGCATCCAGCGTGGCATGGCGGAAGTTCTCTGGACTGAGAATCGGCCCAAGAATGGCTCCCACCAACGATCTTCACCGATTGGCACAGTACGCCGCGAGGGCTGGGGGATCGGCTGCGAGATGCATGGCTCGTCCGCCTACCCTGGCATCAAGGAACAGGGCAATGCCACTGTCAAGCTCAATGAAGACGGCACCGCCATCCTGTTGACCGGAACTGCCGGCCTGGGTACCGGTGCCCACACCGCGCTGGCGCAGATCGTGGCGGAAGAGCTGGGCATCGCCTTTGAAGCCGTCTCGGT
>SXGS01058370.1_pt1 | contig 10877 bp, 11 predicted proteins | sample 3174681 | NCBI WGS metagenome assembly SXGS01 (sample SAMN11356861, study PRJNA531348) | freshwater metagenome | isolation source: freshwater sample F1-80 | place: China: Fuxian Lake, Yuxi | collected 2017-12-25 | reverse complement strand
GTCGCTTGGCCAGCGCCAGCTGGTGGCACTGGCGCGCGTCCTGGTGCAACGCCCGCCCGTCTTCATATTGGATGAAGCCACTGCGAGCATTGACCCCTTCACGGAAGCACAAATTCAGGAGGCGCTGGAGCTAATTCTCAAACGCTGCACGAGTATTATGATCGCTCACCGCCTCTCCACCGTGCGCTCCGCAAGCCGCATCATTGTTATGGCACACGGCGAAATCATTGAGCACGGCAGCCACACCCAGCTGCTGTCGGACGGCGGCCATTACGCTGAGCTCTACCAGACCTACTTTCGCCACCAATCTGCAGATTACACCGTGCCGGAAAGCACGCAGGCTGCGGTAAGAACTTAGTGACTGAGTACCAACAGCTCCTGCCAATACTAAACATTGGATGCACCGCAAATCGGAAACTAACGCGTCGTTACCACCCAATCAACCAAGAAGAGCATCCAGATTATTTTTTCGATTCCCTACGGCATCAGCCGCGCAATCGCCCAACCCCCATCTTCTTGCAGAGTGTATTTGAAGCGATCGTGCAAGCGGTTGAGACGCCCCTGCACAACCAACTCCAAATAGACCAAGCACCAAAATTGAACCTCCAATCTGTATCCGAAGCCGCCAGCATCTTTCAACGAAATGAAACGGCTTGCCCGCAACAAGCCCGAATTGCTGACTGAGAAAGGTTGGTGACCTATTAAAGCCTAGAAATGGGAAAAAGAACTCAAGGAGCCTTTGATAGGTCACCTTGCCAAAAATGCCGTCTTGGTGCGCTATTGTCGGCCAACCATCCCGAAACATTGCACTGGCCCGTTTGAACTTCTTGCAGACCACGCAATATTAGCCGACACAAATAGCGCATCTCGGGGTGGTAAAGCAACCAACCCGAGAGGTGGTGGCGCAGTTTTGATCTCCGAATATCGTCACATTATCACTGTACGCAAGTCCGAAACAAGCAAGCAAATCGTGGGTACGCGGCCAGCTTGATGAAATAGAAGGAGCTTCAGGCAAAAACCAAACCTTGTGCGAGCATAACCACCGATAACAACCATAGATTTATACGCCACGAGAATTTTGGTGAAAGAACTCTCAATCTGGTACCCCAAAGACGTTCGGCCGGGCCTAGCCCACCCATCTCTAGCTGAGGCGTGCTTTTGTGTCGAGAGATTCCGAGAGATTCAGTCACTGGTTGGATTTGCGGCTGGCAATCGGGCTTGGGCCTAGGCCAAGACCTGGAGCTGACCGCCTTACGGGAGGCCTTGAATAACCACGGCAGGAATTTCATTACTCCGACCAAAGTTAGCAATAGGCCGCACCGGCAAATACTTTACTGCTGCTGGATTAAGGTGCAAACCAAAGCTTGGATAACTTTGGCGAAATCACGCGGAGAGATAACGCCAACCGGCTAATAGGTACCGAAAAGAACGAGGAGGTTGACTTGAGTAAGTAGAAATGCTATCATGACTCCTACCGACAACCGTTCAGCTCTTGCAAGAAATGGACACCTGCAGACAGGTACAAAACAGAAACGGCTACCTTACCCCAGCCAAGTTCAACAGCCAGTGGTAAAGGGTTTCAGACACTAAAAGCAACATTAGTTATGCTAAGGCGACTTTGCAAGGTCACTACTAGGCTTTGTCTACATTTTCCAGCTAAAGTTTTGTGCCCCTTTCTTATAAATCCATCGAACTTCGAAATTCGAAGTTTAGAGTACTAACCGATAATAATAACCATTACCAAGGGATGAAAGACAGCAAACAGATACTTATGTGGTTTCAAAAACAAATTATTCAGATACGTACTGGGGGACTTCGGGTGCTCAAGAAAAAGACTCTTAAGAGCATAATTGTTGTTCTAGAAATAATATTGTACTCATGCAATATGGTGTGGGCTTTACCTTGTGCTTTGCTCATAAGATTGGTAAGCCCAATTTGGAAAATTAAAATGGGGTATGTCGATAGTGCTCGGATAGGGCATTTTGTAGGGGACTCCGCACTTTACTTACATATAATTCGGAGCGAAGAAAACCTTAAAAGAACTACATATATATTCTATATGTCCGACAAAGTGTCCAATTTACATTGGGCCAAGATGGTTCGCCGCAATTTATTCGTTGCAGCTTGGGTCCGGTATCTAATTTTTTGTAATCGATTACTGCCAAACCACACCCAATACTATCTCCCGCACCCTTCCACAACCGGTTTCGGACAATTCACGGTGCTGGGGAACTCTAAAGCAAACTTTGGATTTCTTCCTGAGGAGGAAAAAGTTGCAAAAGCATGGATGCGAAGACGGGGATGGGCGGACGGAGAGCCTTTTGTATGTTTGCATGTTCGTGATTCTTCTTACCTTACCCACTCTCCACTACATGGCGGAGATTGGTTTTATCATAATTACCGCGATTCTGATATAGACTCTTATACCGAATCGGTTAAGTACCTAGTCAAACAAGGTCATTGGGTAGTTCGGATGGGGAAATTTCAGCACAAGCCCTTCACCTACTCAAATAAAAAGTTGATTGACTTTGCATTTTCAGACGACAAAAATGATTTAGTTGATACATGGCTGAGTACGAACTGCCGTTTTTACATCTCAACCGCTTCCGGACCAGTAACGTTGGCCGCAGTATACAAGGTACCCATGGTATTTGTAAATGCTTTGCCGATTCTCAATAGTTTTATGTGGAGGGACCGAATTTGGGTGCCAAAGCACCTCATTTGGCAGGAGTCAGGCAAACCATTTACCCTTAAAGACTACTACTTGCATGATTACACAATTATGGGTGACTACAATGCGATGAAAATTTCAGTAAGGGATTTATCCCACTGCGAAATTTTGGCAGCTGTGCAAGAATGCGAGGAGCGAATTAGCGGGAATTTTATTGAAGATGAGGCTGACATGAGTCTTCAGAAGCTTTTTTGGGATGTTACTCGTGCCTCACCAAAATTTCTTGAAGCGTATTCCTCAACTGGTATCCACCCCAATGCACGTGCAGGTAGTGCGTGGCTTAGATCGCAGAGCGAATTGTTTTTTGAATGAGCCTTGACAACCTGGAGGAATATTAAGATACAAAGGCGTGTGCTTTCCGTTACCTTCTTCTAAGTACGCGATCTAATACTTTCATTCCTACCAAGGACTATTCCACCAAAGTACAGTTTCATTCTTGTTTCCCAAAGTCTCTAGCTTAGTTCAGCGTACCACTTTTGGCAACTTATTTATATTTTAGTTGGAGGTACGACATATCGGTAGTTATAGGCTGCGAACAAACCACAGTTAGTATGGCGATGGCAACTACTGACTTATAGAAATATGTTGCTAGACTTGCCCGTGAGAAACAATCTTTAACATTGGGTTGCAAGTCAGATGCTCTCCGTGGTGAAATTTCGAGAAATACAGTGCGCGGAAGGGCGCCGCCCAATTTCCACGGTCGCCTTTAGAAATTCTTTTTGAGCATACCCTAATCAAATGAACATTTCCACCACCAGTTCGACACACCCTAAGCATATATCTATTTGATTCGCAGTCAAGTCCGATTCAGTGTGCCGCACTAACAAGTTCACTATTTCATCTCGAAGTCCAGTACCAACCGCGCTCAAGACCGATGTTTCCTAGTAAGGCAGCGACACTTGTCGTCCCGCACCAGTTAGATATGAAGGGCCTCTACGTAAGCCAATCACGTAGTCAGCCATGGAAATGCACGGAGCAAGCACAGCCGCTCATTTGACGAATTAGCTCCACTTTGTTGCAAAATCAAATCGCTCCAATCGCACAGCGTCGATTCCCACCACGTCCTTCAAAGCCGCCGTTCCGCCCGGATTTCCATCGAAACTGGTGGCGCCGAAAAGTACAACGGCGCCCTTTGGCATGAGGGGATCAAAGTGTTTTAGTGCGGTATACGTTGGCGAGTAGATATCAGTCCCACAGATAAGTAACGAGACAATTAGCCTAGGGTTTTCTTTCACAAACATTGGAATTATTTTTGAAGCATCTCCAATAACCAGCTTAATTTTTTCGAACTGCTTCCTATGCCGATCAGCATTGAAGTTCCGTCTTGGAACTTCAAGCTCAGCCAAGGTCGATACATTTTCCCTGTTGAAGGACTTGAATTGCGCAAGCTCAAACTCATTTATGGAATCTTTCTCGTGAAAGTTGAGTGTGTAACCCTCAAATGTATCGAATCCGATCACATGTCTTAGGAAATTCCGGCGCTCGAATAGTTCCGAAAAATGCGCCCTGCTGAACAGTGAATTGCCATGCTAAACACCCAAATAAATAATCGAACCTTGCGTGTTGCTTATATATATAAACCTCAAAAAAAGGGGCCGCGTGATGTCCATCGTACGTGCGTAGCGCGCAAAATTCGCCGTTATTTTGCCTGCCCCCATCGCACCCTTCTGCAAAATCTCAGCTTGCAGAGCTGTGATCTGATCCGTAAAAGATTCAATTTCACCCTCACGGAAGCGCCTAAAGTCAGAACTAATGGTGGAGTCGATTTGGTCATGGTCTTCCTCGGAGGTAAATTGCAGAGGTAAATTGCAATTTAAATGATCGGAATTAGAAAAATCACTATTTCTCGATGGAATACTCTCCAATAATTAAAGCGTCAATTCCGCAAGAATAGAAGGTCGCGATCGCCTCAAGCGGACGCTCAACTATGGGCTGCCCCATAATGTTGAAGCTCGTATTTAAGACTGCCGGCCGCCCGGTAATTTTTTCGAACTTACTGATTAATGCGTGATAACCGGGGTCCACTTGCATGCTAACGGTTTGTACGCGGGCGGTATTGTTAACGTGGGTGGTCGCAGGTAACTTGCCACCCCAATCATTCTTTACGTCGCAAGCAATCGTCATGTACGGGGAAGGAGCTTGTAAATCATAGATTTCCTCGAAACGTTCCTCCAGAACTGAGGGCGCGAAAGGTCGAAACTCTTCACGGAATTTGACGCGCGTATTTATCTCATCTTTCATCCCGGGAAGCCCTGGATCAGCCAGAATGGATCGATGCCCGAGAGCTCGGGGACCAAACTCTGACCGCCCCTGAAACCACGCGACAATCTTGCCCTCAGCCAAAAGGCGCGCTGCCTCGGCAGCCGGATCGCGAATTCGTTTAGCAGGCACTCTCGCCAGTAAAATAGAGTTCTCGATTTGATCACTCCCGATGCTAGGACCGTAAAACGCATGTGGAATGGGATGCAGCGTCTCCCCAATTTGCGCAGCCCCATAAAGCGCACATCCTAACGCAAGACCGCGGTCCGACGAGGCAGGCTGAATAAAAAATTTGTCTATAAAGGGTAATTTTGCAATTACGCGATTTGCGCTGCAGTTCTGCGCCACACCGCCAGCGAGGCAAAGGGTTCGTTGCCCAGTAAGAGTGTGCAGATGCGTAATTAATGATACTGCGGCACGTTCCAGTGCGTCTTGTGTCGACGCCGCAATGTTCTTGTAATGCTCTCCTAACAGTTCTCCCTTTCGACGCGGCTCGCCAAGTATTGCAGACAGTCTAGGGCTATAAAACGGCTCAAATTGAGTTGCAGTGCGCCGACTTCTAAAAAAGGAAGGATCTACAATGTATCCGCGTGGATCCGGTCTACAAAAAAATGACAAGTCTATGTTCGGAATGCCGTATGGCGCCAAACCCATCACTTTGTACTCGTCCTCTCCCGGCTTGAATCCAAGAAAGGATGTCATAGTCGCGTAAAACACACCCAACGAATTCGTACCAGGCAGGGTTTCATGCACTTTTATTCCATTGGCCCTATCCGCGATTCCCAACGCACCGCTCATACCGTCCCCGTATGCATCGTATGAAAGGCACATCGCACTGTCGTACCCAGACTGATAAAAGGCAGAAGCCAGGTGAGCGGTCTGATGATTTACCGCCTCTATTTTGGGTGCAAATCCAAAATGGTGGATCAACCACTCACGCGTCCGGTCCAAGATGTCTTCGTAGGTTTCGCCCGGCAAAACCACCAACTCGACATCACGAATAGACAGGCTCGCTTCGGCAAGGCAAGCAAGAACACTTTGAATTGGCAGAACACCGGTTGAATTTTTTACCCGAATCAGCCGCTCTTCCTCCACGCAACAGAGCAACTTTCCGTCAACAATAAGAGCTGCGCCAGCATCATGCTGATTGATAGTTACACCACCATGAATTCCCAAAATATTCATCTAGGCAATTTTTTGTCACTAAGATCAGACCCCAGATTCTGGGCGTAATAGCCTCCATGGGAAGTTACGGCTTCGCGTCCCAGTAGCAGGTCAAACAACGATGCAAAATCTATTTCTACCTGCTTCACTTTTCTATATAAGCGAGGAACAGCAAACATATCAATTCGGTTCCTCACGTCAAGCCAATGAACCAGTTCGCATCCAAGATGCTCCAGCAACACTTTGTCATAATTGACTGTGTGCCGACCCGGCTTAAGTTTGGCAGAGTCCCGTATATATAGATATCCTCCTTTTCGTAGCACTCGCAAGCTTTGGGTAAGCATATGAACTATCCCAGCGCTATTAAGTTCATTAAGGACGGTAGTAGCCGACACCAAATCTTGGGAACCTGATGAAATATCCGAAAAGTACCATGCGGGGACTTGTTTGATAACGAATTCGTCCGACGAAATAAGAGCTACAATTTTGTCGGCTGGGACCTCCATCGATTCCGCTGCCAACACATCAAGATAAGAGCCCTTTCCTTGAACCATTTTCTGGAAGAACATCCGCTGAATGTTGTAACTCCATTCATGAGCCTCAATTGCTGTGTACAAGGCACCAAGAAGCAGTATGCTATATGAAGCACTGCCGCCTAATCCCGCGCCGAAATCCAAGTGCCTTAAGCGAGTTGCACCGCTTGCCTGTCGCCCTCGGTTCAGCAAGTCGGGAGCATATTTTTTGAGCATGCAATAGTCTTGAAGCCGCGCTAACGCGTGACAGCGAATATTAAGCGCTGGAATTGGTTCATGAGCATCGATCCATGGAAAATATGCTTCAAAAATTTCTCTGAACTTGTTTTCCAAAACATCATAGTCGCCTTCATAATCGTCGCCCCTAATTCCGGATGGGGTCGGATATTCCTCATAGTAGGCAGAATACCACTGCGCCAAGTCCACAACGCCACGAAAGTCAAAGCTACTAAGCTGAATAGGTCCATCGACCCAAAGAAATGGATTTCCAACTCTAAAATAAAGATCCCCGTAGATCCAACCCTGCCTAATTAGTGCGCGTTTGAGCGACGCTTCCATATCCCAAGACATTGTTCACCCTCGTAGGAAATTACAAACCTTAAACAATATTATAACACCAGTTTGAGGTAGAACATAGCCAAAATGTTCTACGGCGTGCCTTGTGTCAATCTGACTAGCGGACCAGTTCCACGTCTTCAGCACAGTGCAATTAAGAAACCAATGCATAAAGTAACAATTTCGAAGAGACTCATCCCGTTAAAGTCGCATTCGGAAATACGGGAACACCAGGATTTCGATGTAATGATTCAGTACACAAATCAAACTAATCAGCAACCTTCGCACTCTACCACAACATCAAATATGAGGCTCCACACTGTTAAGAACGATGACATCATTAGTAGTATATTCTAAGCGGGCACTGACTATTCAGTGCAACAAACACTATTTATGTAGTTCTATATTCCAAAAGCCCAATTTGGAGCCGGTTGGCGCCAAGAATATAAAACAAATCGTGCGCTGGTATTCCATCACAACCCAGCCTAATTGAGCGAGCAAATTCCTGGACCTCCCCCAAACACATAATCAAGTGAAGATATCATAAGCCATTCAGAGAGATTGCGGTTGGTAAAACCTGCCAAGTTGCGGGCAACCGCCGTGTGCTGTTCGGCGAGTTCGGGCATCCCATATTGACGATCAGCGTGTAACACCCCATGTGCGACAAAAGCGCACCGCAACAACGCAGACCGCGGGTCCTCCAATCTATTCGCAAGATTTTACGTGCCGAGCCGCACCGATGTGACCAGCCGCGGCCTAGCAATCAACATTGCGTGCACTTCTTTGCACCCAGGCTTCCTCCCGGTGCAATGCGCAAACACCCTCGGCCCGTGTCTGCTGGACTAAAACTCTTCGCGGTGCTGCGCTGAAGCATCTCAACACTAGCTTAGACCGCGTCACAGCGTGAACACCTATGGATCCGAGGTCAATGAAGAAGACACCCTGCAACAGCTTGAGAATCAGTGATTGCGGCACCAATTTAGCACGACGCCACCCGCTAGCCAGGGTACTGCAGTTTGCTCCAGCTCTGATAGCAGGTTGCCAGCGAGGTGGCTTTGGCTTCCAATGCCACCTGCACCCCAACTGCAATGGACCAACGTGTTCGGTGATGGGGTCGCATAACGCACAAACGCACAGACAAAACTGCAAGAGACACAGCTCCTGAGAATGCAAAGGAAAAACTGTTTCCTACAAAACACTATGCCACGCAATAAACATGTTCAGCGGCATCCAGAACCTGCCAAGATAAACACAAGTTCTCGAAGAACTGTTGAGACAAACTCTTCTGTGTTTACTTTCGGATCAGCAACTAACGAAACAGTAATCAAGTAACGCAAAACAATCCAGGCAAACGAAAAGACGCACTTCCTCGAGCGTATGTACTTTCTGCCAGTTACACCTGCAACCACCGCGCTCAGCCGCCACGGTAGCCTTAATCAGCGATGCGCATCGCACAACCAAAATCGGTAGGAGCTATAGTGGACGCTAAGAGCACCAGCCGATGGTCGAGAGCACAAACCTTCGGAGACCACACGAATTGGAAACTCGGTAAAGCATTGGTGCGATCAACAAATTTTGATGGGACATTTGGCACAACTACCACCACATCGACCCAACCAACTTCGGGGCAGCTATGTTTCTGTCCAACTACCATATCTACAAGGCAGATACACCACTTGCCCCATATGAAGAATTCCTGCCGATTGAATTGGAATAGATTTTCTCCCCAGCCGATACCAACCAGTTTCCTGCGTTATATTAAAGACAAGTTTCAGATTAACCGCTTCTCGAGCATAAATAATTCCCGATCACCATAAGAGTTTGCTCCTAAAACCCAAGCCAAGGAATGCTAATTACAATCACGACTAAATATCAGGATTGCTGATCAAACCGCTGGAGATCCTTAAGGTACTGCGTGAGAATCGCTTCCATCCCCGTTGGAGCGTAGCCGAATAGTTCGGTTGCAAACCTTGAATCAATCATGAAACATGGTGTAGCTACATCACTCTTGTAAACCACTGACTTAGATCTCAATGTGTCGCGCATAGAAGTCACGATATCCAATATAGTCATTGGTCCAGATGCGCCCACTGGGAAGGCTGAGAACCCTTGCCAAATACGTTTCGCAAGCAGCTGCACAACAAACCGCCCAAGATCATCGACGTGGACTGCATTGTTAAAAAACGCAGCAGCATTGTAGATCGATACATCGCGTCCCGCAAACAACCTTTCTACAAGAGATGGAATCCATGCCTGATGCGCACCAAAACCAAGCACTCCAGGCAAGCGGAGGGCCACTGTCGGAATGGATTCTGCTGCAGAAGCGAGAATTTGTTCCCCAAGGTATTTGGAAGCTCCATAGAAATCCGGATCTACTACAGGTGTGTTTTCATCAACGACACCCGAGCCAATCTTTCCATGAATTGATATCGTTGAGGTGTAGATGAATTTAAGCGCCCCTGCACTAACTGCGTAACTAAGAACATTACGTGTTCCCGCTGCGTTTGCGGAGAACAATTCTGCACTGGTGGTACCTGGTTTGTTGAGCGCGGCAGCAACGTGAACAACTGCATCAATGGACGCTGGTAGTCCAAGAAAACTTGCTTTCTGCGAAACATCAAGATGAATCATCGGCGGGCTAGACACAACCGTTCGTGTCACACCACACTCGCCAGGCGATCCGGTGCGATAAGTGCCCACCACCGCAAACCCAGACTGGTACAGGTGTTTGACTAAGTGTCTACCTATGTATGAAGAGGCGCCAGTAAGTAATACCGTCTTAATCGGGCGCATTGGGTAATTCAAATTCAAGGCTTACTCGCCTCTTTGAGGTAATCACTTAGAGGGTTTAGGTCACCGAGACAACTGATACGGTCCTACGAAGTTATCTTCGATTCCAATGTCGCCTACCGTCACCGAGCTTCGCTCCATCAAGTCCAGAGCTACATCCACAATTGTCTTGACCGTGGGGCAAAAGGCTTTCTCCATAGGGGCGGAGACCGGAGCAGAGCAATTAGCCAAAGTTATTCGGCGCACCGGAGCCTTGGAATAGAAGAAAGCCTTCTCAGCAGCACGCGCACCGACCTCGCGCGCAATCCCACAAAGTCGCCATCTAGTAACGGTCGCAATTAGGCGCCCAGTTTTCTTCACTGATGCAAGAATTGTGCACTCACCCTTGGGTCGAATACAACGAAGGTCGACAATTTCAGCACTAATTCCACTCTTTCTCAGTACTTCGGCAGCCAAGGCGGCTTCGAGTACCATAAGCGAAGCATAAACAATCGTCAGATCTGACCCTTCTCGGACAACTGTTTCTTTGCTAATTGGCGGTATTACCGGGTCCTCTGGGGCATCGCCAACTATCCAGAGAGCTCTATGCTCCAAATTTACGACCGGTCCCGTGTGGTGAGCGCAGTCCACTCAACGGTGTGTCACAACTAGTTCTTACGGCATTCTGAATGTCGTTTTCCGTGGGATAAAACCTGCTCTCAAGCGCCAGACTCATAGGGGTGTGACTGTCAGGAAGTGTGACCCTCACAGGCGCTGATTTTAATTTGTGCCCAGCCGCCTCAACTACTGAGGCAATGATTTCTGCTGCTGCCCCGTAAGAGCGCCAGCCAGGATCCGCGACGACC
>SXGS01176403.1_pt1 | contig 10878 bp, 6 predicted proteins | sample 3174681 | NCBI WGS metagenome assembly SXGS01 (sample SAMN11356861, study PRJNA531348) | freshwater metagenome | isolation source: freshwater sample F1-80 | place: China: Fuxian Lake, Yuxi | collected 2017-12-25 | reverse complement strand
TTCCCAGGGTTTCACCCTGGGCTGGTATGCGATGCCCCGTTGGGGCATGGGACCGACAACGACACCGGATGCAGGCACTGCCCCGTCACGACCTGGAACCACGATCGACTCGGTCATGAGAATGGGGTTCTGGGTGCCCCAACGGGGTATGGAACCGGAGACCAATATTTCGCAGGCGATGCCCCGTCCCAATATGGAACCGACGGCGACACCCATGGAGGCGATGCCCCGTTGGGGTATGGAACCGACATCGAACCGGTCATGGAAATGGGGTTTTGGGTGCCCCAACGGGGCATGGAGCCGATGACCAATATTTCGCAGGCGATGCCCCGTCCCAATATGGAACCGACGGCGACACCCATGGAGGCGATGTCTTGTTGGGGTATGGAACCGATGACCAATACTTTGCATCCTGGGCTGGTATGCGATGCCCCGTTGGGGCATGAACTCATCGTAGAACTCACCATGCCCCAATCCCTTTCCAACATCCTGATCCATCTGATCTGGAGCACCCGCGATCGGCGACCGTGCTTGGATCCAAGCACCCGGGAAAAAACGCATGCGTTTTTGGCCGGTGTCGTTCGGCAGTGCGATTGTGAGGCCTATCGGGTTGGTGGTCCGACCGATCATGTTCATTTGGCCATCCGGCTTTCCCGAACCGTATCTGTCGCCGACTTGGTGAAGGATGCAAAGGCCGCTTCGAGCAAATGGCTGAAGACGCAGGGTCCCGAGTTCGCCGATTTTTCGTGGCAACTAGGCTACGGGGCATTTTCGGTCGGGATGAGCCAGAAGGAGGCCCTCCTCCTCTACATCGACAATCAGGAAGAACACCATCGCACCCGCTCGTTCCAGGACGAATATCGCGACTTTCTGAGCAAATACGGCATCGCCTTCGATGAACGCTACGTCTGGGATTAAAACGTCCTGCGTTGCCGTAGGCCCCGATCACCAATCCAGCCAAGTTCGGCAATGCACCGATTCCGAAACGATTCCGTTGTTCGCTCGTTATGGGCCTCTGGCCGCCGCGGCTTCATCTTCTTCCCGACTGCATGGATCCGACTGATGCGATAAACTCCTCCTCCGCCGGTTCGACCCCATAACCAGTCCCCGTCAAGGAGTTCTCAGGGGTACTTATTCACAATAGACCCCTTTATCTTGTGGGGTTGTGAACAACTTACCCCTAGGGATTGTGGCTTCCCGCTTGCCACTCCGGGGTGGGGTTTCCCAGTCTGCCCGACGATGTTCCTCAAAAACCTGACCGTTCTCGGGTTCAAGAGCTTTGCCGACAAGACCAGCCTCAACTTCCTACCGGGAGTCACGGCGATTGTCGGCCCCAATGGCTGTGGCAAGTCCAACGTGTCGGACGCGATCCGTTGGGTGCTGGGTGAGCAATCGGCCAAGGCGCTGCGTGGCGGTGAAATGGCCGATGTCATCTTCAATGGCACGGATACTCGGCGGCCACTGGGACTGGCGGAAGTGTCGCTAACCCTAGGTGGCGTGGATGCCGAACCGCTGCGCGCGGCGGGCATTCCCATGGAGTTCAATGAGGTAACCCTCACCCGTCGGGTATATCGCGATGGGGGCAGCGAGTACTTCCTCAATAAGACCTCCTGCCGGCTGCGGGATATCCAGCAACTCTTCGCCGGTACTGGCATGGGCAAGACGAGTTACTCGATCATGGCCCAGGGCAACATCACCCAGATCCTTTCCAGTAAGCCCGACGATCGGCGGCTGGTGTTCGAGGAGGCGGCCGGAATCACCCGCTTCAAGCAGCAGAAGCGCGAGGCACTCCGGAAACTGGAAGGCACCGATCAGAACTTGTTGCGCGTCGAAGACCTCATTCGCGAGGTGAAACGCCAAATAGGTTCACTGCAACGTCAGGCAGGCAAGGCGCGCCGATTCAAATCCTTCCAGGCCGAATTGCAGAATTTGGAAACGCAATGGGCCCGGCGGCAGTTCGACGTGCTCAACCAGGAGGTCTTGCAGCGACGCCAGACCGCCGAGCGTTCCCAGCTCGAGATCGAGGTTGGGCAAGAGACGGTGATACGACTTGAGGAGGAGATTCTCCAACTCCGGACACGGCTTTCGGAGTTAGAACAGCACATCTCCCAACAGCAGCAGCGAGGTCTGGAATTGAAGGCCGAGACCGATCGGCAGGAGAGCGTGATCGGCTTCAACCAGCAGCGATTGGTCGAATTGGCCGACCAGAACGCTCGGGCTGGTAGCGATGCGGTGCAGTTTTCTGAACGCCGCTTCATCGCCGAGGCCGAGCTGGTGTCGCTGGGCGAGCGGTCGGCCGCGTCCCAGGCCGCCGTCGAACACCTCCGCGTTGAGCAGTCCGTCCGCCGGGACACTCTCTCCACCGTCGAGCGGGAATTGTCGGTGCGTCAGGAAGACCTTCGAAAGGCCCAAGCCGAGGCCTTTTCGGCGTCTCAGGGATTGGGTCGCATCCGCAACGAAATTAATCAACTAGCACTCTTGCTTCAGGGCAACGTGGTCCGACTGGAGAAGCTCAATTCGGAGAAGGTTCAGTTCGAGGAGGAGCGGGTTCGCCTAGAGATGCAGGGGGTGGAATTCACCCAACAGGTCGAGGCCGAACGGACTCTAGTGCAGACCTCCCGCATGACCCTGGAGGAGACCCAGCTGCGCCTGCGAGCGCTTCAGGCGGAGATCATTCAGGCGACCCAAGAACGCGATGCGTTGCTGCGACAACAGGCAGAAAAGCGCTCAAAACTGGGCGTCTTGGAGCAATTGGCTACCCAGCACGAGGGTTTCGGAGCCGGTGCTCTCGCGGCGCTGAAGCAGAGCAAGCATGTCCTGGGATCCTTGGCCGATCGTTTAAAGGTCTCCGATGCCTACGTCTTGGCCGTCGAAGCGGCGTTGGGCAACAACCTGCAAATCGTTCTCACCGAGCAGCCCGAGGCCGCTTCGGAGATTCTGGCCGACCTATCCGCCAATCGGAAGGGGCGCGCCAGCATTGCGGCGTTATCCATCCTGGCACCGGCTCCGTCCGAGAACCTCACGGGATTGCCCGAAGGAGTGGTCGCCGCTCTGTCGGTGCTCGAAGTCGAGACCTCGGTTTCGCCGTTGGTGGCGGGATTGCTTGGTCGCACCTTGATTGTGCCCGACTTGAATGCCGCCCTCACTCTGGCGGCTGGGGCATGGGCTGGCTGGGACTTTGTTACGCCCATGGGCGAGGTTCTCACTCGCTTGGGAGTGTTTACTGGTGGAGCACAAGGCGCCTCGGGCAAGGCACCGGCCAGCATTCTGGGGCGCAAGAATCAAATCGCCGAACTCCAGGCCGAGATCACCGCCCTTCAGGGAAGCCTCGCGGAGGCCACCGAGAAACAATCGGCCCTGCAATTCGAACAAACCGCCTTGCAGTTGTCGCTGGAACAAGTGCGGGTGGAACTTCGTCAGCAGGAGGTCGCCGTGGCCACCCGTCAGGGTGAATTCAATGCCCTCCAGGCCGCCAAGCGCGCCATGGAAGCCCGCCTGAACCAGGTAGACCGCGACCTAGATGTTTTGGCGAGTCAGGAGACAGGCAATGTCCAGAAGCGCGAATCGTTGGCAGCCCAAGTGGCCGAATGGGAACAACGCGAACTTTATGCCATCACTCTGGTGGCCGAACTGAGCGGTGGGTTGGAAGACCTGCGCAACCGACGGGACGCTGCGAGCCAGGTCTTCAACGATGCCAAAATCGCCTTTGCGACCGAAGAGCAGTTGTCGGCTTCCCATCAACGCCAGCGCGGCCCGCTGGAGACGCGCGTTCGCGAACTGAGCGCAGCCATTGAGCGCCTCCAGACCGAGCAGGGGCAGTTTGAGGACCGTCGCGCCAACTTCGAGGCCGGCATCGGCCAGTGTCGCCGGGAGATCGAGCGCCTGGCCGGAGAGCGGGGCGTGTTGGCTGAATTAATCCAGCAGTTGTTGGGTGACCGCAAATTTCAGGAGGGTGAGATCCACAGCCGCGAGGAACAGTTGAAGGAGCGGCGGGGGCGTGTGGCCTTGCTTCAGACACAGCGGGGGCAACTGGAAGTTGAGTTGGCCCAGAAGACCCTGACACTAGAAAATCTTCGGGCGCGAATTCAGGAAAAGTATCAGGTGGTTATTGAGGACATCCAGCCTGCGGGGCTTCGGATCCAACCTTCAGACGACGGACTGTCCAAGGTCGAGGTCGTGCCGCTGGAGATCATGGAACAGCAGGGTTTGACGACCGATTGGGATGCTGTGTCCGCGCAAATCCATGCGCTCCAAAGGAAAGTGGACGACATCGGGCCGGTGAACTTGGTAGCGATCGAGGAGTATGAAGAATCCGAGCAACGCTACACGTTCTTGCAAGCCCAGTACGATGACTTGATCAAGGCCAAGAGCGAGTTGATGGAGGTCATCAACCGGATCAACACCGAGACCAAGACCCTGTTCGTCGAGACCTTTGAAAAGATCCGCGCCAACTTCCAGATCATGTTCACCGAGATGTTCGGCGGTGGTCGCGCCGATCTGAAACTGACGGAGGGAGAGGATGTCTTGGAGGCGGGCATCGACATCGTGGCGCGTCCGCCGGGCAAGCAGCTTCAGAGCATTTCGTTGCTGTCGGGCGGAGAGCAAACCATGACAGCCGTGGCGCTCCTGTTCTCGATTTATCAGGTCAAACCCTCGCCCTTCTGCGTGCTCGACGAGTTGGACGCGCCGCTCGACGAGTCGAACATTAATCGATTCACCGCGGTCTTGAAGCGCTTCCTCGATCACAGCCAGTTCGTGGTCATCACCCACAACAAGCGGACCATCTCCATGGCCGATGTGCTCTATGGCGTCACCATGCAGGAGCGCGGGGTGAGCAAGATTGTGAGCGTTCGGTTCAATAAGGAGGAGGGGGCGGCCGTTCCTGTTGGGGAGCCGGCCAATATCGCGGATGCCGTGCGAGGCACCCGCGCCATGGAGGGCAGTGTGAGCCCAGGCCAATAAAAGGCTGTTCACAAAACCGGTGGGGTGCTGGTTTATGGGCTCAGCAGCCCTCGAATCGAAGGCCTGTGGCACGCGCGTCCTTCATCGGCTGGGCCCTTCAGATGTCGACCGCGATGGGGGCATCGTGTTTTCTCGTGTTGTCCGTTGAGCATCACTGTCATGAATCTTGAGCGTCCTCAGACCCATTGCCTGCCGACACTGGAGGCCTTTGCCGACCGGCGTGAGTCGATTTGTGTGATTGGGCTGGGATATGTGGGTTTGCCGCTGGCCGTGGCCTTCGCCTCTCGATTTCGGGTCCTGGGATTCGACATCAACCCGGTGCGAGTGCGCGAACTTCAGGCCGGACATGACCGGACCTTGGAACTGACCGAGGAGCAACTGCGCCGGCACCCGATCGAGTTCACCACCGAGCCTTCGGCCATTAGTCGCTCGCGCCTGGTGGTTGTGACGGTGCCCACCCCGATTGATGCGCACCATCGCCCGGACCTGACCCCGTTGATCAAGGCCTCGACGCTCATTGGTCGCCATATCGAAGCGGGAACCACTGTGGTTTATGAGTCCACGGTGTATCCGGGGTGCACCGAAGAGGACTGCATTCCGGTGATCGAGCGGGAGAGCGGCCTGACCTGGCGGCGCGAGTTTTTTGCCGGTTATTCGCCGGAGCGCATCAACCCGGGCGACCGCGAACACACCATCGAAAAGATTAAGAAGGTCGTCGCCGGCGACTTGCCAGCCACGGCCCAATTGATTGCTGGAATCTACGGATCGGTCATCACCGCGGGGATCCATATCGCACCCACCCTCAAGACCGCCGAGGCCGCCAAGGTGATCGAAAACACTCAGCGTGATCTGAACATCGCGTTGATGAATGAACTGGCGCTCATTTTCGATCGTCAGGGCATTAACACCTTGGACGTGCTGGAAGCTGCGGGCACCAAGTGGAATTTCCTGCCCTTCCGACCCGGGTTGGTGGGCGGCCACTGCATCGGGGTGGATCCGTACTACCTGGCCTTTAAGGCCGAAAGCCTGGGCTACCACCCGGATGTGATCCTTGCCGGGCGTCGGGTGAATGACTCGATGGGCAAATTCATCGCCGAGAAGACCGTTAAGCTCCTCATCCAATCGGAGCGGGCGGTGAAGGGCGCGAAGGTGTTGATCCTCGGTTGGACCTTCAAGGAGAACGTCCCCGACGTGCGCAACACCCGGGTGATCGATATCGTCACCGAGCTACGCAGCTACGGTGTGAATTGCCTGCCTGTAGATCCGCACGCTGACCCGGACGAAGTGCGTCACGAATACGGAGTGGAGCTTTCCGATTCCGCCGAGGCCGGTGCCCCGTATGCCGCGGTCATCCTGGCTGTGAAACACCGATGCCTGATTGAGGACTATACGCTGGAAGTATTGCGTCGCCTCGGTGGAGAGCGGCCTCCGGTATTGATCGACGTGAAAGGGTTCTTCAGTCCGGAACAGGCCGAGCAATGGGGTTCGTCCGGTTACTGGCGTCTTTGAAATGGACCGACAAGTTTCAGGTCCAGAAGCCCTTTCAGCTCGAGACGTTTCGCATCCATGAGTGCTCGAATCATCGTGTGCACTGGCCGGTGTTCAGAGCCAGAAATAGACGGGGTCGGAGTTGACGTTAGCGATGGATTACTATCCCTTAAGATTGTATTTTAGGGTGGCTCAAATTGGATGAAATCTCTGCTTTTTCTCATCGTGCTCTTCGTTGCTGGATCCAGCAGTCGAGCCGAAGGCGTCACTCCTAAGTCGTCACTCAAACCCAACATCATTTTCATTCTCGCCGATGATTTGGGGATCGGGAATGTCGGTTGTTACGGATCCGACCATTACCGGACTCCGAATATTGACCGCCTGGCGGCACAAGGCACGCGCTTCACCCGATCCTTCACCGCGGCACTGTGTGGGCCATCGCGGGCGATGATTCTCAGCGGACGCTATGCCTTTCGAAATGGATCCTCCAATCAGGATGCGTGTCGTCGCATGCCCCTGGAGGAACTGCAGTTGGGGCGCGTTTTCAAGGCGTCTGGCTATGCTACCTCGGCCATCGGTAAGTGGGGGCAACTTCCCGGCGAACCCGATTTGGTGGGATTCGACGACACTCTTCGATTCAACGGCAGTGGTCTCTATCGCAACAAGAAGCCCGGAAAAACCACTGTCTATCGAGTCAATGGCGAGGATCGGCAACTCCATGACCATGAGTACATGCCGGACCTCATGAACGATCGGGCGCTGGCTTTCCTTCGAACGAATCGATCCAAGCCCTTCTTTTTGTACTACTCGATGGTGCATGTGCACGCCGACATCCAACCCACTCCGGACAGCCTGCCGGACAGCAAAGATCTCTTCGGAGACAACATCCGCTACATGGACAAGTTGGTGGGAAAACTAGTCGCTGAGTTGGAGGCCCTCCAGTTGCGCGACAGTACGTTGATTGTATTCATGGGGGACAACGGCACCGGCAAGGCACAGGACGCGAGGTCTACCATTGGTGGGCGTAACTTGTCGGGATCGAAAGGTTCCATGCTCGAATGTGGCGGGCTCGTTCCCATGATCGCAAACTGGCCCGGTCGGGTTCCTGCAGGAAAGGTTTCCGCGGATCTCATCGATTCCACCGATTTGCTGCCCACCTTCGCAGAACTGATTGGAGGGAAGCTTCCTGAGAAGCGGATTTTGGATGGTCACAGCTTCGCTCGGCCATTGTGCGGAGAACCAGGACCCAAGCGGCCGTGGATTTACAATCAGCTTGCCTCCATGTGGTATGTCCGTGAAGCGGGTTGGAAGCTGAATGAAAAGGGAGAACTCTTTGATATGAGTGGCGCCCCATTTATTGAGAAGCGCGTGGAAGCATCTGCGGATTCCACCGCCAGCAAGGCGGCTCGGCAACGGCTGGCCGCGGCATTGGCGCAACTCAATCCGGCCGGGGGTATCCCGGACACGGGCGATGGCACCGGTCGCCATGACCACCGCAATCGAGCCCGAAAAACCGACAACGAGTGAACCTCCTATCATGAACGCACCCCTTCGTTTCATCGCATGTCTTCTGACGGCTGTGTCGGTTCATGCTGGAGGAAAACCCAACATCTTGTTCATTGCCGTCGATGACCTTCGGCCTGAATTCGGCGCCTATGGTTTTAAGTCCATTCGCAGCCCCAATTTGGATCGGTTGGCCAAGTCCGGCATCACCTTTGGTCGTGCCTATTGCCAGCAGGCCGTTTGTTCGCCATCCCGATCTAGTTTGATGACGGGGATGCGCCCCGACTCGACGCGTGTCTGGGATTTGAACACCCATTTTCGGAAGGCACAGCCCGACGTCGTAACGCTGGGTCAGCACTTCAAACAACACGGTTATTTTGTCCAAGGCATGGGCAAGATTTATCACGGAAACTTCGACGACGCTCCCACCTGGTCGGTTCCTTGGCAGACACCCAAGGCCCAGCCTTACGCATTGCCTGAGAATCTTGCGCTCCACCAACAGGGTTTGGAGGTCGTCGATCCGGAACCGAAAACCAAGGCGAATGGACGGAAGATCAAGAAACAGGCCTCGGGATTAAACTCCCGGGGCCCGGCGTTCGAAGGGGCTGATGTTCCTGACACGACTTTCCAAGATGGTAAGGTTGCCGAGTTGGCCGTTGGAACGTTGCAAACCCTGAGCCGGAAACCCGAGCCCTTCTTTCTGGCGGTCGGTTTTTCGAAGCCGCACCTCCCCTTTGTGTCGCCCAAGAAATACTGGGATCTCTACCAACCGGCGAAGATCTCATTAGCGCCGAATCCATTCCGCCCGAAGAACGCTCCCGAGTACGCCATTCTTCCGGGCGGTGAAATGCGAAACTATTTTGGGATTCCAGAAGGTTCCATTCCTGAGGGGCTGGCCCGCCAACTCAAGCACGGGTACTACGCGGCGGTGAGTTACATGGATGCCCAGGTGGGCAAGGTTCTCGATGAGTTGGATCGACTGGATTTACGCAAAAACACCATCGTGATCGTGTGGGGTGATCACGGATGGAAGCTCGGGGAGCACGACGCTTGGTGCAAACACTCCAACACCGAGAATGATACGCGCGCACCCTTGTTGCTGTCGGTTCCGGGGATGAAGCGGGTCGGCGTTCGCACAGAGGCCTTGGTCGAGTTCGTGGACATTTATCCGACTTTGTCCGAGTTGGCAGGTCTCCCACTCCCTCAGCACCTCGAGGGCAGTAGTTTCAAGCCGCTGATCGATGATCCGAAACGCCCATGGAAGTCCGCGGCCTTCAGCCAATATCCGCGACCAGGTCGTAGGTCGGGCACAGGTTCATTGATGGGCTATTCGATGCGGACCGACCGGTATCGCTTCACCGTTTGGGTGGATCGCGAGGCCCCTTCCCAGATTGAGGACATCGAGCTTTACGACCATCGCTCCGATCCGCAGGAGAATAGCAATGTCGCCGGTGAACCCTCCCAGCGAGCACGGGTCGAGGAATTAACCGCTCAGTGGCGTCGAGGTTGGGCCGGAGCCAAGGCCGAGTTGGCCGGCCGGATCCAAGCCCCGTGACCCCATTTCCATCAATGGGATCGCCCGTCTGGGGGCGAGTAAAGAGTCTGCAGGCCTTGGATTTTTTGGATTTGATTGGTGGTTCCGGGGACACTCAGGTTGCAATTTGCCCAACGAAGGTCCTGAACAGCGTCGTTGGATTCTGAATTATGTCTAAAGCTCATGAGGCCTCGGTGGCCGCAAGATCGGCCGGGTTGCCGCCCGTCCGCATCGTCGTCACCGGTGCGGCCGGATTCATTGGCGGCCAATTGCTGAAGACGCTGCGGGGACTTTACGCTTCTTCGGAGTTACTCGCGGTCGATCACCCCCTCAAGCCCGCGATGGGCACGGCCACTGAAGCCTTTGGTGGGGTTCGATTTCTGAGTCACACGCAGTTTCTAGAAGCCCTCACCGCGGGTATTTTGCGGCCCGAGCTCATTTTCCATCTCGGGGCCTGCAGTTCCACTACGGAGACCGACTGGAACTACCTGGCCGACAATAATCTGGGCTATTCACAGAAGCTCTGGAACTGGGCGGCGGCCCACGGTGCGCGTCTGCTGTACGCCTCTAGCGCGGCCACCTATGGCGACGGTGAGAACGGGTTTGATGACACGCTCGAGCTGTCGCGCCTGAAGCCGCTGAATTTGTATGGGAAGTCCAAGCACGACTTTGATCTTTGGGTTGAAGACCAGCAGCGGCTCCAAGTTCCCCGGCCGGTGCAAAGCGTCGGGTTCAAGTTCTTCAACGTGTTCGGGCCAGGGGAAGGGCACAAGGGGCGCATGGCTTCGATGGTGTGGCACGGCTATCACCAGATCCTCAAGGAGGGGACTGTTCGACTCTTCGAATCGCACCGTCCGGACTACGCCCACGGCGGTCAATTGCGCGACTTCATCTATGTGAAGGATGTTGTCCGGGTGATGCTGTCCTTCGCGGAGCGGCGTGAGGTGTCGGGCCTCTTTAACTTGGGCACGGCTCAAGCTCGCTCGTTCCGGGATCTTATCGAGGCGACCTTTGCGGCCCTGGAGCAACCCGCCTCCATCCAATACATCCCGATGCCGGCAGACCTCCGGGACCGCTACCAGTATTTCACCCAAGCCAGCATGGCCAAGACAGCCCAGGCGGGCGTCGTGTATACCCCGACTCCTTTGGAGGAAGCCGTGGCGGATTATGTGGCCCATCTGAGAGCCGGCAGCGTTTGAACACCGGGCACTCGCAGTGGGGCGAGGGCTGAGAGGTGAAATTCATCGGTGAGCCCATTTTTGACGAGGGTCTGGCTTGGGATCTGAGCTGAGACATCTGGCCTTCGATGGGATGGACAGGGAAGGGGGCGAGGGGTAACCCTTGGTCACTCCGTTGAACGGAGCAGTGCGCCCGTAGCTCAGCTGGATAGA
>SXGS01028119.1_pt1 | contig 10878 bp, 9 predicted proteins | sample 3174681 | NCBI WGS metagenome assembly SXGS01 (sample SAMN11356861, study PRJNA531348) | freshwater metagenome | isolation source: freshwater sample F1-80 | place: China: Fuxian Lake, Yuxi | collected 2017-12-25 | reverse complement strand
CGGCTGCGGCAAATCCACGTTGCTGCGTTGCCTGAACCGTTTGAACGACTTGATTGATGGCGTACACGTCATTGGCAGCATTCGCTTACGAGGCGATGAAATCCTTGACCCCATGCTCGACGTGACTGAGTTACGCAAACGCGTGGGCATGGTGTTCCAAAAGCCTAATCCCTTTCCTAAGACCATCTATGAAAATGTTGCTTACGGGCCGCGCATTCTCGGTATTCGGAACAAGGCGCACTTGGACGAGATTGTCAGACAGAGCCTAGACAGTGCAGCCCTGTGGGATGAGGTGAAAGATCGCCTCCACGATAGCGCGCTCGCCCTCTCTGGCGGTCAACACCAACGTCTCTGCATCGCCAGAACCATTGCGGTGGAGCCAGAAGTAGTGCTGATGGACGAGCCCTGTTCGGCGTTGGACCCTATTGCCACGGCGAAGATCGAAGAGCTGATTCATGAACTGAAAGAGCGGTATACGATTGTCATCGTTACCCACAACATGCAACAAGCCGCGCGGGTGTCCGATTGCACAGCGTTCATGTACCTTGGTCAGCTCATTGAGTTCGGCAAAACCGACAAGCTGTTCACTACACCCGACAAACAAGAGACGGAAGACTACATCACTGGCCGATTCGGCTAAACGCGAGGTCGCTTATGCCATTGCATACAGATCGACAATACGAAGAAGATCTTCAACAACTCCGCGCCCGCGTGCTCGAAATGGGCGGACTTGTCGAGCGGCAGATCACTGACGCCATGGTTTCTCTCATTGAGCGTAATTCGCCGCTTGCGCAAGAAGTCATCGAGCGCGATCACACGGTCAATTACTTGGACGTCGCCATCGACGAAACCAGCACCAAGCTCTTGGCGCTGCATCAGCCGGCGGCGCGGGACCTGCGGTTCATTATGACGAGTGTCCGCATCTCGACCGATCTCGAACGGGTCGGCGACATTGCCCGCAACGTGTGTGAACGAGCACTGGAACTCAATGCGGAGCCACCCCTCAAGCCGTATGTCGACCTGCCCCGCATGGCAGAATGGGCGCGTTCGATGTTGCGCGATAGCCTCGACGCCTTCATCCGCGAAGACACCGAGTTGGCGCTCCAGGTCTGCCAACGCGACGATTTCATCGACAAGCTTACGTCGGAAATTTTTCGCGAAATGCTCTCGTATATGACACAAGATCCTCAGAACGTGAGCCGCGCCGTGCGCATTCTGTTCTTGGCAAAATATCTGGAGCGCATCGCCGATCATGCCACGAACATCAGCGAGATGGTCATCTACATGGTCAAAGGCAAAAGCATTCGCCATCTCTCTCCACCTCCTGCGTCTGTGTAGACTCAGCATATCGCACCCTACGACATCTTCATGGAAGCACAACATTCTGCCCGGTCCTCATTAAGCGAAACCAAACGGAAAATCTTAGTCGTCGAAGACGAGAAAGATATCCGCGAACTGGTGCGTTACAACTTAGAAGCTGAAGGGTTTGCCGTAGTCGAAGCCAGCGACGGAGAGATCGGCTTGCTCTTGGCCGCACGAGAACGCCCTGCCTTGATCGTGCTTGACCTTATGCTGCCGGGACTCTCAGGGCTTGAAGTCTGCCGCAAACTCCGTGAGCGCGAGGAGACCTTGCGTCTTCCCGTCCTCATCCTGACCGCTCGCGCAGCGGAGGTAGACAAAGTGCTCGGCTTGGAAATGGGCGCGGACGATTACGTCACCAAACCGTTTAGCCCGCGCGAACTTGTTGCGCGAGTGAAAGCGGTGTTGCGCAGAGCTTACGGCGTGGTGCTCGACAAGCCCCATGAAGTCTATGAAAAGGGACGACTGCACATCGACTTCGATACGTACGATGTCGTGCTTGACGGTCAACCGCTCGATCTCGGCCTGCGTGAGTTCGAATTGCTGAAATTCTTTCTCCAGTATCCCCACCGTGTGTTTAGCCGTGGGCAGATTCTCGACCTTGTGTGGGGGCAAGATGTGTATGTCGAACCTCGCACGGTTGATGTGCATATCCGCCGCTTACGTCAGCGTCTCGAACGAGATGACGCGAACCCGACGTTCATCCTCACCGTTCGTGGCGTCGGCTATAAGTGTGACCTCGATGCCTTGGAGGAATAGCGTTCTCTTTCCTATTCTGCTGTTCCCTTGCCTCGCGCTTGGTGCGCTGAGTGTGTACCTCTTGTGTTCGTTCTTCGTGCCGGTCGCGACGCTTTTACCGCTCCGCGTCTTCGCAGTCTTCATGAGCGTCGCTGCGGCACTGATGGCGCTCGTCTATGGCCGTCGTCTCCACCAACGCTTGCAGAGTTTGCAGCAATTCCTTGATGTCGCTCCGCTACGCGAGTTCCCTGCCTCGCTTCCGGTATGGAATGAAGACGAGGTGGGCGCATTAGAGCGCGGCTTGCAGCGACTGGTGTCGCGTTTTCACGAAGAGGTGCGGGCATCGCAAAGCGAGGGTAAGAGACTCGCCGCCGTGCTCCAGAGTATGGCGGAAGGCGTCATCGTCATCGATTCTGGCGGCAACGTTATACTGAGTAACCGCGCGGCCCAGGACTTATTTGGCTTGTCGTCCGCCCAAGAATGGCGAGGTAAACCGGTGCAAGCGTTCTCTCGCCACCCGGTCTTGCCCGAGCTGCTGCGGGAAGTCTCTAGTCGGCGTCCTGGCGATGCCCCAGTCTCGCGAGAATTCGCCGTCGAGGGCAAATATCACCGCTATCTCTCCGCTAGCGCGATGCCTGTGTACGGCGACGGGAGTATGGTCAGTGGCTACGTTCTGGTGTTCTACGACTTAACGCAGATTCGGCGGCTTGAAGCCGTGCGTTCCGATTTTGTGGCCAACGTCTCACATGAGTTACGAACACCACTGACTGCCATCAAAGGCTATGCGGAAACGTTGCTCGACGGGGCCTTCCGAGAGCCAGAGACCGCCGTGCGTTTCTTAGCCATCATTGATCGCCACTCCGAACGGCTCAGCCGACTGATCGACGATCTGTTGACGTTGTCGGATCTCGAGTTGGGGAAAACCGATTTGCACCGCGACCCCGTCATCCTGGCCGAACTCGCCAGCGACGTGCTCGACGTAGTGAGAGACAAAGCCGAGCGCGGTGGGGTACAGTTACACCATACTGTTTCCCCTGACCTTCCGGCCTTGAGCGCAGATGGAGATCGTTTGCAGCAAGTGCTCCTCAACGTGGTGGACAACGCTATCAAGTATACCCCAAGTGGTGGGGCAGTGGGCGTGTTAGCGCAGAGGGTCGCTGCGCAGGCGGCAGCAGTGCAAGGCGGGGATGGCAGTGAAACTACAGTGCCATTGCCGGGGGAATGGGTGGAGGTCTGTGTCACCGATACCGGCTGCGGCATTCCCGCAGCTGACATCCCGCGCTTGACCCAGCGCTTCTACCGCGTTGATAAAGCTCGATCGCGTGAGCTGGGTGGGACCGGACTCGGACTCGCCATCGTGAAGCATATTGTCCAGGCGCATGGTGGCTTTCTCCACATTGCCAGCGAACTCAATCGTGGGACGACCGTGCGCTTACTTTTCCCTCTGCCGCCAGCACAGAGCAGTACGCCATGAACACATGAGGCAAAGAATCGTTTACTTCGCCATATCCATTTTGCGCAAACGGCGCGCCAACACCCGCATTACGTAGAGACCGAAGAAGGGGGTCTGTTGAATAAGGAAGGTGAAGCGCTTCTCATCAATGGGGACGAGTTGGCAGTCGGTTTTGGCTATCGCCGTCGCACTTCGGGTTGGTGCATCGATGAGCGCCATTTCGCCGAAGATGCCTCCTGAAGTGACGGTTTCAACGACTTCTCCTTTGACAATAACCTCAACTTCTCCTTCTTTGACGACAAACATCTCGTGTCCTGCCTCCCCAGCATGAAAGATCGTATGTCCGGCAGAGCACGAGGTGAAATCTTGGGTATTACGAAAGAGCCTCAAAGCGTCCATGCCTTCTCCTTATCCCCGGCAGCACATCGCTTGAATGTTACAGTACGATGAAAAAAGAGTGAAGGTTTTGCGACAGAGATCGCCTTGTCCGGCGGGGAGAGAAAACAATGCGCCCTTCGCCCTGCTCTCGCTGTCATTGGCTGTCACGTATGGACTTTTGCACCCAGGCCAAGGCATCCTCACGCGTGAGCAAACGACCCTCGAGCTGCGCCTCTTCGACCGCATGCAGCACTTCTCTGAAACGTGGCCCTGGTGGTAGGCCGAGCGCGATCAAGTCCTGTCCCGTCACGAGTCGTGGCGGCGCAATCTGCTCAGGGCCGAGTTCAACCAGCTTCTGCTGACAAAACTCATAGGCGCGTAAGTCACCACTCGACGACAAGGCGTCGAGCCGCGCCAAGGCAAGCAGCTCGGCGATGCCGTCTTCTCGCACTAAACGTTTGAGCGTGGCGGTGCGCATCTCCGGTGCGGCCATGACCCGCAGATGATTATTGACGAGATAGGCGACCCGCTCCCACGTGGCACGTGACCGTTTCAGCCGCTGGCAAATGGCCACTGCCAACTCCGCGCCTTGTTCACAATGGCCATAAAAAGTAATGCGTTCGCCTTTGCGCCCCTGGCAGCGTGGTTTGGCGACATCGTGCAGCAACGCACCGAGCGCGAGCGTCTCGGTGGGACGCTCCAGCTTGTCGAGCAGCAGCAGGGTATGCACGAACACATCGCCTTCAGGATGAAAATCCGGCGACTGCTCTACGCCACGCATGGTCTCAATTTCCGGCAAGATCACGCGCAGGAGTCCACTTTCAGAGAGTAGCTCGAACGCACGCCGCGCCTTGCCCTCGGTGAGAATTTTGACGATCTCGTCGCCGATACGCTCCCAGGCGATCTCGGTGATCGTCGGCGCGAGATCGTGAATTGCAGCGAAGGTGTCCTCGGCAATGGCAAAGTCGAGGCGCGCGGCCAGACGTATGGCACGCAGCAGGCGCAGGCGATCTTCGGAAAAACGTGCCTGCGGATCGCCGATGGCGCGAATGACTCCGGCTGCCAAATCCTTGCGACCCTCAACGTAGTCGATGATGTGCTCAGTAACCGGGTCATAAAACATCCCGTTGATGGTGAAATCGCGGCGGAGGGCGTCCTCACGCGGGTCGCTGAAGCGGACATTCGTTGGGTGGCGACCATCGAGATACACGCCATCGGAACGAAACGTGGCCACCTCGACTTGGTGCTCCCCGTCGAGAACGAGGACGACACCGAACTGCGCACCCACGGGCACCGTGTGGGGAAAGAGGCGTTGCACGTCGTCGGCGCGAGCGCTGGTTGCTACATCAAAATCTTTCGGTTCATGACCGAGTAGCTTGTCGCGTACACATCCGCCGGCGAAGTAGGCAACAAAGCCATGCTCGCGCAGAGTGTGGACGATGGCTCGGGCGTGGTGTTCGTGTGGGGTCATCAGGCGTCCGCCAGACTGATTACTCTTATGCGTATGCCTTCTCTGGAATCTCAAGGTAGCGATCTGGCGCTTCGGTCTTCTTTTGAATCGCAAAGAACCGCCGCTCGATCTCTTTCAGAACGGTGGCATCGTAGTACGTCATTCCGCAGTGTAAACACGATTCAATCGGGGTGTTCGGAACAATCAGGTACTGTCCCTCATGACTGTAGAGGTACTCCGTTCTTCGCTCTTCATGCTGTTCACTGCCGCAAAAATTACATTTTACTTGTTTCATGGCTTCTCTCCACGTGTCCACGGGTCAATAAATTTCGGGGGACGGGGAATATACATGGTGATGAGCACTAGTTTTTCTCCATGCCAGCCACACACCGCATGGATGGGGATATCCTCCGCGAACCCGACAACGAGGCAACTTTCCCCACGTCCAGTGTCAGCATACTGCTCAAGGATGCGGCTATTCAACAAAGCCGTTTCAACTTGCACGAAAGTTAATCTATCCGCCTTGCGTTCAATCTCCGCATGGTAGCTGTACATGTATTGACTGTTGCGGACCTTTTCTTTGATCTCGTCGATGTCCATGCGAGTTAGTCCAGTTCCCCCAATAACGCTTTGGCCTCTTGCAAATCCTTCGCCTCTCCCCTTCGGTAACCTCGCACCTCCTTGGTTCTTTTACGGGAACGGAGACAAGGGTGTTACACCGCACTCGCCAGCACCTGCCACTCCCCGGCGCGTAAGGCGTCCAGGTGCGGGGTCACATCGACTTCCCGCTTGATCACTTCGGTTACGACCGGGACATCGGTGGGACAGCCCAAAAAGATTGCGCCGACGATCTTGCCCTGAGCGATCAGCAATTTCCGATATTGGTGGGCAGCCGTATCTTCTACCGTAATAACCATTTCTTCGTCGGTCTCTGGCTCAAAGCGGCCAATAGAGGTGAGTTCGACTCCCACGACTTTGAGCGCTGTCACTGGCACAATCTCTCGATAGACGGCATCGCCACCCGCTGCATTGATCGCTGCGACCTTCGCCTGCTCGACGGCGACTGGCCATAAGCCCAGCACTTTGCCGTTAAACTGCGCCGCGTCCCCCACCGCAAACACCTCGGGCAACTGCGTGCGCATGTGCTCATCCACCATAATGCCACGGTCGATCTCTAGCCCTAGTTCGTGCGCTAGATGGATATTCGGTTGAATGCCCGCAGCCACGACAAGGACATCGCAGTCGAACGTGCGGCCATCTTTCAACTGAACCGTCTGCGCGCGTTGCTCTCCGGTCACACCCTCTAGCTCGGCATGCGTCACAATGTCCATGCCCAAACCTTCCAAATAATGACGCAGGAACTGACTGCCGCGCTCATCGAGTTGGCGACGTAGTAGCCAGGACGAGCGTTCGAGAATGGACACGTCGAGACCTAATTTATGCAACGCATACCCCGCTTCAAGTCCGAGCAAACCACCGCCAGCAATGACGGCGCGTCGGCAGCGATGCTCTTGCACGTAGGCGCGCATCTCCATGGCGTCTTCGGCCTCGCGCACGACAAAAATCCCTGGCAGGCCATCGCCTGTGATCGGTGGCATGTAACTCTCGCTACCGGCGGCGATAATCAAGCGATCATATGGTAGATGCTCACCGGTAGCGAGTTCCACGAATTTCTCTGCGGGGCGAATGTGGGCTGCTCGCGTATTAAGCCAGACTGTAATCTTGCGTTCGTCGTACCAGGAGTCCGGCTGCAAATACAAACCGCTCATGGCCGAGCGGCCATAGATCAAGCGCGTGATGGCCATGCGGTTGTAGAGCGGATGCTTCTCGCGCCCGATGAGGTGGATTTCGCACAGCGGGTGGTTGCGCCGTACATAATCAGCCGCTGTCACTCCGCCAATGCCATTGCCAATAATCACCACCTGCTTGATGGTCTCATCATAGCGTGCATTGGCGCTGGCGATGGGCGCGGCAGGTTGCGCATCCTGTATGTGTAACGAAATCGAGACGGCTCCTTTGACCCGACACATACAGGCCATGCGCGCATTCGCCCCTAGCCCCAGGCGTTCCAGTGTCGAACGCTCGTCGTCGCTGATTGGCGAAAGATTCTCCATTCCGTTGAGGATGACGATAGGGTCCGCACCGCACACGCCCATGCGACAGCCGGCTTCGAGCGGCAGATTGTTGCCCTCGGCAGTTTCCAGCACGGTGCGATTCGGTTCAACCAGCACGCGCAGTTCTTGCGGCAAGAAGGTCACTTCCGCGCTGCCCGTCTTGGTCGCCTCGCGCAACACGCGTGCAGCGCCCACAGTAACGCGCGTCTCTTCAGGCTGCATGATGTGCTGGAGAAAAGGTTGCTCTTTGGCATAGGTCCGCGCGAGCCACACGCCTGTCGCCACGAGCACAGCACCCCGCAGCCCCCAACTCCACGCCTGAGATTCCGCTCCACTGATCGTGTGCAACCAAGCCGGGATCGAGAACCAATAGTAGGTGTTGAACGCCACCGCCGTGAACAGCGCCGTGATCTTATTGGTCGTCACCTTGAGAAAAATATCGAGGAGGAAAAAGACGCCTACGCTCAAGAGCATGTACATCCCAAAGCCCCAATACAGGCTCGCAAGCGTCAGGGCCGGCGGATCGGGCAGCGTGAAATAGGCCAACACGAACCCGGGAAATACCGCGACGAAGAACCGTCGATAGTTTGAGTAATAGGGATCGTCATCGTACAGATCGGCAAGATACGCCACGCCGGGATTGAAATCGTAACAGTTCTTCGTGCAGCCAACGCACGGCGTACAGTGACTGTTCGGTAGTGTGAGCAAGGGCGTTTGGTTGTACACCCGCTGCACGGGATAGAGCGGACATAGGCTGCTGCACCAGCCACTTTTTCCTTTGAACAACACGCCGCCCAGGAACGCGCCGACGAGCGCCCCCGCGATCAACAAGCCCGACGCCAAACCGTCGTCATTAAACAACCATTTGCGGCTGGAAGCACAGGCGAGAAAGAGGACAAAGCCGACGACGTAGCTGTATTCTTGCCACCACTTGGGCGCGGTCCAGCCACGGGTAAACCCGAAGACGCGCGGCGTTTGATTCAGCGCCGCCAGCGGACAGATATTCCGCCACAGCCCCGGCGCGATGAAGAAGACGGCAGGAAGGAGAGGAACAAGGATGCTCCAGAATACGATGAGGCCCGTCTGTGGCTCAACCAGCAAAAGGCCGATCAGCAGGAGGGTTGCCGCGACGCTGACCACGCGGAGCGCGCTCCACAACGCCAGTGGAATGCGCGAGTGCGCACGCAGTTGGGTGTAATTGGGAAATGGAGGAAGCGGAGGAAGAGAAGTGTTCGTCATCGTTGTCGTATACCTGTGGGGAGCGGGGCAAAGCAGAGAAAATATCGGCGCAGCCCGTGCGCTATTTGACCCAGTGGGCAATGAACAGGTTGGCGTGGCGTAATTTGACGGACAGAATGCGTGCGAGATCAAACAAGATGTCTCGCGCCAAGTCTGGTTGATACGCCGCCAAGACATCGAACGCCTCTGCGCTCACGCGCAGCAACTTCCCCTGCGTCAGCGCACGGATCGTCGCCGAACGCGGCTTGCCGTCGAGGAACGCCTGCTCGCCGATGACCGCACCGGCTTCAGTCGTCTGGGTGCGTTTGAGCTGGTTCGTGTGACCACGGGGGATGAGGATCTCTAGCGCACCCTCAATGATGATGAAGAATGAACGATCCGTGTCGCCGTGACGAATGACGTCATCCCCGGTCTGAAAACCGAGGATCTCGCCATGTTTGACCAGCAGTGCCCACTTGTCCTCTGGCCAGTGCGGCAGCAACACTAAATCGTCCGCAGGTTTGGTTTCGGCTTGATCTGGATAATCAAAGAATGAACGCGGCATGAGCACTCCTTCTCTACGTTGGCTTCGCCTTGGGGAACAGGCAAAAGGCATCAGGGATCGGTACTTTCTAAGTTTTGCCTTTTGCTTTTTGACTTGCCTGTTTCCTGTTGCCCGTCCCCCGGTGCCTGTTCCCTGGCCTGTTGCAGCAGCAGTTCGCCTTTGAGGCGGTAGAGTTCAGCCTCCAGACGATGTTCTCCACTGGCGGACATCGCCGCCAGCGCTTCAGAAAGCAAGGTTAACGCATGTTCTCTTTGGCCCAGTTTCCCATACACCTCAGCCTGTAAAGCGAGAAAGTACGGTTGGGCTAACTCTGCCCCCGTCGCTTGTCGTGCAGTCAATCCTTGTTGCATCTCCCTCAGTCCTTCTTCTCCTTGCCCTTGCTCGGCAAGGGCCCAGCCACGTCGAATGATTCCGGCTGATAGTAAGGCAGCGAAGCCATGCTCTCGTGCGAGTGCGATTCCCTCTTCTGCACATCGCTGGGTGCCTTGTGCCTCACGACGGAGCTGGTGCAGACCCGCCGCAAAGATCAGAGCGAAGCCAAGGCTAAATGCATCAGCTTGAGTTCGTGCCAATGTGAGTGCTGTCTGACTTTTCAGTAGGGCTTGTTGAGGATAGCCGAGAAACCACAGCCCCCGAGCGAGCTCACAAAGACACACGACTCCTGGCTCTGCTCCGCCGTCCTGGGAGTACAGCGCTTCATTTTGCGGCTGCTGATAGAAGGCAACTGCTTGTTCCAAATACGTCCGGGCGAGAGAGAATTCCCCTTGCCAGAGCAGAGTGCTCCCCAAGGTTCGGTGCGCTTCCACAAGCAGGGCAGGGTCTCGGATTTGTTCAGCTATGATGAGCAATTGCTCTCCAGTCTCGCGTGCTGTCGCTAAATCCCCTCGGACGTGATGACGCAGCCACAAACCCCGCAGAATCGCAAAGTGTTGTCGTTCGTCCCCCCCGCGCTGACAGAGTGCCTGCGACCGTGTGTAGGCGTTTCCCACTTCTGGAGCAGAAGGTCCTTTTATGACTTGTAAAGATGCCGCCAAGGCAAGTTGCAAAGCGAGTTCCCGACGTATCTGTTCAGGAGTCTCCGGCAGAGCCTTGGACAAATCCAAAGCCGTGGTGAAGTAACTGATGGCTTCTGGATACGCTAAGTTTTGCGCTGCCTGCTGTCCCGCTTTATGAAGGCACTCAATTGCCTTCTCCGTATTGCTGCTGCGTTGGTAATGATGGGCTAGCTCGCCGTAGTGCTCATCCAGCCGATCTTGGAAGATCTCTTCGATCACTCGCCCCACTTGCTCGTGCAGAACTTTGCGGCGTTCGATGAGGACTGAGTTGTAGGCGACTTCTTGCGTGAGGGCGTGCTTGAAAATATACTCGCTCTCGGGAAACGCCGGTTGCTCGTAGAGAAATTCCTTGTGCTGGAGGGAGGCGAGCAAGCGATACAAGTCGGCTTCCGGCTGCGTGATAACCTGACGGACCAGACTGAGGGGAAACTCCCGGCCAATCACGGCGAGTTGCTGCAGCAGCGCTTTCTCGTCGGGAGCGAGACGGTCGATACGGGCGGCGAGGATGCCTTGCACGGTCGGGGGGATGTGTAGGGGCACCCCCATGT
>SXGS01610814.1_pt1 | contig 10879 bp, 8 predicted proteins | sample 3174681 | NCBI WGS metagenome assembly SXGS01 (sample SAMN11356861, study PRJNA531348) | freshwater metagenome | isolation source: freshwater sample F1-80 | place: China: Fuxian Lake, Yuxi | collected 2017-12-25 | reverse complement strand
GGGCCTACCCCGACGCCAACACCAGATGGCCCGGCAGATTGCGGTAATTCTGCTCCGGCCCTGTGCAATTCAGCACTAAATCTGCAAGATAATCAAAAGTTTGCGCCGGCATTTCACGATGCACCCGGCTGTTGATCTGCAGGGCAAGCTGTTCGCCTGCCGGGCGCACACTCGACACTTTGCCGGCATGTACTTCCAGTAAGCCATGTAAGCGCAGTTGCTGCAGCTGATCGTGCAAATGCAGTGGCACCCGGTGGCGCGCTACGCCCCATAAATGTCGCAGTCTGCGCATAAACAGCGCTTTTTCTGTAGGGCTGAATTGCTGCCAGTAACGCTGCGTATGCGGCCTTAACGCATCAATCAGCGGTTCTGCCGATACGCCTAACCGGCGCACCTGATGACGCGCATGATTAAACAGCCGTAACAACTGCCGCAGACTGGCCTGCTGCGGTAACGCCTGACTGAACTGGCTGAGCAGAAGGCCCGGATGGCGGTGCGGTAACATGCCATAACCATGCGGCGATACCGACAGCACCGGCGTTTTTAAGCCGGCCGCGCGCAACGATAGCAGCGTATCGACCATCGTCAGGCCATTGCCGAGGATCACGACTTGGCTGTCCGGTTTGAGTTTGTGCAGCCAGGCGTCGCACCAAGGGTTGTGGACATAAGCCGGATGGTTTGTTAGTTCAGCAAAACCCGCCGGATGGCGCGGTAATTCGTTGCCACAGGCCAGCACCAGCTGGTGAAAATCCTGCCAATCGCCCTCGCACTGCAGACGTGGAGCGGTTTGGTCCGTCAAATCCAGTGCTGTGACTTTGACCTTGCGAAGTCCGACCTGCAGACCTTTTTGTGCGGCCAGCGCCAGCGCCTCTTGCCAGCGCTGTGCGACATAGTCACCAAACACTGCCCGCGGCAAATAGGCCTGCGCTAATACCGCAGGCTCGTCGCCGGCAAATTGCGCTTGCTGTTGCAGCCAATGCAGAAAATCAGCCGGTAACGCCGGGTCCAGGCTCATTTTTCCGGCAGCCACATTCAGCAGATGCGCTACTTGCCTTGGCTGATAAGCCACGCCACGACCAAACTGACCGGTCTGGTCAAAAATCTGCAGCGACAAAGACGTGTCAGCCTGCTTAATCAACTGCATCGCCACTGAAACGCCAGCTAAGCCGCCACCTAAAATCGCAATTTCCTGCATCGCTGTGCTGTACCACCTGATGAACTACCGCCGCTGTGATAACTGGCCACAGCCCTTCCTGTCAATGGAAAAAGCAGTTAAGGTGACGCTGAAGTTCATGTTTTGTTTGCCGGAGTCTCTGATGTCACACGCCCCCTTGCCTTTGATCGCCCTGGTAACCGGTTGTTCTGGCGGCATTGGTCTGGCTTTGGCACGAGAGCTGAAAAGCCGCGGTTATCAGGTGTTCGCTACGGCCCGCCAGCCCGGTGATTTAGCCCGGCTGCAAGCGGAAGGTTTTGCCGTGTTTGCTTTGGATGTGAACGACCAGCCACAAATCGATGCGATGGTCGGACAACTTACAGCGCAGCATGGTCGGCTGGATTTGTTGGTGAATAATGCCGGTTATGGCGCTATTGGCCCGGTGCTGGATATCAGCCCGGAGCGACTGGCGCTGCAGTTTCAGACCAACGTGTTTTCAGTAGTGGCGATGACCAAAGCCGCCTTGCCACTGCTACAACAAAGTCGCGGCACTGTGCTGAATATCGGTAGTGTCAGTGCCAATCTGGTCACGCCTTTTGCCGGCGTGTATTGCGCATCGAAAGCGGCGCTGCATGCTATCAGTGAAGCACTGCGGATGGAATTGGAGCCACTGGGTGTGCAAGTGCTATTGGCCGTGACCGGTGCTGTCGATACCGGTTTTGCCGACCGTGCCAGTCAGCTGGCTGAACAGGTGCTGTCCGAAGATTCCAGCTGGTGGCCTTACCGCGACGGCGTACGACGCCGCGCCCGTGCCTCACAGGATTTCCCGACACCAGCCACGGAATATGCCCGCGAACTGGTGCAAGCGCTGCAAATCCCACAGCGTCAGTTACACATCCGGGTTGGCCGCGGCAGCTGGTTATTACCGCTGCTCAAAGCGGTGTTACCGAGCAACCTGCTACACCGGATCCTGAAGCGTAAATTCGGTTTGTCGGTGCACTGAACCAGTGAACAAACTGTCAAAATTTTTTTGGTAAGTCCTCAATCCACCGCTATCTTTAAAATCCAGCCCCCAGCTCCGGCGTTTTCAGTCACAACAGCATACTGAGCAGTTGTGTCTTATTGACATGACGTGATGGTATCAAAATGGATTTCGAACCAAATAACCAACACGACGTACCACCTGTGTACAGGCTTTAACGCAACCAAACATGTGGCTCTTGCCGGAGGTAGATGTATGTTTTTCTCGAAGCACAAAACGCCAGAATCACAACCTGCATTGTTTAATGCCAATCAGGCTAACCTTGAAAACGAACTGAACGCGATCCGCAGTAATACGGCGTTTATCAGCTTTAGCCCGGACGGCGATATTCTGGATGCCAATAAAATATTCCTTGAAGCAACGGGCTATCAATATACCGAAGTGGTGGGCCGTCATCATCGGATGTTTTGTGACGCTGCATATATCCAAAGCGCTGCATATCAGCAGTTCTGGCGCGATTTGGCTGCCGGCATAGCACAAAACGGCACTTTCCAGCGGCATCGTAAAGATGGCAGTGTGCTGTACCTGCAGGCGAACTATTTCCCGGTACAAGACGACCATGGGAAAGTCAGTAAAATTTTTAAAATTGCCTGTGATGTCACAGCGGACCAATTGGCTCTGCGTGATAAAAACGCCGTGCTCGAAGCGTTGGACAGATCGCTCGCGGTGATTGAGTTCAGCCCTGACGGTCAAGTGTTGACCGCGAACCAAAATTTTCTCGATACCATCGGGTACCGGCTGGACAATGTTGTTCACCAGCATCACAAGCTGTTTTGCTTTGACGATTTCTACCGGAAAAACCCGGATTTCTGGAGCAAGCTGAGTAAAGGCGAAGTATTTTCAGGGCGTTTTGAGCGCAAACACGCACGCGGCCATAGCATTTGGCTGGAAGCGACCTACAACCCTATTAAAGATGAATCAGGCAAGGTTTATAAGATCATAAAATTCGCGTCGGATATCAGCTCCAGAGTCAATGCCGCCAGAGAAGCAGTTGAAATGGCGAGTGCCACATCAGAACAAACGTCTCAGATCACCAGCAACGCAGTGCAAAATCTGCAAGATGCCGTAGCGACATCAGTCCAAATTGCCAAGCAGGTGCAACAGGCAACCATCAATGGTAATGAACTGAGCCTGCAGGCAAAAAGCATTAGTGAAATCGTCACGACCATCCGCTCCATAGCCGAACAAACCAACTTGCTGGCGTTAAATGCTGCCATTGAAGCCGCCCGCGCCGGTGATTCTGGCCGCGGCTTTGCCGTAGTCGCCGATGAAGTACGCAAATTGGCCGGCCGTACCGCCGAAGCCACAGCAGAAATAGCCCGGGTGGTTCATACCAATGCTGAACTGATCAAAACCATCGACAATCAACTGAATGCGGTCAGTAGCATCGCAGAGCAAGGACAACATAATATTCAGGATGTTGCCACAGGCCTCGCCGACGTAGGCCAGGGTGTGGCGAACTTTGTGGCTGTGGTGGAACGGTTGAAACCCTGACCGCAAGAACGGTCAGGCAGCACCGGTATGACTTTGATACAGTAAGGCCACTTCTGTTTAAGGAACTTACTGATGTCTGAACCCTTTTTAGCGCTGCTGCCGCAGCTGTTAGCCCTGATTGAAGCTGCCGATGAACCGCTGACACTGACGGAGCTCAGTGCGCGAAGCGGTTATTCTGCCTGGCATTTACACCGTCAGTTTCGGTTTTATTGCGGCATGCCCTTACAGAGTTATCAGCGCTTACTGAAGTTGCAGCGCGCAGCGACAGCGCTGGCTTACCGGCAAACCCCGGTGACTGAATTAGCACTGGAAGCCGGTTATCAGCATGCAGAAAGCTTCAGCCGCGCCTTTGCCCGTTGGTTAGGTCAGGCGCCGGCGCAGTTCCGCCAGCAACCGGATTGGTTGTATTGGGCGGAACAAACTGAACAGCTCAACCAAATCGCAGCTTCAGACGCACCGACACTTTCTGCTGCGGCCATCGCAGCGGTGCGGGCTGAAACACGCAGCGGTACTCTGTTACTACAATGGCTACATCAGGGCCATCCGGCCAGTATTGGCAACAGTATCCGGCGTTTTATCGAGTTTCGCCGCACGCACAAATTGCACCCGAGCCGTTTCGCTACTTTTAACCTGCTCTATGACGACCCGCAGGATACCGCTCCGGACCAATACCGCTTTGGTCTGGCGCTGCAACTGAACACAGCGCAGCCGGAATTATTGCAATCACCCGAGCTCAGCTATGTCGAGCTACCAGCCGGTCTGTATGCCCGTTTTGACCACACAGGACCGGATGCGCAGCTCGAACCTATCATCCGCGCTTTGTATACCGAACTGTTGCCGGCAAAAGGCTGGGTCCCTGCCGATGTTCCATTGTTACTGGAGCGAGTCAGTTTTTTCCCCGACGTGCCGGCGCATCAGGCACAAACCCGGATTTGGCTGGCCTTGCAAACTAACTGAACCGGTTCTTGATCAAGGTCAGAGTTCCGTCGTTGTGGACCCGCTACACTATGGGCTCTTTAAGCCACGGAACCGACCATGAAACATCCCAATGCTGCATCCGCTCTGAACCTGATTGGCAACAATGAATTTATCTGGAGCCACTCGATGGCTGCCACTCCTTACAGCATGCTGGACGCTTTAGCCCAGGTGGCGCGTGATAAACAGAACCTGACACTGCTGAGTCTGCATACCGAAAAAAGCGGTGCGTTGTGCGCACTTGAACTGGCCGGGCATTTACGCCAACGGGTGTTTTTTGTTGGTGGCCCGACCCGCCCTGCCGTGAATTGTGGTCTTGCCGATTATGTGCCGTGTTTTTTATCAGAAATTCCGAAGTTATTCAGAAGCAAAGAGCAACGGGTCGATACGGCGATTGTGCAAGTGTCGCCGCCGGATAAACACGGTCTGTGCAGCCTCGGCGTGTCGGTCGAAGCCACCCGCGCTGCGATGCAAAACGCCCGTCGCGTCATTGCCCAAATCAACCCACGCATGCCACGCACCCACGGCGATTCTTTTGTCCATCTGCAGGACTTCGCCGCTTATGTTGAACTCGAATCGCAGATCCCACTGCATCTGCCGGCGGAACAAGACCCGGTGACGCAACAAATCGGCGCCAATGTCGCTAGCCTGATCCGCGACGGCGACTGCCTGCAAATGGGCATTGGAGCTATTCCGGATGCAGCACTGGCTTGCCTTGGCGACCGGCAAAACCTCGGTGTGCACACCGAAATGTTCTCCGATGGTGTGTTGCCACTATTGGCCAAAGGCGTCATTAACAACCGCAATAAGAAAAAACATCCGGGTAAAGTGGTAACCACTTTTGCCATGGGCAGTCAGGCGCTGTACGACTTTGTCGATGACAACCCGGAAGTGGTGTTTTTAGATGTGGCCTATACCAACGACACCGCTGTGATCCGGCAAAACCCGCAGGTGGTGTCGATCAACAGTGCGCTGCAGGTCGATTTATCCGGCCAGATCTGTGCCGATTCACTCGGCACTAAGATTTACTCCGGTGTGGGTGGTCAGATGGATTTTGTCCGCGGCGCCGGTTTATCTGAAGGCGGCCGCGCCATTATTGCGCTGCCCAGCACCGCAGCCGGTGGCACAGTCTCGCGCATCAGCTCTTTGTTAACGCCGGGAGCTGGCGTTGTCACCACCCGCGCCCATGCGCATTACATTGTCACCGAATATGGTGTCGCCAACTTACGCGCCCGAAGTCTGACCGAGCGCGCCAAAGCGCTGATCGACATCGCTGCGCCACAATTTCGCGAGCAACTGGCGCGGCAGGCGTTTGAAGATTGGGGTCTTAAGGTCTGATTTTTCGGGGTTTTTCTTGAGTTCGCTTGCTGTCTGTCGTTCTTTGCGCTTTAACTTGTTATAGGTCTTTTATTGCAGTGACAAAGAACGCACATGATCAAACGAATGAGAGCCGTGCTCCTGCCCGGCTTGCTGATGTGGCTGGCAGCTTGTCAGCCACATCCAGATCCGACGCTGCGGATAGGGACCAATCTGTGGCCCGGTTATGAACCGCTGTATGTCGCACGTGACCAGCGGGTATTTCAGTCGCTGGATGTTCAACTGATCGAGTATCGCGCGGCAGGTCAGGTGCTGAATGGCTTGCGCAAAGGCACTATTAATATGGCCGCACTCACGCTGGATGAAGCGGTGCGGATTTCGGCCAGCGGTATACCGATTGAAGTGATCTGGTTATTCAACATCTCAGATGGTGCCGATCAACTATTAGCCCGCCCCGGGATCAGTCACATTTCAGAACTCAGCGGCAAACGTATCGGTATTGAAAGTAATGCGCTCGGTGCATATTTATGGCAGCGTTTTTTATCGCTGAACCATCTCAATGCAGCTGATTATGAGCTTGTCGGTTTAGATTTAGCCGCCCATGCGCAAGCGTTGACTCATGGCGAAGTCGATGCAGTCATGACCTTCGAACCGGAAAAAAGCAAACTGTTGCGGCTTGGGGCGAAGGCTTTGTTCACCAGCAAAGAAGTGCCTGGCGAAGTCCTGGATGTGCTCATCGTGCGTAAAACTGGTGATAACGCCCCCACCACAGCACAGATCCAGCAATTTATCCGGCAATACCACCAGCATTTCCAACAGATGCAGCAAAACTGGCAAGGCTGGTATCCGCAACTGAACAAAAGGCTCAAATTGTCAGAGCAGGAATTGGTACAAACTTACGGTGAGTTGCAGATCCCGTCCGTCACTATGCAAATACAGCTGTTATCAAACCAAGTCAAAATGCAAAAAATCATGCAGGACTATCAACAAGTGTTACTCGATATTGGGATGATTTCTCAACCTTGTGACTGCACCAACCTGATCAATACCCGCTATCTGGAAGCGCTGTAATGCGGCTAAACATCAGTCTGTTACCGTTGCTATTAACGCTTGGGCTATCTTGCCTTGGCTTATTGCTGTTGTATGGCATGCATCAAGGCATGACACGAACGCAACTGATTGCCAACGAACAGCATCACCTGGAAACCGAATTGATGGAGCAACATTCGTTGCTGCAGCTTTACCTGATGAAACATGATGAAGCGTCATTGAAGAACTGGACATCACTTAAATCGGAAAGTCCGCATGTATTAGCGGTGCTGATTGTCGACCCGCAACAAATGATTGTTGCCGCGCATCAGGTTGCGATTGAAGGTGAAAGCCTCAAATCTTACGAGGCCGGTCTTGCTAAAGAGCTGGCCACGCTGCCACCACAGCAGATGGTAAAACCGCTGCTGTTACCAAGCCACCGCAACGAACTGATGATGGCGTTACCGCTGCAGTTTGGCAAAGAGCAAGGCTGGCTGGTGCTGCAATATGATTTACACGACGCACTGAGTTCAGGGCTGGCTATCACGCTGCAAAATATGCTGGTTTATCTCACGAGTATGCTGCTGAGTGGCTTTTTGACCTTCTTACTGCTGAAGAAGATCCTGCTGGTGCGTCTACGCCGTCTCGAACTGACTTTGAATCAGTATTCAGCCGGCGCACATGATGCAAGAGCGGCAGTGAATGACAACAACGAGTTTGGCCGGCTGGAACTGATGCTAAACCGCACGCTAGACGCGCTGGACCAGCAAAGAACTTTGAGTCAACACACGCAGTTGTTTAACGAATTGGTGTTAAACAGCACGACCGACGGCATTATCAGTGCGGACACGCAGGGGCGGATACTGCAAATCAATCAGGCGGGTTTGAAGATCTTCGGCTATCAGAGCGCAGGCGAATTAACCGGTCAGGATTTGAATTTACTGATCCCGCCGCAGCACCGCCAGGACCACCAGAAGCATCTGGCCAAAAGAGGCATCCCTCCATCGGGTCATTTTCTCAATCGGTTACGACAAGTTGAAGGTCTGCGCAAAGATGGCGCCGCAGTGCCATTGGATATCACGCTGACACAAGCGTCACTGGAAGGTCAGCTGATCTACATCGCGTTTCTGAAAGACAATACCGAACAACGTCACTACCAGCGTTCCATTGAACAGCTGGCTTTCTCTGATGCTCTGACCGGCGCCGCAAACCTGCATGGTCTGAAACGCCTGCTGCAGGACAATCCTACTGTACACTGGATGTACCTGCTGAATGTCGACGGCATGGCGAATCTGAATAACAGTTTTGGTTTTTCTGTCGGTGATCTGTTGATCCAGGCCTTTTACAAGTTGTTGCAACAGCGGTTAGGGCCGAACCATCTGCTGGCGCGCAATCAGGGCGCTGAGTTCATTCTATTGAGTCACGAGCCGCCAGCACATTGGCTGGCTGAGTTTCAGGCGTTACAAGGTTCGGAACTGCCTCTGGCCGGTTTTCATGTGAAACTGAGTTTCTGCACGACCTATCAATTGCTGCAATCCACTGAAACTTTTGAGACGCAATTGCATAGTGCTGAATTAATGATGCGCCAGGCGAAATCTGCAGGTCGCGGCACTATGTTGCAAGTTGAACCCGGCTTGATCCAGCAACTGCAGAGAAATGCTTTCGTTTGCCATCAGCTGGACCAGGCGATCCGCGATGAACAACTGTTTTTTCATTACCAGCCTAAATTTGCCGCGCTCAGCAGACAGCCGGTTTCCGCAGAAGCCTTGTTACGCTGGCAGCTCGATGGACAATTTATTTCGCCGGGGATTTTTATCCCATTGGCAGAGCAAAGTCACCTGATGGCACAATTGGATCGTTTGGTGATCAAGCAGGCCTGTCGGCAAATCAGGACTTGGCTGGACAAGGGCTGGCAAGTGATGCCGATTTCAATCAACTTATCAGCCAGACATTTAGTCGATGACAGTACTATTGCCTACATTTTTGAAAAGGTTGGCGAATTTGATGTTCCGGCTCAACTGCTGGAAATTGAAGTCACCGAATACAGTCTGATCGAGGATGAAACCCATACCGCAGAGAACATGCACCGGCTGATCAAAGCCGGGATTGGCATTGCCATCGATGACTACGGCACCGGTCATTCGAATTTGGCAACGGTTCTGAGCTTACCGGTACAGAACCTGAAAATTGACCAGAGCTTTATCCGCAAAGGCATGAGTAACGCCAAAGGCCGAGCCATTCTGGAAAACATTCTGCAACTGGCTAAATCGCTGCAAGTCACCACTACGGCTGAAGGCGTTGAAACGGAGGAACAGCTGGCGTTCCTGCAGGCATCCGGTTGCGAGTATATTCAGGGTTATCTGCTGTCTAAACCACTGCCATTGGCTGAGTTTGAGTTAGTGATGACCAGCACGCACGAGTAAACCAGCACCACGCTCCAGTACTTATGCAGGGGAAAACAGCTTGGCAAGCTCGCCCGACACCTGTTGCCACTCGGTCGGATTAAAGTACTGCTGATAATTGCGCAATAGCTGTTGTTGTAAGGCTGGTTGCTGCAACAACTGATCAAATAGATTAATCAGTTGCTGACCGCGGTCACTGCGATGACAGACCAAATAGCCCTCGATGAAATTGGGTTCACCATGAATGGTTGTGGCCCGAATCGCATCACTCTGCTGGGGCAGTACGTTACTGCGAGCACTGTAATCAATGAGCGCATCGAGCCGGCCTTTTTGCAGCATCAGCCACAGCTTGCCTTGCGCCCCTTCACCGGCGAGCTGATAAAAGCGTGTACTTTGCTGCGCAATCAGCGCATCCAGCACCGGGCCGTAACTGCGACCTGCTGCAATGCCGATTTTACTGCGGGGTGACTTAACCAACCAATCAAGCAGGTCAACTTCCGCTGGCAATGGCTTGGCAGCAAGGTGGATCAGTTTGAGCGGTGGACCAATATTCAGCGGATAGCGGGAGAACAACAATTGCTGTTCGCGTTGCGGGGTTTTGCGTTTATTCAAACTGCAATAGCCGTCTCGTTGTACCAGATCCAGACTGCGCTGCAGGCTGACATGTTCATATTTAACATCGAGTTTTTCTCCGGCATAACTGCGCAGGATATCCCACTGCTGTTTTTGCAGCTGATAAGCCTGTGCGCCTTTCTCACTGAACTCCAGTAACATAGTGACTTGCAGTGGCGTGGCCGCCAGCGCTACTGGTACCAGTAGATTAGACGCCAGCACAGCGGCCAGCAGTAGCAGAATTTTCATCTCGCTTACTCAATCAATGGACACAACGAAATTGAGTATAGCGAGCATGACTGACGCGGCAAGTTCGCGCTTATTCAGGCCGGCGGCACGCTTCGGCTTCGGCTAAATCCTTGGCAGCCCGCCATTCCAGACTGCTTTTCAGCACCAGCGTGAGCAGTGCTAACAACGCCAGCAGTGAAGACACGGCGAACGCAGCAGCAAACTGATATTCGTTGTAGAGAATTTCAATATGTAGCGGCATCGTATTGGTCTGTTCGCGGATCTTGCCGGACACCACAGACACAGCACCAAATTCCCCCATAGCCCGCGCGTTACACAGGATCAAGCCGTAAAGCAGCGCCCATTTTACTGAAGGCAAAGTAACGCGGATAAAGGTCTGCCAGCCACTTGCGCCTAACGTCAGTGCTGCTTCTTCAGCTTCGCGGCCCTGCTGCTGCATCATCGGGATCAGCTCACGCGCCACATAAGGAAAGGTGATAAAGATGGTCGCCAGCACAATACCCGGCACCGCGAACATCACTTGTAAATCGTGGTCATTCAGCCACTCGCCCCACCAGCCACGCGCACCAAAAATCAGCATCAGGCTTAAGCCGGCAATGACCGGCG
>SXGS01382608.1_pt1 | contig 10879 bp, 8 predicted proteins | sample 3174681 | NCBI WGS metagenome assembly SXGS01 (sample SAMN11356861, study PRJNA531348) | freshwater metagenome | isolation source: freshwater sample F1-80 | place: China: Fuxian Lake, Yuxi | collected 2017-12-25 | reverse complement strand
TGCTGGTCTCGGTTACCGAGCGCACCCGCGAGATCGGCATCCGTATGGCCATTGGCGCCCGCAGCAGCGATATTCTGGTGCAGTTCCTGGTCGAAGCCGTGACCCTGAGCCTGTCGGGCGGCCTGATCGGCATCGCCATCGGCTTTCTGGCCCGGTTTCTGGTGGGCGCCCTCAGCGGCATGGCGCCGGTGATCTCGGTCCCCACGGTGATCCTGGCCTTCTGCTTCTCGGGGGCCGTTGGTGTCTTCTTCGGATTCTACCCCGCCCGCAAAGCGGCCGCCCTCAACCCCATCGACGCCTTGCGCTACGAGTGAGGACCTATGTCTTATAGACCCTATTTCCCCTGCTTTCTCCTGGCAGCTCTGGTGGCGGCCTTGCCCGCCCGAGCCCAGCAGGACACCCTGCAGCTTTCCCTCGATCAGACAGTGTCCATGGCGCTCGAACGCCACCTGGGGGTGCGCAGCGCCCGGCTGAGCCAAAAATCGCAGGAGCGCGCCGTGGCCCAGGAGCAGGCCCGCTTCGGCCGCAATCTCACCGCCAACCTCACCAACCAGTCCAGTCGTTCACCCTCCACTTCCCGCCTCGAAGCCGTCACCATCTCAACCAGCAACGCCCTGGGCCTGGGCCTGGGCCTGTCCCAGGACCTGGCCACCGGCGGCCGCCTCAACGTGAGTTTCACCAACAACCGCTCCTCCAACAACGCCGCATTCAACACCCTCAATCCCCTGTACCGGTCTGGCCTCAACCTCAATTTCTCCCAACCCCTGCTCCAGGGACGCGGCTGGGTGAACCGCATCGGCCTGAGGATGGCGCGCAACGCCCTCAGCGCCGCCGAGCTGAGCGTCCAAGGCCAGCTGCAGGACCTGCGCGCCGAGGTGAGCCGGGCCTATTGGGACCTCTTCCTGGCCAAGCACAATCTGACGCTGCGCGAGCAGTTTCTGGCCGGGGCGCAGCGGGTCCTGGAGACCGCCAAGGTTCGCGCTGAGGTGGGGGCGGACCCGGTCAGCAACATCCTGCAGGCCGAGGTGGGGGTGGCGCAGCGGCAGCAGGACATTGTCAGCGCCCAGGCCAATCTGCGCCAGGCCGAGGACCAGCTCAAGACCCTGCTCGGCCTAGACCAGGACCCCCAGCGCTGGCAGTCCGGGGTGCAGCCCATCGACACCCCAGAGGTGGTCTCTTTTGTCGGCGACCCCGAGACCGGGCTGGCCAAGACCCTAGCCTTCAGCCCGTCCTACCAGCGGGCCGAGCTCGACCTCAAGAACAGCGAGCTGCAGCTGGCCCTGGCCCGTGACCAGGCCCGGCCCTCGGTGTCGCTGAACACCCAGGTGGGCCTCAGCGGCATCGGCGGCAGCTACAGCGACGACCTGGAGGGCATCAAGTCCGGCGACAGCCGGTCGTGGCAGGGCGGGCTCAGCCTCGACTTCCCCCTGGGCGAGGACCCCGCCAAGATCCGGGTCCAGCAGCAGCTCATCCAGCAGGAGCAGCGCGAGGTGGCCCTGGAACAGCTGCGCCTCCAGCTCGCCCAGCAGGTGCGCAATCAGCACCGGAGCGTGGAGACCAGCCGCCAACGCGAGGAAGCGGCCCGCTGGACCGAGCGCCTCTCGGCGCAGAACCTGGCCGAACTGGAGGAAAGGCTCAGCCTCGGGCTGGCCACGGTGCGGCAGGTCCTCGACGCCCAGGACGACCTGGCGCAGGCCCGCCTCAGCCGCGTGCAATCCCTGATTGATTACAACAAGGCGATCATCGAGTGGCGCCGGCTCACCGGCGATTAAGAGCGCCATCCACCCTTAAGACCTGGAGGTCTGGGATGAAATACCTCGCCATGGCATGTGCAGCGCTCTTGCTGGGCTCCGCCGCCCTCATCGAGGCCCAGCCCGGAGGTGGAGGGGGCCGTGGAGGCGGTCGGCGCGGAGGAGGCGGTGGGGGCATGGGCCTGGAGGGCGAATGGGCCATCGTCTGTTTCGAGCTCAAGATCGACGGTGAACAGTTCACCAAGCTGCGCGCCGTCTACCAGGAGGCCTGGGGCAAACGCCGGGAACTGATGACCCAGATGCGCGATGCCGGTGGCGATTGGGAGGAGATGGCGCCCAAACTGCAGAAGCTTCAGGAGGAGTTGGTGGAGAAATACAGCGCTATCCTCTCCAAGGAGCAGGTGGCGCGGCTACAGTCCCTGGTGGAGGAACGGCGCGGCGGACCGGGTGGCCAGGGCGGCGGACGCGGCCAGGGCGGTCTGGGCGGCGGCGGACGCTGAGCTGAACCAGTGCAGAACCGGGCGGGGAGCCAGCTGCTCCCTGCTTTTTTTTAGCGGTTATAGCCAAAGTGGTCACCCCGCAGGCCCTGCCACACCGCGTCACACCCCTTCAGAGTCTCCTCGTCCAGCCGGCCCTCGGCAAAGCGCAGGTTCTCCTCCAACTGCGCCTCTTTGCTCACCCCGATGATCACTGAATCCACGTGGGGCTGGGACAACACCCACTGCAGGGCCAGTTGGGCGGGTGATTTGCCGGCCTGAGCCGCCAACTTGGCCAGTTCCTCGACCGCAGCGAAGTGGGAGGGGCTCCAGTAGCGGTCGTAGTAGTTCTTTTTGATCTCGAAACGGGTGCCCGCCTCGGGCCCCCGTGCCAGGCGGTGTTTGCCGGTCAGCAACCCGCCAGCCAGCGGATTGTACACCACCATGCCCATGTTCATCCTTGCCGCAAAGGCCTTGCACTCGGCCTCCAGGCTGCGGGCCACCAGGTTGTAGACCACCTGCATCACCACCGGCGGCGCCCAGTTGCGCCGGTCGCATCTCCACAGGGCCTCACACATCTGCCAAGCTGCGTAGTTCGACATGCCGACGTACACCACCTTGCCCTGCTGCACCAACAGGTCAAAGGCGGCCAGGGTCTCCTCGATGGGGGTCTGGTAGTCGGGCGCGTGCAGATAACAGAGGTCCAGGCAATCGGTTTGCAGCCGTTTGAGGCAGGCTTCGACCCCGTGGATTACATGCCAGCGGTGCAGGCCCTGGTCCTTGTGCGGGTCCGGCCCGGCGGCCATACGCACCTTGCTGGCCAGCACCACGCGCTGCCGGCGGCCCTGCAGGGCACGGCCCACGATCTCTTCTGACTTCCCGCCCACGTACGCATCGGCGCAGTCGATGAAATTCACCCCCGCTTCCAGGCTGCGGTCGATCATCCGCCGCGCCTCCTCCTCGGTGGCCTGTTCCCCAAAGGTCATGGTGCCCAAACAGAGCCGCGACACCTTGATGCCCGTGCCCCGCAGGACCTGGTATTCCATGGTTGCCCCCTTTCGCGCGGATTGGTATATTGGCGCCTCAAATCCGAGGAGAAAATGTAGATGACCGAGAACACCGGCGCTATCATCGACCAGGGACCCACCGACTGGCAGATCATCCAGCAGGACCAGGCGGGATTCGGCACCATCTCGCTAGCGGGCCGCTGGGCCCACACCGAGGCCGGCCGCGTCGAGGTGCGCCTGGTTCACGAGTATACCGGCATCGCCGTCTGTGACTGGCAGCCGGCCTCCACCCAGGAGGACCACACCTGGTCCGCCCAACTCGCCCAGATCCCCGCCGGCGGCCTCTACCGCCTGGAGACCCGCCTCAACCACCAGGGGAACCTGGCCGGAGAGTGGTCCATCCGCGGCGACACGCGCCATTTCCTGGGGGTGGGCGACCTGTGGATCATCGCCGGTCAGAGCAACTCGGCCGGGTACGGGCGCGGCCCATACCACGACCCCCCCGAATTGGGGGTGCATCTCTTCCGCAACAGCGAGCAATGGGCCCTGGCCACCCACCCGATGAACGACTCCACCGATACCCTGCATCCGGTCAATCGCGAGGGGGCCAATTCGGGCCACTCCCCGTACCTGCATTTTGGCCGGGTGCTGCTTCAGGCGTTGGGCCATCCCATCGGGCTGGTGCAGACCGCCCTGGGTGGCTCCCCCCTCTCGGCGTGGAATCCGGCCCAGGGGCAGGCGGTGCTCTACGAGAACATGGTTCAGGTTGCCGGGAAGGTGGGCGGCCGGGTGCGAGGAGTGTTGTGGTACCAGGGCGAGAGCGACACCGGCACCGACGCCGATGCCGCCAGTTATGCCCAGCGCTTCGCCCAGGCCGTGGCCGCCTGGCGCCAGGCCCTGGGCGACCCGCAATTGCCGGTGCTCACGGTCCAGCTCAACCGGGTCTTTCAGGTGGCCGACGAGGGCTCACACCGCCGCTGGACCCAGGTGCGCGAAGCCCAGCGTCAAGCAGCCCACGCCGACCAGCGCGTGGCCGTGGTGCCGGCCCTCGACCTGCCCCTCTCGGACCTGATCCACATCAGCCCGGCCGGCAATCTGTTGTTGGGCGACCGGCTGGCCCGCGCTGCCCTGGGCCTGGTCCACGGCAGGCCGGGCGAATACCGCGCCCCGGATCTGGAGTCCGCCAGCCGCATCGATGGGCAAACCATCGAACTGCGCTTTGCGCCGGTGACCAGCCGCATGGACAGCATCGATCTGACCCGCCACTGTTTCCGGGTTGAGGATGCGGCGGGCGAGGTGCCGGTGGCCCAGGTGGTTTTTTCCCAGGACGAACGTATCCAGCTCAAACTGCACCGCCCCTTGTCTGGCCAGACCCAGGTCCACGGCGGCTGGGGTTACGACCCCGGCACAGCCCCCGCAGACATGGAGCGTTTCCTGCCGATGCTGGGATTTTACGGAGTGGAAGTGGTCTAGGCCTTTTCCCAGACCTCCACGTCCACTAGACTAGTCCGCGCCCGGTCCGGGGCCACGCGCCGGTGGTGCAGCGCCACCGGCCTGAAACCGGCGGCCAGCAGCATATGCCCCTTTGAGCGGCATCCCTGGTCGGTGTAGGCCACGCACCGTTCCGCCGTCGGCAACGCCAACTCCCCCAGCAGCGCCCAACCGTGTTCCCAGAACCCCGGATGGCAGTACACGTCCACCAGACAGGTGGAAGGCCACAAGGGGTCCCAGTCCCACATCGCCAGCCCCACCACTGCTCCAGTGGCGGCCTGGCACAACACCCGCGCTCTGGCCGGCACCCCCTGTTCCCGGCGCTGCTCCTCCTCCTGGATCAGGTGCAGGAAGGGCCCTTCGGTGGAGGAACGCCCGAACAACCTGAGTGATGCGCAGCGCACGGCTCCGGGGAAGCTCCCCAGGAAAAGCGCCGCCGAGGCCGGCCAGTGCCGCCACTGCACCTCCTCGCTGCGCACCACGCCGCTGGCGAAATACTCGCCCTCGAACTGGGCCCTGCTCCGCGTATAGTATTCCATCTGCCCACTCTTGGGCTCTAGACCCACAAACCCATGGGAAGCGTAGATGTGGTACGGAGCACTGTCGTACCCCGTACCCAGAAAGAGGGCCTGGCCCCCCACCTGGCGGAAGTGCGCCATCTGCACCCCCATCAGTTGGGAAGCTGCTCCCTGCCTGCGGTCGGCAGGCCGGGTCCACACGTGGCCGAAATGCCCCACCCCGCGATGGGTGAAGGTGGCGATATTTGCCAGGGGTTCCCCCTGCCGGTGCAGGAGATAGAAGCGGGGCTCGATGCTCAGGTCCCTGCGCACGGTGGCCGCGTTCTGCCACTGCCAGATAGGCCCTTTGTGGCCGAGCAGCGCTTCCACCCGTACGGCCCACTCTAGATCCGGGCCAGCAACCACACCGGCTTCTACCTGCTCGCCGCTTTTGAGGCGCACCCGCCCCAATTCGGTGTACATCCCTACCTGTAGGGTTTGAGTCGCAGCCGCCGGCAGCCGCCCTCAAAGCCCGGCTTGGCCACGTACTGTAGGCAATCGGGCCGCACTTCGTCGGCCCGGGGAAAGTGGACGTGGCCGCAGAGCACTCCCACCAGGTTTTCTGCCCGGCGCACCAGTTCCAGACTGGCGCGGGTCGCTTCCCCAACCTCCCCCACCTGCCATTTGGCCCGCGACTCGGGGGTCCAGCCCTCCTCGCCGCCCATCACTATGGGCGCACTCCAGCGCGCCATCACCGAGGGCATCAGTGAGGGGATAACCAGCGGAATATGCACCAGCAGGAGGCAGGGTTCGCCCGATGCCAGCTGGTCCCGCAGAAATTCGACCTGGGCCTCGTTGACCTGATAAGTGCTGTTGTCGAGCGCCACCAGGCGCAGCCCCCCAAACCGCCGGGCCTGGCAGGCAGGATCGCCGCCGGTCAGGGAAAAAAAGCGGGGATAGTGGGCCAGGCGGTCGGCCTCGCCCCAGGCGTGGTACGGGAAATTCCAATCGTGGTTGCCCAGGGTGTACACGTACTCCTGGCCGGCCAAGCCGCAGCGCAGCCTTTCGAGTCCGGCCACCGAGGGGAAATGCAGGATGTCACCGGTCAGGGCCAGAGCGTCGGGCCCCAGGGCCCGGGCCTGGTCGAGCAGGCCGGCGAACACCTGCTCGACCGGCGCCGCTTTGGGGGTGCGCTGCTGGAAATAAGGCTGGAAATGCCGGGCGGCCTGGCGGGACGGATGGGGGTCGCGGGCATCGGCCGCGGGCAGGTGGGTATCGCTTAGCTGCACCACCAGCAGTTCGCGCTCCAGGCCCTCGACGAGGATCTCGTTTTCGCCGGGATCTTCGGGATTCAGGTGGCGGCAGCGCATGGGCCTACCCCAGCCAGGCCGCGTGGGCGCGCAGCTGGCGCTGGCATTTTTTGAAGGTCTGCTCGTCGAACCCCTGATAAGGGGGCAAAAGCCGCAGGGGCATATCCAGACCGGAGGCGCGCACTATCATCTTGTCGTAGGCCCCATCGATGGCCTCCCGACCTTGGGTGGGAGCCAGAAAATCCTCCATCACTCTCAGATATTCGGCCTGCATCGGGAAGAGTTTGTCCCACTGCTTGTTCACCCCGTACCCGAAGAACTCCTTGGTCTTTTTGGGGAAAAGCGCCCCGAAGGAACTCAGCAGCGAACACTCGCCAAAGAGGCACCCGTGGGGAAAACCGTGCTCGCCGTAGAAGTGCTGCAGTTCGGGCGCGCCGGTGGCGATGCTGAAGATCTGGCTGATGTCGGTGCGGCAGTTCTTGGTGCCCACCAGGTTGGGCACCTCGGCCACCAGCCGCCGGTATGCTGGACCCAATAGCACCCTTTGGGCGCGCGGAAGGTTGTAGTGGATGAAACGCGCCTCTGGGAAAGCGCCGCAGACCTGGGTGAAGAAGGCCAGGCACTCCCCGTCGTCCAGGGCGCCCCAGGGCGGCAGGCTGATCTGGAAGGCCCGCACCCCCAACTCATAGGCCAAACGCACCCGCTCCAGCACCTGCGGCGTGGACATGGCGATCACCCCCACCATCGGGTGGACCCCGTCCTGGTGGGTCTCCTCCCAGAAAACCTGGGTGATCTGCCGGTACTGGTCCAGGGTGACGGCGTACCCTTCGCCCGCCGTGCCGAAGATGTAGAGATCGTTGAAACCCTGGCCCAGCAAGGCGCGGATCTCGCGCCGGAAACACTCCTCCAGCAGCACGCCCTGTTCATCCCAGGGAACCTCGCAGCTGACCAGGATGGTCTGGGGGTAACGGGTGGCCATTGGCGCTCCTAGCTCCGGTATCCCGGTTTGATGGGGCAGGTGGGACAGGCTTTTTTTAGCTGTTCGCGGCGGACCCGCCACAGCTCCAGCGCCGAGACCAGTTCGGCCTCTGCCCCGCCCACCTTGCCCCGCCGCTGCACCCTGCGGCGGTCGAGGGCGCCGTCCAGCTTGTGCGGCGAGACCGGGCACTCGCCGCTGCGCCAGGCCAGGCCCTTCACCTCCTCCACCCTGCCGTCGGCGCGCACCACCTTGTCGCGGTTGCCAAAGGGATCGATACAGCCGCAGGGCACGGCATTCTCGGCGACGTGGTACGCGGTGCTGGTGAAGTGGGTGGTACCCAGGGCCAGGATATACCCCCCGCCGTGGATCAGCCGGCCGATGGGGCTGTCCTGCTCCCAGATGCCGATCTCCAGGTGGCCGGCGCAGAATTCCGCTGCCCGTGGCCCAAGGGCGGCCAGGGCATGGGTGGGGTGCAGGCTGCGCACCGCGCCGGCCCGCCGCCAGAAGGCATCGGGGATGGAGCCGTTGGTGGTGGGGGTGGCCAGTGGGTTGAACACCTGCGCTGCACGGTGGTTGAAAGAGGGCATCAGCAGCGTGCCCTGCGGGCCGATGGCCGCCAGGAGGGCGTCGACCACCGTGTCGCCGCCGCCGGCCACAAAACCAATGGCCCCCAGCGAGCTGTGCACCATCAGATCCATGCCCTTGCACACCCCCAGCTTGCGCAGGTCGCTCACCAGCCGCGCCTTGGTGACCAGGTCGCCGGGGCCGGCCAGCTCGGCATAACCGAGTTCCTCGTGGGCCTCGAAGTAACGCGCCACCTGAGCCGCGTCGGGGGTGAGTTTCCGGGCAGCCCCTCCCACCGAGGCCGTCTGCTCGCAGCCGATCAACACCGCGATCTGCGCCAGGTCCCGGCGGCCGTCGGCCCAGAAGAGGGCCCAGGGTGGCAGGGCCGCGCTGCTGAGGCGCTGAGCGATGGTGGTCGGGGTGTTTTCGAGGGTGGGCGAGAGCGGCGCGGTGCGCCGTGGCACCCGCCGGGTGCCAGGTCCGTGGCGAAAAGGCTTGATGCGTTTGGCCGCCAGCTGCCCCACCTGCGCTTCGCAGGCTCCCAACTCGGCGTTGAGGGCCGCCCCGTCCCCTCCCCAGAGCCAGCGGCGCAGGCGTTTGAGGTTCTCGGCATGGGTCTCGCGCAGGAAATAGGCCCGGTTGGCATTGGGGCGGGCCTGCAGCTGTGCCAGGGTGAGGGCGGTTTCCGCCTTGGCCAGTTCGGCCACCTCGGCGCTGCCCGCGTCGGCCAGGTAGTAGAGATAGGCGGCCATACTCGCCGCACACAGCTCCAGCCCCTGGGGACTGAGCAGTTCGGCCGTGTCGGCCGAGCTGTGGTACGCGTCGAAACCCCGGCCGCTCCTGCGGTGGTGGGTGGTGATCCAGGGGCAGGGAAAACCGTACTGCGGATCGCCGATCAGGGTGTCAGAGGTGGAGACAAAGGGGGTCGGGTACAGGCGGTACCCGGGGTTCTTCAGCTTGAGGCCGGCCCGCAACACCGCCTCGCCCACCCGGTCGACAAAACCCGCAGACATAGGGATGGTGGCGTGCCACTCCAGGCGGCCGTCGCAGACCTCAGGTTTTGAGCCCAGGGTGTCCATACACACCCCGGCCAGGGGCGTCTGGAGCCGGCGCACCTTCTCCAGGTAGCCAAAGAACCCGTAACACTCGTACGCATTCAGCAGGCGGATGCTGCGGCGGGGCCGGCGCAGTTTGCCCGCCGCGATCAACCCTTCGAGCAGGCGCGCAATCTCCACACAGAGCGCCACCCCTGAAGCATTGTCCACCGCACCCGGTTCGGCACTGTGGGCCAGCACCCAGACCTCGTCTTGCGGATCATCCCCCCCGCAGACCAGGCCGCTGACCACGTCGTGGCTGCCCACGTACCGGCGCACCTCCACCTCGACCCGCAGGCGCAGCGGGCCTCGCTGCCCGACCAGCCGCCGCAGCTCCCGTCCCTGGTTTTGCGAGAGCACCAGCCCCACCAGCCGCGCCGTGGCCCATTCCATGGGCACCGCACCCCAACCGAATTTGGTCCACGCCAGCGCGTCGGGCAGGCGGTCGATGGGGCGGTCGGTGATCACCGCCACTGCCCCCCGGTCGGCCAGCAGCGGCATCAGCACACGTGGTTCCATGCAGGTGAGCACCACCTTGCCCAGCAAGGCCCCAGGGGCCTTGGCCTCCAACTCCTCGCGGCTGTCGATGACCACCAGTTCCCCCTCGAGGCCGCCCTCGGGAGTGCCGCTGGTCCACTGGATGACATGCCAGGGATCATGCTGGAAGTCCAGCAGCCGGCGGCGCACCGGGGCGATCACCTCTAGGGTGGCCCCCAACACGTCTTCGGCCTCCTGAATGACCCAGCGGCCCGTGCCGAGCTGACCGCCCGTCTGCAGCGGGTGGATCTCCACCTTGGCCCCAGCCTCCTCGTAACGGCGGGCCAGGGTTTGGCTGGTCTGGTGGAAGCGATCGAAGGAATTCCAGCGATCGGTCTCGACCACGGCCTCGACGTCCCCCAGGATCCGGCGGCCGTCGGCGCGGTCCATCAGTTGGGGTAGCACCTGGCGGCAGAGCTGGCGAACCGAACGAGGAATGGCTGCGGACATGGAAACCCCTCCTAAAAAGTGTGGAGCAAGATAGAGATTTGCGCGTCAGGTGTCCAGCTGGACAGGCGGGTAGGCGCGCGCACCGCCGGCGGGTCTGCGCGCTTTTTTTGTCCCACTGATTCCCAGGCTTTCCACCTAGGGTCAAAGGGCTGGGGATTGGGCGGCGGGGCAGCGCGTCCGGGCCGCGTGGCGGAGGCAGGGGTGCCGGCCCGCAGAGCGCCGGACCAACCAAGCCCAACCCGCACCCCCTGGGTTGGGCGGCAGCGCTACCTGCCCTGCTTGCGCATCCGCACCGGCGTCGGTTCCACCCCCCAGATCTGGGTGGCATATTCGCGGATGGTCCGGTCGCTGGAAAACTTGCCCATGCGGGCGCAGTTGAGGATGGACTTGCGCGTCCACTCCTCCGGGTCCCGATACAGGGCGCTCACCTCCTCCTGGCAGGCCGCGTAGGCCGGGTAGTCTGCCAGCAGCAGATAGGGGTCCCCCTGGTAGAGCAGCGCCTGCACCAGCGGCTTAAACAGATCTGGTTGGGTGGGCGCGAAAACCCCTGCGGCGATCTGGTCGAGGACCTGTTTGAGTTCGGGGTCCGCTTGGTAATAATCCCAGGGGTTGTACCCGCGACTCTTGAGGCCCTTTACCTCGTCTGCCCGCAGACCAAAAATGAAGAAATTGCCCTCGCCGATCTCCTCGGCCATCTCCACATTGGCCCCGTCCAGGGTGCCG
>SXGS01038133.1_pt1 | contig 10880 bp, 7 predicted proteins | sample 3174681 | NCBI WGS metagenome assembly SXGS01 (sample SAMN11356861, study PRJNA531348) | freshwater metagenome | isolation source: freshwater sample F1-80 | place: China: Fuxian Lake, Yuxi | collected 2017-12-25 | reverse complement strand
CATGCTCAGCGGAACAACCGTCCCGCGCGCCCAACTCGACATTTCATAGATATTGACTGGCAACCAGTTGGGCAGCAACACGAGTTCGACCGGCACCGCCGGCACGCCACGCCAAGGGAATTGACCGAAATAGGCGAGAAAAATACGGGTAAACACCTGAGCCTGGGCGATGCCTCCGTGGGCAAGGATAAACTCGCGGGCTTTCACCAATGCTGGATGTGCAGCCGGATACCCGGTGAGTTTCAAGGCAAAATAGGCCTCAATGGTGTTGCCCAAATGTCCCGGCCCTTTGTAAAACAGCGGCCAGGCTCCATGCTCATCTTGCACGGACAATAAGTGTTCACAAATACGCTGATGCTTCTGTTCGTCTACCCGCCCCACAAAATGGTTGAAGAAAATATACTCGGCATCCATCGTGGCGTTAGCTTCCAAAGGATAATACCAGTACCCGTCAGGATGCTGCTCGCGAAGAAAGTACGCTTGTGCCCGCAGGATGGCGTTCTCGGCGCCTTGAAGGAACTCGCCTCCGTCGGGAGGCAATTGGCCTGAGGAGGCTAATTGGAGGGATAACTGCGCTGGTTCGTCTGCCACGTCCCCACTCTCCATACCTCCACCGCCGGTGGGACTGACCGCTCGGTCAGGCGATGGGTAAAAAAAGGGAGGCGTGTTGTGGCCTCCCATGTCATGTATTCGCGTTGTGGAACGACCCACTATATAGAGTGTCCCCGCTGGACTGTCAACGCACGAAACTGCCGAACGGTTTCGCCAACGCGGGAACTTTGGTATCGTCGCAAGAAACTTATGGAGATTCACCTCATGCACGTGACACTACTGGCTCGCTGGCTGCTCCTCCTCCTGTTCTTCGTCGTCTGTCCCCTCGCCACCGCTTCAGCGGAGACAAATCTCATTGCGTACATCGACGGCGAAGGAGATCTGTATCTCATCCAACCGAACGGAGAAGGCAAACGAAAACTAGCGTCAGGAGAGATGCTCCAAACCATCGCCTTCTCCCCGCATGCCATCCAAGCCGGAAGAGATTTTTACAGTTGGCCGGTGTGGTCGCCTGACGGCAACCGTCTCGCCTGTTTCCGCTTTGAGGTCACGCCAGAGGGTCCGACGGATGGGCTGTACATTTTCGATGCCAAAAGCTCGCAAGTGCTCCATTCCTATCAAGAACCTGGGCTCCGTCCGATCTATGCCTACTGGGCACCAAACAGTCGGAATCTGGCGGTACTGTTAGGTGGGCAAGGTCCACTCGCTCTCGGCTTATGGCCGGTCGATGGCACGCAACGGCCAAAAACTCTTGCCCACGGGGCACCGTTTTTCTTTCACTGGCGGACCGATGGACACGCTTTACTAGCCCATGCAGGGGGTGATGCCGAAGCCAAAGCCGGGCACGCCGTCAGCCTCATCAACGTCAATAACGGCGAGCGCCAGTTCGTGTCCCGTGCGCCATCCGCCTTTGGTCCAGCTTCGTGGTCAAGCGACGGCCGCTGGCTCGCCTACGGCAATCAAGCCAAAGAACAAGAAAAATCCGACCTCATGATCGCGATGGCCGATGGCAGCACCCCGAAATCGCTCGGCACCTTTCCGGCCAAGCTGGCGCTGTCGTGGTCCCCGACCCAGGCTACGCTTGCTGTCGCCAGCAGTGCCTTACTCGGCGATCCGTTGCTCGAAGAACTGAAGTTAATCGACGTACCGTCTGGCAAAGCACGCACAGTAGTGAAAGACAGCTTTGCGGCATACTTCTGGTCTCCTGACGGCGAGCGCATTCTCTATGCCAAGCGCAAATTAGGTACCGATTTGTGGGCGTGGGCAATAGTCAACGTCAAAGATGGGAAAACCTACGAAGTCGTCGACTTCGTACCCTCACGCCCACTCCTGCTCGTCTTCCAGTATTTCGATCAATACGCGCTGTCCCATCGCTTGTGGGCTCCAGATAGCAAGCATTTTGTTTTCGCCGGAGCAGCTGGGTCGGACAGTCGCCCAGCCGAAGGACTCGGCAATCCCACACTCTATACCGTCGAAGCCAGCGAACACGCCAAGCCCAAATCGCTTACTGCCGGCATCGTCGGGTTCTGGTCTCCGCAGTAGACGTTGAGGAGAAGTTTGATTGTTGACTGCTTTGCGTGTCAGGTATATTTTCCTTGAAAGCGTGAGGAGAATAGGAGAAGGTTGGCTGTGCCGAGTCACCCGAAAACCCAGTCAATATCAACTTATCAAGGCGAAAAGGCATGATAATCAATGGTTGGGCCGCTGGCGGTGTGCGTGGCGACTGCGCTTCTGGCGTTGCAGCCCCGCGACCGAGGATTCTGGCGTCGTAGTCAAAGTCGGGGCAGAACCTTTTGCTTCTGGAGGAAATCATGAGAATGGGCATCAGAGCGGCGATTGTTGGGTTAGCAGTGGTTGCACTCCCAGTCATTTGGGAACCTGTGTTGGCGGAACCGCAACAGAGCACTCACACGCAAAGGACATGGACGGCATGGGACAACGATGGCAAGCGGATTGGCAACATCGTCGGACTTGAGGGGCCTTATCCCATGGTCTCGCTTAGCGTCGGCAAGGACCTAGTCATCCTGACACTTGGAAGGGATGGGGTCCTTGCGACATCTGGCGGTGTTACAGGCATTGGTCTCTACTTCACGTCTTCCGACTGTTCAGGGACACCATTTCTGGCGAACGGAAACCTCCTCCCAGAGCCACCGAGTCCACTGCTTCCGACGTACTTGTTCGGCCAACGAGTCTTCGCTCCATCCGGGCCTCCGCAGACTCTGACGGTTCGATCGACTGTTGGCGATCCGATGAACCCCACAGCCTGTATCTCCTTTCCAGCATACGAGGTTTTCACCATGCCTCTGCAACTCTTGATCGACCTGACGACGCAGTTCACCCCACCTTACAGCGTTCGCTGACAGGAATCTTGCAGTTAGAGCCCGATGCGCAGAGGCGGTCTAACACGCCCTGCAGCGCATCGCGGCCCGGTAGCGGAGACTGCTGAACCTGAACGGCAAAGTTGGAGCGGCGGCAAGTGACGACGGGCAGTTCGGCAGGGATCGGATGCATAACAAAATTCTGGATTCCGGGTCGCGGCCTGCGGCCTCGCCCGGAATGACGAGCGAGGCAGGGTCGTCATTCCGGCGCAAGCCGGAATCCAGAAAGAGTTTGAGAAGATTTTTGCCACTCATCCGTTATGCACCCGCAGGGATCGCTGTGTTTGACAAGGCACAACACGGATCATAGACTTCGCCCCATGACTGTTACAGAAATCGAGAGCGCCATTACCCAACTCTCACCACCAGACGTGGCTGCGTTAATGGCTTGGCTTGCTGACTATCACGCGCGTGTGTGGGACCAGCAGATTGAGGACGATCTGGAAGCCGGTCGTCTGGATGCGCTGCTGGCTGAGGTCGAGAACGAATACCAAGCAGGGTTAGCACGGTCACTCTAACCGGCATGAAGCACCTGACCCTGCCACGCTTTTGGCCGCACTACCGGCAACTGCCAAAAACCGATTGACGATGGTAGCCTCTTAAACCTCATCTCACCTTCGTCCTGAGAGCCTCCTAAATGCCTACTTCCGCTATCATCTTCCCGAGAATCTTTTCTGCAGCAAAGTATTCGCAGGCGATCTCACGAGCAGCACGCGCGTGGCGGGCGTAATCAGCGTCAATGGTCGCTAAGGCGTCCTGCGCTTCCTCTGGCGAGCTGAATCCGAAGAGCCCGGTCCCTGTCGGAATGAATTTGCTGAACCCGGTCTCTTGGGTCACCACAGGTCTCCCTGCCGCCAAGTAGCAAACACTCCGATCACTGAACCAACCGCTTTTGGTGCGGACGACAGCGTCTTTGGCGACGGTGAATTCACCGCGCGAGTCAGCAATATACTTTTGGTACACCTGCATGTCCTGCGACACAGCGAGTGGGTTGGTTAAGAGCCACCCGCCACGCTGAAAGACTTCGCACTCGCGCTCATTATCGATCTCGACGCTCAGCTCCAACGCCGGAGCAGCACGATGCGGCAAATCGGCCAGCGCCAAAAAATTCATATGCTTGGACCAGTAATAGGTTTGCCCTTGGAATCGCAAGTCTTTCCCGCGATTATGCCACGTGGCAATCGTGGTGAACTTCGCTCCTGGCGTTTCGGGACGCGACGGCCACAGGTCCACCACTACCGGTGGGCGGGTTTTCTTCCAAGCAAAATCGGGCAAAGGTATGGGGCAATCGCTCGCTCCTAGGTTCTCACCATAGGTCACATGCGCATCGTGCGCCGACAGGAATTGCCGCGCCGCATTGTCGCCCTGCGCCAGACGTACTTGGTACAGTACCGGGTCGGTCTCCAAATAGATCAGCTTTCCCTGCGGACGAAAGGCAAGCGCCGCCGGGTCGCTCGCCCCGCACAGGTTAATCGCACCAACCGCACGGGCAAAGAGGTCCCGCACTCGTTCCCTATCCAGGCCATACCATTGGTTATGCAGACCGTCTCGGTAAGCCCACGCATGTTCCAATCCCGCGCGGCGCAGTACAGTCTCGATATATCGCACGCTGTACGAGCAATCGTGTACCAAACTTTTCAGGCGAGGATCGTACGGGGCGGTGCCGGTGTCTTCAATGTAATACACCTTGAAGCCGAGCCGTTGCAGACCAACCACATGATGGACAAGCTGCCAAGCAATTCCAGCCAACGGGAATTGCCCCAACAGCCCGAGGATAATAACGCAATCGGAAACGCCCATAAGCGAAGAGACAGCAGGAAAGCAGCACCCAGGAGAAGAATAGCGAGCAAGGTAAGGTGTGAACCCAGGCTCGCTAGGCGGGTTTATGCGACTCCAGCATCGTGTAACAAGCGGCGCAGAATCGGCTCCGCACCGAAGTATTCAACTGCGATTTCGCGTGCGGCTCGGGCATGGCGGACATAGTCCGCGTTGATTGTTTCGAAGGCAGTCACCGCTTCATCCATTGAGGAAAAGGCGAACAACCCTTGGCCAACAGGCACGAATTTGCTGAACCCAGTCTCTTGTGTCACAACAGGTTTTCCTGCCGCCAGATAGCAGACCGTCCGGTCGCTGAACCAGCCGCTACGCGGGCGGACGTAGATATCTTTAGCGACGGTGAACTCACCACGCGACTCATAGATGTACTCGCGATACCCTTCGACAGTCGCTGACCGTTCAGCAGCTTCGCTCAGATGCCATCCCAACGTCGCCAGTTCAGTGCGCACCGAGTCGTTGCCGGTTTCAACCGCCAGTTCGAGCGGTTGTGTCGTGTGCTGCGGGAGGTCAAGGAATTTGAGAAAATTTACGTGCTTTGACCAGTAATAGGTCTGCCCCTCGAAGGAGATGTCTTTCCCTTTGTTCTGCCATGTCGCAATCGTGGTAAAGTAGCGACACTGCGGGTCGGGATGCGACTCCCACAGATCCAGCACCACCGGCGGCCGGGTTTTCTTCCAGGAAAACCCCGCTAAGGGAACGGGACAGTCAGCGGCACCGATGTTTTCACCATACGTAAAACACACGTCGTGGCGTGAGAGAAAATCGAGCGTCTGTTGCTCACCTTGAGCGGCGCGAATTTGCTCGAACACGGGATCGGTCTCAATGTAGAGCAAGCGCCCATTCCGCTTGTGTTCTTCGCGCGGAGGTGCGGCACCACAGAGATTGATCACCACGTCCGCCCGTGCGTACAAATCCCGTAAGCGCGTGCCGGAGAGTCCGTAATGTGTGTCGCTCTCCATATCCCAATACACCCAGCGATCAGCAAACCCAAAGCGTTCTAAGGCGTGTTGCAGACAGGACACGTTATAGGTCGCATCCGTCACGATGCTTTTCACACGCGGGTCATACGGCGGGGCACCCGAATCTTCAACGTAGTATACGTCGTGGCCGAGCTGGCGAAACCCAACGAGATATTGCAGCGCCTGCCATACCACTCCAGCGAGGGGATACTGTCCGGCAAGATGGAGCACCAAAATGGTTTTACGAGACGGCACGATGACGTTCCTCCTGTCCACTGAACTGCGTGCGATAGAGTGTAGCAAACACGCCAGGACGGTTCATAAGCTCACTAAACGACCCTTGCTCGACAATCTGTCCACCGCGCACCACCAGAATGACATCGGCCCGTCGCACGGTGGACAAGCGATGGGCGATGATGAAGGTGGTGCGCCCGCCCATCAACTGTTCGAGCCCTTCCATAATGAGCGCCTCGGTTTCGACATCAACCGAAGAAGTCGGCTCGTCGAGGATCAAGATCGGTGCGTCGCGGAGAATCGCCCGGGCGATGGTGAGGCGTTGTCGTTCGCCTTCAGACAACGTGGAGCCTTGTTCACTAACAAGCGTATCGTAGCCTTGTGGCAAGCGCATAATCTTCTCGTGAATACGCGCCAGGCCAGCAGCGCGTTCGATGTCTTCACGTGAAGCGCCGGGCCGGCCATAGGCGATATTGTCGGCAATCGAAATCGGGAAGACCAGCGGTGGTTGCAAAACCATGGCGACTTGTTGACGTAATGACTCCAACGTCAACTCGCGAATATCTGTGCCATCAATCAGTACCCGGCCCTGCTGAGGATCGTAGAAGCGAGGAATCAGACTCACCAAAGTCGATTTCCCAGCACCCGTCGAGCCGACGATGGCTACGGTTTGTCCCGGGGCTACACGCAGATTGACATCACGCAGCACCGGCTGCTCGGCCTGATATCCAAACGCAACATTCTCGAAAGTAATGGCACCGCGCACTTCAGAGCGATGCAGCACCCGTTTCCCGTCTGGTAAATCCCGCTCAATAGACAGGATTTCAAGCACTCGGGCGAGGCCGGCCTTGCCGCCTTCGATCAATCCCAGCGTCTGACTAATGGTATTGATCGGGCCGTATAATGAGGCCAGATAGGCCGTGAAGATAATCAAATCGCCAACAGTCAAGATGCCAGACATCACGTGCCGAGCACCTACCCACACTACCAGCGCGGTGCCGAACGCGATGACGATGTTCACCACTCCAGAATAAAAAGTCTGCAAGGTATACAAGCGTAAGCTTGCCGAGAGGCTTTCCGCACTGGCCGCAAGAAAGCGGCGATGTTCCTCTTCTTCTTTCGTAAATGCTTGGATGACACGAATCGCCGACATCGTACGCTGCACCAGGGAGTAGATGGTGCTTTCCCGCTCATGGGCAAGAGTCGCCGCTGCGTTGATACGTCGGCTCATGAGCGAAATCGTCCCAAATAAAATCGGGCAAACGGCGAGGGCTAAAACGGTCAGCACCCAGTCGAGCTGAATCATGACGCTCGTCATCCCGATCAAGAGCCCAAGAGAGACAAGGATGGGAAACACACCGTTCATCGTCAGTGTTTGAATGGCATAGGTGTCGGCAGTGACCCGGTAGAGCAAATCCCCGACCTGGCGGCGGAAATGAAACGCGAGAGACAAGCGTTGAAGATGGTTGTACATCGCACCGCGCAGATCATTCACCATGCCCTGCCCAATGCGAATAGTCGTGTAATTGTTCAGAACGTTCAGCCCGCCGAGCACGAGATAGATCGCGACCAAGGCGAGAGAGGCTGCCAACAGTAAGACTTCCTGCGACCAGCCCGAGGCGAACCCCCACGACAGGGGTCGCGCGGTGAGCACGTGGTCGATAATGATTTTGAGTGGCCAAGGCTTGAGTAGCTCAGCTCCGGTAATCAACACTACTTGGCTGACGGCGAACGCGAATTGAGCACGATAGGGTCGGAGCGAGGCCAACACCTGTCGTCGTAGTGGAGACACCATGGCGGTTACGCCTTACCGTTTTTATCGACAGGCTCAAGGCCAATACGCTTGGCGACAATCTCGACAGCATGATACATGACGCGGCCAAGACGAAAGTTCTGGTAAGCAATGGCCCCAAAGTTGAAAAGCCCAATCACCGTCGCAGCAATGACCACGGATTTCACGCCTAAGAGCGCACCAAGCCCGCCGATAACAGCATAACCGGCCAGAGCCAAGTGCGCCGGTTGCGACATACGCACCGCGCAATATGCACGCAGAAGACGCTTTAAGCCGCTGTGATTCTCGGCCCCAATACGCAGATGTGCCTTCGACCAAATACCGCGCGATACTTCCAAATCCCAGTTCGTCCACCCTTGATCCACAGTGATGAGGTATTTGCGCGGTAAGAGAAAATCCATGAGGCCGTACAGCATGTTTTCTTTTTCGATGCCCTGCTCACTCCAATAAGCGAGGCGTAGGGCACGTTCGCGCCACGATAACTCTGGCTCTTGTCCCGTCTCCTGAAACTGGATCATCTCCACATCGCGCAGCCCACGCACCCGCCATTTGTAGCGCTCAAAGCTGCGCACGAGAGGACCGGAGTAGACGAGGACGGCAACTAACAGCCGCGACCGCCAATCATCAAAGCGGGGATCAATCTTGGCTTTTGCTGCACTCGCAACACACCACCACAGCGACATCAACAAGGGAAGAATACCAAACCAGAGAAATCCTCCCCCCATCATCGCTGCCAGCAGTAAAGCAACCGCTGCGATATTCCATTCCAATGTCAACGGCAAAAAGGCCATGAGGGACGAGGGAGGTTCATAGACGGTCTGGAACAACCCGCGCCCGAAGGCACCCGAGTAAATCACTGGACGGCTCGACAAAAAGAACGACGAGAGATCGCCATAGATGCGCCCCAGCCAACGCGACTGCCCTAAAAGATTAAATCGGTAGGGATGCTTGAAATACAGTTGCGCCTCGGCTTTCCCGTAGCCACGCTGCTGGTTGAGATAGGCATTCACCGTATTGCGGCGGAAATGCCAAACGATCGCCGCCGGACTAAAACCGATAGGGTAGCCAGCATTCTGCAACCGCCAGCATAAGTCCACATCATCGCCAGCCGCCCGGAACACTGGATCAAAACCGTTGATCTCCTGGAGCGCTTTCTTCTTGAAGGCCATGTTGCAGCCGGGAATATGCTCGGCAACCTCATCGTTCAGCAAGACGTGCGTCGGACCGCCCGGCGATACCGCCACCGCAGAGGGTACGAGGGTATCCTCAGGAGGTGGGAAATTCGGTCCGCCCACAGCCGACTTCCCCGAGCGCAGAAACGTCCCGACCAGATAGGTCAGCCAGTCAGGATCGGCAACACAATCGGAGTCGGTAAACGCGACGATCTCGCCATCCGCCGCTTCAATGCCTACGTTACGCGCCGCACTCAGCCCTTTGTTTTCTTGATTGATCAGACGCACGTAGTCGAATTGTTCGGAAATCGCCCGCGTACGATCGTTGGAGCCGTCATTAATGACAACCACTTCGTAGTTCGGGTAGTTCAATTTCTCTAATGAAGCAAGACACGCTGCCATGGTCCGCTCAGCATTATACGCACACACGACCACGGAGACGCGCGGATACTCTGGCAAAGGCGGTGGCAGTTGCCCCTGAAAACTCTGCTGTACCGCATCAAAGGATGGCTTCTTCCGACGCTCGCGGTCCACTAAGCCGAAGGACCAATCTTCGACCTGGAATCCCCCCTCGCCGGAAAGTGGTAACGCGTACCAATCATCCGTCCATGCAAAGATGACTTCACCAGCAAGGCCCATCTCAAAGCCGGCTTTAACCTGCCACGCTAGGGCCTCTGCCTGAAATGCATTTCCTTCACGCAAAGAATCGATCCCAAATTCCGTGAGGATGAGAGGTTTGTCTTCTGACAGATTGTGCAAATGCGAGAGATAATTGCGAAAGGATTCTTCGCGATGGAGGTACACATTGAAAGAGACGAAATCGGCAAAATCGACATCCAAATATTCAGTAGACGGGAAATTGGCGTAGCTCACAAGACGATCCGGGTCCTCGGCTTTCACGATGCCAACCAGCTCACGCAGAAACTCGCGAACACGCTCAGGACCATGCCACCGCGCCATCTCCGGTGGGATCTCGTTGCCGACCAAACACGCCAAGACGGCCGTGTGGCCTCGACAGGCCCGTACTCCCTCGGCAATGGTGCGACGGATTTGTTGAGTCAATTGCGAGGAGTCAAGGAAAGCGACATGCTCCGCCCAAGGGATGCCAACGATCACTCGCAACCCATAAGAGGCGGCCATATCCAGCAACCAGCGCGGAGGCACGGTGAAGGTGCGCAACGTGTTCGCTCCCAGCTCACGCATGAGCAGAAAATCTTGCTCAATCCGCTCTCGCTCAGGAAAAGGTGCACCGTGAGACGCTGGGGCGAAAGGTCCGTAGGTCACCCCTTTGATGAAGAATTTCTCCCCATCCACGAAGAAAAATTTACCTTTCGCTACCACTGGAGCCAGAGGCGTAGCGAGTCCAACCTGCGGAACTCGAGCGACTTCCGTTTCAGGAACATATGATGTGTCAGTCATAGGAGGAAAATGATGATTCGCGAGCGAGGACGCTCGGTCAAAGGAACCTGGGGGAGGTTCGTCTAGGTTCATACTCATAGGGATAGATAGCCTCCTGTTGTATAGAGAAAAACACTCGCCGAGGCAAGGAGTTGTGATGATGCACAACGCGGGGACTCAGCTTTTTCCAAGAATTTCGTTTTTCACCCCTTGGATTGAGCAAAGTTTTCGTGTATCGTGCTCGGCATTATCTCACGACCTGACGAGCCAACGGTGCCACACTAGAGCATCGTTTACCCTCATCATCGAGCTTTTCACATTCCCAACAACCGGCTTAGAGTTGATACAAGCCCCATTTGCGGAGAGGAGCATGCCTACCCCGTTAGAGAAAATTCGCAACATTGGCATTGTTGCCCATGTTGATAGTGGAAAAACTACCGTCAGTGAACGTGTCCTCTATTACACTGGCGTTTCACATAAAATTGGCGAGGTGCACGACGGCACAGCAGTCACCGACTGGATGCCGCAAGAGCGCGAGCGTGGCATCACCATCACTGCT
>SXGS01525345.1_pt1 | contig 10881 bp, 12 predicted proteins | sample 3174681 | NCBI WGS metagenome assembly SXGS01 (sample SAMN11356861, study PRJNA531348) | freshwater metagenome | isolation source: freshwater sample F1-80 | place: China: Fuxian Lake, Yuxi | collected 2017-12-25 | reverse complement strand
GTCGAGTGGCAGCCCCACGGAGGATCGAACTCCGATTTCCTGGATGAGAACCAAGTGTCCTAGCCATTAGACGATGGGGCCATTTTCTTTTCTTATTCTACATTCACCATTCTAAATTCTCAATTTGATTGTCAATGTTCGTCGTTTCAACAACAATGGCTCGTATTCTTCCCTCTACCAATGTCCAACTCACTCAAGCTTCCCGATGTCATGCCCGATATCACCCCTGCAACGCTCCTCGTCGTTTGCGATTCGCATCACTGCAGATTTATCGATGTTGGCGGACACACAATTGTCGAGCAGCAGGTTTTGGATTCCGATGAATTGAAACATGCTGATCGTCAGAGCACCAAAATCGGTCCGGGTGGTGGCGTCGGTATCGGTGACGACCATCATGCGGAGGATCAGCGTCTCTCCAATTTTGCAAAGGCGATTATGGTTCGTATCGTAGAAGCGACCGCAGCCCAGAAGATCGAAGCGCTCTATATAGCTGCTCCCTCCCGCCTCTTGTCGCAAATGAAGAAACATTCGTGTCCTGAGTCGAAGAAAATGCTGAAGTCCGCAATCGACGGGACGTTCGTGAAGGAATCTGCAATAGATGTTCTTCTGCGCTTCCGACCGGATTTGAAGGCATCGGTACAGAAGATCAGGGATCAGGAGAATTATTCGAGCAAGAAGCATCTCCCAAAATAATGGACCAAGCCGCACTCACGAAGGCGCTGCAAGAGCACAAAGCCAGTGAGGTACATGGGAGAGCGTTCGGTCCGTACATTCACGATATCGTGTACGGTGCCAACGACGGCATCGTGACGACGTTTGCCATCGTCTCGGGCGTGAATGGAGCCGAACTCAGTGCATCGGTCGTTGTCGTGCTAGGGCTCGCAAACGTCCTTGCCGACGGTCTTTCGATGGGGCTTGGGAATTTTCTCTCGAGCAGATCGAAGCGGGACAACTACCATCGGATTCTGAAAGAGGAATATCAGGAGATCGAAGAGATTCCCGAGATCGAGCGTGAGGAGATCAGGGAGATTTACAGAGCGAAAGGGTTTCAGGGAGCCGATCTGGAGGCGGTGACTCGCGTGATCACCTCCGACAAGAAGGTGTGGGTCGATACGATGATGATCGAAGAGAACGGACTGACTCCGACGGAGAATGACAATGCCGCCCTGCATGGGCTCGTGACGTTCACCGCGTTCGTCATCTTCGGAATGATTCCGGTGTCCCCATACATTCTTCCGATCCCGCCGGAGTCCCGCTTCGTTTTCACGATCGTCGCAACAGGAATCGCACTTCTTCTAGTCGGTCTTCTGCGGAGTGTCGTGACACGCGAGCGCATCTTCAGGGGCCCGCTAGAAATTCTCTTCATCGGAGCGGTATGCGCGATGGTGGCATATTTCGTCGGAGCAGCTCTGAGAGGCTTTACGGGAGTGGCATTTTGAAAGGACAGATTGCTCCGTAGGGACAACTGCGGCATTTCTCTTTCGTCGGAGTCGCCTGGAAATCCTTTCTGTCGATTCCCTCACTCAGGAGTCGTATGGTCGTCATTGCATCGCTTAATTGCGATGGCGTGCGCTGTGTTGTCCGTTCGACGATGCCATTCTCGCTCAGGAATAGAAGACTGAGCGCAAAAACCGGCTCGCCGAATTCTTTTGCTGCAGCGAGCGCGTAGATCGAGAGTTGCAGATCGCTGTCGACGAGTTCTTGTGACTGTTTTTCACCTGTTTTGTAGTCGATGATGTGCAACCCCGATGCAATCCGCTCGATGCGGTCGAAGCGTCCGGTGAGAACGATCGGCGTGTCGGCGTTTTCATCTGTTCGCTGAATCTCCAGCCTGAAGCCCGACTCAACACTCACCACCGTTCTCTTCTCGTGCTTCCACCATTGAAAGAATGACTGGAGCAGCGTTTCGCCACGGAGCAACGCCTCGTCCATCGTGGCACGATTCTTGTACCCTTCGGCGATGAAGCAGCTTCTGAACATCGTGAGCAGTGTTGTCAGCTCGAGGGGTGGGTGATGAGTGGCAACATCTTCCTGTTCCGAAAACAGTTTCAACTGATTTTTCACGGGGATCTTCATCTCTCGGAGCATCTCGAGTTCGCCCCACTTCCGAAGCGTATTGTGGATGCTCGAACCGAAGCTCTCTCCACTGCTCATTCTCCTCGGGATTTTCCTGATCGACATGAAATCGTACTGCTTCGGGCAGCGGCGGTATACGGAAAGCTGGGAGTAGGAGAGACGCATGTCAGTGCCTCATTCTACACGTTTAGCCGGCCTTTGACGGCGCAGGCTTGTCGATCTCCACGAAACTGTTTCCGTTCATCAATTGCCACGTTGCATTCCTGCCGATGTTGTCAGGATTGACCAAGGTGCGAATGGCCGAAGGAAGGGCTCTGAGGATGACCGGATTGTTCGGAACGAGCAGCGTTGCGGTTCCTCCGTCGAGGACGCGCTGGATCTGCTCCTGCGTGAACGAGTCTTTCTTCTCGACGACCACTCTGCTGATGCCGTTCGGTTCGCCCATGATCGCGATTTCCCGAAGGAGTTTCAGATCGACCTTCGTGGTTGTCGGAATCTTGGCGATACTTTTGTCCGAGTCCCATTCGATCGCTACGGGTCCTTTGACGAATTCGATCACCTCAACGCCTTCGAGGGCATTTTTGGCTTTCAACATGACTTCCGCAGAACTGCCGGGTTTTGCGTCGCCGTTGGCGTCCACATCGTCTTTCTTGAGCGTCAGAACACCGTCTTCGAACTTCGTGTCGGTGCCGAAGGCTACACTCGTTGCTCCGAATTTCACTTCCACTTTCTTCCGAAGCACCGAATCGACGCTACTTGTTCTCTGTTCTGCGATTTGCTTCTTCATTTCCTCCATCTTGAGGAGGTCCGTCACGCCGAAAGACAAGATGAACGGCTGGTCGGGCGTGCTTCTGTGTTCCTCCCGCTTGAGTTCGATGTACTGCTTCGCAAGCTCCGTGATCGGTGTCGGTTCGTTCTTGGCAATGAACGCCTTCCATGCATTCTCGCTTGTGGAGAAGGTGATGCTCTCGCCGACGTAGGATTCTTCCTTGATCATGTCCGCAACGTCGAGTTCCGCAAGTCTGCGCATCGCATTCGCGCTCATGCCGGTCAGCCAGTTCTTCAGGAACCCTTCTCCGAGCATCGACCCGACGAGTCCGGGAGTCGAGATAGTCTTCAGCCACATGCGCTCCAGAGACGGCATCTGTTCCGGGATCAGAGTCGCAAGGAAATCTCCGGCCCAGGGGACCGATTTTGCATACTCTTTTGCCTTGCCGAGGAAGGATTCTTTCTTCTCCTGTTCCGCGATCGTCGGCTTCACCGCTTTTTCTTCAACGACCCTCGAAAGGTGCACGTTCTGTTTCAGGAGTTCAAGTTTGTTTTGCGTTTCGGCAGCCAGTTGCTCCATTCTCAGTCGAACTTCCTCCTTTTCCTGCGGCAGGAGCACGTTCTTCTGGAGACTCACGAGACGTGCGTACTCGTTTAGATCCTTGGCTGTCGACTGTCTGATGAGCTCTTTTCGTTGCTCCAAGTCTGGCTGCATCATGAGCTTTTCAGCTTGATTGAGCGCGGGATTTTCGCTTGGTGTATTTGAGGTTGGCATGATTTTTTTGTATTGGTTACGCGATCGTGCTCTGGATGACGGTCGTTCCTGCAGGAGTGCCGTCTTTGTTGGCTGCGGTGAATTCAACCTTCTCTCCTTTCTTTGCGCCGTCTTTCACTGCGGAAGCAACGGCCGATGCGAGCACTTGCATCGGTTTTTGTCCTTCAAGTGCGAAGAGAATGACGGCGCCTTCCTTGTCGGCTGGTTCCAGAACTTCCACCGATGTCACTTTCTGATTCAGCGTGATTTTCTTCCCTCGCGCTTCGATGGCAAGCACGTTGTCGTTTTTGCTGACCGAGATCTCTTCGCCATTCTGGGACTGTGTAAGCATTTTCTTCGTCATCCCACTGCCGATCTCGACTGGCACACGCTTTTTCTGCGCTTCCGCAGCCACGGAAGGTTGTGTGCTCGCCTGTTCTGCGAGAATCGCCTCCGCATCCTTCAGGCTTTCGGGGGGCCTGAAGCCTTTTCCGTTCGGTGCCTGTTTCACGCGTTTCATGTACGCGTCCGTATAGAGTTTCTGCTCCTTCTCATCGGTGATGTTCAGCTGGTGCAGGCGCAGCGCGATGGGCGTCTTCAACATTCTTTCGATATTCGAGTTGAATGCTTTGAACGAGAACGCGATGCTCTCCATCACTTTCGCCGCCATACCGACGAAGAAATTTTTCAGGAATTTCGTCGCGTCTCCCGATTCAAAGCCAACTTTCTTTGCTAACGCATCGATATTTCCGCCGAGATTCAACTTCTCTATTTGCTCATCGATAAGACTGAGGATTTTCTCAACAGGTTTTTGCTTTCCGAATTCAGGTGCTGAGCCCGGTGTGATTTTCTCCGCGAGTGCTCGCAGAAGATTTCGAGAATCCTGAGTGATGCCTTCGATAGTCTCAGTCGTGAGGAGCGTCGTGAGTACGTCTCGCTTCGCGGGATCCAGGTTTTTCAGTGCTGCAACGGCATTGTCGGGGATTTCCTTTCTGTCTTTTGCAGGATCCGTGGCGATCTCGACGACTGCGCGTAAGACCCCTTCCGGCTTCTTGCTATCAAGTGCCTCTTCGATCGAAGTGCGGAATTTCTCGATACGCTTCTCCGCTTCGGTTCTTTCTGCGGGTTTGTTGATTGCGTCTTCTGCCATAGTCGAGAGGGGAGTATGTGTGATTATCGAGTTTCTCATCATTATACATCAATTCGACGTTTTTTGGAAGCTCTGATGCGGATGTTCGCTGCGTTCGGATCGCTACGGGGCAAGCTTTGAGCTCCTTTGCAGTGTCTGCTATTCTTCGTTCGCTTTCCCCAATTTTTCCATGCAGGTTGAACACTTTGAGAGAGGAATTTCCTACAACAGCGATGAGCTTATCCTTCTGGCCAAAAAACTGGGGAGATTAGCCACCTACTGCAAATTTCTGAAGGACGAAGGTTCCGTCATCCGCGTCGAAGCGGAGCGCAGGGACACGAAGAAGGACCGCGATCAGGTCAAGGTGATGATCACGATCCGTCTACCGAAGGAAATTCTTCGTGTGGAGTCGAGAAAGAATCAGGTGCTCGAGGCGGTCGACAGCTGCGTCGAAAAGCTTGAGGAACAGGTGAAGCGGTACAAGGAGATGCACAGCGGGAGGGGAAAGGCGCATCTTGCAAAAAGAAGGAGTAGAGATTTGGATGCATAGAGATCACATGTCCCGATGACGTTGATCAAGACAGGAGCGGCATAGTTGCCGTGCTTGTAGATCACAGTAAAAAAGATCGTCGACCGCTGTTCAGCAATCCGATCAGGGCTGTTCCAAAAACTACTTCTTTGCTGCCTTATCCTTTCCGGCAGCCTTATCATCCGCTTTTCCCGCCGCGGCACCCGCAGCAGGAGCGGCAGCGCCTTCCGCAGCAGGAGTTGCAGCACCACCTTCAGCGACTGCACCTTCGGTCGGAGCGGCAACCACCTCTATCACCTCTTCCTTACGCGGTTCCTGCACGGTGATGATGACCATCTCCGGAGCAGATTTGATCGTGACGCCCTTGGGTACTGCAATCTTCGCGACGGTGATGGAATCGTGGAAGTTCTCAAGGACACCGATATTGACAATGAAGTTCGCGGGAATGTCGCTCGGGAGACAGGAAACTTCGATCGTGCCGTGAACCGTGACGAGGATACCGCCAAGTGTCTTGACTGCCGGTGACTCTCCTTCGACGAGAACAGGAACGTGCGTTGTGACTTTCTTCGTCATATCCACGGCGTAGAGGTCGACATGTTCCAGCTTGTCCGATACCGGATTGAAGCTGACTGCGTGGATCAGGCAGGGGATCTTCTTGCCGTCCAGCGTGACGTCCACCAGCGTGTTCTCGCCTGCCTTTACATACACTCCGTGCAGTTCCTTCACCGAACACTGGATGCTGACGTTCTTCGTTTTGTTTCCATAGATCACCCCCGGCACATTGCCGGCCTTACGCATGATCTTTACGTTTGTCGCAGCTTCACGCGGGTTCACCAATAATGTGATCGTTTCCTTACTCATAGCTGAGAGAGTGTAGACATGGTTTGGGCCTTGGTCAAGCCCGCCACTTCCAAAAATACTGCATTGCGCTCCGTGCGTGGATCCACGTCATTTTTCGGAAGAGCAGGGACAGAGCACTCGATCCACTGAGGCGATTTTTGCGGTCGAGGACGTGAATATTCGGTAGGTACAACACCCTCTTTCCAAGGAGACGGATGCGTCTGCAGAGATCGATGTCTTCGAAGAAGAGGAAGAAGCGACGATCGAACCCTCCGAGGGATCGAAGCAGATCCGTGCGCAGGAGCAGGCATGCCCCCACGAGCCAGTCGACTTCCACTTCGTTCTCGAGACGAATCGTGTTCATCCATTCTTCATATTTTTTCTGCCATGCTGCCGGGAAGAGACGCTTCTTGCACAGGTCCAGAATGTTGGGGAACCGGCGTGCGGACGGACGGATGCCTCCGTCCGGATACACGAGTGCCGGACCAACGATGCCCGCATCGGTCCTGCGTTCGAGCACTGCGAGCATGCGCTCGATGCCGTCTGGGGGCAGCACATTGTCCGGATTGATGATTAGCACAAACTCGCTCTCTAGAAACGGCAGCGCGGCGTTGTTCCCCCGTCCGTATCCGACATTCTTTCGTTCTTCGATGCATCGAACGGAAGAATCTTTTCCGTATCGGGCACGGAACCATCCGCTGGATTCGTCTTCCGAGTGATTATCAACGACGATGATATTCATCCGCTCCGCAATCGTCTGTTTCTTGAGCGCCTCGATGCATCGGACCGTATCTTTCGGAGATCGGTAGTTCAGGACGACACCCGTGACGAGGAGGCGAGGGTTCGGGTTCGGGTTTGGGATGAGGGTTTGGGACATGGAACAGAAGTATACGGTAGGATTCTTCCATGAAAGAGAAAAAAGATACCGCGCGAGCACTTCTTAGGCGACGAGTTGCCAAGGCTCCGAAAGAACCGGGGGTGTATCGCTGGCTCGATGCACAGGGAAAAGTGATGTACGTCGGTAAGGCGAAGAATCTGAAGAATCGGATGCAGGGCTATGTTCAAGATGGTGTAAAACGCTCCGCATGGACCGAAATCATGGTGCGACAAATCGCGGATTTCGAGGTGACAGTGGTCAGGAGCGAAATGGAGGCGCTGATTCTCGAGAGCAATCTCATCAAGAAGCTGCAGCCCAAATACAACGTTCTTCTGAAGGATGACAAGGGCTACGTGTACGTTCGGATATCACTGAAAGATTCCTATCCAAGGGTCGAGATCGTTCGTCAGTTGGGTCGGGACGGGGCCAGGTATTTCGGACCGTTCCTCGGTGCGAGAGACACCGAACACGCGCTTGCTCTGCTCGACGGCATTCTCAAATTTCAAGCATGTAGGAAATCTCTTGATTTTCTGAATGCCCACGAAAGGGAGACAACGGTTGCAGACTCTCCTTGCCTCGATTATCAGATAGGAAAATGTTGCGGTCTCTGCATCGGTGCCGTAACACAAGAAGAGTACGGGGAACGTATCGATTCCATTGTCAGTTTCTTTCGTGGAAACTTCGCTACGGTGAAGCGCATTGCGAAGGAGAAGATGGACATCGCCGTACAGGCAAAGAAGTTCGAGGGTGCAGCGAGGCTCAGGGACGCTCTTCGCTTTATCGGTAATCTCGAAGAGAGGCAGGCGGTGTCCGATCCGACGGGAGAGAATATCGATGTGTTCGGCATCGCGCTGAAGTACGGGAAAATGCAGGTGGTGCTTTTCAGGCAGCGTGAAGGAAAATTGATCGAGCAGATCGGTTTTCCGCTGACGGGAGAAGCGGAGAGTGCGACTCTGGCACTCGATCAGTTTCTTCCCCAGTACTACGAGAGGACCGACGATCTTCCCGAGATCGTGGTTCTTCGCGATCTTCCGGAGGATGCGGTTTCTCTTGCGAATTGGCTGAGTGAGAAGCAGGGAAAGAAAGTGTCTTTCGTCGCCCCTGAGAGGGGGAAGAAATCGAAATTGCTGGAGATGGCGGAACGCAATGCGGAGGAGAAGGTGAACCAGCAGTTCGCCGCGTTCGAATCGGAAGCGCGTTCGATCGACGAAGCGCTATGTGGGCTTCAGAAACTTCTGATGCTTCAAGCGAAGCCGCGTCGCATCGAGTGTTATGACATCTCGCATTCGAGCGGTTCTGCGACGGTCGGCAGCATGGCTGTATTCGTCAATGGCAAACCCAAACGAGAACATTATCGAAGTTTCAACATGAAGACGGTGCTCGACGGCAGGATCGACGATTACGCTTCACTCAAGGAAACCCTGCGCAGGAGACTCAAGTACCTGACGGATGATTTGGGTTCCGTTCTCACTCGTTTCAAGGCCGACGGCATTGTGATTGGAAAAGCGAAAAAGGCTGAGCAGAAGATCATCGAGGAGATCAGTGCAGTGCATCCGAACGACATCGGTTCCGATGCCATTCGCTACAAGGATTACATCGTTGCGAGGGAGGGAAAAGCAATCGTCGGTTTCTGCAGGCTCTTTCTCTATCCGGATGACGTTCTCTGTCTTCGATCGGTGTGGGTGAAGGAGGAGAACAGAGGAAAAAAACTTGGTCATGCTCTCATCAGGAGTCTTCTGAAGGGCGTGAAGAAGGGCAAAGTGTATGTGCATGTTTCGAAGGATTCTCTTTTGGACTATTACGCAGAGCTCGGGTTCCAGCCGGTCAATACTCCGCCGCCTGTGTTGCAGAAGAAGCTGGACGGTTGGAAAACGATTCACCCGGATCTTCCAGCCGGACAGATTCTTGTGTACATGGTCTCGAAGCAGAAGCCGGATGAATCGTTCACGGATCACCCCGATCTCTTGCTGATCGACGGAGGGAAAGGCCAGCTGTCTGCGGCGAAAGAGATTCTCGATGCTCTAAATCTCACGATTCCGCTTGCATCCCTCGCCAAACGTGAGGAGGAAATATTCATTCCGAAAAATCCGATGCCGCTTCCGGTCGAGAAAGATTCTCCAGCACGATTCCTCCTGCAGCGTCTTCGTGACGAAGCCCATCGCTTTGCAAACTTCAAGCGTGAAAAGAGAGTGGGTGCGGCACTGTTCCAGTCGAAGCTGGATCAGATACCGAGTATAGGACCGAAGACGCGTGATGATCTCACCAGGGAATTCGGTTCAGCGGATGATGCAATAGAGGCGAGCGATGATGAGCTGAGGAAGTTACTGACGGAGGGGCAGGTGAAGGAACTGAGGAGGAAGTTCCCACAAAATTAGAATTATGAATTAGGAATTAGGAATTATGAACTAAAAGTCACCGTTTTCAGTGTTTGCGGCTATCCATAATTCCTAATTCTTGATTCGTAATTCCTCTATGATTCAATCTATTCTTATAGCCAAGTTAGATTGTTTCATGATACTCTTCCGCTCTACTTCCCAATACACCCCATGAAGAAACTTTCCTTTCTCCTCGGTTCTGTCGGCGGTGCGCTTGCCGGTTACGTTTTCAGTAATAACAAGCTTCGAACTGAGCTGATGAAAGCGAAGGATACGGCGGCGGCTGCGAAGATCCTCGGGAAACATCTTGCGGAGGACGGTCAGACGGTCGCGAAGGAAGTGCAGCAACTTGCGGAGCAGCATCATCTCGATGCGCATATCGCTCACGGAAAGAAGTACGTGAAAAACTACTACGATTCCGCCAAAGATGAAGTGCAGAAATTCCTCTCGGCGAAAGTGAAGGATGCAACGAAGGTGGCTGCGAAGGCGAAGAAGCAGGTCGTGAAAGAGGCGTCGAGGAACATGAAGAAGATCAAGAAGTCCCTTGTGCGCTGATCGTTATGCAGACGCTGGATCCGGTCCGTGATTGGCGTCAGAAAGACAAGCAAATGGAGCATCGCTTCAGGCATCCGAAGGTATGTCGTGAACCGGTGACGATTGGGCAAGTTTTTCGCGCCAAATTAGCGGCATGCATGGGGCATGAGCCCGATGAACCGAATCTTGATGAATATGCCGATCATTTGATGAAAGGTTTCCGCTGTGGCGCACTGCCCGTTGCCGGAGCTCCTTTTACACCAGAAGACGCGGCAAAAATTGAACACGTCCATTGGGAGCAACTGGCCTACGGCGATGGGACCATGCGAGGGCTTCGCAAAATTGAGATGGATCTCTTGGCAGGAAAGTTTGACTTTAGACCGGAGCCCTCAGCTGAGGAGGCTATATAACTTGCTCGCGATGGACGAGATCAAGAAATCGACTTTGTCGTCAGCTCTTAGTCTGTGGCTGAGATCGAGGGTGAGTGCACGCGCTTTCGTTTCTGCTTCGGCAGGAAGATTCAGTCGTTTGATTGCTAGATCGCTCAAGACATACACATACTCGATTCCTCGAGGAGCATCCTGAAGGTGCTCGCGTTCAAGGTCAGGGGTCATTCGAGTGAAATCTTCACGGGTGAGAGTTGGATTCATATGCTACCAATATAACATTGAAAAAAAATAAGTCAATTTTCAGTTGATTCTTTTTTCCAGGTGAGTAGAATACACAGCGGGCCGTGAAATTCTAGAGAGTTCCCCCAAGGAATTCTTTTTTATTGTATGGTTACCAAGAAGAGCATCACCGGCCCGAAGTTCATCATTGTCACGGGCGGTATCTGCAGCTCCCTTGGCAAGGGGATAGCAACGGCGAGCATTGGTGCGATTTTGAAGGCGTGCGGGTTTAAAGTTTTTGTGCAGAAGCTCGATCCGTATCTGAATGTCGATCCGGGAACGATGAGTCCGTTCCAGCTCGGAGAGGTCTTCGTCACAGATGACGGAGCCG
>SXGS01023520.1_pt1 | contig 10881 bp, 10 predicted proteins | sample 3174681 | NCBI WGS metagenome assembly SXGS01 (sample SAMN11356861, study PRJNA531348) | freshwater metagenome | isolation source: freshwater sample F1-80 | place: China: Fuxian Lake, Yuxi | collected 2017-12-25 | reverse complement strand
GCTTGAGCCGAAGCTCCGCTCAGGCTGATAAATGCAGCGAGAAACAATGTTGAGCTGTTGACTGAGTTCATGAACGCCTCCGCGTGCCTTTACCTTATAGATGCACGTGCCGTGCTCTGAAATTGCACGTATTAATCAAAAGATTCGGTTGCTGGGGCGGTAAAACTACCGGTGACCTATTTCGGCTGGTTGCTGTCGAGAAGTTCGCCAAAGGTGCCTGGCACCTTTGCGGGATGCGATGCGGTACTGGCCGCAGGATTATTCTGCCCGTCCGTATTCTAAACTTTCTTTGCTCGCGGCCTTTACCGCGATTTCTGAAGCTAGTTCTTGCGCGGCTTTGTAGGCTAATTCCATAGGCGTTCCCGGAGTCGAGCGAGTGATCTGGACGCCGAAATCAGCGACGACTTGCGAGAGACGTTCTGAGCTCCAGTTCTCTCGCTCGACCTGAGTTTTGAAAGCCGGAACGAAAGTGTGCACGTAAATTTCTCCGAGGCGGCGGTACAGAATCTCCATATCGCTTCCCCCTGGTGCCGTGGAGTATTTGTGATGAGCTTGGTGGGCGAGTCGACCCACATCAGCGTAGTCCAGAGAACCGAGAAACTGGAGTGAGCTCAACATCGCTTCAGAGGTGCGCTTGAGCTCGGCCTTTGCGTCTGCCTCCGCTTGAGTTCCACGTCGCGTGTTTAGATAAGCTCGATGAGCGCGCGAAAACTCACTCTCTAATTTTTGAAAAGCCGCGAGATCAAGTCGAGCCTGAGCCGCGTTCGATTTGCGCGTGTCTTCAGGTGAGCGCGCTAGCAGTTCATTCTCTGATGCAGGTTTAAGGGAAACTCCTGCATCGGAAGCGAGCGGCTGAAAATCCTCGTTCAAAGCAGTCTTAGGAGATTGTTTGGGCGGAATGAGTCTCGTAAGTCCGACACTTTCAAGCGAACCTGTCTGGAACCAAGTCATCAAGTCCGCGAAAAAACCTTTGTACCAATCTTTGTCGCGCGTCAGATTGAGACCCAGTTGGACGCGGTCATAGGTTCCAAGTTCGACGGAGAATTTTTGGGGATCGGTAAAATAGATGCGGAGTTTGCCGTCTTTATTCATTCCGCGCCAGGTGGAAATCCATCTCTCCAAAGTCACGACTTCCCCAGCAAAGTACGTGTCGAGGACGTACCATCTTCCGTCGTCAGCACGGACGATCGTCGCTACGTGGAATTGCCAATTAACATCGCCTTCCATTGGGCCAACGGCCCAAATCTTTCGAATCGCGCTTTTATCCACGCCCATTTTGAGGAGCGCGAAGTGCGCGTACGCGGCTCGACCGAAGCAATAAGCAATGTCGACGTTGGGCTGATTGTATTTCCCTGCGTTTGCATCGGCGATGATCGGGTTTTTCGTCATTGATGCGATCACCTTCGAAATCGCTGCGTACGGAATCGTTGTGAGACGACCGGAAAAAGAAGAACGCACAGGCGTCGATTCATGAACTCTTTGAGCTTCGAGATTCATTTTGGCTACTTCGCGGGATTTTCTACCTTCTGTTTCGCGTCTTTGAAGTTCGAGCAAGTTTGCTTTTAGAAGATCGTCTTCAGAAGGGTGCGGCGTCTGTTGCATGAAGAGGTTGCAGAAGCGAAATGCGTGCGAGTGAGCACTCGGAACGGTGACCGCTAATCCGAATACCAATATTGCGATTAGTTTCACGTTTTTCACTCCGGCCTCCGCGAGTTTCCTCGAAAGAAAAGAATGCATGAGATATGCGAAAATCTGGTTGCACTAACCAATTACCTTCGTTTTGGAGTGCAACCTGAGAGGCTCCCGTGAAACTGGACTGCATCCGGATGACGTATGACTAAAACTTCGTCGGGCTCTGGCCCGCCGAAAGGAGTCCGCCAAAAGGTGCCTGGCACCTTTGCGGGATGCAACGCGCAACTGCCACCGCAACCGCAACCGCCACCGCGACCGCCAGCGGAGGTGTAACCTTGTCCCAACTGCCTTCGCAACCGGCACACCCAACCACACCCAGCCACATCCAAACCCGACCGCACGGCGAAACCGATAGAGCTTCTCAAGTCGCGACCGCGCGGGTAGGATGGCGCCATGTTTCCACAGAATCCCGAAACGGCTCAAAATTCTGACGGCTCGCAAGAACACAAAAAGACGTTCGTTAAAGACCTGCAGGATAAGCAAGTCTTCAACTCTGTCTTCTTGGCGCGCGACAAAGCGATGCTCACCGGCAAAAACGGCAAGGCCTACATCAGCCTCTTTCTTGCCGACAACTCCGGCTCCGTCGATGCTCGCGTTTGGGATAACGTCGAAACTGTGAACGAGTCGTTCCAAACAGGCGACATCATACGCGTGAAGGGACAAGTTCAAATCTTCCAAGGTCGTCGTCAGATCATCATCCATCGTTTGGAGCGCGCTCTCAGCAGCGACTATCGCATGGATGATTTCGTCAGCTCCTCGACACGCCCGCCGGAAGAGATGATGGCCGAGCTCGTGAGAATCGCCGAAGGCCTTGAAAACGGAAGCATCCGTCAGCTCACGCTCGACGTGCTCAACGATCCCGAGATTCGCAAGCGCATGCTCGTCGCACCTGCGGCCAAGTCGATTCACCACGCATACGTTGGTGGATTGCTCGAGCACGTTCTCTCGATCTGCGGGTTGATGAAAGTCCTCCACGCGCACTATCAATTGCAAAAAGTGGAGCTGCGCTTAGATCTTCTTCTTTTCGGCGCGATCTTCCACGACATCGGCAAAGTTTGGGAGCTCGATGTCTCCAACGGCATCAGCTACACTGATCGTGGCAAGCTCATCGGTCACATGGTGATGGCGGTGGAACTCGTGGAGCGCAAAGCTTCGCGGATCCTCGGCTTCCCCGAAGATCTCAAAGATCTGCTCAAGCACATCATCTTGAGCCACCACGGTCGCCTCGAGTACGGAAGCCCAAAAACTCCGATGTTCCTCGAAGCCTTCATCGTTGCGGCGATCGACGATCTCGACAGCAAGATCAACACGATCGATCGCTTCGTCAAAACCGAGCGCGACGCGACCGGTGACTCTGGTGAGCGGTGGTCGAAGTTCAACCAACTCTTCGAACGGTACTTCCTCCTGAAATATTGATCTGAAATGATGCGATAGCCGGGGCGTGATCGAACCACCCCGGTTGGCAACTTTTCCGTAACTTACCGGTAGCTCCAAAAGTCATGACTTCGCGGGGGGATTCGGGCAGATTGGGGCCTCCGAACGCGGTGGAGACCATGATCGAGGAAATGAAAGACTTCATCCAAGCTTATAAGCGCTACGATCCCGCTGCGAAGTCAGTCTGGGAGATCGCGCTTTTGTATCCAGGTCCCAAGGCGATTTTCTTTTATCGCATCGGGAACTCACTCTACCGCAATCAACTTTTCTTTCTAGCGCGACTCGTGTCTGAACTGGGTCGGTGGTTCACCGGAATTGAGATTCATCCTGGAGCAACGATCGGAAAACGTCTCGTGATCGATCACGGCATGGGCGTCGTGATCGGCGAGACTGCGGAAATCGGTGACGATTGCATCATCTTCCACGGAGTCACGCTCGGTGGAACGAAGTTTGACCCCATCAAAAGGCATCCCACCGTCGGAAATCGCGTCTTAATCGGAACAGGCGCGAAAGTTCTCGGCCCCATCACGCTCGGTGATGGTTCGCGCATCGGCGCAAATGCCGTTGTGACGAAGTCGGTTGAGCCCGGAAAGACCGTGGTTGGACCACCGTCAAAGCCGCTCGACACTCCTTAAAACCACCTAAGTTCATCGACGCTTCGGAAAACGTCTCGTGTCTTTTTGTTTACCCCGAACCACATTGCGATCGCCACCGCGATTGCCATCGCGAGCGGCCTCACGGGGATGTGGACGAGGGCCCGATTGATCGCTTTTAAAGCCATCATTTTTCGGTGGGAAGACAGCCAAGATGAACTCAGCTTTTCGTTCTCCGACGAGGGCAGGAAGCTCCTTCAACGTGGCTTCGATAACCGTCTCGGTGGCTTGCGTGAAGTCGCAACCTAAAACTGCGCGACGATCGGGCCACTTCTTCGCGAGCTCATCGAGTAAGCGTCCAAGACGGTAAGGCGTATCCATCAAAATCATCGGGCGACGCTCGCGCTCAAGTTCACGAAGGGCGCGTGCACGTTCTTCGCGCTCGGCCGGCAAGAAACCGCGAAAGAGAAACTCGCGCATGTCGTGACCCGAGACTGAAAGCAAACACATCAAACTCGATGCGCCCGGAAGAGGAGAAGCCGAGAGACCTTCGCTCCGGCAAGCCGCCACGAGACGCGCGCCCGGATCGCAAAACCCAGGAGTTCCGCAATCAGAAACGAGCGCAACCGTTTGCTCACGACAGAGCTTCAGAAGATCGCGAACATCATCGTCGGTGGAGTGCTCGTTGAGCAGCTCCATTCGTTTACCCTCGATGCCCAATGACTTCAGAAGCTTTGATACTTCTTTTCGCTCCTCACCGATCACGATGTCGGCACTCTTGATCGTCTCGACCGCGCGAAGCGTGATGTCACCCGGATTTCCGATCGGAACGGCAATGAGATGTAGCGACATAAGTCTTCTCCCTGAGGCGAGCTGCGAGGGGCGAAACGTAACATAAGCCCTTGAGGCCCCGCAATAATTCCGGCGGATCGTGAATTCTCTAGCGAATCATCTGGAAGAGGAGGCAAAGGTCCTGCTACGGTTTTTTGAGGAAAACGCGCCAACCCATCCGAAAGCATCTTAGAGAAGGAGCACCCGTGAGCGATAAATCGCGCTTCTGGAAAGTCCTTAAAAGCCGCGAGCTCTTTAAATCGAACTTCTTCCGATTCCGCTCAGATGAGTGCGAGCTGCCCGATGGCCGCGTGATGCCCAACTACTACGTCATGGAATTCACCGATTGGGTCAACGTGATTCCCGTCACCGAAGACAACAAGATCGTTCTCGTGGAGCAGTACCGTCACGCTGCTAAAGCCGTGTGCCTCGAAGTTCCGGGTGGAGCTGCTGATCCGGGAGAAGATCCCAAGCGCGCAGCGATTCGCGAGTTGCGCGAAGAAACCGGCTTCGTTCCCGAAGACGTTCGTCTCGTTGGCGTTCACCATCCAAACCCGGCGATGCAAAATAACAAGATGCACACGTTTGTCGCGTACGGTTGCAAGTTGGTGGAAAGCCCCGAACCCGATGAGTTTGAAGACATTCGTGTCGTGACGAAGGAAATCCCCGAAGTCATCGATATGATCTTGAAAGGGGAGATGACCCACTCAATCATCATCGCGTCGATCTTGCTGGCTCTCCCTAGCCTCGGGTTTCACTTGCCGCGCAAGTGAGCCCCAAGCTCAACCCATGCGTGAGCCACGAGCTCAACCCCAAAGTGAGCCATTGACTCAACGAATCTTCCGAAACTCCGCAAGGTCGACTTCGAAGTGGCGAATGCTATCGAGCGTGGCGTCGACTTCCTCGCGGCCCGAGTGAACCGAGTCGATGAAGACGAGCCCAATTTCGGGGCAATGCTTGGCGACGAGATTCAAGTTCACCGGCTCATTTTCGAAAAGCCAAATGCGCTCGTACGTTTCTTCGGCTTTTTGAAGGACCTCGAGTTTGAAGTGCGCATCGTCCAGCTCCGCGACTGGCTTTAAAATCATCTGAACCGTCTCGGCATCCATGGGGAAGCCGCGATCCCGCAAGCTCTTTGCCGTTCCAACTTCCATCCGGGGAATGTCTCGTCCCGTCAGATACATGATATGCGCGCCGAGCTGATGCAGCTCCTGCACGTATTCCACGGCACCAGGTAAAGGCTCATCGTAGATGAGGAAATCGTTGCTGAAAAAACCCGCCGCCCAACACTCGTGGAGCGCGTGCATGAAATCCGGGCTAGTCGCTTTCGTAATCCCGATCCGCGAAAGCGGCTCGTCCAAGCCCCAATCGGTCGATAAAATCTGAACTTTCTTCAAGGCTTCACACTCGCGAGGGAAACGTGCGACCGATGCCGGATCCAAAGCAAATTCGTCGACAATCGAAGACACGCGCAAAGTGAGGTCAAAGAGCGTGGAATCCAGGTCGAAAACCGCTAAAAACGGTCGCTTCGCTTGGGAAAACTCCCAAGCTTCGTGAAGAATTCGTTCGAGGAGAGGGCGATTTGCGCCCGGGCCAGTGGTGGAGGGAGGCACAGTCTTTACCATTGAGCCATCCTACGGGATCCTCTTGGCCCTAACAAGAACCTGACTCGGCCCGCGGCGACGAACCAATTCGCTCCTGAAGGACTTACTGCGACCTTTAGGCATGCCACCATGATCATTTTGCCTCCGATAGTGGACAGAGTTCACGCTTACCCGGCACGTAAGCCTTCGGAGTTGCGAGGTTTAGCGCAAGCTGCTAAGACACCGGCTGAAACCAAAACCCCCACTCAGTTTGAAAAAGGATATCGACGATGTCCCTGCGTACCTTGTACAAGCGTGCCGTCTCCCAGCGCCTGCAGGCGTCCACTTTCGTCGCTTTGTTGGTGACGGTCGCGATCAGCGGCTGCACGTTCAAAAAAGCCGAGCTCGGAACAAAAGACAATCCCGTCAATCTCTTCTTCGTTCCTTCCGTTGACGCGAAAGTCATCGACTCGAACTCCAAGCTCATGCAGACGTGGCTCGAAGCCAACACGCCCTACAAATACAAAATCTCCGTTCCGCAGAGCTACATCGCCGTTGTTGAAGCCTTCGGTTCAAAACGCGCTGACGTTGCGGCTTTCAACACCTTCGGTTACTTGCTCGCGAATCAGAAGTACGGCGCCGAAGCTCGCTTGATGGTCATCCGTCACGGCAAAGCGACTTACCAATCGCAGATCCTCGCGAAAAAAGGTCGCTTCAAAGACGTAAAAGATCTCGTCGGCAAGACGTTCGCGTTCGTCGACCCCGCTTCGCTCTCGGGTTACATTCTCCCGCTCAAGTTCTTGCAAGACTCTGGCGTTAAACTCGGCGACACGCAGTTTGCGATGAAGCACGACAACGTCGTATCGATGATCTATCAAGGTCGCGTCGACGCGGGCGCAACTTTCTACTCTCCGCCCGAAGAAAAAGAAGGCATCCAAGACGCTCGCCGTCTCGTGAAAGCTCAGTATCCCGATATCGAAGACAAAGTTGAGATCGTAAAACTCACCAACGATATCCCGAACGATCCGATCGCGTTCCGTAAAGAACTTCCGGAAGAAATGAAGAAAACCATCGCCGATGCCTTCATGAAGATGGTTCAGACCGAAGAAGGTAAACAAGCGTTCTTCAATCTCTACGGCATCACGGCGATGCAGCCGGCGACGGACAAAGATTACGACGGTATTCGCGAAATGATGAAATCCGTCAACGCGAACGCCGAAGAGCTTTTGACTAAAAAGAAGTAAGACTTCCTGCTCGCGGTTCCTGTTTCTAAACTCAGCGGAGGCGTAGTTTGTCGCAACCGATTCTCTCTGTTCGAAACTTGGTGAAGACTTACCCCAACGGCGTGCAAGCTTTGAAGGGCGTCAGCTTCGACGTCAAAAAAGGCGAGTTTCTCGTCGTGATCGGTTTGTCCGGTTCGGGTAAGTCCACGCTCCTTCGTTGCGTGAACCGTCTCCATGATCCCACATCCGGCGAGATCCTCTTCAAAGGGAAAGATGTCGCCAAGGTCAAAGGCCGCGAAGTTCTCGAAGTGCGTAAGCACGTCGGAATGGTCTTCCAACATTTCAACATCATCCAGCGCCACTCGGTCGTGAACAACGTTCTTCACGGAACGCTCGGCCGCACCGGCACGGTAAAGAGCATGTTCGGTCTCTACTCCGATGAAGATAAAGCGAAAGCTCGCGAGTACCTGAAGCTCGTCGGAATCGGCGACAAAGCTTACTACCGCGCTTCGCAGCTCTCCGGTGGACAACAACAGCGTGTCGCCAGTGCGCGCGCGCTCATGCAATCGCCTGAGATTCTTCTCGCCGATGAACCGGTTGCGAGCCTTGATCCGGCGACTTGCCACACGGTCATGGATTACCTCCGCAAAGTGAATCAAGAGCTTGGTCTGACGATCGTTTGCAATCTTCACTTCTTGAGTCTCGTTCGCCAGTACGCCACGCGCGTGATCGCGTTGAAGCACGGGCAAAAGGTCTTCGAAGGAAGCCCGAGCGAAATCAATGACGAGTGGTTCGCCCAGATTTACGGCGAAGGCGCTAAAGAAGTTCACATCAACTGAGTTTTTGGGGAGCAGGACGAATGGGCGACACTGGAGCAACGATCCGGCGCACGATCTTCGACGCCATCATCATCGCTTACATCGTGATCTTCGCGTTGGTTGCGATCTACCGACCTGATAGCGACACATTGACGGCTCAAATGAGCCAAAATGTTTTGATCTTCTTAGGTCTCGCGGTTCTCGGCGCGGTTGTCAGTTTGGCAGCGAGTGCAAAGGGTGCCAAGACTCTTGGAGAGGTGATCTACGCGCCTCCGCACAAACGTTTCCGTACAACCGGCGAGTACACGCCGATGTACAAAACGTTCTGGGGCATTGAGCTGATCTTAGCGCTCGTCGCGACGGTCGTTCTCGGCTGGGTGATCACCGACATCAATATCTTGCGCCTTCTTGAACAAGAAGCCGTCGAACAAGCGCTTCGCTTGTTTGCGGAACTCGCAAATCCTGACTGGTCGATTCTTCCAAAAGCGATCATGAAGATCATCGAGTCGATCTTCATCGCCTTCATGGCGACGGCGATCGCGGTGCCGGTTGCGTTTGTGTTGAGCTTCCTCACGGCTCGCAACATCATGGGCAAGTCGCGCTCGGGCATGGTCGTCTACACGGCTCTTCGCACGGTCTTCAACATCTCGCGCTCGATCGAACCTGTTCTTTGGGCGATCATCTTCTCGGTTTGGGTCAGCTTCGGTCCTTTTGCCGGCATGCTCGCGTTGATGATCCACTCGATCGCTTCGCTCGCAAAACAGTACTCCGAAATCGTTGAAGGCGTTGAAGAAGGCCCCATCGAAGGAATCGAGTCGACAGGTGCAGGACGCTTGCAGACGATCTGGTTCGCGGTCGTTCCGCAGATCGTTCTTCCGTACATCTCCTACACGATCTATCGCTGGGACATTAACGTTCGTATGGCCACGATCCTCGGCTTCGTCGGTGGCGGCGGTATCGGAACGATGCTCATGGAATATCAAGGTCAAGCGCGCTGGCCGCAGGTCGGAACGATCATCGTCGTGATCGCGTTTGTGGTTTGGGTGATGGACGCGTTCTCAGCGCACGTCCGCTCGGCGATCAAGTAAGGTCGCGGCTCGAGGCCCGGTAGAGACTGGGCTCAAGGCCATCAAGCAGTTTTATTTAGTCCAGCGGGGTTCGTCCAGTCGAACCCCGTTTTCGTTTCAATTCAAGACGCTCATTCGAGTGCGAAAATCTTCGACAGCTTTTCGAAAATCGAAAATCCACCTGGACCCGTTAGGTCCTGCTCTTGTGCATGAGTTCGACAGTTTTTTTAGAATGCTGCCTCGGTAAGCGTCTTAAGTGCTGAATCTCCTTAATGATCTTCAGTCCTGCCTAGGGCGCGCCGAATGTTCGTGAGCTGAGTCCTGTGAAAGGATTCGCGAAAGGCGGACTTCGGTCATGCAATCATCGTTGAAACAACTTGTGGTTTCAGTCTCGGTTCTCGGAGCGTTAGCTTCGGGCGTTGTTGCGTGTAACCAGCAGAATTTCGACAAGCCGGCCGAGCAAGCTCAGTACGGTCAAAAGGTGACTTACAACACCGACGTCGACGTGCTCTTTGTCGTCGATACGTCAGGTGCGATGTCGAAGCATCAGCGCGCACTCGCAAGCCAAATGGGTTCGCTGATCGAAGCATTCAACCGCACGGGCCTCAATTATCAATTCGCGGTCACAACGATGGATATGAGTTCAGGCGGGGAGCGTGGTCGCTTCCGTGCCGAGCAAGGTGAGCCGACGGTTCTGAAAGCTGATACTCCGAATCTCGTGAGTCTTCTCGCTGAGCGCATCGAGGCTGGCGAATACGACTGGCAACCTCTTGCTCGCGCGTTCGAAGCAACCCGCGCCGCTTTGACGGGCCCTCTCGCCGAGAAAGACAACGCAGGTTTCTTGCGTCCGAACGCTCTGCTCGCGGTGATCTATCTCTCAAATGAAGATGACGACTCGGCTAACGAAGACTGGAAAAAGTTTTTCGATCAGCTCCGTCCCGCTCTGAAATACGGCGGCCGCAGCTGGGTTGTTCAGTACATGGGCGTAACCACTGCAGACCCGAGCTGCAAGTCTTCGGCGTGGGGATACTACGAGCCGGGACTTCGCTTCATGGATCTCGCGAAGACTTCGGGTGGTGCAGCCGTTTCGATCTGCAACGGCGATATGCGCGCGGCTCTCAGCAACGTAAAAGCGCGCATCCTCGAGATGATGACGGAGTACGTACTCCCGGCAAAACCGGTTGTCGATTCCATCAAGGTTTACGTGAACAACCAGCTCATCCCTAAGAGCGAAACGGATGGCTGGACGTACGATGCAACGAAGAATTCCGTAATTTTCCACGGTACGGCGATCCCCGCGCAAGACTCGGTGATCAAAGTTGATTTCGATCGTGACGGATTAAGTTAACAAGAGGCGAGACGATGACTCTACGTAAGAATAAAACGACACTCGGAATGCTCGCAGCCGCGCTCGTAGTGATGAGCGCTCCGAGCGCTTTCGCCGAAAAGAAGAAGCCAGCTGGTGATTCCGGCGTGGAAAAAGAACTACGCTTCAAAGAAGGCGACGAACGCGGAAACGAATTGAAAGCTCTCAAAACAGAGCTTCTCGTGATCCGTTCGGAAAAGCGCGCTCTTGAGCAACTTCAAAAGCTTCACAAGAAGCACCAGAATACGCGTATGGAGCCGGAGATTCTCTTCCG
>SXGS01451903.1_pt1 | contig 10882 bp, 9 predicted proteins | sample 3174681 | NCBI WGS metagenome assembly SXGS01 (sample SAMN11356861, study PRJNA531348) | freshwater metagenome | isolation source: freshwater sample F1-80 | place: China: Fuxian Lake, Yuxi | collected 2017-12-25 | reverse complement strand
TCGAGCGCGATGTCGTCGAGCGACACGCCCGCCGAGTCGGCGCCGCGTCGCTCGAGGGCCGAACGGACGACGGCGAGCAACGATTCGGCGAGCTGAGCGGGTTCCACGGTCGTCGATCCTATCGGGCGCGCCTCGACCCACCCGACGGGCATTGGGGCCACAATGAGCGCCATGACGGGGGTCGAGGGGGTAGTCGGGATGCACGCAATGGTCACGCAAGAGCGGCGCGTTCGCGCGCGCATCCCCCTCATGGCGGCCGCCATCGCCGTCGCGATGCTGGCCGTCGCCGGGTGCAGCGCCGAGGAGCCGGATGACAGCGCCTCCCCCTCGCCGAGTGCGTCGCTCGCGCCATCGCCGAGCGCCGAACCCGCGCCGGATGACACCGCAAGCCCCGAACCGAACGAGGAGCCGAGCGAGACGGCCGCGCCCGAGCCGAGCGCCGCGCCCCTCACCGGGCAGCCCGTGACCCTCGCGTGCGAAGCGCTGCTGACCCCACAGGACGTGTACGACTACAACCCCAACGTCGGCACCGATCCCGGGTACCGGCCCCGCACCGGCAGCGGGCCCGCCCAAGCCAGCGAGCTGTCGGGCATCGCGTGCGGATGGCTGAACCAGACCAGCGGGCAGACGTACTCGATCGGAGCGGCGCGATTCGACTCCGCAGAGTTGCCGCGGGTGCGAGCCATGGTCGAGCGCTCGGGCGGAGACGCCCTCGGTGGCGGACTCGACGGCAGCTACCGCGTCGAAAGCGGAGTCGGCATCATCGACGTCTTCTTCGGCTCGTACTGGGTGAGCGCAGAATCGTCGGCCTTCCTGAGCCCCGACGACGCCCGGCCACTGCTTGACTCGATCGAGCGCAACCTGCCCTAGCGCGACACCGGAGCGCGACGCCGAGTCTGGCGGCGCCGCACCGCGCGACGACCCGCTAGGCTGATCCACGCCTCCGTAGCTCAGGGGATAGAGCATCAGTTTCCGGTACTGAGGGCCGCAGGTTCGAATCCTGTCGGGGGCGCGAACGAATTACTCCTTGCCGCGATTGCGGCGGCGCACCGGCTTCGGTGCTCGGCCGCCCAGGTACGAGCGCGACGAGTCGACGACGAAGCCCTGTTTGAGCGCGTGACGGCCGACGAGCATCCGAAAGCCCATCGCGTCGCGATTGGTGAGCGTGACCTCCGCGGTCATGGTGCGGTCGAGCATCCGAATCGTCATGAGTACGACGATGCGCTCCTCCGCGTGCCCCGACGACGAGCGCACGCGCCGCCGATCGTGCACGGGCAGCTCGACCGTGACGGCGTCGTCGCGCGACTCTTGCCACGGGTGCACGTCGAAGCGCACCCAGTCGACGCCGTCGCGCGTGAATTCTTCGCAATCGAAGACGTGCAGCGACGACGAGCGGGCACCCGTGTCGAGTTTCGCCTTGATCCACGGGACGGGTGCGTCGGGCAGGGAGACCCACTCGCGCCATCCGGCGATGGTGGTTGAATGGGGCGCTCCGCTCACTCCGCCATCTTGTCAGGACAGCACCGTGAAACTCGCCATCCTCTCCCGTGCGCCGCACGCCTACTCGACGCAGCGCCTGCGCGCGGCCGCGATCGACCGAGGGCACGACGTGAAGGTGTTGAACACCCTGAAGTTCGCGATCGACCTGTCGAGCGACGAACCCGACCTGCAGTTTCGGGGCAAGCCGCTGTCGAGCTACGACGCGGTGTTGCCTCGCATCGGCAGCTCGATCACCTACTTCGGCACCGCCGTCGTGCGCCAGTTCGAGCAGATGGACGTCTACACGCCGAACACCGCGAACGGCATCATGAACGCGCGCGACAAGCTGCGGGCGACCCAGATTTTGTCGCGCCACAACATCGGGATGCCCGCCACGGCGTTCGTGCGCAATCGCGCGGATGTGCGCCCCGCGATCGAGCGCGTCGGCGGCGCGCCCGTCGTCATCAAGCTGCTGGAGGGCACGCAGGGCATCGGCGTGATTCTCGCCCCCCAGGTGAAGGTCGCCGAGGCGATCATCGAGACGCTGCACTCGACGAACCAGAACGTGCTCATTCAGAGCTTCATCTCGGAAAGCCGGGGGCGCGACATTCGTGCCCTCGTCATCGGCGACCGGGTGGTGGCGGCGATGCGCCGCACGGCTGCCGGCGACGAGTTTCGGTCGAACGTGCACCGCGGCGGCAGCGTCGAGCCGGTCGAGCTGACGCCTGAGTACGAGCGCGCCGCCGTGCGCAGCGCGCAGATCATGGGCCTGAGGGTTGCCGGAGTCGACATGCTCGAGGGCAACGACGGCCCCCTGGTGATGGAGGTCAACTCCTCCCCCGGCCTGCAGGGCATCGAGACCGCCACGAAGCTGGATGTCGCGGGCGCCATCATCGACTACATCTCGGGCGAGGTCGCCTTCCCCGACATCGACGTGCGCCAGCGCCTCAGCGTGTCAACCGGCTACGGCGTCGCCGAGCTGCACGTGCACGCGGGTGCCGACATCGTCGGAAACACCCTCGGTGAGTCGGGGCTGCTTGAGCGCGACATCACCGTGTTGACGATCAACCGCGGCACGAGCGTGATCCCGAACCCGAAGCGCAGCCAGGTGCTCGAGGCCGAAGATCGCCTTTTGTGCTTCGGCAAAATGGAGGAAATGCGCTCGATGATCCCGACGCGTCGCCGCCGTGCGAAGGTGCGTCGCCTGCCGAAGCAGCCGCGCCTCGAGAGCTGACGCCACGCATCCGGCCGAGATCAGCCCGGCGGACGGCTACGCGTCGCTCGCGTGCTGCTCGAGAAAGCGGTACACCTCCTGGTCGTCGACGCCCGGAAAGGTGCCCGCCGGCAACGGCGACAAGATGTGCGCGTGCAGGCGCGCACTCGTCCAGACCTTGCCACCCCAGCGGCTCGCCAACCCGTCGTCGGGCAGCGTGCAGCACGCGGGGTCGGGGCAGGTCGAGACCTCGCGCTTCGTGGTCTCGCGACCGCGGAACCACTTTGCCTGCGCGAAGGGCACACCGACGGTGATCGAGAACTCGCTGCCGGTGCCCGTCCCCGTCTGCGTCGACTCCCAGAACGTGCCCTCGGGCGTGTCGGTGTATTGGTAGAACTCGGTCGTGCGGTTGGTGCGGGTGAACGCGACGCGCGCGCTCCACTTGCGGCACACCGGCTGGCCTTCAGTCGAGCCCGTCACGTCGACGGGCAGGCGCAGGCCGTCGTTTTCGTACGCCTTGTAGACGGCGCCGTCGTCGCCGACGCGCAGGAAGTGCAGCTGCAGATCGAGGTGGGCCGTCGCAAGGTTCGTGAAGCGCAGCGCCGCCGCCTCGTGGGTGACGCCGAACGCGTCGCGGAAGTCTTCGACCGCGATGTTGCGGTCGTTCTTCGCCTGCTGCAGGAAGGCGACCGACTGTGTGAGCGGCATCAGGCAGGCGGCAGCGAAGTAGTTGATCTCGAGTCGCTGGTGCAAGAAGTCGGCGTACGTTTCCGGAACCTCGTGCCCGAGCATCCGGTGGGCCATCGCCTGAAGCGCCATCGAACGCAATCCGTGGCCGCCCGGGATCGAGGCGGGCGGAAGATAGATGCGGCCGTTTTCGAGGTCGGTCACGCTGCGCGCCGATCGCGGCAGGTCGTTGGCGTAGACAAGCTCGAAGCCGAGACGCTTCGCCATGAGGCCGACTTCACGGTGGGTGATCGCCCCGCTCACATGGCCGGATGACCGCACGAGGTCTTCGGCGAGCTTTTCGATCTCGGGCAGGTAGTTGTTCTTCTCGCGCATGCGGTGGCGCAGCTCGGTGTTCGCGCGCCGCGCCTCTTCGGGCGTGGCGATACTGCGGCGCTCGCGGTCAACGAGCTCGCGGTGCAGGCCGACGAGCGCCTCGAGCACGTCATCGCCGAGCGCCCGCGACGCGCGCACGGACGGCAAGCCGAGACGCGCGTACAGCGCCGAACGCTGCATGCGGTCGAGCTCGATTTCGAGCGCCGCGCGCGTCGTGGGCGGCGTCTCGTCGAGCAGTTCAGGCACGGTCACCCCGAGAGCCCGGGCGATGTCGCCGAGCAGGGTGACTCTCGGCTCGCGCCGACCGTTTTCAATGAGGGACAGCTGGCTCGCCGCCGTGCCCACCTGCTCACCGAGTTGGTCGAGCGTGAGGCCGGCCTCGACCCGGTAGTGGCGGATGCGCTGGCCCAGCGTTGCAAGATCACCCATGCGCTTCACTCTAGCGAAAGAACAGCGATTCTTTCATCGCCACGAGGGCAGAATCACGGCGAAAGACGCCTCAGAGTAGAACTACCGCCGGATACACGGCCCCATTTCTGCAAGGAGACGCTCATGACGCTGCTCGACCGCCCGCGCACCACGGCCGCAGACCGCACCCCCGACGCCGCTCCCGCGGCGATTCAGGGCGTCGCGACACCCGCCAGCGCTCCGGCGGCCGACGCCGTTGAGCACCCGAGCGATGTCGTCGCCTTCGTTGAGCGCATTGCCGCCCTGACGACCCCCGACCGCATCCACTGGGTCGATGGCTCGACGCGCGAGCGGCACCAGCTGCTGCAGCAACTCGTCGCCGCGGGCACGCTCACGCAGCTGAACCCCGACATTCGCCCCTACTCGTTCCTTGCCCGCTCCGACGAGCGCGATGTCGCACGCGTGGAAGAGCGCACGTTTATCTGCTCAGAGAACGAAGACGACGCCGGCCCCACCAACAACTGGATGGCACCCGAGCAGATGCGCGCCGAACTCGAGCCGCTCTTTGCCGGCAGCATGCGCGGTCGCACCCTCTACGTCGTGCCGTTCGCGATGGGCCCCATCGGCTCGTCGATGACCCGTTACGGCGTTCAGCTCACCGACTCGCCGTACGTCGTTGTGTCGATGGGCACGATGACCCGCATGGGCTCGGCCGCCCTCGCTCAGATCGCGCGCGGCGCCTCGTGGGTGCCGGCCGTGCACTCGGTGGGCGCTCCGCTCGAGCACGGCCAGCGAGACGTTGCCTGGCCCTGCAACGAGACGAAGTACATCGCGCACTTCCCCGAAACCCGCGAGATCTGGTCGTTCGGCTCGGCCTACGGCGGCAACGCGATCCTTGCGAAGAAGGCGTTTGCCTTGCGCATCGCCTCAGCGATGGCTCGCGACGAGGGGTGGCTCGCCGAGCACATGCTGCTGATCAAGGTGACCTCGCCGGCCGGCAAGGTCTACCACATGGCCGCCGCGTTCCCGAGTGCGTGCGGCAAGACGAACCTCGCCATGCTGACCCCGACGACCCCGGGCTGGACGGTCGAGACGATCGGCGATGACATCGCCTGGCTGCACATCGGCAAAGACGGACGCCTGCGCGCCATCAACCCGGAGGCCGGCTTCTTCGGCGTCGCACCCGGCACGGGCCTGTCGACGAACCGCACCGCCGTCGAGACCCTGTGGGGCAACACAATCTTCACGAACGTCGCCCTCCGGGAGGACGGCGACGTGTGGTGGGAGGGCCTCACCGAAACGCCCCCGGCCCGCCTCACCGACTGGCGCGGCGAAGAATGGACCCCCGCCTCGGGGCGCCCCGCCGCGCATCCGAACTCTCGTTTTACCGTGGCCGCTCACCAGGCGCCGTCGATTGCCGACACCTGGGACGACCCGGAGGGCGTCGTCATCGACGCCATCATCTTCGGCGGCCGCCGACGTGCTCTCGCGCCCTTGGTGGTAGAGGCGCGCGACTGGGATCACGGTGTCTTCATGGGCGCCACGATCTCGTCAGAGCAGACGGCGGCCGCCGAGGGCACTGTCGGGGCGCTGCGTCGCGACCCCTTCGCGATGCTGCCCTTCGCCGGCTACAACATGGCCGACTACTTCGCCCACTGGCTCGACTTCGGCAAGCGCCTGCGCCGCTCGGCCCGCGTGCCGCGCGTGTTCCAGGTGAACTGGTTCCGTAAGAGCGCTGACGGCAAATTCCTGTGGCCCGGATTCGGCGAAAACGGACGCGTCATCGAATGGATGGTCGCGCGGCTCGAAAGCGAAGCGTGCGTTGACGAGACCCCGCTCGGCGGCGTGCCCCGCGAGGGCGAGCTGAACGTCGACGGCCTGACCCTGTCCGACGCCGACCTTGCCGAGCTGTTCCGGATGGACGCTGACGAGCTGGAGGCGGAGGCCGACGACGTCGAGCGCTTCTTCCAGACCTTCGGCGAGAAGCTGCCCGCCGAGCTGCGTCACCAACTGAGCCACCTCCGCTCGCGGATTCGCGCTCAGCGGGAGGCCGAGCAGAGCGCGACGGCCTAACGCGGAGTTTCCTGCGAAGGGTCGCGCGCGCACTCGACCTCGACACGCGCGCGGTGACAGAATCGAGCCGCTGCCCGCACGACGCGGTCGCGGGCGGCTCGAGACCTCACGAAAGGCCCCTCCATGACGAAGCAGTCCATCTTCGGTCGCATTGCCCAGCTGGCGAAGGCGAACATCAACGCCCTGATCGACCAGGCCGAAGACCCGCAGAAGATGCTCGACCAGATGGTGCGTGACTACACCGCGAGTATCCAGGAGGCGGAGGCGGCGATCGCGCAGACGATCGGCAACCTGCGACTGCTCGAGCAGGACTACGCGGAGGACGTCGCGACCGCGCAAGACTGGGGCCGCAAGGCGGTCGCCGCGAGCGCGAAGGCCGACGAGTTCCGTGCGGGCGGCAACACCGTTGACGCCGACAAGTTCGACAACCTCGCGAAGGTGGCCCTCGGCAAGCAGCTGTCGGCCGAGAACCAGGCCCGCGCTGCGCAGCCGACGATTCAGTCGCAGACGGCCGTCGTCGAGCAGTTGAAGAGCGGGCTCGAGGGCATGAAGGGCAAGCTCGAGCAGTTGCGCGGCAAGCGCGACGAGCTGGTGGCCCGCGCGAAGATCGCCGAGGCGCAGACGCGCGTGATGGACGCCGTGCAGTCGATCGACATCATGGACCCGACAAGCGAACTCGGCCGCTTCGAAGAGAAGATTCGCCGCGAAGAGGCCCGCGTGATCGGTCGTCAAGAGCTCGGCGCGTCGACGCTCGACGCGCAGTTCGAGGCACTCGAAGACATCGGAACGCAGACGGAGATTGAGGCGCGGCTTGCGGCGCTGAAGGCGGGCGGCGGCCCCGCCCAACTCACCGACGGCCAGTGACGGACGCGCCCGCGACCACCGCATCCGATCGATCGGCGCCGCCGGCGCGCGCGCCGCAGCGGCACGTCGGAGTCGACGCCGCCCGCGGTCTCGCCATCGTCGGCATGATCGCGGCGCATGTCATACCGCGATTCAGCGACGCAGAGCTGATCGTCGACGGTCGCCCGTCGATCCTGTTCGCGGTGCTCGCGGGGCTCTCCCTCGGCCTGCTCACCCCGACGCGGGCGGCGGCGACGCCTGGCGATGCACGAGCCGCTCGTCGCGGCGCCCGTGCAGCGCTGGCGACGCGGGCCCTCCTGCTCATGGTTCTGGGTCTCTGGCTCTGGACCCTGCCGACCAACATCGCGATCATCCTCGATGCCTACGGGCTCATGTTCCTGCTGATGGTGCCGCTGCTTTTCGCGAACCGCGTCGTGCTCGCGGTCGTCGGTGCGGGTGTTCTCGCGCTGGGACCGCTGCTCGTGAGTCTCACCGAGCCGCTGCCACCGTTCAGCGTGTTCTCGGGCGCCTCGCCGATTGACCGCGCCGCCGACCTTGTGCGTGACCCCGTCGTCGTGCTCGCCGATGCCTTCCTGACGGGGTACTACCCGGCGCTGCTGTGGCTGCCGCTGCTGTGCGCCGGCCTGATCGCAACCCGCAGTGACCTCACGAGCACAATGACGCGGCTGCTCATGGTGACGCTCGGGCTCGCCGCCTCGCTCGTCGGCTACGGCGCGGCGGTCTTTGTGCCGGGCGTGAGCGCCGAGGCCCACGCGGTCACCCCGGCCGAGCTGCTCGGCTCGGGCGGACTCGCCATCGCAATCATCGGGGGCGCCCTGCTGCTGCTCGACTCCCCCGGGTCGTTCGCCCGTGCATCCCGCATCGTGCTTGCTCCGCTCATCGCGATCGGCCGCATGCCGCTGACGGTCTACACGCTGCACGTGCTGCTCATCGCGCTCGCGACCGAGGCGTTCGGCATCGGCCCCGCCGGCGCGTACGCGTCGCCGGACGGGTGGTGGATGCTCGCCGCACTTCTCGTTATTAGTGCCGCTGTCGCGCTCATCGCGATGCGTCGGGGCGCACGGGGACCGCTTGAGCTCGCACTGGCACGCGTTACGGCCGCCGTCGCTGCTCCGCGCCGGCGGCGCGACGCGGGCGCAGGCCCGGGCACGGGCACGGGAGCAGACGCGCGCACGGTGGCAGACTGAGCGCATGATGCGCAGGTTTGCGGTGGTGCCGCAGTGGCAGGGTTCTGGGGCGGCGCGGGCGATGCGGCTTGCGCAGGGCGCTGAGGCGATCGCCGCCGATTTGCCCGCGCGGGCGACCGAGGTCATCGAGGTGCCGCTGGAGGCGGGCGATGCGGAGGGCACCGGAATTCACCGGTACAGCTCGATTCGACTCGTGCGCGAGCGTCTCGGCCGCAGTCTCGCCGACCTGGAAGACGGCGAGATCGCCGTGGTGGTGGGGGGCGACTGTGGCGTCGAGTACGCCGGCGTCGAGCGCGCCGCGCGCCGCGGCCGCGTCGTGCTGCTGTGGGCTGACGCCCACGCCGACCTGAACACGGCCGAGACCTCGCCGAGCGGTGCGTACCACGGCATGGTGCTGCGCGACATGATCGATTCGGGTCTGGTCGCCGCGAGCGACGTCGTCATGGTGGGCGTGCGCGCCCTCGACGATGCGGAGGCCGACGCCGCCGAGCGCTTCGGTATCCCGACGGTCACGCCCGAACAGCTGGGCGCCGCGATCGCCGGGCGGGCGGGCGATGACGCCGTGCTGTACGTGCACATCGACCTCGACGTTCTCGACCCGGCAATCATGGGCAGCGTCGGCTTCGCCGAGCCGTTCGGCCTGAGCCTCGACGAACTGATCGGCGCGGTCCGCGATGCGCGCGCGGCACTGCCGCTCGGAGGTGCCGGCATCACCGAGTACGCCCCCGCGGCCGACGCCGACCCCGAACTGCTCGCCGATGAGGCCGCCACGATCCTCCGGGTCATTGCCGCGGTGAGCTCCGACTGACAACGCGCCGTGGTCGGCACCGGCCACCCCCTGAGCGAATGCCACAGGAATCGCCGCCGCGCGCATCCTGATCACTAGCGTGGGAGCATGTCTGAACCCCGCGTCACCGTCGACCGCGACGGTCACCTTCTGCTGATCGGTTTCAACCGCCCCGACAAGATGAACGCCGCCGACTACGCGTTGCTGTCGGAACTCGCCCTCGCCTACGGCGAGCTCGACCGCGACCCCGAGCTGCGCGTCGGTGTCGTCTACGCGCACGGCGAGCACTTCACCGCCGGTCTCGACCTCGGTGACATCGCCCCGCGCATCGGCCCGAACGGGCTCGACATGGTGCCCGACGGCGGCATTCACCCCTGGGGTATGGACGGCTCGCGCGTGTCGAAGCCCGTCGTGCTCGCCGTGCAGGGCACCTGCCTGACCCTCGGCATCGAGCTGGCCCTCGCGAGCGACGTCGTCGTTGCGGCGAGCGACACCTCGTTCGCCCAGCTCGAGGTCGGCCGCGCGATTCTGCCCTTCGGCGGTGCGACGACCCGCTTCGCGGCCGCCGCCGGCTGGGGTAACGCCATGCGCTGGATGCTCACCGGCGACCGTTTCGATGCTCACGAAGCGCACCGCATGGGTCTCGTGCAGGAGCTCGTCGAACCGGGCCAGCAGCTCGCTCGGGCGACCGAGATCGCGCGCACCATTGCCGCGCAGGCGCCCCTCGCGGTGCAGGCGACCCTCGCCAACGCTCGCCTCGCGGTCTCGGAGGGCGAAGCCGCCGCGGCCGAAAAGCTGCCCGGCGAACTCGTGCGCCTCATGCAGACCGAGGACGCGCGAATCGGCGTCGAGGCCTTCATGACCCGGTCGACGCCGCAGTTCGTCGGGCGGTAGTGCCGTGAGGAGCGAGTACGACCTGATCGTCATCGGCGCGGGCGCGGTCGGTGAGAACGTCGCCGACCGCGCCGTGCAGGGCGGGCTCGACGTGCTCATTGTCGAGAGCGAGCTGGTGGGCGGCGAATGCTCGTACTGGGCGTGCATGCCCTCGAAAGCGTTGCTGCGCGCAGGCAGCGTGCTGCGCGCAGCGCACCGCGCTACCGGGGCCCGTGAGGCCGTGACGGGAACCCTCGACGCCGACGCCGTTCTCGCCCACCGAGACGACATCGCAGCGCACTGGGACGACTCGGGGCAGGTGCGCTGGCTCGACAAGGCGGGCATCGAGCTCGCGCGGGGTCACGCGCGACTCGACGGAGAACGCCGCGTCGTCATCACGAGCGACGACGGGGCGACCCGCACCGTGACGGCGCGCCACGCCGTCGCCCTGTGCACGGGCAGCGCCGCGACGGTTCCCCCGATCGACGGCCTTGAGGATGCACGGGCGTGGACGTCCCGCGAGGTCACGAGCGCGAAAAGCATCCCGAAGCGGCTCGCCATCATCGGCGGCGGAGTGGTCGGCTGTGAGATGGCCACCGCCTTCCAGAGCCTCGGCTCGCACGTCACCCTAATCGCCCGCAGCGGTCTGCTCGCGGGTCTGGAACCGTTCGCGGGCGAGGCGGTCGCTGAGCGGCTGCGCGCCGAGGGCGCCGACGTGCGCACGGGGATAAGCCCCACCCACGTCGCGCGCAACGCTGACGGAACCGTGACCATCACCCTCGACGGCGACGACACGATCGAGGCCGACGAGGTGGTCGTCGCCACGGGGCGCCGCGCTGCGACGGACGACCTCGGCCTCGACACGATCGGGCTGACCGCCGGTGACTGGATCGAGGTCGACGACACGATGCGGGTGACCGGCCATGACTGGCTGTA
>SXGS01682430.1_pt1 | contig 10883 bp, 7 predicted proteins | sample 3174681 | NCBI WGS metagenome assembly SXGS01 (sample SAMN11356861, study PRJNA531348) | freshwater metagenome | isolation source: freshwater sample F1-80 | place: China: Fuxian Lake, Yuxi | collected 2017-12-25 | reverse complement strand
GCGAGGGGGCAGCCCCTTCGTCACCACGACCGGCAAAGGCGCCGCATACCGTCCGTCCGTCTCCACGACGAAGCGCCCTCGGACGAACTCCGGATCCTGCATCCGTCGTTCGCCGTGCGCGAAAGCCGTTGGATCGAGCGCCGCTTGCTCCCCCAAGAACGAAGCGGCAGCCCAATCGAGAGGCCACATTGCGAGCCGGAGTTCCGACGCACGCCTTGCCGCGGCCCGCGCCTCACGTGCTCCCGACTCGGCGTCGAGCGCGGCGACGGTGACGGCCCCGAGCCCGAGCAAGACGAGCCCGGCGCAGATGCCGTACCCGAGGAAGGCCTGCGCGGGTCGCTTCATCAGCACACGATACCGTTTGCGGAAACGGTCGCCGCCAGCATGTAGCCGCGGCCCCGCACCGTGATGACGACTTCGGGCCGGTCGGCGTCGTCGCGGAGCTTTTCGCGGACGCGCGCCAAATGCATGTCGACGGTACGCGTCGTAATGCCGCGGGGATCGAGTCCCCAGACGCGCTGCAGGAGTTCGTCCCGCCCGACGGCGCGTCCGCGGTGCGACGCCAAGTAGTGCAGGATCGCCGACTCTCGTTCGGTGAGTTCCACTTTGCCGCCGTCGGCGAATCGGACTTCACGCCGCTCGAAATCGAGCGTGCGACCCTTCAGGTCGACGGAGAGCGTCGTTTGCGGTCGGGACGGCGTGCGGCGAAGTACGGCCTCGATCCGCGCGATCAGTTCCTTGACGCCGAACGGCTTGACGACGTTCTCGTCGGCGCCGGTCTTCAGACCGCGGACGCGGTCCTCCTCCGTGCCGCGCGCAGTGAGGACGATCACGGGCAGCGCCGGGCGCGCCTTCCGGAGCTCGGACAGCACTTCGAATCCGTCCTTCTTCGGCAACGCGAGGTCGAGCAAGACGAGATCGACGCCTTCGACGAGCGCAGCGGCCAATCCCGAAGGACCGTCCGCCGCCTCATCGGGCGCGTACCCGCATAAGCGAAGAGCATCGACGACACCGCGCCGGACGGCGGGGTCGTCCTCCACGACGAGGACACGGGCGAGCGGCATCGGATGCTTCCTGATTCCGACGAGCGAAGGCGCGGGGAGCCTTCCGGCTACGAGTTTCGCCGGTTTGGACTCCCTTTCCGAAAGAATGTTCCCACTACGGAAGAAAGACGTGCCATTTCGCGGAGAAGACGGCCGACGCACCGGGGGGGATGTTCCGACTCCAGCGCGCCCGACCGACGCCGTTCAAGTCCCGCCAGTAATGGCCCCAATGGTAGCCCTGCCACCAAGTCGCGCTGCGCGACGGAGAGTTGACCCGCATCGCGTCTTCGGCGTCGAACCAATCCAAACGATGGAACGTCCCTTCGTCGGCGGCGTCGAATGCGCCGTAAACCTCTCGCGTGACTTCAAGTTCGATCGGCTTCTGCGACAGGTTGGTAACGGTGATCTCGCCGCCTGAATCCGAGCGCACGAACGTCGTACCTCCTCGCGTCGCCGAACGGGATTCGGCGGGCACGGTCGTCTCGATGATGCGATCGTCCCGTTTGACCCGGACGTCGACTGCGACGGAAAGAGCCGTCTCCGAAACCCCTCCGGTCGCCGTGTATGTGATGAGACCTTGGCCGAGCAAACGGCCTTCCTTGAAGATCGACGCCGGGGCCGTCGTCAGCGGATGCACACCGTCATTCATAAACCGCAAATACCGCACGACCTTCGGCAGCGCGGCGAGACGAGCCATTTCGTCGCGGGCCGAGGCATCCACGCCGGATTGCAGTCCTGCGGGGGGCGTCGCCGGCAAAGACAGCCGATGGAACTCGGCGGCGCGCAACTTCCATTCAGCGACCTTGACTGCAAGCCGTCCGCCGCGCGGCAGCGTGATCTTCTCGGCCGTGAAGACGTAGAGATCGTCGGCGCGCGCCGAGTTCAACCCGATCCCGCCTTCGCCTGACGCCCGGACCGGTTCATATGAGCCGGGCATCGCCACCTGCATCGAGTTCGAGAAGGACTGCGACGGGTTGTTGAAGTTCAATCCCACGGAGCCTTCGAATGCGGCGCGGACCGACGCTTCGAGCGCGATCGGATCCATCTCGCCCGCGAAGTCGAGTCGCGGCGCCCCGACGACGAAGTTGACGGTCGCTTCATGGAGATCCGCCAAATCGTTCGCGAGCGTCGCCGATAGCGTGACCAAAGCGCCGCCCTGACCGTCGAGCTCGATGCGGTATGAAGGCGACCAACGGAACCCCTTCACGAGGCACGCATAGCCGACGCGCGCCGACTTCGACGGCGGAGCGGCCGGATCGAGGCGCCATGAAATCGACTCGCGCACCTCGTCGACCTCGAACTCCGTCTTCGGCGGCGAGCGGAACGTGAGATCCGAAACGCGCTCGATCGGATACGGCCGGGTGCCGTCCGAAGTCTTCAGGAGCACGAGCGTCGACGTCTCAGGAAGCAGCCCGGGCGCCGCGTCCTCCGGCGACGTGCGCCGGCGTTCCTCGGCCGTGCGCGAAAGCACGCCTGCGATCGTCGCCGAAACGCGCGTCTCGGGCGGCATGCCCAACAGCACATCGGCGCCGATGTTGGCGAGGATCAGTTCGCGGAGGTCCAAGGCGGTCTTCGTCACGCGGACGGCCGAGCGACCGGACGTCGCTGCGACGAGCCGCGGGCCTCCGGCGGGAACGTAAGGCCAAAACGTCCCGAGCAGGGCCTTCGGCACGGCCGCATGAACGACGACGTTTTCGGCGCTGACCGGCAGTTCGGCCTCTGCTCGGACGAACGAGTTCCCGTCCTTGAAGACGGTGATTTCACGGAGCGGTAGCGGACCGGGGCCTTGGGCCGCTCCGGCGGCGGCGAAACAAACGAAAGCCGCGGCGGCGCGATAGAAAGAAATGAGTTTCATGGCCCCCATGAAACGACATCCGCGACCGTTTCACCGTCACGATCCTGTAAAGTGCCGCTCATGCACTACGGCCGCGCCCTGCGCCTTCTTGCCTGCGCGCTCATGACGTTCACGAGCACGGCGTTCCCGCAGTCCGCGCCGCCGAAGACCTCCGCAGAGGTCACCGTCCGCGGCATGAAAGATCTGAAATCCGCGGTGCGTCTCGCCGTCGGCGCGCCCGTCGCCAAGGGCGAGAAGCTCCCGACGGTCCTATTCGTCGTCGAGGCCGGCGTGGATACGGCGAAGGCCGAACCGAAATTCGTCGAAGCGTTCCGCGAACTCGACAAGACGTTCCCGGCCGGAACCGCGCGTTTCCGACTGGCCGCGCTCGGCGACGCGCCGGGGCCCCCGGCCGCCACGGCCACGGCACTCCTCGCCAACCTCTCGAAGATCTTCAAGTCCGCGGCGACCGCGAACGTTGCCGGTGCGGCCGAAAGCCCGGTCGAAACTCCTGATCTCATCGCCGCGCTTCGAAAGGCGGTCTCGGCAACGGACGGACCCGGGCGGGTGGTCTTCATCGCCGACCGTCGGTTCGAAGAGGACACCGGCGTCGAAGGTCTGATCGAGACCCTGCTTCGCCGCAATCTCCGCTTCACCGCGATCGCGCCGGAAGCCGGCTTCGGCCGCGCTTGGGGCGATGCGTATCTCGTGCCGAAACTTCGTCGCGGAGTCCCGAGCCTTCTTTATTCGGACCGGGTCGGGTTGTCGCCGTTCGGTCCCTCCGATCAATCCCCGCCATGGCGCGGCGGCGATACCGCGTGGCCCCATCTCCCGGGACATTGGCGCACGCTTTCAGGCCTGAACTGGCCCTTCAACGACGACTATGAACTCCGCCCGTCGAAGTCGCCTTTGGTGTACGGGCGTGCTCCGTTGCCGTCGTCGTTCGGTTCCTACTCGCTCTCGCGGGTCGCGGCGGCGACGGGCGGGCGCTACGTCATCTTCGGGTGGACGACGTCTCCCGCCGCCGGGCCCGCGTACGACGACGTCCGCTGCGACCGCTACGCTCCGGATCTCAGGAGCCGCGCCGACATTTTCGCGGATGTCGCGCGCCGTCCCCTTGCTCGCGCGCTGGTCGACGTTTGGGCGACCGTGGCCGGAGACGAAGCCGCCTTGGTCGGAGTCCGGCCGCCGGTCGATCGCGGCAACCCGGAGCGCATGAAGCCCACTCCGTACGGAGGCAACGTCTTGGCCGCCTGCTTCCAAGAGCGCTCCGATCGGGATCAGTTCGTCGATCGGGTCCGGAAGGTGTCGCGGACGTTGCTCGAGAAGGAGAAACTTCTCGCAGAAGCCATGGCGGCCTCGCCGCCGGATCGCGACGCCGTCGATCGCCGCTATTACGCCGACGCCGATCTCTTGCGTTACATCCTTCTCTTGACGCGATTCTCGATCGGCGAGGCCGCGCTGACCGCGGAAGAAAGCATCCCCACGGATGCTTGGGACGGCCGCGCCTATCCGGGGCTCGTGGCGTCGCTCCTCGTACCGGCGTCCGATCTCGGACACCGGCTCATAGCCTCGCTGCCGGGGGACGTCCGCGACCCCGTCCTATTCGAGACATTGAAAGCCGAACGCTCCGCCTTCATCGAGCGTTACCGCGGGACCCCGTTCGCCGAGACCGTCGAACGTCACTTCATTGCGACCGCAGCGGTCGCCGTTTGCGGCACGGGAGAGCCCTATCGCCCGCCGCCCGGCGGTCGGAACGGCTCGAAATCGGACAAGGGCAAGACGGACGGCGGAAAGCCGCCGCCGCGGCCCGCCGCCCCCGGCTCGACGGGCGGCGGAGGCGGAACGACCGGCGGAAGCGGCGGAAGCGGCGGAGGCGGGTGAGCGTCGGAATCCCCTGACCGACGGACCGGCCGGCCGACCGGTCGAACTGCCGGGCGACCCGCGCTCTTCCGGACGGAGGGACGACGCGGTCGGTACGCCGTTCGCTTACGATGCCGAGCATGCCGCGGAACGCCGTCCATCCGTCCGTCGTCTCATTGTTTTTGATCCTGTGTACCGGAGCCGACCTCCGCGGGCAGGAGGACTCCGACGCGAAGGCCCGCGCCGGCCTATTGGCCACGATCGCGGCCGGCAAGACCAAAGACGTCGAGAAGGCCGTAAAGCTTCGCGAAGGCAACCTGCACGATTTGGTCCTACCCCTCGTCGCCGAAGACCCCGCCGGGATCGCCGATGCGAAAAAACTCGCGGCCGTATTCCCCGCAGCGGAAAAGACGGGTCTCACGAAGCTCTTTGACGAACTCGCGGCGCTGACCGCCGAACAACGGAAGTCGTTCGTCTTCGCGTACGGTGCGGTGCGCGGCGTCGAACGCAGAGCCATTGAAGCGTCTTGGCCGCCGGAAGAGCGCACTTCGGATTTGGCCGAAGCCGGCCGACGCTGCACCGCCGCGACTTCCGCCTACCTCTCCTCGCGGGTCTCCTTGATCGAGTTTTCGACCGACCTCGCCGCCCCTTTCGGGTCTCGGCGCGAAGCGTTGGAAAAGGCCAAAACCGCGTTCGAAACCGCAGGCGACCGTCGGCGGGAAGTCGCCGCCATGGCGCTTTGGTCGCTCTCGCTGCTTGCAAACTTCGAAGCGGAACAAGCGATCCGCGCTCGCAACGGCGCACAAGCGGTTTTGGTCGAGTCCGGCGCGCCGCATGACAAGGGCGACCTCGCCGCACTCCTTGGTCGCATCGATCTGGTTCTCGCCGAAGGCCTTCTCGACGACGGCCGACCTGACGCAGCGCTCGCCGCCGCGTCCCGCGCAAAGGTCCTTCTGAAGCAGCCGACGCCGCTCGAAGGTCTTCGCATCGGCATCCTCACCGCCGACGCCAAGATGGAGAGCGCCGGGCCGGCCGCGGCCGCCGACGCGGTCAAGCCGCTCTTGCAACTCGTCCCTTTCACGGACGACGCCGGATTGCTCGTCGACGGCGCCCGCGTCGTCTCGCGCGTCCTCCGACGCACGGGAAAGTCCGACGAAGCCGTGCGGCTGCTCGCGCTTTGCCGCAACCGACTGAAAGCCCTCGGCGCGCCGCCCGAGAAGGACGCGGTGCTCGCGTACCTGAGCGGCCTCGCTCTCGGAGCGGCGGGCAAAGACGAAGCGGCGATGACGGCGTTCGTCACCGCTGAGGATCTCGCCAAGAAGGCCGGCGCCGCGTATGTCGAGCGTTCGGCGCGAGCGGGTCGTGCGTTGATGTTGATCGCGCGACGCGAGGAGTCGAACGGCAAGAAAATGCTGGAGGAAGCGCTCGGCGTCTCCGCCGGCGGCCCCACGCTCGACCGGATCTCCGCGGCCGCATTCAAACTCGCGTTCGCCGAATGGTACGTCGACATGAAACGGGGACCGGAGGCGAACATCTGGCTGACCGAAGCCACCGCCGCCTGCGACGAACTCGGCTGCAGCTACGAGACCTTGCCGGGCCGCGCGGACACCGTCCGCAACGAATCCGACGAACCGCTGCGGCTCCGTCTCCTGCGAGGGCTTCGCGACGTCAAACTCGGACGCGCGCTCGCCGATTTCGAGCCGGTATACGCCTCGTACGAACGCCCGCGCTGCGAGGACTTCGTCCCGTACCTCGCGGACGACGGCGTCGTCGAACCGGCGTTCGAGCGCGAAGTGCGCGAGTCCGCTGCCCGCGTCGCGCGGCTTCGTCGCGGTTTGCTGGTCGGTCGCCGGACCCCGACGGAAGACGAGGCCCGCGCGGTCGTCGAACTTCGAAAGTCGTTGCGTTTCCGGGCGGCGGACCGGTCGGGCTCTTTCGTCATGCGGCATTTTCCGCAGCCGGCGACGTTCAAAAGGGCGCGCGCCAACGTCTGCGGGCCGCTCGGCGCCGTGTACGGCGTGCACGCGGAGGAGAAGGGCGGGTTCGTCTTCGCCTTCTCGGCCGAGGCGTTCCGTTTCTACGGCATCCCGCCGAAAGTCGACGTGAAGAAGCTCTGCACCGACTTCGCCAAAGTCGCCGCGGATCCCTCCTCGACTCCCGATCAATACGTCGCCGCCGCGTCATCGGTATGGATCGAACTCGTGAAGCCCGTGCAGGACGTCTTCGAACAGAAACAACGGCTCGCCGTTTATGTCGACGACGTATTCGACGCGGTACCTTTCGAAGCGCTCGTCCCGCCGGACGCGAAGGGCACGTTCGGCGGTCTCCCGTATCTCATGAACAAGATCGCGATCGGGCGCATTCCGACGACGTCGATCGCGCGGGAAGCGCGCTTCGAGGCGGGACGATTCAAATGGCTGCGCGATCCGAAGTCCATCGGGTGCTTCGTCAAGTCGGTGGATGAGGTCGAATCGTTCGGGAAAGCCTTCGGCGCGAAGACCGTGTTCCAATCCGCGGCGGACCGCAAAGGCGGCGCGCAGTTCCCGCAAGCGGGCCCGGGTTCGGTCCTTTTCGCGGGTCCGGGCTTCCCGCAGAAGTACCTCGACTGGAACTCGCGGAACGCTCCGGATCTCGTCGTCATGACCGATCCTCCCGAGGCGCAGCGCGAAGGCATGCACCCGATCCGCGCGTTCTTCGGTCGCGGGAGCAAAGCGTTGTTCGCCCCGACGGAGAAGATGGATCCGATTCTCGCGGAGGCCTTAGGCTCCTACGCGACCACCCTGATGACGGCGAACGGCCAAGGACCGTTCGAGGCTCTGGCCGAGGCGCAAAAGACGCTTCTGAACAACGCCCTGCCGTCCGCCAAGCCGTTGACCAAAGACTTCCGCCATCCGGCGTACTGGGCGAAGTTCCGCGCGTACTCCGTCGCCCCTTAATCGACGGGTACGGACGTCCCCGACGACTGATAGTCTCCCGGCCTTGACGTAGGTTCTCTTCGAGGCCCTCGATGCTCCCGATTCCCTTCCGTTCGCTCGGCGCCGCCTTGATCTTGTCCTTGGCCGGCAACCTTCCGGCGCAAAGCAAGCCCGCGGCCGATCCGCTCGCCGTCCCTTGGAAGCTCGTCCCTCCCGCCGCGGGCGTCCCGTGCCCGTCCCACGAAACGAAGCTCGATGCTCCGACGGACCTCGTCGCAGGCGAGTTCCCGTTGTCGGTGCATCGGCCTCCGGTCGTCGACGGCGACACGCTCCGGGTCGACGGCTTGGACGGCTCGATCCGCTTCATCGGCCTCGATTGCGAAGAGACCTTTAAAGACAAAGGCAAAGCGCGCCTCGCTCGTGAGAATTGGGACGAGTACGTGAAGACCGAAACCGCGGGTAAAGAGTCGCGGCGCCCGCCGAAGTACGCGACGCCTATGGGCATGGCGGCCAAGTCCGGTTTGGAAGCGATGCTGCAAGGCGTCGACAAGGTCCGCCTCGAATACGACGAGCCGGATCGGAAGCGCGACGGCTTCGGCCGCCACCTTTGCTTCGTGCTCGCGAAACGCGACGGAGTTTGGGTCAACCTGAACGTCGAGATCGTGCGGCAGGGGTTGTCGCCTTACTTCGTCAAGTACGGCCGCTCCCGGCGAAGGCACGACGCGTTCGTCGCCGCAGAGTCCGAAGCCCGCTCCGCCAAGCGCGGCATTTGGGGTCCGCTCGAGCCGATCCGCCACTACGGCGACTACGAGCTGCGCCTTGTTTGGTGGCGCGAACGCGACGAATCCGATCGGGCGGCCCGCGCCGCTCGGGCGAAGAACGAGAACATCTTCATCCTCGGGACCGCCGCGGAATGGGAGCGCCTCAAGACGTTCGTCGGCCGTCCCGTCACGGTCGTCTCGACGATTTCGGCGTTCCGCGAGCGCGGAGGCATGGGACTCCTCTCTTTGGTCCACGCCGACAAGAACGACTTCATGGTCGTGGGCAAGGATTCGGTCGTCGTCGAGCTGCAAAAGAAGCCGAAGGAGTTCGAAGGCGACCTCGTCTTCGTGACGGGCGTCGTCGCGCTCTACGAAGGACGCCCGCAATTCGTGCAGTCGGCCGAAACGCCGGTCCGCTTCGATCGCAAACCGCCCGCCGCGCCGGAAAGCGCCCCCGCCTCGAAGTGACGTCGAGCCGCGAGTTCCGCCTTGTCGCCGACGTCCGAAATTTCATCGCCGGAGACGAAGGGCTGACCCGGCTCGAAGCCGAAGTTACGGCTCGGACGGACGATGATCCGGCGCACGATGCGGCGCATTTCCATCGCGTGGCGCTTTGGACGGTGCGCATCGGCGGCGACGCCGTCGACCGGCGCTCCGCCGTCGCAGCGGCGCTGCTGCACGACGTCGTCAACGTCCCGAAAAACTCTCCGCTCCGCGCCGAAGCCAGCCGGCTGTCGTCGGAACTCGCCGCGGAACTTCTGCCCGCGGCGGGATTTTCCGGCGGTGCCGTCTCGGACATCGTCGACGCGATCCGCACGCACAGTTTCAGTCGAGGCGAGGCGCCGCGGTCCCCGCTCGGTGACGCGTTGCAAGACGCCGACCGTCTCGAAGCGCTTGGAGCCTTAGGAATCTTCCGCTGCATCGCGACCGGCGCACGGCTCGGGGCCAAGTTCTTCGATGCGAGCGACCCGTGGGCGTTCGGCCGTCCGCTCGACGACGCTCGGTTTTCGATCGATCACTTCTTCGTGAAACTGCTGAAGCTTCCGGCCACCATGCGGACGGCGGCGGGACGGTCCGAAGCCGAACGGCGGGCGGGACTTCTACGCGCCACCGTGCGCTCGCTCGGCGACGAACTCGGCATCCCGCCTCCCGAATCGCTCGCCTCGCCGTAGAGAATCAGGCCGTTCGTCGCCAGAAAGAACCGGCCGCCCCTCATGATCCCGATCAAGACCAGTACGCCGCTTCTCTCGAAGCCATACATGACCTTCGGATTGATCGCGATCAACCTCGCCGTCTTTCTCTCAGGTTTAGGCGACGAAGGTCGAAACGGCGCGCAACGAGTCTTTTCGTACGGGCTGGTACCGCATGCGCTCGTCGGCGGCGCGGAAATCGCCTTCCTGACCGTGGACGACGAAGCTTTCGCCGTCGCCGATCTCACGAGCGAGGTTCCGAAGCTCAAGCTGCTCGATCCGCGTTTCGCCGGCACGACCTTTTGGGAACGGGTCCGGAGGCTTCCGTCGGAGACGTTGCGCGGCCCCTTCATCGTCAACGACACCTTCCGACGGCTGGACCGTTTCGGGCGTTTCGTCGGCGCGGAGCCGAAGGAGATCGCCGTCGTTCCGAGGACGCCGAGCATTCCTCCGACGCTCTCGATCTTCACCTCCATGTTCCTACACGCCGGATGGCTGCACTTGCTCGGAAACCTTTGGTTTCTTTGGCTGTTCGGCCCGTCCGTCGAAGACGTCCTCGGACGAACGAAGTTCTTGGTCTTCTACGGTCTGACGGGCATCGCGGCGGCGGCGGCCCATGTCAGTGACGACGTCGGATCCGTCCTGCCGTGCGTCGGCGCGTCGGGCGCGATCGCAGGCGTCATGGGCGGTTTCCTGATCCTCTTTCCGCGGTCCGAAGTGCTGGCGATAGTCCCTTGGATGTTGGGCGGACTCATCCGGCTTCCGGCGTTCTTCTTTCTCGGCTTCTACCTCTGCGAACAAGTCCTCATGAGCATGCTCCGGAGCGGCGGCGGGGTCGCCTGGTGGGCGCACATCGGAGGCTTCGTCGCGGGCATGGTGCTCGTCAAAGTCTTGCCGCCTAAACCTGAGTGGGCCATGAACTTCGAGAAGCGGAGACCGAGCGGGCGACGGTTCGGCTACGACTACGCGGACCAGGCTGCCGACGAAGAGGAGCGCTGGCTCGAAGAACGCCGTCGGAACCACGGCTACTAGCGCAAAATCCCCCTGCGACCGGTCGCGCGGCCGAGGTCTCCTAAGTTCGAATCCAAAAGCCGCTTGCAGGAATTGCTTTGCGGGCGACCGACATCCGCTTAGACTTCCCGACGGCTTTTTCCCCGATATCTCATCCTCGCCTCGAGGGATCGGCGGAAGTCCTCGTACATGAGGGCGTGCCGATTGCGGGCGGCGCGGAGCGACCTTCGTCCACCACGAAGACGACGCCGACCGAAATCGACTCG
>SXGS01184466.1_pt1 | contig 10884 bp, 11 predicted proteins | sample 3174681 | NCBI WGS metagenome assembly SXGS01 (sample SAMN11356861, study PRJNA531348) | freshwater metagenome | isolation source: freshwater sample F1-80 | place: China: Fuxian Lake, Yuxi | collected 2017-12-25 | reverse complement strand
CCAGCTCCAGGCCAAGCTGCTCCGCGTCCTTCAGGAGCGCGAGGTGATCCCGCTCGGCGCGTCGATGCCGCAGTCGGTCGACGTCCGCGTCATCGCCTGCGCCAACCGCGACCTGCAGGCCGAAGTCGCCGCCGGCCGGTTCCGCGCCGACTTGTACTACCGCCTGTCGGTCTTCCCGCTGACCACCAAGTCGCTGAACGAACGGCGCATGGACATTCCCGCGCTCGCCGCGACGATGATCCTGCGCCACGCCGCCAGCCGCGCCGTCATGCCCTGGCCCAGCGTCGCGGCGATCGAGAAGCTGGCGATGCACAACTGGCCCGGCAATGTCCGCGAGCTGGAGAATGTGATCCAGCGCGCACTCCTCTTCGCCGGCGGTGCGACGATCGAGCCCGAGCATATCGTGTTCGACCGCCCGATGGTCGCCAACGACACCGACGAGACCCCGCTGACCGTGACGACCGCGGAAGCCACGCTGGGCAAGGTCGTGCAGATGAGCGAGTTCGCCGCGATCCGCGAGATGCTGGCCGCATGCGGCGGCAACCGGATCGAGACCGCCAAGCGCCTCGGCATCTCGGAGCGCACGCTGCGCTACCGCCTCGCCAAGGCGCGTGAGCAGGGCGAGGAGATCATCCGCCCCTCTAGCCGGGCCATGATGGCATGAGCGTCGGCGGTGTCGGCGGCGCGATGAGCGTCGACCGGGTGATGGCGCTTCGGGCCCAGATCCTGGAACGCAATCAGGCGCTCAAGGCGGCAAGCCAGGCCGGTGCCAACCAGGCGGCACAGGCCGCCCAGTCCCAGCCGGTCGCACCCCCGACCAGCTTTGCCGATACGCTCGAGTCCGCGCTGAAGGGCGTGAACGAGGGCCAGCAACAGGCCGCCCGCCTGTCCGAATCCTACGAACGCGGCGAGACCGTCGACATCGCCAAGGTGATGATGGCCCGCCAGCAGGCCTCGGTCGGGTTCGAGGCGACGCTGCAAGTCCGCAACAAACTCCTGTCCGCCTACAAGGACATCATGAGCATGCCGGTGTAAGATGAGCACAGCCCTCACCCCCGCATCCAACACGCCGCCGGCCCTGCCGCCGTTGCCGGAAAAATTCGCCAACCCGCTGCGCCAGATCAAGTCGGTGATGGCGCAGCCCGCCGTGCGCCGCTCCGCGCCGATGGCGATGCTGATCGGCCTGATCGCCGCCGCCGCGCTCGCCTGGATGGCGCTGTCGAGCCCGCCGCAAAAGACGCTGTTCGAGAATCTCTCGGACGCGGACAAGCAGGCGGTGACGACCGCGCTGTCGGCCGCGAACATCAAGAGCAAGATCAACGACGGCACCGGCGCGTTGACCGTGAACGAGGAGGATTACTCCAAGGCGCGGATGCTGCTCGCCGGCCAGGGCCTGCCGAAACAGGCGCCCGGCGGCTATGCGATCCTCGACCAGTTGCCGATGGGCGTCAGCCGCGCGGTCGAGGGCGAACGCCTTCGCCAGGCGCGCGAGAGCGAACTGGCACGTTCGATCGAGGAAATCGACGCGGTCGCCGAGGCGCGCGTGCACCTGGCCACGCCCGAAGCCTCGCCCTTCATCCGCGACAAGTCCTCGCCGTCCGCCTCGGTGGTGCTGAAGCTCAATGCCGGGCGCTCGCTGTCGGAATCGCAGGTTCAGTCGATCATCAATCTCGTCGCCTCCTCGGTGCCCGGCATGAAGCCCGAGGACGTCACCGTCGTCGACCAGATGGGGGGCCTTCTCTCCAAGAAGGGCGCGGATGGCGCGAGCGGCGATGATCGTCGCATCGATTTCCAGCGCCGCCTGGAAGAGAAATACCGCACCCAGCTGATCCAGCTGCTGACCCCGCTGGTCGGCGCGGGCAACTTCACCGCCGAGGTGCAGGCGGACGTCAATCTCGACGAAACCAGCGCGACCAGCGAACGCTATGACAAGGACGGCGCGCTGCGCGCCGAAACCGGCAACTGGACCGGCAACCAGAAGGACCCGACCACGCCGGGTGGCATTCCGGGTGCGCTGTCCAACACCCCGCCGCCCGCCAGCACGCTGCAGCAGCCGCAGGCCGCCAATGGCGCGAACGGCGCGCCGCCGGCCGATGGCAAGCCGGTCGCAGGGGGCCCGGGCGTCAATCCCGAGAAGCAGTCCGATGCCTTCCAGCGCGCCTATGACCTGAACAAGCAGATCTCGGTCACCCGCGCCGCGCCGGGCTCGATCAAGCGGTTGACCGTCGCCGTCCTGCTGCGCGACCCCGCCACGGGCAAGCGAAGCCAGATGGAGATCAACCAGATTTCCGACCTGGTGAAGTCGGCGGTCGGTTTCGACCAGCAGCGCAACGACAACGTCACCGTCATCAGCCGCAAGTTCGCCGATGCGGGTGTCGAGGACAGCCGCGCCTGGTACGACAATAGCTGGCTGCCGATCGTGGCACGCAACGCCACCGCCGTCCTGATCGCGCTCCTCGTCCTGCTGCTGGGCGTCCGCCCGCTGGTCAAGGCGATGACGAAGAAGCAGGACGAGGCCGAGACCAAGGCGCTGCCCATGGGTGCCGCCGATGGTGCGGGGGCCGAGGGGGCCGCCCCGCGCGTCGCCGCCGATGGCCAGCCGCTGCCGGAACAGATCGCGGTCCAGCCCGCCGTCACGCTCGACGAGATCGAGGAGACGAACAATTTCGACGACCGCATCGTCAAGGTGCGCGGCTTCACCCGCGACAATCCGGCGCGCGCCGCGCTGGCCATCCGTGACATGATCCGCTCGGAGGCGCAGTCGTGACCGTCACCGCGTCCGAAGGGGGCCGCGTCTATTCGGGGGTCGAGCGCGCCGCCGTGCTGATGATGCTGGTCGGCGAGGAGGAAGCCTCGGCCATCCTCCAGAAGCTGGAGCCGGACGAGGTCCGCGAACTGGGCAAGGCGATGTATTCGATCGCCGATGTCAGCGAGCAGGATGTCGGCTTCGTGCTCGACGATTTCGTCGGCTGTGCCCGCGCCCGCGCCTCGATCGCGTTTCAGCCCAAGCCGATGGTCGAAAGCCTGATGAACCGCGCACTCGGCCCCGAACGCGCCGGCAGCGTGCTGTCGCGCATCGTGCCGCCCAAGGCGCAGTGCGAGATCGAGATGCTCGGCTGGCTCGACCCGACCGACATCGCCAAGATCGTCGAGAAGGAGCATCCGCAGATCGGCGCGGTCCTGATCGCCAATTGCGATCCCGTGGTCGCCGGCAAGGTCCTGGAACTGCTGCCCGACGTCATGCAGCCCGACATCCTCCACCGCGTCGCGCGGCTGGGTCCGGTGACGCCGCAGGCGATCGAGACGCTGAACGCGGTGCTGACGCGCTGGAGCGAGGGCGGCAGCAGCGGCCAGGGTCTGGCGCTGGGCGGTTCGCGCGAGGCGGCCAAGATCCTGTCGAGCGCGCGCAAGGCGACCGAACAGCGGGTCATGCCCAAGCTGTTCAAGATCGACCGCGACGTCGCCAAGCAGATCGAGGAGGCGCTGTTCATCTTCGAGAACCTGCTCGACATGGACGACAAGAATCTGGGGACGCTCATCCGCAACGTCGATGGCGAGATCCTCACCCGCGCGCTCACGGGCGCGGACGAGGCGGCGCGCGAGCGCTTCCTGGGCTGCATGTCGGCGCGTGCGGCGGCCGGTATCCGCGACGAGATCGAGTCGCGCGGGCCGATGAAGCTGTCCGAAGTGCTGGAGGCGCAGAAGGCGATGATCACCGTCGCGCGCAACCTGGCCAAGGAAGGCACGATCATGATGGGCGGAGGCGAGGACGATTATGTCTGATTTCGTCGCCGGCTTTTCCGCCCGCAACGACGCGGCGGCCGCGCTGCAACGCGCGTTCATGCCGCCGGGCGGCTTTTCCCCGTCGGGCGTGCCGGGCCTGGGCCTGGGCGGCGATGCCGGCCCCGTCTCGTTCCGCGCCCGCGGACCGATGGGCGCGGGCCCCTCGGCCACCGACGCGCCGTCGAACGGCCAGCCGCGCCATTTCCATCCCGCCAATCGCGACCAGGACCCGACCGAGGGCTGGGACCCGTTCGGCGCGTGCCAGGACTCGCCCGCCGAGGCGATGCACGATCCGATCGGTGCCGCGCACGCCGCCGGCCATGCGGAGGGCTATGCCGAGGGGCTGGCGGTCGCGGCACAACAATTCCAGGCCCGCGCCGAGGCCGAGGCGCGCGACGGCCAGCTGATCGACTCGATCGCGCAGGCGATGTCCTCGCGCCTCGACCGCCAGGCGATGGCCGAACAACTGCGCCAGACCGTGCTCGCGCTCGTCGGCAAGCTGGTCGGCGAGATCGGCGTCGACGGCGCCCGGCTGGCCGGCCGGATCGAGGCGGCGATCGACCTGATGGCCGATGCGCAGGAAGCCGCGCTGCTGCGCGTCCACCCGGACGATGTCGCACTGCTCGAAGGTCGCCTGCCGCAGAGCATCTTCCCCGTCGGCGACGCCACGCTGGAGCGGGGCAGCTTCGTCCTCGAAAGCGCCTCGACCATCGTCGAGGACGGCCCGACCATGTGGCTGGACCAGTTGGCCGCCGCGATCGACAAGGTTCCCGTTCCGCAATGTTGAACCGTTTTACCGCCGATTATCTGGAAACGCTGGCCCAGGCGGATTTCGCCCCGCGCGCCAGCGTCGCCGGGCGGCTCGCCTCCTATGACGGGTTGCTGATGGAGGCAGTCGGCCTCTCGCTACCGGTCGGCACGGTCTGCGCGATCGGCGACAAGGCGGAGGAGCGCGTCGAGGCCGAAGTGATCGGGTTCCGCAACGGCCGCACGCTGATGATGAATCTGGGCGGCCCCGCCCCCCTGCTCCCGCGCGCACCGGGGCGCCCGCTCGGTCCTCCGGGCGAGGCGGAGGTGGGCACGGCGATGCTCGGCCGTGTGGTCGACGGGTCGGGCAAGCCGATCGACGGCCTCGGCCCCATTCGCGGTGCGGGCCGCTGGCCGCTGGCGGGCAAGATGCAGTCGCCGCTGGACCGTGGCCGCGTGCTCGAGCCGCTCGACGTCGGCGTCCGTGCGATCAACGGCCTGCTGACCCTCGGCCAGGGCCAGCGCGTCGGCATCATGGCGGGCTCGGGCGTCGGCAACTCGGTGCTGCTGGGCATGATGGTCCGCGCCGCCAAGGCCGATGTCATCGTCATCGGCCTGATCGGCGAGCGCAGCCGCGAGGTCGCCGACTTTCTGGAAACCAAGGTCGCCGGAGAGGCGCGCGCGCGCTCGGTGGTGGTGGCGGTACCCGCCAACCATTCGCCGGTGTTGCGTATTCGCGGCGCGCTGCGCGCCACCGCCATTGCCGAGGCGTTCCGCGCCGAGGGCAAGAAGGTGTTGCTGATCATGGATTCGCTGACCCGCGTCGCGCATGCGGGCCGCGAGATCGGCTTGGCGCTGGGCGAGCCTGCCTCGGCGCGCGGCTATCCGCCCTCGGCCATCGCAATGCTGCCCAATCTGATCGAGCGCGCGGGCGCCGATGCGCACGGCACCGGATCGATCACCGCCATCTCCACCGTGCTGGCGGACGGCGACGACGGCAACGACCCGGTCGTCGACTCGGCGCGCTCGATCCTGGACGGGCATATCGTGCTCAACCGCCACCTTGCCGAGCGCGGCGTCTATCCGGCGATCGACATCGGTCCCTCGGTCAGCCGCGTGATGACCGACATCGTCGGCCGCCCGCACGCCCAGGCCGCGCGCACGCTGCGCCGGCATCTGGCGACCTATGAGGAAAATCGCGATCTGGTGCTGATGGGCGCGTACCGATCGGGCGCCGATCCCGCGATCGACGCCGCCATCGCCTGCCACCCGGCGGTGATGGAATATATCCGGCAGGATGCCGACGAGGTCGTACCGCTCGACCATGCGGTCGAGGAGCTGGTCGGCGTCTTCGGCCAGCCCGCCGGCTGATAGCGTTTCAGGGGGACATTCATGGCATCGCGACACGACAAGATGCTGACCCGGCTCCACCGGGTCCGCACCCTGCAACTCAACCTGACGATGGCGGAGGAGGCGCGCGCGCAGGAGCGCGTCGCGACCGAGCAGCAATTGTCGCACCGCATCGGCCAGCTGATCCAGGCGGTGTCGCCCACCCCGACGCCCTCGGCCTCGGCCGCGTCGCTGATGGCCAGCGCGCATTTCCGCCACCGGCTGATCGAGTCGGCCGATGCCGCCACCCGTCGGGTGGAAGTCGCCGAACAGCGCGCCGCCCATGCCGGCGAGCAGACCAAGGCCGCCAAGCGCGACCAGACCGCCGTCGAGAAGCTGATCGACCGCGCCCGCGTCGCCGCGATCCGTGCCGAGATGCGCGCGCTGGAAGATATGCCGGCCAGCGGCGGTCGCCGTAATCGGCACGATCCTTGCTGACAAAGCTGTCATGATCTCCTCGCTCTCCTCGATGATCGCGCCCGGCGGCGCTGGTTTCCCCGGATCGCCGGCGACGCCCGGCGGCGGGGACGCGATGACCTCCGCCTTCGCGATGCTCTTCGCGCTGATGCCCGGCATGACCGGCGAGCCCGCCCCCGCGACCGGTGAGGCCAAGGCGAAGGGCGATGGCGACGCCAGCAAGGACGGCAGCATCGCCGACGACGACGGCAAGGAGTTGCCGAGCGACGCCATCCTCTTGCCGTCGATGCCGCTCATGCCCTTCGCGCTGCCGCCGGTCGCGGACACGCCCCCGGCGGTGACCACGACGCTGCGCGCCAGCACCGACTCGCCAGCGCCGATCGCCAGCCTGCTCGCCGCGATGCCCGGCCTGCCGTCGGTCGATAGGGGCGTGCGTGGCGCGACCGATCCCGTCAAATCGCCCGCCAGTCTGGGCGCGACGACGACGGGGCTGCCGCCAGTCGATATGGGTATCCGTGGCGCGACCGATTCCGCCAAGCCGCCCGCCAGCCTGCTCGCGGCGGCGACGGAGCTGCCGCCGGTGAACGCCGGGACATTCGATGACGTCCCGGCCGTGCGTCCGGACCCAGGTTCGGGCCAACCCGTTGCCGGATTGTCCCCTCAGATCGGGGTCGCGTCCGATACCGGCCCCGCGCTGACCGCCGCGTCGCCGAACGCCAAGGCACGGCCCGACTCCGGGATCGAAACCGCGCCGTCCATGCCGGGCGTTCGTACCACTCCCCTACGCTCGGGACTGGGTGACGGCATCGTCCTGCCCGCCGGAATGGAGGCGGTTGACGCGACGCCGCTCTCGTCGTTGACGCGCGTCGCGGCGAAGTCCGCTCGCCCGGGTGCCGCTGACAATAGCGCATCCCCGATCCGCGCAGACATCGCATCGCCGGTGTCCCTGCCGAGGATCGACGCGGCAACGCCCCATCCACTCGAAGCGCCCGCTCCGATAGCGTCCGCCACCGTGACGCCCGGCGCGCCGCATGACGATGGCCGCGCGCCGCCTTTGCCGGAGGCCTCGCTCCCGGCGGAGAATGTCGGCCGCGTTTCGGCAGCGCCGCCAATCGACCGCAGCGCCGATAGGCCGGTGCGGGTGACCGAGGCGATGCCGGCCCCGGCGACTCCGACCGCCATGCCCGACCAGACACAGCCCCGGCCCGTGCTCCGCGCCGACCTGCCGGCCCGGTTCAGCATCGCCACCACGCCGGTCGCCACGCCGCTTCCCGTCAACGCACCCGCGCTGACCATCCAGCCGGGCCAGACCGCGCCGGCGATGCAGCTGTTCGCAGGGCTGATGCGCGCGGGCCAGCAGGACGAGGCCGAATCCTTGCGCGATCGCACCAAGACGACCGGCCCCGCGACGATCGATGCCGCCGGGCTGGTCGCGGCACCGGTGATGGCCCCGGTCGCCGCGCCCACCGGGCCGGACCGCGCGCCGCTCGACATGACGCAGGCGCATTGGCCGCAGGCGATGATCGAGCGCATCGACCGGATGCGCGAGGATGCCGCGACCGCTGATTCGCGTATCCAGCTCTCGCCCGACGCGCTGGGCGGAATCGCGGTCGCGATCCGGCGCGAGGACGGCGCGACTCATATCCACTTCACCGCCGAACAGGCGCAGACCGCGACCCTGCTCGCCGAGGCGCGGCCGACGCTGGCGCAGCTCGCCGAGGACAAGGGCATGCGGCTGGGCCAGACCGCGGTCGATCTCGGCCAGTCGGGCGGCGGCGAGCGCCAGGCGCCGCAGCGCCAGCCCGAACCCGTCATTCCGGCGCGCCCCGCCTTTGCGGGCACGCCCTCCGGCACCGAAACCGGCGAACAGCCGGGCGGCGCCACCACCCGAATTGCGTGAGGATTGAGAGATGAGCGACGAGAAGGACGAAAAGGCGCCCAAGAAAAGGGGCAAGCTGGTCAAGATCCTGGCGATGGTGGTGGGCGTGCTCGTCCTGCTGGGCGGCGGCGTCGGCGCCGGGCTGTACGCGGCCAATTCGGGGCTGATCGGCGGCGGTGGCCATGACAAGGGCCATGAGGCCGAAGCCGAGCATGCCGGCCCCAAGCTGGTGCCCAAATCCGAACAGAAGCGCGCCGGCGAGGGCGGCGAGGGCGAGGGCGAAGGCGGCCATGGCGGCGGCGGCGAAGGCGGCGGTCACGGCGAAGAGGGTGGCGAGGCCAAGAAGAATGTCGGCATGCCCACCCCCATCGGCGATGGCGGCGAACGCTATGCCTCCAATTATTATGAGCTGCCCAAGGACTTCACCTCGAACCTGCGCGACTCGGTGCATGTCATCCAGGTCGGCCTGGCGGTCTCCACCCCCTATGACGACACGGTCATCAACAATCTGAAGACCAACGACCTGGCGGTGCGCTCGTCGATCCTGATGACGCTGGGCGACGCCAATGAGGAACAGGTGTTCAGCAGCGAGGGCAAGCGCGATCTGCAACGCAAGCTGGTGAACGCGATCAACGAGATTCTGCGTCAAAAAGAGGGATTCGGGGGTATCGCTAACGTCTACTTTACCAATTTCGTTGTTCAGTGAGGCATGGTTAACGCCACAGCCCGGATCGACGAACGCGAGCGTCATCGTCCCCAGACCGCCGATCACGGCGTGCTGGGCACGACCAAGCTCAATCCGTTCGGCGACCTGCACACGATGCAGCATCTGTCCGCGCGCCTCGCGCGGTCGTTGCGCGGGCTGTTCGAATCGCTTCTTCGTGAGGAACTGCGCTGCTGGGCCGAGCCTCTGGTGGTCCAGCGCTTCGCCGATTACCGGGCCGAGCGCGGCGATGGCCTGAGCGCCTGGCTGCCGATGACGATGACGTCGGTCGGCGGCCCGGCGATCCAGGCCGATGCGCAGGCGCTGTGCGTGGTCGAGGGCGGCTTCATGCTGTCGCTGATCGACCTGTTCTTCGGCGGTGCCGGCCGCGCGCCCGATACGCTGCCCACCGAATTCTCGCCCGCCGTCGATGCCATGATCACCCAGCTGGGCGACATGATGGCCACGCCGCTGCGCCAGGCCTGGGAATCGCTGGCCCGGATCGAGTTCCAGCCCGGCGCGCCCGAAAGCTCGCCCGCGATGCTCGCCCGGATCGACGGCGAGGACGCGATGATCGTCACCCGCTTCGGCATCGCCGGGCAGGATCGCCGCCCGACCATGCTCGACATCCTCTATCCGGTCGCCGCCTTGAAGCCGCATGGCTCGGCGCTGACCGGCAAGGTCGTCGACAAGCAGGCCGAGGCCGATCCAACCTGGCGCGGCGACCTGACCCGCGCGGTGATGACGGTGCGCTTCCCGGTCCGCTCGGTGCTGGCCGAACCCGTCGTCTCGCTCAGCCGCCTGATGGAGCTGAAGACCGGCGACGTGATCCCGATCAGCTTCGGGCCGGAAGTGCCGGTGATGGTCGGCGGCGATCTGCTCGGCATGGGCACGGTCGGCACCGCCAATGGCCGCGCCGCCGTCCAGCTCACCTCGCTCGCCCGTTCGGCCGAAGGCCTGGCGCAGAGTTTCCACGAAGGACCCGTAGAATGAACGATATGGCCGGCGGATTTCCGGTCGACACCTCGGTCGCGGCCAATTTCCGGCTGCTCCAGGACGTCGACGTCAAGCTGACCGTCGAGATCGGTTCGACCCAGCTGTCGCTGCGCGAGCTGCTGGCGCTGTCCGAATCGAGCGTGATCGAACTGGACCGTCAGGCCAACGAGCTGCTCGACGTGCTGGTCAACGGCACGCTGATCGGGCGCGGCGAGGTGGTGACGGTCGGCGACCGCTTCGGCGTGCGCATGACCGAGCTGGTCAATCCCGACAAGCGCGGCTGATTCCACCATGCTCTGGTCCTATGTCCTGAAACTGGTCATCCTGCTGCCGCTGATCTGCGGCCTGATGATCGGGTGCCTGTACCTGTGGCGGCGGCTGGAGACCCGGATGCCGGGTCGCCCCGCCACCAAGCTGATCCATGTGCGCGAGACGATGATGATCTCGCCCGGCCTGCGCCTGGCGGTCATCGAGTTCGAGGGGCGCAACCTGCTCGTCTCGGTCGGGCGCAGCGGCGTCCAGCTGGTCGACAAGGTCGAGGGCAAGGCCGGCGCGCCCGTTCCCGCCGCTCCGGTACCCCCAGTGCCGCCGCGTCGTACCGATTTCGTGTCGCGCTTCGCACCCAAGCCGCCCCAGGGTGAGCTGTGAGCATCTCGGTCACCCGCCGGGGCACCGGCCCCGCGCTGATCCGCCCGCGCCAGGACGCAGCACCCAAGCGCAGCCTGAAGCCGCTGTGGATCATCCTGGCGCTGCTCCTCGCCTTCATCATCGCGATGCCGGCCTTCGCCCAGGCCGCGCCCGCCGCCGCACCGGCGGCCGCGCCGGCCCCCGGCGTCGGCGACGCGGTCGACCGCGCGATCGGCCAGCTGGGTGGCGGCGGCAATGGCAGCCGCGGCTCGCTGAGCCTGTCGCGCCCGGGCCTGATCATCATGGGCCTGCTGACGATCCTGCCGGGCAGCGGCCTGTTGAT
>SXGS01356791.1_pt1 | contig 10885 bp, 11 predicted proteins | sample 3174681 | NCBI WGS metagenome assembly SXGS01 (sample SAMN11356861, study PRJNA531348) | freshwater metagenome | isolation source: freshwater sample F1-80 | place: China: Fuxian Lake, Yuxi | collected 2017-12-25 | reverse complement strand
GGTTCGAATCCCTCCCTCTCCGCCATTTACCTCATATCACCGGACAAAATTCCCTAACCCTTCCGCAGGGCGGACAGGTTGGCCAGGAAGTTGCCGATCTCGCGGCGGCGCAGACGTTCTTCGGCGAATTCGCCGTCGATGCCCAGTTTCCAGTGGAGCGCGCGGCTGTCGGGCGTGTCGTGCAGCGCGTCGATGTCGGCGGCGCGGGTGGTGACGTCGCCTTTGCGATCGGCCAGTCCGGCCTCGACCAGATCATCGGCTTGTGCGGCGAGCGCGATGGCGATTTCGCGCAAGGCGAGCTCGGGGTGATATTGGACGCCCCAGAAAATCCCGCGATCATATCGAATCTCTGCGGCCTGGACGCGGGTGACCGCATTGCTGGCGAGCAGGGTCGCGCCGGGGGGAAGTTCCAGAACCTCGTCGCCGTGAATGGCCGGCGCGTCCCAGCTGGGCGGGCGGCCGGCGAGCAGGGGATGGTCGCGCCCCGCCTCGGTGGCGCAGATCCGGCGGGCGATGCCGGCCTCCATTCGCTCGGGCATCTTGCGCACCTGTCCGCCGGCCGCCGCGACCGCGATCTGCAGGCCGGCGCAGGAGCCGAAAGACGGAACCCCGGCGGCAAACACCGCGCGCATGAAATCGAGCTGGCGTTCGACCTCCGGCCCATCGTCATAGACATGCATGGGCGAGCCGGTGAGGAACACGGCGTCGAACGATGCGAGCCGCTCGGCAGAAAAGACCGGCGCATCGGCGTCGGCGGGGGAGGCTATGGTAGTGTCGATCCCCGGCTGCATCTGCGCCAGCGTCGCGGCATAGGTCTCGCCCGAACTCTGGCCGGCGCGTTTGCGGCGCGCCTCGCGCTCCTCGGGCAATTCGCTTTGGGCGATCAGAAAATGCGGCACGCTTTGCCCTTTTATGGTGAGGGGGCTTAACGCGTGCCCGGGCGGCTTGGTCCGTCGGTCAGGAATAAGCCGTTTATCGCAATGGAAAATTTGGACTGTCCGGCGGCGCGGGGCGTTGAGCGCGGATGGCCACCGCCGCGACATCCGTCCCATCCGACCGTACGGCATGGCGTCCGCGCCGTCTGTTGATCACAACGTCCGCCATGACCTTCGCACATGGCCGGGCGATGGTTGAGCGTGCGGCCGATCTTGGCGTGGAGATCGTCGAACTGGCGAGCGATCGGCTCAATCTCGGTCTGCCCGACGATCCGCGCCGCGCTTATACTGCGGCCAAATCAACGCTGGCAGTCGTCGTCGCGCCGCCTTCCAAGCGCAAGCTGCAACCCATCGCGCCGAGCGCGGACTGGCGGGTCGATCTGGCCGAAGGGTGCCCGGCGCATTGCAGCTATTGTTATCTCGCCGGTTCGCTGAAGGGGCCGCCGATCACGCGCGTCTATGCCAATCTCGACGAGATACTGGACGGGCTGCCCGCCTATCTGGGGCAGGGGACCATCACCTCGCGCAGTCGCGACCGCGCGCAGGAGGGAACGACGTTCGAGGCGTCCTGCTACACCGACCCGCTCGCGTTGGAGCCGATCACCGGATCGCTGTCGCACATGATCGACTGGTTCGGGCGGTGGGACGTGCCCGCGCAACTGCGGTTCACGACCAAGTTCGCCGATGTCGCGCCACTACTGGACATCGATCATCGGCGGCGGACGCGGATGCGCGCATCGATCAATCCGCGCCTGTTCGCGCGGTTCGAGGGCGGGACGTCGCCCGTGGCCGATCGGTTGGCCGCGCTGCGCCGGATGGCGCTGGCGGGTTATCCGGTCGGGCTGACCATCGCGCCGATCATCGCCGCGCCCGGCTGGCGCGACGCCTATGGCGAATTGCTGGCCGATGCGGGCGCGATGCTGGCCGATGTGCCGGGGCTGGACCTGACCATCGAGCTGATCACCCACCGCTTCACCAGTGGGTCGAAGGCGGTGCTCGACAGCTGGTATCCCGGCTCGACGCTCGACATGGGGGAGGCCAATCGCACCACCAAGCGGACCAAGTTCGGCACCGAGAAACAGGTTTATGACGCCGAGACGATGCGCGAACTGCGCCGCTTTTTCGAGGAGCGGATCGCATCCACGCTGCCGTTCGCGCGTATCCTCTATTGGACATGACGATCTTCTTCACCGCCGACACGCATTTCGGCGACCACCGCACCATCAATATCCAGAAGCGCCCCTTCGCGAGCGTCGCGGAGATGGACGCCGCTTTGATCGAACGTTGGAACGCCGTGGTCGGGCCAGGGGATGTCGTCTGGCATCTGGGCGATGTCGCCCGGCGGGCCGCCGATGTCCCGGCGTTGCTCGACCGGCTGCACGGCACCAAGCATCTCCTGCGCGGCAATAACGACCCCGATGCGACGCTGACCGCCGCCGGCTGGGCCAGCACGGGCGACTATGCCGAGATCATGGTGGATGGCCGCGCGCTCGTGCTGTGCCATTACCCGTTCCGAAGCTGGAACGGGCAGCATAAGGGCGCGCTGAACCTCCATGGGCATAGCCATGGCCGGCAGAAGCCGATGCCCCGCCAGTTCGATGTCGGCGTCGATGTCCATGAATTTGCGCCTGTGACGCTGGAGCGGCTTCTCTCCTCGACCGGAAAGATGCGATAGAGGCGCCATGTTGAAGATACGAAACAAGCGGATCGCGAACGGTCATGCGGCGGCAGCTCGGACAGTCGCGCGGATCGAGGCGTCGATCGTCGCGCTGAGCGATGACGATCTGCTTGATCTGGCAGACATTTTCTCGGGCGGGGCGGCAACGCCGCTCGGCGATATGGCCTCGGGGGAAATGGCGCGGCGCGGCATCGCCGTGTAACAAGGTCGACGGCGCGGGAATGTGAGAGGTGAAGTGATGGCGGCTTTCGACGATAGTGCCGATCCCGAACTCGGTGCTGCCTGCAACCGACTGGCGGCCTGGGTCGAATCGCTGCCCGAAGACGCGCTGATCGATCGCGAGTCGCAATTGGGCGAGCAGGATCTGGCGCTGATCCTGCGCCATCTCTACGCCACGCGGCATGGCGGACCGGGCTCGCCAGCGCCCGAGGCACCCGAGCCGCGTCCCGCATCGCGGCCATCGGTGCCGGTGACCGCGAAAAGCTGAGCGACGCGTCGGATCGTCGGGCATCCATCGACGCGCGGCTTCGTTGGGGTGGCATGAGCCAGTCCGACCATCACCGATACCCCTATAGCCCCATTATCGACCGCCCCGTCTATGACTGGCCGGGCGGGCGTCGGCTCGCCATCTATTTCGGCATCAATTACGAGGTGTTCGACTTTGACGGCGGCCTGGGGGCTGAGTTGGCCCCGTCGCAGACCCAGCCCGACGTCATGAACTATGCCTGGCGCGATTAGGGCAATCGGGTCGGCGCGTGGCGCGTGTTCGCCCTGTACGACCGGCTGGAGCTCAAGACGACCGCGCTCCTCAACGCCGAGGTGCTCGATCGCTGCCCTGGCCTGGCCGACGCATGCCGCGACCGGGGCGACGAGATCGCCGCGCATGGTCGCAGCAATGCCAAGGCGCAGGGCGAACTATCGGTCGATGACGAGCGGGCGATGATCGACGATGTGACGACGCGGCTGTCGGCGCTGGGCGTCCGGCCCACCGGCTGGCTGGGGCCGTGGATTTCCGAGAGCAAGGCGACGCCCGATCTGCTGAAGGCGGCGGGCTATCGCTACGTCATGGACTGGGCGCATGACGACCAGCCGACGCGCCTCGCGACGCGGGCCGGCGATCTGCTGTCGGTGCCCTATTCGCAGGAGATCAACGACATACCCGCCATCGTTCAGCGGCGGCAGGAGGCGACGGGCTTCGCCACGATGATCCGCGATGCGGTGACCCAGTTGCTGAGCGAGGCGGACCGCCGGCCGCTGGTGCTGGGCATCGCGCTGCATCCCTATATCATGGGGCAGGCGCACCGGGTGCCGCCGCTGGCGCGCGTGCTGGAAGAATTACGGCAGGCCGACGATCCGCGCATCTGGTGGACGACCGCCGGCCAGATCGCCGACCATGTCGAGGCGAACGATCTGGCGGTCTGAGCCGCCGTCAGGCCTGTGATCGTGCGTGGAGATCGCGGATGGTCTCGGCAAAGGCGGGGACGGGGCCCTCGACCTGTGCACCGTCGATGATTTCGGGTATCCGCAGCGGCGCGATGCCCAGCGGTGGCTTCCCAAGCTCGGCCATCCAGCGGGTCAGTTGCTCAGTCGAGCTGGCATAGACGATCCGACCCATCCCGGCGAGGCCATGCGCGGCGGCGCACATCGCGCAATGCTCTCCCGAGGTGTAGACGGTCGCGGCGCGGCGTTCGTCGGGCGAGAGATGTTCCACCGCCCAGCGGACGATGGCGAATTCGGGATGCCGCGTGGGATCGCCGCCGCCAATCCGGTTGCGATCCTCGAACAGCACCTCGCCATTACGCGAGACGAGCAGCGAGCCGAACGGCGCATCGCCCGCCTCCACTGCCTCGGTCGCCAGTTCGACGCAGCGGGCAAGATGCTTCAGGTCGGTCTCGTTCATGCGGCACGCGCCTTCGACAGGGCCAGGAAACGGTCGGCGGTGCGCAGCGACAGCGCCATGATGGTCAGCGCCGGATTGGCCGCCAGCGCGCTGGGGAAGATCGAATTGTCGCAAATCCACAAATTGGTGATGTCGAAGCTGCGCCCATCGGCGTCGACGACGGCTTCGTCGCCATTCTCGCCCATGCGGCAGGTGCCGATGGTATGCGCCGAACGGTCGATGGCGAAGATGTCCTGGGCGCCTGCCGCTTCCCAGATCGCGGTCATGACCTGACGAGAATGGCGGTCGATCGCCCGCTCGTTTTCGTGATAGCTGAAATCGATCCTGGCCTTGCGATGGCCGAAGGCGTCGGTTTCGTCCGACAGGGTCAGGCGGTTGTCGGGATGCGGCAGACACTCGCCGTTGATGCCGATCCCAGCCATGTGGTTATACTGGTGCAGCAGGGACTGGAGCCGCGCGCCCCACATGCCCGCGCCGCGCGCCAGCTGGGTCGCCAGATTGACCGGCAACACGCCCAGGCTCTGGATCAGATAACCGCCCGCGCACCCCGCCTCGGCCGGACGCATCATGTCCTCGGTGATCAGCGAGGAGGGATAGCCCCGGTTCATCCGCATCTCGTCGTCGAAGCGGCCCCAGACCTGGGTCGCGACATGCGCCATGAAGTTGCGGCCGACCTGTCCGCTGGAATTGGCGAGCCCCAGGTTCAGGAGCAGGCGCGGGCTTTCCACCCCGCCCGCGCACAGGAAGACCGTGCGACAGCGCTGGCGGCGTTCCTCGCCGTCCTGATGATAGACGACGCCGGTGATCCGCCCCTCATGGTCGAGATCGAACGACAGGACGCGGGCCTGGGAGCGCACCTCCGCGCCATGCGCGACGGCGAAGGGCAGGTAGCTGGTATCCATGCTGGTCTTGGCGGCGTTGCGGCACCCCTGGTGACAGGTGCCGCAATTCACACAGGCCTGTCGCTGGCCCCAATAGGGTTGATCGCGGTCGCGCGAGACGAGCGCGGCTGGCGCGTCGGTGGCGGTGATGCCCATGGCCTCGCACCCGCGCGCCATCGCATCGGCCGAGGCGTTGCGCGGCACCGGCGGATAGGCATAGCGGCGGCTGGCGTCCCAGGGATAGTCGGCCGGCCCGGACACGCCGGTGAACACCTCGACCTCCTCGACATAGGCGATCAGATCGGCATGCGGGATCGGCCAGTCGGCGCCTTGCCCGGTCAAGGACTTCAGTCGCAGGTCGCGGGCATCCGGGCGCGGGCAGAAGGCACCCCAGTGCAGCGTCGATCCGCCCACGCCCATGCCCGAATTGTTCGAACCGAAAGCGGTGGGATCGGCCCCGCCGCTCAACCGCTCTTCCATCCAATAGATGTCGGCGGCCAGTTCGTCGGCGACGTGATCATCGGGGACGAAGGAGCGGCCCGCCTCCAGCGCGACGACCGACAGCCCGGCCTTCGCCAGCCGCGCGGTCAGCGGGGCACCGCCCGCCCCGGTGCCGATGACCACGGCATCGACCACCTCCTGATGGGAATAGGGCGCGCGGCTCATGCCATCGTCTCCCGCACCTGCTGCCATGTCTCGACGTCATTCGCCGCTGTGCGCGAATAGCCCTGTTTGCGCGGACCATCGCCGCCGACCGCGAAGCCGTCATAGCCGATCGCCGCCATGGTCGCGGGCAGCGCCACCCATTGGCGGACGATCTCGGCGCGGACATCCTGAAACCACAAGACCATCTGCGCGGGCGACAAATGGCGTTCGTCGTCCGCGACGCCGCGCTGGCCCTCGGCGATCCGCTCCAGCCAGTTCGTCTGCGCGTCATGGTCGAGCGTGACGAAGCCGCCGCTCACCGCATCCAGCGTCGCCAGCCCGCGCGTCCAGGCCTCGGCATCGGCGGGCAGTTCGGCGAAGCGCCAGCCATCGCCTTGCCCCTGGGCCACGGCCTGCTCCACCCGCGCGGCGAGATCGTCCGCGTCGTCAACCCCGGGCAGAATATGCGCCACCAATTGCGCCGCGATCGCCCGCTCCGTCGCCGTCCAGCCGGCGGGCGCGTCGGCGACCGGGCGGGTGCGCTCCAGCATTGCGGTGCGTGTCCGGCGGCTCACCCGGTCGGAGCCGAGAATGGCGACGAACGCCGCCGGCAGGATCGACGACGCGACCGCTTCGACATGCTCGCGGATCAACCGGGCCAGCGCTTGCGGCTGTTCATAGGGGATGAGGTGCGCCGCACCCTCGACCGACCGGACCTCGGCGTGGAGATAATGCGGCAGGTTATGCGCCCGCTGCGCCGCCTCGCCTAGATCTCCGTCCTCGGCCCCCGCGACGATCAGCACCGGGATCGAGACACGGCCGACCCGCCCGCGCCAATCCTCCAGGCTGCCACGCTCCAGCCAGCCGAGCCAGGCCTCGCGGCTCGACCGGCGGACATCGGCGATCGCCTTTTCCCGCAACGGCTCGGGCAGCGGCGTGGCGGTGTTGGCATCGACGAAGGTCTCGGCATCCGCACGGCCGATCGCGCCATCGGCGACCCAGCCGATCATCTGCTCGCGGCGATCCTCGTCCATCGGCTCGGGGCAGGGCGGGGAGGCGGCGACCAGCACCACGCCGACCACGCCGGCCAGTCCGACTTCGCCCGCCGCGGCGCGCGCCGCGACGATGGTGGCGATCTTGCCGCCCATGCTGTGCCCGACCAGGATGCACGCGGTCAGCCGCCGACGCCGGATTTCGTCCGCCAGGTCATCGGCCATCGCCGCGACATCGGCATAGCCTTCGCCCCCGCGCTCGCCGAACCCCGGCAGGTCGAGCGCGATGCCATCGATGTCGGACAGGTCCGCGCGCACGCCGTCCCATTCGCGGTGGCTGGCACCCAAAGCGTGGAGGAAAACCAGGGAGGGTTGGGTCATGCGGCCTCGCGAACAAAAAGCCCCTGCTGGACGTCGCAGCGGCGGTAGCGTTCCGCCTTCATCGCGCAGATCAAAAATTAATTTGGATCATGGCCGGAAAATGCTCGATCGGTTCGGCCAGTCCAAAATTTCATGGAACCGTGGCGGCGGGCATGCGCTTCGCCATCATCCCTGTCCCTGCCCGGAGTGAAATCGTGGCCAAGACCGATGAAGCACAGCCGCAATACAAGATCGAATATCGCGAAATCCAGGCGTTCGGTACGCTGAAAGACTTGCCGCTGGGTCTGTCCGACAATGCTCGCAAGCAGAGCGTGTCGATCCTCAATCAGGTCCTTGCCGACACCATGATGCTGCGCGACCTGTACAAGAAGCATCACTGGCAGATGTCGGGTGCGACCTTCTATCAGCTGCATCTGTTGCTCGACACCCATTATGAAAAGCAGGCCGAACTGGTCGATATGGTCGCCGAGCGTATCCAGTCGCTGGGCGGGATCAGCATCGCGACGCCGCATGACGTGGCCGAAATGACCCGTATCCCGCGTCCGCCGCGCGGGCGTGAGGATGTGCCGACGATGCTGGCGCGTCTGCTGGAGGCGCACAAGATCATACTCGAACAGGCGCATGAGGGCGCCAAGACCGCCGACGAGTCGGGCGATGACGGCACCAACGATCTGCTGGTCAGCGACATCATCCGCTCCAACGAACCGCAGGTCTGGTTCATCGGCGAGCATCTCGCCGCCACCGCACTGCAGCGCGCCGACTGAACGATCTGAGCGACGGGAGAGGACGAGGCGATGGCGGAGCGTGATCTGGCGAACGGCATCGCCTCGACCGAATTGGCGGAGGGGCGGATCGTCCCGGCCACTCTCGACGGGCAGGACATCGTGCTCGTCCGCCATCGCGGCCGGGTCTGCGCGCTGTCGGGGACATGTACCCATCTGAAGGCGCCGCTCGCCGACGGGATCGTCGCCGATGGCACGCTGCGCTGTCCCTGGCATCACGCCCGCTTCGACGTGGAAACGGGTGAAGCCGTGGGCGCGCCGGCCTTCGCGCCGCTCGACCGGTTCACGGTGGTCGAAGAGGACGGACAGGTCCGCATCGACGGACCTGCCGATCCGGTCGAGAAGCCCGTTTCGGACGACACGGGCACCGTCGGTCCCGTCGTCATCATCGGCGCCGGCGGGGCGGGCCATGCCTGTGCCGAGATGCTGGCGCGGCACGGCGCGGGGCGGGCGGTCACGGTGATCGAGGAAGAGGGCGATGCGCCCTATGACCGCACCTTCTGCTCCAAGCAGTATCTGGCCGGTAAGGCGGACCGCGACGATGCGGCGTTGCCGGCGCTGGAGGGCGTCGACGTCCGATCGGGCGTTGCCGTGGCCGGGATCGATCGCGAGGCCAAGGTCGTCACCTTGCGCGACGGCGCACGCATTCCCTATCGCACGCTGGTGCTCGCCACCGGTGCCGCCGCGATCCGGCCGGACTTTTACGGTGCCGATCGGAACGACCTTCATGTCGTGCGTAGCCTCGCCGATGCCGATCGCCTGATTGCCGCTACCGCCGATGCGGGCCGCGCCATCGTGCTGGGGTCGAGCTATATCGGGCTGGAGGTCGCCGCCTCGCTGATCGCGCGCGGGCTGGAGGTCGCGGTGGTGTCGGGCGATGCGCTGCCGCTGGAAAAGACCGCCGGGCCGGAGGTCGGGGCGATGATCCGCGACCTGCACGAGTCCAAGGGTGTCACCTTCCATCTCGGCCGCCATATCGCGCGTTGGGACGGCAAGGCGGCGATGCTGGACGACGGCACCCGCGTCGAAGGCGATCTTGTCGTCGCCGGTATCGGTGCTCAGCCACGCGTCGAACTGGCCGAGGCAGCGGGGCTGATGCTGGCGGACAAGGCGGCCGGCGGCGGGGTGCAGGTCGATGCGATGCTCCGCACCTCGGACCCCGCGATCCATGCGATCGGCGACATCGCCAGCGTGCCCGATCCCCGTCTGGGCTATCCCATCCGCGTCGAGCATTGGGTGGTGGCGCAGCGCATGGGACAATGGCTCGCGCGCCATCTGCTGGGCAAGGCGGAGGGCGCGTATCAGGAGGTGCCCTTCTTCTGGTCGGGCCATTACGACCTCAGCCTGCGCTATGTCGGCCATGTCGCCGCGCCCGACGATCGCAGGATCGAAGGCGATGTCGCGGACCGGGATTTCGCCGTCTTCTTTACCGAGGATGGCGACGAGCAGGCCGTCCTGACGGCGGAGCGCGACGTGCTCGCGCTGGACAAGGAACATCGATGGGAACGGACCATGCCCGACGCCGAAGGGCGAAATAGTCCGGAATCGGACCCAAGCTGACATATTCCGGCACCAATGGTCAGTCGTCGCGGTTTTACCGATGTCGGTTCCATCGCCAGGTGCCGCCCTGTAAGACGTTGTTATCGCTAGCGGCCTTGCCATGACGGCGGCATCCCGGGCCGCGATCCAGGGGTGGGAGACGTGCCATCCCAACCCAACCCAGGCTTAGCAAAAGGCCTTTGGGCACTCCGGACGGATCGGATAAGTGTTCGTTCAGGAGGTTGATATGAAACGTTTAATCCGCCGGATGACGCATCTTCGACACTCCGACGATCAGATTTCGGCCCGCGTCCGCGCGGTGCTTGTGGAATCGCTCTACGCCTCGCCGCGCTCGTTGATCATCGGCGCGCTGACCAGCAGCGCTATCGCGGCCGTCGTCGCGGCGGCCAGCGGCGACGAATGGCTGATCGGCTGTGCGGTGCTGATCGGGCTGGTCGGGGCGGTCCGCATCGTCGATGCGTTGCGGATGCGCGGCTCGGCGACGGTGCGCCAGCAGGAGCGCGGCTATCGCATCGGCGCGCTGACCTATGCCGGGTTGCTCGGCGTGTTCGGCCTGCTGACCCTCACCCGGACGGACAGCGGCGTGCTCGACCTCCTCTCGGTCACCACCGCGATCGGCTATGCGGCGGGGATCGCGGGGCGCAATGCCGGCCGGCCGCTGATCGCGCTGTCGCAGCTTTGCTTCGCCTCGCTGCCGCTGGTGTTCGGGCTGCTCCTGCCGCTCGACCCGCTGAAGGCGCTGCTGGCGGCGGTCATCCTGCTGTTCGTGCTGGCGATGAGCGACATCACGCAGCAGACCTATGCCGTCATCCTGCGCGCGACCACTGCGTCGGAGGAGATGGCCGCGCTGGCCGAGCATCACGCGGGCATGGCGCGCCGCGACGACCTGACCGGCATGGCCAACCGCACCGCCTTTCGCGAACATTTCGAAGAGCGGCTGCGCAACCTGACGGCATCGGGCGAGCATCTGGCGCTGCTCTGGCTCGATCTCGACCGGTTCAAGGAGGTGAACGACTTTTTCGGGCATCTGGCGGGCAATGCGTTGCTGGTGGCGGTCGCCCGCCGGCTGGAGCAGGTGCTGGGCGACCGGGGCATCGTCGCGCGGCTGGGCGGAGACGAGTTCGCCATCCT
>SXGS01046467.1_pt1 | contig 10889 bp, 10 predicted proteins | sample 3174681 | NCBI WGS metagenome assembly SXGS01 (sample SAMN11356861, study PRJNA531348) | freshwater metagenome | isolation source: freshwater sample F1-80 | place: China: Fuxian Lake, Yuxi | collected 2017-12-25 | reverse complement strand
TTGGCTTTTTTCTGGGTTCCGGGTCAAGCCCGGAATGACAAAAGAAAGAAAAAGAAAAACGATCTGACTCATTTCAGATCGTTCTTCAGAGAAGAAAAAGCTTACGCTTTCTTCTTCTTTTTTGCCGCCTTCTTCTTTGGAGCGGCTTTCTTCTTTGCTTTCTTCTTTGCCATGGTGCTCACCTCCTTTTAGAGCGAGATTTTTTGCGATCGTGTGACGCATGAGATGCACATCACGATCGACTTTTAGTAGCATGGGCGCTCTTAAGATCAAGTATACTACACTTTTTTCCCGTCAACAACAATTTGCGTGTCAAGAGTGCATAAAAAATAAAAAAGATGCGCGGCAGCGCATCTTACACACGCTCGTTTACAAATTTTGTCGCGCGTTGCGAAAGTTCTTCTTCGTCATCGCCATACAGCACTTCGATCAGTGTATCTCCGTCGTCGACTTGCGGATCACCGGGGAACACACGGATGTTGATGTAACCATTTTTTCCGCGAGCGATTGTCGCGGAATATTTTTTTCCATTCATGAATGGAAAACTTTTTTGCATTATGAATTCTCCTTCCAAAGAGCAATAAAAATATATTCTCACATGTATTCTCAAAAAGAAACGCGGTCCGGAAATACCGGACCGCGGATCAAAGTGAGAGGTTGGTGGCTATGCCACCCGAAGCCCCGAGCTTGTCGAGGGGCGAAGGGTGGAGACGCCGGGAATCGAACCCGGGTCCACGAAGAGATTCGGAAAGGACACTACGCGCGTAGCTCTTCTTGAGGCTTGAGCGGCCTTGCCTGGATTTTATGCTCCAGACCAGCAGATCATGACGATCTTTTCCCAGCGGTAACCATGAAACTCCGCGGGAGCATCCTTGTGAGGTTGACGCCTGATCCGCACTCCACGAGGAGAGAATGCGGTAGACGGGACCTGATGTTTAGTCAGATCCAACTTTGGCTATTAGGCCGCGGTTACGGGTTGCCCATTTTTTACGTGGCCTAGGCGCCACGGCACGCATCCTCTCGGTTTCCGTCCGTGTCGAAACCATTTCGTCCCCTTTCGAACGACCGCACCTTGCGATCAGTCGGAAGGGAACGGGATGTGCGCTGCTTGATCTGACCATCCTGTGATGCTCGGGTCAAGTAGCGGACCCACCCACGTGCAGTGGGTGGGTCCTTGCGCAGTCGCGGTCGACTACGCTCGTTGCCGCGTGCGCTCGGGGCGCCGCGGGCCGAGCTCGGAGTCCTTCGGCATGAACTTGCCGAAGAACTCGTCGGCGACTTTTGCCGACTTCGCCCTCTTGTCTTCGCGCGCCTTGTCCTGCTTCTCCCTCCGTTCGTCGGCGGCTCGCAGCTGTGCCTCCTTCTGGGCAGTCTCTGCCCTCTCCTCCGCCGCTCTCTTCCGGTCTGCCTCCGCCTCGAGCGCAGCCTTTTTCATGGCCTGCTCGGCCTCGTCCTTCACCACCTTCTCGAGGGTCTTCTTGAACCAGTAGGTGCTGACGCCACGCTCGTCCGACTTCCTCGCGTGCGTCTTGCAGAGGACGAAGTTGGCGAGGTCGGCGACCTTCACCCGCCGCCTCTCGCCCTCGTCCTTCTCGATCTTGTTCTGCATCGCTTCGATGCTGAGCACGCGAGCCGCAATCTGAGCGGGCTGCTCGCCGCACCCAGGGTACGTGCACTTGAGCCGGACGTCGTCGTAGTAGCTTTCGGTGTTTGTGGACACGTTAACTCTCCTTGTAAAAAACGCTGTTCACGAAACCATCAATCTGCAGCATGAGCGCATACAGACCTGGCCTCGTCAGAATTATCGATCGTCTCGATACCCCTGACCAGACCATTTGGGAACAAAAAACCTTATCACATTTTGCGAAGATTGTCAAGCGGGCTGTGGTCGTTTTAAGCGTAAAGCGGGCCTGATGATCATCGGACCCGCTTATTTTTTCGGCGTTTTTAGGAGATTTCCCGTCACAGCCATCGACCGCATCGATAGTTCTGACGGGACCCCCATGCAAAGCGGCATGGGGGTTCGCAAGCTCCCACAGCGTGGGAGGAGAGGAGGGTTACGCGCCCTCCTCTTCCGTAGTGGGATCCTCTTCCGGATCCACCGTCGTTCCCAAGCTCATGCGCTCGATCTCCTCCACCTGGCTTGCACCAGAGGCGAGATCCTGCGCAATGAACCGGGGCACGGCGTCGCTCCATCCGTAGATGAAGCGCACCCCCTTCGTCCCCGCGGGGGCGACGGCGTCGCGGTACGGGGCGATGGTGACGAGGTACGCTCGTGCGTCCGGAGCGACCTCTCTCTGGTAACGTACCCAGAGGTCAAGGAAGCTGCCGGAGCAACGGTACCCACCACCATACGCCCAGTCCTCGTTGTCGGTGATACCGATGAACGTATCCACCTTGACCTTGTGAGCCAAGAGGTACTCCACCGGTGCACCGACCGCCGTGCCGCCACCACCGATCCGCGCGATCTTCTCGGCCGTCGTGAGTATTTCATCACGGGGCGAGAGACCGACGTTCGTGTGGACCACGGTTTCGAACGGGAGGGGGATCGCTCGCCCCTCGACGCGCCGCAGGAGCGCACCGGTGAAGATGCCAGCGATGTCGATGAACTTCGTCGATCCCTTGTCGGAGATCGGTCCGCTCATCGAACCGCTGACGTCCGTACCGATGGCGACCGTGCGGTCACCGAACGTCGGCATGGCGACGAAGGACAGCTCGAGTGCAGCGCGGAGAGCATCCGCGATACGGCTGTCATTCCCTTCGGTCTCCGTGTACCGACGCCAGGCGTCGAAGAACCGGAACGGGAGCACCTTCGAGCGTTCGACCGCTCGGGGGTCGGTGAGCTTCGCGACGGCGTACCGCACGTTCTCCTCGCTTTTGAACACATCGTGCCGGGTGAAGGTCACGAGGTTGCGGAGCAAGTTGAAGTACGGCGCCTGCCGGAGCAGCTCCGCCCAGATGGCGGGCGTTGTCGACTTGACGGTCGGCACGACAACCTCGAAGGGCAGACGTCCCTGGCGAATCAGGGCGACCTGTTCCTCTTCGGTTGCGGCGAGCTTCAAAGCCTCGAACGCACGGATCTGGGGGTTCAGCGTGGGGTCAGACCCCAGCGCCTCGCTGCCCTTCACGAGCCAGCCGAACCGCTCGCCGACCGCGGCCGTCTCGGGTCGCGGATGCGCCATCCGGAGGATATCGCGGAGCGTCACCTCGCGGGAAGCGGCCGAACCGTACTTCACCGCGTGGTACTCCGAGATTCCGCCAAGATGGGCACGCACAGCCTTGAGCGCCATGCCGCCGAGACCCTTCCGGCCCGGGATCGCACCCGACTTGCACAGCGTGACGAACGCGCGCAGGTCGTCGGGGGTGCGGATCACGCGGGGGAACGCGGTCTCGAACAGCGCCTTCGTGCGACCGCGGCCGCCCGAGAGGACGACCAGTCCGAGCACAGGGACCGCCTTCGTGAACCCCTTCTCTCGGGCCCAGACGAGGGCGCGCGCGAGGAACTCGGGGCACTCCGCGCAAGCGCGGAGCAGCACTTCGAGTGCCTCGGCGGCGAGCTCACGTCCGCTCGCGTAGAAGGTGTCGCCGAGGGTCCCGGTCACGAGGACCTGGATCGTCTGCTCCTGGAGGGAGCGGCGGAAGGCGGGCGCGCCCTCACGGTTCGGGTGCGTGGTGAGACGCATCGAAGCGCGAGCGGTGGTGGCGGTCTGGGTGAGGTTGGCGAGGTTTTGCATGATGATTCTCCTATGTGCCCCGTTCTACGGGGTGTCATGCGGTGTGTCCGATTCCGTCGGACGGCGGTTTTTTGTTGGTGGGGAGTACGGACAAGTGAGTGACTAAGGTCTTTTTTGGTTCTTTGATCGAAGAAACCTCAGTCTGCAGTCCTATCCCCAAGATTGTAAGGAACGTATTCCTCCTAGAAGACCTCGATTTTTTCGAGAGCTTGTAGGAGGGGTCCAGCAGCGCTGAACCCGAGAAAGAAATCATCGCGACGGCGGCACCTCGGTCATTTTGATCGAAGTAACCTCGGCCTGTAGTTCTCGTCCCACTTCTCTGTGGGAGTCAACGAACGTGTTGGCCCTTCTTCGCCAAAGGCTACGAAGGGCGCGGCGGCAAAGGCACGGGTAAGGTGCCGCCGTCGACGATGAAGTGCCTGCGAACGGATCCCCGGATTTTTTTGGATGCGTCGGTGGGCGAACCCACGACGCACCCGGTCCGGATTGGATTGAAGTATCCTCACTCAGCAGTCCTCGTTCCGGTGCTGCGCAACGGTTTGTCCCTCGTCAGGAGCGTGGCCGGGGTTCCACCCCGCACCCTACATTGCTGTAAGGAGTCCTGGCTGACGAAGGATTCGTTACGAAGCTTGTCCTGCACCATGCAGGGCAGCCGGCGGTTAAAGGACGAGTTGTTCCTTCTTCGTCCTTGCGGACTACGAAGGACGCAGCGAGTAAGGCTAGCCCCAGGACCTTTCGGGGTAGAAAACTCCGAGGTCCGTTCGCAAGCGACGCATGCACGATCTTTCTCCGAGACCGTGCGCACATCTGTGAGAAATGGGTCGCGGCGTGACCGGATTACGAATCGGGTACAGTCAGTGCTGACGGCTGAGGACTTATGGCTTAGGGCTGAGGGCTCGGAGCTTACGCTCTGACCTCTGACCGCTGAAGACCGTGTCGATGCCGTTGTCTGGATTGTTTATAAAGATCGCTTTCGCGTTCTTTATTTTTTTCGTTCGGATCGAGCGAGCGTCTGCGCCAAGGCGCGTCTTCCCAACTCTCTCTTCACGAAACCCGATGCTTCTCTCCGGTGCGCGCCGCTACCCGGCCGCTACGCTGCGGGGGAAGAAGCCGAAGGCTCCTCCCACACCACAGGCGTGACGTGGTTGGACCGCTCGACAGCGTCGTTCAGACGGTCGAAGCAGTCGCGAAGGCGCTCGAGCTCGGCCACTCGCTGCGGCTCGGTGAGACCCGAGACGTAGGTGACCTCGCGCGTGCGGCGGACCGGACGGCCGGTCGCCTCGTCGTAGTCTGTCTCCGCCTGGCTCTCGACGCCGTAGCGGAGGTGGAGCGTGGGGAGCCACGCGAGCTCGGCCTTCAGCTCCTGGAGCCGCGTGACCGCCTCGGCGACGGGGATGTCTCGGTCGCCGAACTTCACCTTCGCGGTGGCGTTCGCGACGTCGATCGCCCCCTTGAGACCCACGAGCTCGTCGCGGACCTTCGCGAGGTCTTTGCGCAGAGCGTCGAAGTCGAAGTCGGGCTTCTTTGTGGTCTCGTAGTGGACCACGCTCGCGGCGCGCGCCTGGAGCTCGGCCATGCGGCCCTTGAGCTTCTTGACGCGGCGGAGGGTCTGGGAAACGGTGGGCTGTGACATGATGTCTCTCCTTGGTGTGGGTGTGTGGAGCAGGTCCTGTCCTGCGTTCCTTTCGAAATCGAATGCGCTTCGATGTCGGAAGGAACGCAGGATATTTTTACATGTGTTGTAAAGTACGTTTTTCCTCCCAAGAGACCTCGATCGTTTGAGAGCTCGTGGGAGGAGGGGATGAAGCCATCCCCCCGAGACGAGATTCCGCTCGTCACGTCCGGTTCCTTACGACCGGAAAGATCGACGCGTCGCTACTGCCCGAGGAGGCGGAGCGTTTTGTCGATGTCGTCGATCTCCTTACGCATCGTGAGGACACGCGCGCGTTCCTCGGCGTTCAGGCCGCGCGGCTGGGACTTCGTCTTCACGATGTCCTTGCCGGCGCGGTCCTTCCCGACGATGAACGAGGTCGTGACGACCTGCGCGCCGAGGATGGCGAGCGCGGAGATCTCCTTGCGGAGCTGCGTCTTCTTGTCGTGCAGGGCGACGAGGTTGGCAGCGACGAGCTGGTTGGGGTTGTGGGGCGTGTCACGTCGCTCGCGCGCGACGTGACGGGGGTCAGGGCGGATGGGGTAGTACATGGCGCCGAAGTCGCGAACTGTTCGCGGTCTCAGCGCCATGCATGACCCTCTTGAGGCGACCAGCATTGATCACCTCGAGAGGGTGGGTGAGTGGCAAGCACGTCACTCACCCGAGTTTGCGAGACGTTCATATCGACGGGTAGGCAGCTCGTCCGGGGTGAGCTGTCGTCCGAAGGTAACGTCGGACTACGCATGTCAACTTTGACCGACGTCTCGCAGAAGAGCTGCGGTGTGACTTGGTACCAGGTACCCCAATGAGGCCCTGATACCGAGTCACTCTACAAGGTGTGATCAGCACCTCGAGTCCCGACGTGATCGGGTTGGTCAACGCATGGCAGCCGCACTGCCTCACGTTATCGTTCTTTTTTGGTGCATCCTTTGGAGAATGCCCTTTAGTCCTCCACTTCGGGTGGAGAACCTCGGACCAGCATGGTGAACGACTTCCCATTCTGTATCCGACCCAAATTTTGAAGTAGGCGTGGATGGAATTGAACCACCGACCTTCAGGGAATCAGCCCAACGCTCTTACCAACTGAGCTACGCGCCTTCACGATGAAGAGTGCGGGTGACCACGAGCATCCTCGCTCGAGATCACTCACAAAGACCCGGCCAGGATCTGTTGTGTCCGAACTTGGTTCAGAGTCCTCGAAGAGAGTTGCTTCTTGGGAGAAGCTTCTCTCTTTCGGGAACCCCGACGCATGGCAGCCGCTCTGCCTCACGTCACCGTTTTTTTTGGACTCTGTTATGGGAGCAGAATCCTTTTGGTTCTCATACTCTTCCCCGCGCAAGGTCACCCTTGCGTGGTGTAAGCATTCGCTGTTTCTTCCCGCGCGAGAAGAAGCAACGATACTCGAATACACAGAACTTCGGATGGTTACGATCTCCACCCGACCCGTTTGATTTGTGATGAACAGTTCCCCCTCTTGAGGCGATATGTCGTGGACAAGCACAGACAGATCGACTCGAGAGGGTGGGCGAGCGATGAAGCGCATCAGCTCACCCAGAAGTAGCGGCAGTGTTGTGCGGGCCAAGGATTTTCACCTAGGCGGAACGTCCCGAAGGATCATCCCAATTACGTACTCCATGCGGTCTGCCAACCGCACCCTGCAATCATCGGTACCGTCGTTCCTCTCGAAGAGGGAGTGCCTGAGCACCGACGTCGAATGACTGCAGGAGACCCGCCGGATTTTTTTAGTCTCGCTCGGGAGGCGAGAGGGTCTGATTTGGTTACCGCGCTGGTCGCATAGCGACCGACTTGGATGACCTTGCACAGTGAAGTGCAGAGCCTATTTTTCGTCACCTAGGGTACCAGCCCTCGACTAGTCTCAGATTCCGCTGAGACGCGTCCGGTTCTACCCAACCGGAAAGGGAGAAGCCGGTGCGGGTGATGTCGACGACACCCGCTCATGCTCTGCAACGTCGCAAACGTTGCTCGGGCACGTCCTCGTCGCGATCGAGGTTTGGCGTCATGTGACGCCTTCGGGGTTTCTGCCGAGAATCCCCACAACGCATGGCGGCCGTTCCGCCTTGCGCTGTGCTCCATTGCAGTATGGTCGAGGGTATTTCCTTCCACTTCTGCAATAAAGGCTTGTAGCTTTTCCTCCCATGAGTCATCCAGTGATGAATGGCTCGTGCGAGGAGACAAACAGCGTTTGTCTCGAAGCTTCTGTGATGTGGGACTTCTCTGTCCCGGGGGCCCATGTATTCGCCTTTCGCCTCTCGGCATCCCAAAAGCCTAAGTGTTAACTGGCGGCTGGGGTGGTGTGAATTTACATGGGGAATTGTGGAGTGCCTTCACCTTTGGCAGCTTGTTCGGGGGAGCCAGTAGCCCCGAACTCACGCTCCACGCGTGTGACCACTCGGTCAGCGAGAGCATCAGCCCGACGGGTGCAACGTCCCGGTTTCCATGAAGTGGGTGTAAAGCCGCTTCATGGTCCGGTGACCACCGCACTCGCACAGAAGCCGCCGCGCCTCGGTCAATCCCGCCGCCTGGATCATGGCTTCCTTTTGGAGGATGCCACAGTCACAGCCGACGAAAGAGATCTTGGACGCGGGCAGCTGCCCGGCGAGCGCGATGGCACGTTGCGATCCGTTCGCACCGACGTAGACCACGATGTGATCCAGCTCAGGCAGAGCCTTCTGGAGTTCCCCCCAGAGGATGCTGATCTGGTCACTTCGTTGCCCCGGCTCCAGTTTCACACTGGCGCCGTCGCCCGTGGTTCTTTGCAGAACCAGGGCGCGTCGGTCCGACGGACCGTCGTGCCAACCGCTCGAAAGACTATCACCTACACTGTTGTAGGTGACGAATGCAACATTCTTCATGTTGATTCCTTTCGTTCACTCATCAAGACTTATGTTCTCCACGTTCGATACCAGCCCTACCTGGTTATACGTTCGTGTTTCCTGCTTGACTACGTGTGTGAGTGAAGGACACCTTTGACCACCATGGCCAAGAGTGATTCACCCCGCGTTTTTGCGTCCGCGACGACGTTGAGTTGTAAGGATCTCGCATGAGACCTCGAGATGTTTCGAGAGCTCGTGCGAGGAGACAAACAAAGCTGTTTGTCTGAGCGGGGGAGCACGATCGCTCCCCCGCGCGTTGCCAGTTTAGAGACTTGGCTGGTCAGGACTGGACTACGACGCGGGTGTCGTAGCCACCGGCTCCGCGGGGGCGGCCGCGCCGTTTGTGGCAGGCTTCTCGGCCTGCTTGGTCTCGGAGGTGCGCTTCACCGCGTCCTCCTTGGCCAAGCGGGAGAGTCCGCCACCGACGATGTCGGCGCCGACCTGCGGCCGACGCGGCTGCCTTCCAGCGTTCGGTCCCGGCTTCACCTTGCCGGTGAAGCGGTCCGCGAAGGGCTGGAAGGAGAGCAGGTCGGCCTTGCGGCTTTCCTCCCGCTTCACCTCCTCGGCGAAGCGGTACACCCGGACCCCCGCCTCGCGGAGGAGGTGGCCGTGGCGCCCGCAGAGCGCGAACTTCGGGAAGTCCTCCGTGAAGACCTTCTTCCCGCCGTTCGCGTTCTGCCGAGCTTTCCACTCGGGGAGCCACATGTGCTCCGCGGGGAGGTGCTTCTTGCACCTCACGACGACGCCGTCGGTGCCGGTGGACTCGAACGTGCAGGCGATGTGGGGGGTGGTCGACTGGGACATGGGAGACTCCTTGGACAGGGCAGAGGACTTGAGCGACACACCATGCGTCACTTTTCCTCACATGAATTTCGCAGTGTTGCCACGTAAAGTCACCCTCGGTGACCACGTGGCGCGGCGGAACTCGTGTGAGGAAGCAAACAAAGCTGCTTGCTGCGAGTCGTATGACCGATGGGAACCACCGGTCCTTCGTGGAGTTTCCCGTCTCAGACGGGCGTTCTGTTGCAAGGCGGCCTCCGGTCCGCCCCGGGATTTCTCTCCCAGATCCCGCTCGCTTAGCGGGTGCCGTGTAGCGCTTCCTGAGCGGCGGCGAGTGTCGTGTAGACCACTCCCTGCACCACCCAGTAGGCGCGTCCGGCGAGGATGACCTTGGTCATCTGCCTCCTAACCAGTGCCAGAGGGACTCCTGTCAGCGCACCAATGCGCTGATTTCGTTCCCCTCTTGAGGCGAACTGTCGTGGACAAGCACAGACAGATCGACTCGAGAGGGTGGGCGAGCGATGAACGCGTCAAGCTCACCCAAGAAATTTCGGCGCACCGATTCAGCCGTCGCTGAGTGGTGCTTCACTGTTTAGCGGTATCGCTCCGCTATCGAGTGTCCCCGTTGGGTTTGGATGTGAACTCATCCTTTAAGATCTTCTTGTTTAGTTGAAGATCTTTCGACGTTGAGTAGCCGTTCTACTCCACACCGATCGGTTTTTTTGTGGCCTCGAGTAGCGTACTCGAGAGGAGCCGTGCTCCGATCTCGTATCCCATGCGGTTTTTTCGAACCGCATTCTGTGAAGTCTAATCCGTCCGGACGTTCACAGAACCGCTGATCATTTTTTATCCTCGTGACCAGCACGAGTTTCTTCCGCCTTTCCGCACACCCACCTCCGGTTTGAAGTGTTGCAGAGGAAAAACCGCGGTGCGTACGTACCACCGATGAGTCTTCATCGGAATTTTCTCCGTTCGTGTGGAGACGGCACGTCACGCTCACCCTTCAGCAGTGCACTGCTGTCAGATGTCCCTTTGCGGGTTCAGCATCCGACGGACGCCTTCGTAGTATCCCCGGCGTTCCCGAGGCAACTACACGACGCATGGGTTCCGCAACCCTGACGCCGTACGCAGTCCAGGTAACCAACCTGGGAGGATGGAGTAAGATCGGGCTGGTTACCCGGCTTACCCCTGTTACCTCTAGGCCCCTAATCTAGGGTGCCTCGATAGCTGCGCGCTATCCTAGTGAGATGTTATGGCGCACCCACTTGGAAACGCCGATGGTTTGAGAGGACACTAACCGTGTCTGTCCTCTCCCCTCACCTGCAACATCTTCTCTTGAAGATGTGGTGCACCCTGTTCGGGGTCGGGCTCTTTTAAGACTCAGGTGGCCCTTGCACATGTTCACGACCACACTTCGCAGTGCTGCGAGGCATAGTCGTGAACAGGTGTTCCCGACGTCGCCGAGAAAGAGTCGAGAGGCTTTCCTCTTCGAGCGCGCCAGGCGGGTTCCCTATAAAAATTCGGGAGTATTGTTTCAGCCCAGGCGTGAAGGGGGAGCGTTTTCGACGCTTTCCCGGCGATTTGTGTGGTTTGGAAGGTTCTTGTCGATGACCTTCGTGATCATCTGGCAGGACAATACCATACTTTTAAAAGTTTGTCAAGTCCCTCATGTACAGATTTACTCTTTAGAAGAGTATTTTGGCTAATTTAAGCCAATTTTAAAAAGAGTTTTGTACTAAAAAAAGTGTAAAAACTAAAATTGATTCTGATACGGAAAATAAAAAATCCAGGTCCGTAAAGTGGTACTTGACAGTTTGGTCAAAATATGGT
>SXGS01203085.1_pt1 | contig 10890 bp, 15 predicted proteins | sample 3174681 | NCBI WGS metagenome assembly SXGS01 (sample SAMN11356861, study PRJNA531348) | freshwater metagenome | isolation source: freshwater sample F1-80 | place: China: Fuxian Lake, Yuxi | collected 2017-12-25 | reverse complement strand
CCCAGGTATCAAAGGTGTTGGGAATCCAAAAGTACAAACTACGCCCAAGCTCGACAGCACAAATAGTCGGAAAAATTTGCTTGACCTTTTGAAGTTCAACTCTTCCTTTCGGCGTATTGTCTAGCCAAATCGCAAGCGTCCAATCCTTCCCACCTTTGAAAGGGGGATTTTTGATTTGAAGCGAGGCGGCTTTAGTCGAGACGATTTGCAAATCGTGCACCTTTGCATATTGAATCAGAAGCTTGATCATGATACAGTATATCCTATAGATCGAAAAAAGCAAGTGGAAAATCTATTTTTTTTGAACGCTCTGGGATCGCTCAGGCTGCACGCTAGGGGATTCCCAAATAGTTAAGCTATTTATATTTTTTTTGGAGCCGCCCTAGGCGATCCCAGAGCGTTATAGGGGCAATGGGCAAGATCTCTCCCGCCCCTGATTTTTAGACAAACTCTATCGTATAACAAAATTTTTCCATGGGATCGATCAATCGGATAAATTTTTCCAGATCGGAAAAAGTTTTGAATTCGTATGTCAAATTTTGCAGATTGGAAGATTTTTTCCGAATAGTATTTCCAAAATGTTCCACGGCTTCCTCGCTCCAAGGAAGGAGGCTATCGTACTGAGATCGAGAAATTTTTACTGAGTACATGATAAAGTATATCCTCTGGGCTAGAAAAGTCAAATCAAAATTTTCTCAAAATGAGCAGAAATAACTTCCACATCTTCCTCGCGAATTGTTTCGTGGAAAACTACATTACCCCTACGATCACGAATCGTGAGCACCACTTTGCTTCCCACTCCAACTTTGACTTGCTTTTCCATGCCTCAGTATATCTCAAAAAGCTAAAAATGCAAACCAAAAATCCTTTTTTTTGAAGCGAAATATTTTCGTTAGGGAAGTGTTAGGTCAGAAATTTTTTCTAGGTTGAAATTTTTTCCAAGTTGGAAATTTTTTCCAGGTCGGAAAATTTTTCTGGGCCAGGAATTTTTTACAGTAAGGTTTTTTGGTGACTTCCTAAAAGTAAGGGATTTTGTTGACTTCCTGAAATTTCAAAACTAAGTTTTAATTTTAAAAATTAGTTTTTAAAGATATAAGCCTACATGTTCTACTGGGTTATATATACCCCCCATGCTTTTTATGAGAATTAACTACCCCATGCTTTAAATAAGCAGATTATGCTTTCAATAGCTATCGTTATCAGTACCAGTAGACAGATAGCGATACAGAGGTTAATTAAGCCTTGTTCACCCTCTTGTTTATTGTTCATGATATAGTATACCTTACTTATTGCTATTTGTCAATAACTTTCTTAAAAAACTTTTTGTCTTTTTTGTTCACCATGCTACTATAATAGTAGCTACCCGTTCACCCTTGAGCCCGATGACGGGAAGCATAGGGGGCGAGTCTAAGTGACTCTGCCCCCGCCTTATTAGCTAACCCAGCGAACCGGAACATCGCCAAACTTATGGCGAACCTGTTCCATGATCCGCTTTTTGAGCGACTCGCTATTAGCTTTATCGGCCTCGCTGATTAGTAGAATCCTTTCGTCCTTTACCCAGCAGACGATATCCCCATTCGGTTCTTGTTCAATTGCTATTTGCATATGTTAGTATATCCTATAGATTGAAATAGTCAAGTGAAACATCACTTATTTTATAGGCTGGAAAAGGTAAATAAAAAACCCACCTAGTAGCTACTAGGTGGGCCGAAAACTTTCGGGGCTGATCTTTCCCCGATTATTTTCTAACTTTTACGAAGGTTTACTCCGTTTCGCGTCCGTAGCATAAGTGGCTTGCTCTGGTTAGGCCGAACAGCTTCCCGAACCATGAACTAGTATCATCCGGGGTAGCTGTCGCTAACTGATCGCGGGTGCTTTATCTAGGGGAGGCAGGGGTCTCTGTCAATCGTAAGAGTGTTTCAGTATACCATGCAGATTCAGCTTTTCAAGCTAATTCCAGCAGATTCGAGCCTGCACCAGAGACTTAGCTGTCGATCACCCAGGAAAGCTACTCCCTTGCGGCGAAGTGCGACGATCTCGTCTCTCACTTCTTGTTCCGTCGCCGGACGATTCAGGGAGTAGTGTTCGCGAATCACAGCCTTGGCCTTGTTCATTTGATTAGTAGTGAGCTTCATGACAATTAGAGTATAGTCTCTAGGCTGGAAAAAGCAAGTAGAAAATAAAAATATTTTGATGGGGATTTTTAATTTGCGACCCCCCCTAAGTATACCATATACAGACAAAAAGTCAAATGAAAAATAAAAAAAATAGGGGGCAGGATTTCTCCCGCCCCCTCGTCTCAAGGCTACTTGATGTCGCCCTTTTTGAACAGGATCACATCCCCGTAGATGTCCTGTTTAGCGAGCAGGGATGCCATAGCGTTTCGCACGGGGTTGTTTTTGCACAAGGCTTCTTCGTCACACCACAGTTCGCTACCGTCAGAAAGAGGCACGATACAGCCCGTATGAGCGTTGATGGCATTGTTCCAATCCCGCCATCCTGTGCCAACTTCAGCCTTCACAAATCCATCTTCAGCTTTGATGATAAATCGGTTCATATTGAGTACCTTTCTGTCCTTCTGGACATTGTTAGTATAGCCTCTTGGCTGGAAAAGGCAAGAAAAAAAATAAAAAAATATTTTGCTTGACTTTAGGAAAAGTTTTCCAACGCTCTGGGATCGTGTAGGCTGCACGCTAGGGGATTCCCAGATAGCTAAGCTATTGGCAAAAAATTTGGAGCCGCCCTAGGCGATCCCAGAGCGTTACAATGGCAGGGGGCGGGATCTCTCCCGCCTCCCTTTATTCTCAAAGTTCGATAGCGTATTCGACAATATCGTCTTCAAACTTTTCCCACATAGAAAAACTGTACTCATTAGTGTGGGAAATGTATTCATTATCGATCAGCCAGTCAATAAACTCCTGGCGATCATATTCTTCCACATTGTCAATGCTACATTCGAGATCATCGGGGTAGCCGGGATCGCCATTAGAAAAAGTACGGATTCCCTTGTGAATGGTCACGGTGGCTTCCACTTCGAGACCGTTCCAGACAAAACGCTTCGTTTTCGTTCTCATGTTAGAGTATACAGGATTAGCTCGAAAAAGCAAGTGGAAAATAAATATTTTTTATTCGCTCTAGGATTGCCTGGGCTGTACGCTAAGGGAGGTCCAGATAGATTAGCTATTGACAAAAAATCTGGAGCGATTCTAGGCCCGTTCTAGGGCGTTACAATGGCAAGGGGCGGGATTTCTCCCGCCCCGTCCGACCTCAATGTTGAATGAATCGAATAGGTTGGGAAATATTCTTATTCCAGCACAATCCACAATCTGCACAAGATTCGGTCTTTTCGAGTTGCTCGGGGCAAGTAATCGAATCTCCCTCTTCCTCGAAAACATTAGCTGAATAAATACCATCCTCGGGAAATGATTCCTTGCTATTGGAGAATCGAATCAGACACCGATCCGGGAAATGTCTATTGGCATAACTAATATCCCGTCCAATATTGGTATCATATTTATGAGCCGTGTATCCCCAAATATAAAGATTAGGATACATATTCAAATGGCGAATCCAAAATTCTGTATATTCGACAGAAAAGAAATCGCCTAGCACATGGAGACGAATAGCCACTTTCTGATAAGTGGCACACAGTCCCTCAATCTCTTTTGACAGCCTAGCCATCAATTCACTATTAGGCATTGCCATACGGTGAGCGAATGGCATATTATTCCCATAACACTTTTCCCACATCGCACAATAACTAGGGCAAGTATTCCGCTCTTCCAGCGTCAAAGTATAAATAATTGCACCCTTCCACGGGCCCTTCTTTATCTTCTTTCCTAGCTTCTTATTGGTGCTGGGCTTCAGGACGCTATGGGTATAATCCGAACCCTTGAGGGATTGAAGATAGACTGTGCGTCCATTTTCGATTGCTTCGCTAGTCTTACTCATGCCCTAGTATAGCCTTTTGGCTGGAAAAAGCAAGTAGAAAATAAAAAAAATATTTTGCTTGACAAGTTTGATTTGTGTGGTATACTTGAGGGGGGGTCATTTATTCCGATTAGAAAAATTTTCTATTAGGTTTTTGTTAGTGAAAATTTTTTCTATATACAGTAAGGACACAGTAAGACTTCCTAGAAGTTGCCGGATTTTTTGGGTGTAAGGGATTTGGTTATACTTCCAGAATTTTTAAAATTTTGCTTTAAAAAGAATTTAGGGGATACTTCTCTTGCGAAAAATACCCCCCCATACTTACCCCATATTGCCGTGGGATTTAGTATCCTTTTCCCCCTCGGCAAGCGTATTTATTAGCTTGCTTCTTGCGATCTATGAATCGCCTAGCACGACCTCTGGTGGCTGCTGCCATGCCGTGACCTCTACGCTTTACTAGTTCTGCTTGGTGCTTCATGTTGTTAGTATACACGACTGGCTAGAAAAGTCAAGTATTCTTTGTAGTTATGTTCGGAAGGTTAGCTTTAGGTTTAATTTCGTATCCGTTGATGTTGTTGCTCATGATGGATAGTATAGCGTCTAAAGAAGAAAAGTCAAGTAGACTTCAGAGCTTCTTCGACCTTCTTTTGAGCAACGCTAATCGCGTCAAGGATGTTATTAGCCTCTCCTGAGAGTAGAGCGTCTCCTGCTGCTCGATCCAACAGGCCATGGGCAGCATCTTTGAGTGAAGAGTAGAACAGATTAGCAGGTTTCCAGACGGCCCTCGTTTTTTGTCCAACATATCGACCTCGCGTGATTTCTTCACCCCCAGTCTGATATTCTTCGATAGCCCAGTTGAACTTGTCGTGTTTGATAATGCGATACTTCATGCTCTAGTATACAGCTTTTCTAGAAAATGTCAAGTATATTCTTCGAAATTCTGTTCTTCTTCCTCAAGGTCAATAGGCGTTGGATTAGCGGGGGCGATCACCTCTGTTCGCTTACCGTCTTTGACCTGTACCAAGCGTAGACGGGGGTTTCGCAACCGCGATCTCTCTTCATCAAGTACGCGAGAGGGATTTAGACTTGGAGATACTGTTAAAATATATTGACGACCATTAAAAATTTCGTAGTGTTCCATAATACTAGTATAACACCCATACACGATCTGTCAAGTCGAAAATAAAAAAAAGAGGACGGTAGGTGCACCTACCGTCCTCGTCTCTTTTGTGGGGAGCGGGTTAGAGTTAACCGCTTTGGCCGAGTTACATTGGAGCGTAACCCCCATGGGGATTGTCTATCTCATCTTCCTAGTATACTACATCAAATAGCAAAATCAAGGAAAAAATAAAAAAAAACCTTGAAAGGAGATAGCCCTTTCAAGTAAAAAATCCAGCTTCGATGTTTTAAAAAAGAGCCTCGGGAGCGTCTTCCCTCTCATCAAGTTGGTTGAAAGCAATGCAGATTACCACTCTAACCATTGCTTTATCTTGATAACGGTACGCGACTAAATAGTCGCCGCTTCCAGCCTAAACCCTATTTAGACTCGCTGGAACGAGTTTTATTGTTTCTCCTCCGAATCTTCCTCTTCGATTTCGCTGACTTCGACAAAAGATTCAAAACAGCGTTGTTGCCTTGGGTGACGGCGTGTAGTACACATGATTGTCGCCGGACACCTGAGCGTTGCCGGATACCTGAGCGTTGCCGTACACCCGAGCATTCTCGTACACCTGAGCCTTGCCGGACACCTCAGTCTTGCCGGACACCTGAGCGGTGTCGAACACCCGAGCGTTGCCGGACACCCAAGCGTCGCCGTACACCCAAGCGTTGCCGTACACATAAGCGTTGCCGTACACCCGAGCGTTGCCGTACACCACGGCGTTGCCGTACACCCGAGCGTCGTCGAACATCTGAGCGTTGTCGTACACCCGAGCGTTGTCGGACACCAGAGTGTTGCCGAACACCCGAGCGTTGCCGAACACCCGAGCTTCTGGCCCAACAAACGCACTGTCTGCAACCTTTGCCGTGTCCGCCACCCAGCCGCCGCCGTTGGCGTGCTGGTGTGCAGGAACAGGGCCGTTGCCGTCTTGGAAGTCGAATTTATTGTTCATGTGGGTATTATACCAAACTTTCGAAGGATTGCAAGATGAAAAATAAAAATATTTTGATGGGGATTTTCAAACTGCGACCCCCCCTAAGTATAGCATATACAGGCAGAAAGTCAAATGAAAAATAAAAAATTGATTAGCTAATATAGGCCCCCATAATGCTGGGGGCCGCTTTTCGCGGCCCCCTTTTATTTTAGTTATTCATTATTCGTTTTACAGTATTCCAGTATCGAATAGTTGCTTGTTTTCTAAAGCCAGACGGCCCACCATTGTGAACCCTCGCGAGAATTTCCCAATTACCATTCTTGTAAGCATTTGGACAATACCGTCTCCAGTATCGTTTCATGACTTCTTCGCTATATGCTTTATCGACTAAACATCTATTCCAAGTGCCATACGGCATTTGAGCATCCACCCAATAAGCATAGCTTATTTGATATGGCCCTAATGAAGTCCCATTATCTCCAATTGCCCCAATGCCATCATTTGGCATTCCTCCAGTTTCAGTAACTCTAACAGCATTTAGAAATGTGCTTAAGCCTGGGGGGTCATTTGGAGTTTGCGAATGGGCTGGAAATAATAAAGAACAGAACGCTAGGATTCCTAAAAATATTTTCTTCATACCTACCCCCATTAATGTATATACATTTAGACGAACCAATTGATTCGCCTAAATATTAGTACACTAAGAGATGATTAGGTATGTTAGGAGATAAAGAGAATATCAATCATCGACCAAGTAGCGTAGATTACTACAATATAAAGCATTAGTTTTAGACTATTCAAAAAGAAACCAATACTTTCTTCGACGTTCTTCTCTTCTTCTTTTGTCAGTGGCTTGAAAAATCCATTGTACATAGTGGTAGTATACCCTCCAAGGGCGGGGTTGTCAATCCCGCCCTTGGATATGTATTTCAAACTCCAGCGAATTCTTCGATCAGTTCGGCAGCACGCTCTTCGAACTTATAGCCAGATCCATTTCGATCAATGTTTCGCACATTACGATCAATGAAAGAGACCTTAGACTTTTTGTTGACTTCTGCGAACGGAGAACTATTCACGAATGTAACCGCATTGGCCCAGTCGTACAAAGTCTTGCCATTCGTGCCATACGTTGGCATATCGAATGCCGCAATAATCGCATCTCGCTTGTTTTCTGTTCGAGTCGAGATCTCATCAGACTTGATTTCGAGCAGACTATTCGTCAACTTGAGCATATCATTCTTACTGAGATTGATATTCGAATAAATATTGATCTTTTCGCTCATTCGCTTGATATGATCTTGCACGTTTTGCCAAGTCTGAATCGCGAGAGTCTTTCGCTCATTCATGATTCGTTGCTGTTCTTCCGTGTTACCATTCGCAACTCGATGCGAAATGGAGAATTCATCGACCTGAGAAAGGAGGCGATTGAATCCATTCGCACACATTGCACGATAAGATGTAATCTTACCCTTCGTCTTACCGCCACTTCCGTGCGGGTTTTCGACCCAGATATAATGCTGCCACTTCTCTCCTTGGATCTCGCCCCCAGCATCAAGACGGAGAGTCAAGACTTCCAAGGATCCATTTCGAGCCTCATATACGGCATCCGGCGTTGCCCAACCAGCGTCACAAAATCCTTGCAGATCGTCTGCAAGTTCCATCAGAGACAGAGGTTGATAAGAATTAGTAACAGTATGAGGACTAACCACTCGTTGATCGTTACTACGGGTCAGGTGAAATTGATTATCGACGACAGCGTATTGACCATCGAACGCCTGATAGGCTTGTGTCTTTTGAATCGCATACCCACGATTCGCAGCCTTAAGGAAATCATACAGATTGGAGATGATTGTAGTCGAATTGTCAGACTCGCACCAGCGAGAGCCGGGATTCGGCTGACCTTCGACAACGGGATTGAAATATGCTTTGATCATGTTTATTCCTTATGTTTGAGGTTCATTCCTCAAGTACCAGAGTATACACGCCATTCTGTAGAAGTCAACCACAAATCTGAAAAAGATGAAATCGTTTTTTTCTTGACTTTTCTAAATATGGGGATATACTTAAGGGGGGTCGCAACTTTATAAAAAAATAATTATAAAAAATAAGGAGCGGGGATTAGCCGCTCCTGTCTGTCAGCCCTTGTTTTGACGATTCTGTTCGGCCCACGCTCGCTCAATCATCTTGTTGATCAGCACGCCAATCGGCACTTCACGCTTTTCAGCAATCATGCGGAGATGATCGAGGGTTTCGGTGGGCAGCTTCGTCGCCAGCAGAGCGACTTCGGTATTCGGGAAGGTTGCGGGGCGACCGCGACCACGCTTCACCTCAGGCTCAGGATTCTTGGCCTTGGGCTTGCGAGGAGTCTTAGGAGCTTGTTCGACCACTTGAATTTCTTGTTGATTTTCCATATTGCTTGTTGTTGTTGTTGTTGGTTGCCCTCGATGGGGCGTTGAATATGCATAAGTATAGCCACTATTTCGAGCCTGTCAACCAAAAAATTCTTTTTCTTAAAAACTAGTTTTTTGTTGACTCTCCCTACTTAGAGGTTATACTAAGTCCATGAACAAGCAAAACACCTATGAAGAGTTTGAAGCCAAGTACGAGCCTCATATGATGGCGAAAGGCATCTTGAAGGAGTACCATTCCCACGATACCGAGGATTGGGAGACGATCCAAAACGCAGATCCTCGCTGCGTATGGACGATGGTCGAGGGTGACGATGAATCATGGGTCATCGTTGCTGGCCTCCACTATGTTAATAGGATTTATTATATCCTGACAGAACAGCCTTGGACAGCAGAGGAGGAGTACCTCTTCTGTGACTAAGATTTTACAGAGACTAAACTTGACTTTTCTAGCTAAGGTGCTATAATGATAGTACCACGCTAGGAACAGCGGTCACCTAGTCTGAGTATCCCGCTACGCGAGCGGCGACCGCCCCCCTGAGGGACTCCCACGACCTACCCCGTGGGAGTCCTTCGGGCGAGGGGGGGGACAGTAAGGGCAAAAATGGCACTTCCAGAATTTTTAGCCGAATAGATCCCGTAAGGGCAAACTTAACGCTTCCAGAATTTTGAGAAAACCCCCGTAAGGGCAAAACTGACACTTCCAGAATTTCTTAAGATATCCCCCGTAAGGGAAATTCTCATGCTTCTAGAATTTTCCAGACTAACCACCCCATACTATTTATAGAATTCATTTTCTATTTTGGGATTAATACCCCATGCTTTAAATAGTTGGGTTTAGTAAGTCCCGATTAACACCCCCATGTTGGTAGCGGGGATGGGATTCGAACCCATGACCTTCTCCTTATGAGGGAGACGAGCTACCAGACTGCTCCACCCCGCGACACACCTTTATTATACCAGATAGTTCCAAGATGTCAAGTCATCTTTTCAAGAAATTCCACCCAATCCTCAGAAAGTACACAATTAAACGGAACATCCTTAAACATAGGTGCAATGTCCTCGTTCTTGTATCCGGCGAGGCCGCAGCCTATTCGGGTAACATTAAAAGTTAATTGGGAATTCTTTTTGGCATATTCGATAAACTTATCTACATATGGCTTAATGACGTGCAATGGAAGCGTTTCAAGCTGCTCATCCTTAGTAGGAATAGCATAAGCATTCCCTTGTGGACCCCACCCAACACCGAAGATAGCTCCATGTTCTAGGTAGGCTGCTCTAGCAGCACCTGCTCCATGTATGCCAGCTAAGTTACTGCCGAATACGAAGATTGTTTTCATACACTACAGTATAGCACATAAATATGAACTGTCAAGCTTTTCAAGAAAAAACTTGACAAACCTAAAAAAGAGACTATAATACAAACATGAACCAAAACGAATATGACGAACTTAAAGAACTAATCTATAGACTCAAACAATATATAGATAAGCAAGACCTAAAGATGAGTATGTATGCTTGGTATCAATCTAAGGCAGTGCGTGGTTTTTTTTATGATCCAGCTATTGGTCGAGACCGCTTCCTTTTCACAAAAGAGGATAAGGATAAATATACGGATTCAGCACTGGACGAAATTTGCCATAAAATAAATTCTGAAATGATTGAAATGGGTATCGTACATGAGAAATCGGGTAAGCTGATATTTCCATTTCTAGACCAGTTTGAATATGATAGAATTAGGACAAAAAGGAAAAAATGATATTTAACCAATATCAAGAAGAAGCATCAAACGCTGGTTGGTATATCTTTATTTGTAAGGCTTGCGTTGCCGGGCCTTTTGAATCAAAAGAAAAAGCTATGTCTGCTCTTGATCCAGAAGTTCGCAAACACTGGATGTTCGTTGTGGGTGGCGAGGAAGGCCGTGAACTATTTATGAAAATACCCACTAAAGATTTTCGTGTACGGTATTTGGGAAACTACTAGTTTATCTATATATGCTTTAATTAAGATATAACTATGTGTGTGGCTGTGTTTACTGACTGCCTACCAGTCCAAACCCACAAAAACACCATCGTTTTAAGTATCTAAAAGCCAACAAAACCCTAAAGCTAAATGCCACAACCAGTTACGTCATTATCAGCCCTTTACTCTCACTCTCTCTATTCTTTTGTTTATTATAGGGGGTTTGATGTGCTTGAAAGGATTAGGGTTCTGTTTGTGTGACATTGTACATATGTTTATATTTGTTTCTTTACACATAATTACTTGAAAAGATTAGGAATCTATACCAAAAAGGAGTATTGAATATTGAAAAGCCAAAATGAATATGACGAACTGAAACAACAAATCCATGAACTCAAAGAACAAATCAATAGACTTAAACACTATGTAGATTACCAAAACAAGAAGATGCGTAGTTTCGGGCAGGGTGACATATGTAAAGTACTTATGATAGTGTT
>SXGS01089937.1_pt1 | contig 10891 bp, 10 predicted proteins | sample 3174681 | NCBI WGS metagenome assembly SXGS01 (sample SAMN11356861, study PRJNA531348) | freshwater metagenome | isolation source: freshwater sample F1-80 | place: China: Fuxian Lake, Yuxi | collected 2017-12-25 | reverse complement strand
TGGCGCGTTTGCCGGAGCAGGCCGAGACCTTGCTGGTCGAGCGTTTCCGCGCCATGACGGAGGAGCGCCGGCGTTTAATGCTGGAGTTGAGTGCGACTTTGGCAGGGCATTGACGCAACGGCCCGGGTGAAGGGCTGGCCCGAAAGGCGTCTTAAGGACCACCGGCGGCGTGGCGGCGCGTTATGATCGGCGCCCATGACGACTGCCGCTCGCCCCGCCCCACAAAATCTCTACGCGCGCCGCTTTGGCGGCCTGAACCGTTTGTATGGCGAGACGGCGCTGGACCGCTTGGCGCGCGCGCATGTGTGCGTGATCGGGATTGGCGGGGTCGGGTCGTGGGCGGTGGAGGCGCTGGCGCGTTCGGGCGTGGGCCGGCTGACCTTGATCGATATGGATCACATCGCCGAGTCGAACCTGAATCGGCAGATTCACGCGCTGGAAGCAACGCTGGGCCAGGCTAAGGTCGTGGCGATGGCCGCGCGGATTGCGCAGATCAACCCGGCGTGTGAGGTGGCGTGTGTGGACGATTTCATCACGCTGGCAAATGTTGCCGAGTGCGTTCCGGCCGAGGCGTTGGTGCTGGATGCCATTGACCAGCTTGGCCCCAAGGCGGCGCTGATTGCGCAGTGTCGGGCGCGGGAGCAGTGGCTGGTGACCACGGGTGGTGCGGGTGGACGGCGGGACCCGACCCGGGTCCGGGTGGCCGATTTGGCGGCGGTGCAGCGGGATCCGCTGGCGGCGAGTTTGCGCACCCGCCTGCGGCGTGAATATGGTTTTCCACGCGGTGGTGCGGGTGATTTTGGGTGTCTCTGTGTTTATTCCGATGAGCCGATGGTGGCCGCACCAACGACGGTTTGCGCGGCGGACGAGGGTGGGGCCTTAAATTGCGCCGGCTACGGCTCTTCGATGGCGGTCACAGCGGCGTTTGGCTGTGCGGCGGCCGCACAGGTTTTGGATCGGATTGTGGGTTAGAAGCGCGCCGAGCCTCGCCAAGCGTTCGGCCAGAGCGCGGGCCTTTTAACGGCACCATCAAGCCCCAGTAGGCGCGCGGCCTGTGGGCGGGCTTTTCAACTTATAGGCGCGCTATGGGCTACAAATGCCACTTATGGCACTTACGGCACCGGGTCGTAGCCCCCGGGGTGACGCGGGTGGCAGTGGCTGATGCGCTTGATGCCTAGCCAGGTGCCTTTGAGCGCGCCATGTTTTTCAATGGCTTCACGGGTGTATTGCGAACAGGTGGGCGTGAAGCGGCATTGGTTGCCGAAGTAGGGCGACAGCGCAATCTGATAGACGCGCACAAGTCCCACCAGAAACCGTTGGGGCAGGTTCATGGGCGGGCTCGCACGGGTCGTGCGCAGGTCACGGCGGAGACGCGATTAGTCGGCGAAAAGTTTTTCGCGCCGCTCGTGTTTTTCTTGCGCCTCGATAGACAGCTCAGCGGTCGGCCGCGCCAGCAGACGCGGCAGGCCGATCGGTTCGCCCGTTTCCAGGCAATAGCCATATTCGCCTTCTTCAATGCGTGCCAGAGACTGGTCGATCTTTTTCAGCAGCTTGCGCTCGCGGTCGCGCACCCGCTGTTCCAACATGTTTTCTTCTTCCACGGTGGCGCGATCGTTAGGGTCGGCGAAGGTTTCGTTTTCCTTGAGGTGTTCTCCGGTCTCACGAGCGTTAACAAGAATCTCGCTCTTCATTGCGGTGAGCAGGGCCTTGAAAAAGCCAAGTTGCTTGGCGTTCATGTAGTCCTTGTCGGACATCTTCAGTAATTGTGCTTCAGTCAAAACAGATCCATCCAGCGGTCTGATCCGCGTGGCTGCGCGTTTGGGAGCAGCCGGCGCAGTCGGTTTGTTACGAGGGGTTTCCACGCGCTTGGGCGCGGCGGGAACGGGTTTTTGGGTGACGACTTTGGCAGCGGCCTTGGGCGCCGGTTTGGCCGGAACTTTGGCGGGCGCCTTGGTCGTCGGTTTGGTAGCCAGTTTAGCTACCGGCTTGGTGGCCGGTTTTTGAACGGCGGATTTGGGGGTGGCCTTGGCCGGCATTTTTGCCGCCGGTTTGGCTACCGGTTTGGCCGTCGGCTTCGCAGCCCCTTTGCGGAGGGGCTTGGCAGCAGCCTTGGGCGTGGACTTTTTGGCTAGCGGTTTGGCCACAGCCTTCGCTGCAGTTTTTGCCGCCGGCTTGGCTACAGCGGGTTTCTTCGTCGCCGGTTTGACCGTAGCTTTTGCCGCGCTCTTGCCGGCGGATTTGACGGCCACCGGTTTTTTTGCGACGGATTTGGTCGCCGGTTTAGCAACCGCCTTAGCCGCGACCTTGACGACGGCCTTCGCCGCTGCCTTGGTGACCGGTTTTGCGGCGGCCTTGGCGGTCGGCTTAAGCGTGACTTTTGCAACGGTTTTAACAACCTTCTTAGCCACGGCTTTAGCTACCGGCTTAGCGGCGGGTTTGGCAACCTTGGTGACGGGTTTAGCCGTTACCTTGGCGGTGGCTTTTGCGGGTGCTTGCTTCTTCACAACCGTTTTGCCAGCGGCAGGTTTAGTGATTCCCTTGGCCGGGGCGGCCTTTTTTGCGACCGTTTTTTCTGCTGCGGTTTTTGCCACGATAGCCTCCGGACAGTAGGGAGTAAAGAAAAATCCGCGCGATTATGCCACGAGCGCTTCAAAAGCCAACACCGTTTTGGCGTTAATCGTTTTGCGCTTATCCCGGCGCCGCCCAGCCCAGCCCCAGTGGATCGTTGGGGTCAACGCCGGCCATGAACGGCTTGGCGCGCTCGCCGTGGGTAACTTGATAGACGCAACCCATCCAGTTGCCCATGATCGCCTCGGCGGTGTCGTGCCAGGTGTTGTCGAGATGTGGCAGCAGCAATTTTTCAGGAAACTCGGGCTCGGGCGTGCCGGCAACGATGGCCGTTTGCAGACGCTGGCGGTATTCGTCCAGCACGGCTTGCGCGTGGCGCGGGAAGTAGCGCGACGGAAAGGGTGGATAGTTGGGAAATTTTCCGTGTGCCGCCAGCAGCGCATCGCGCTTGTATTCCTTAAGCAGCGAAATGGTGTCGTATTCGGGGTGACCTTGGAAAAAGACGGCGCGCAGGCCGTCGCCGCTCACCGCCAGATGGACGCCGACCTCCGGGCTTTCGACCAACACCCGCACGCCGGCGCTGGCAAACTGGGCGGGGGCGATGTCGTTCCAGCGCGAATGCGGCACATCGAAGCGGGTGTTTACATCGGCCACGAGCGGGTGGCGCGGCTCGACCACGCGGTGTTCAAACACGCCCCAGCGTTTGGCCGCTTGGCGCACGCGCGGTTGACCGTAGCGGAAGTGCAGCACCGCGTGGGTGGCCAGGCAAGAACAGAGCGTGGAAGTGACATTTTCCATGGCCCAGTCGATGACCTCGATCAGCGGGTTCCAGAACGGCTCGAGGGTAAGGTCTTCGCCGGTGACATTAGCGCCGGTGATGATCAGCGCGTCCAGCCCGGCGGCGCGAATCTGGTCGAAGGTCTCGTAATAGGCTTGGATATGTGCCCGCCCTTTGTCGCCGCGCGGCAGGGTGTCGAGCGTGAACGGGTGGACGAAAAATTGCGCAATCGGGTTGGATTCGCCGATCAGGCGCATGAACTGGCGCTCGGTGGCCTCCAGCGCTGCGTCTGGCATCATGTTGAGCAGGCCGACATGCAGTTCGCGAATCACCTGTGTGCCGGCCCGTTCGGTGGACAGCACGGTGACGCCGGCCTCGCGCAGGCGCTGAAAGGTGGGTAGTCCCGAGTGAGCGACGAGGGGCATGTTAGTCCGGAGTCCGTGCGATGGCCGTTTCCAGCAGATTCAAAAAGTCCTGCTCATCGCGCACTTGTGACACCTCTTGCGAGGTAACCGTGTAACCGCGCCGGGCGATGGCCTCATAACGCGGAACGCGCGAGCGGAATAGGCGCGGAAATACCCAGCGGCCCCAGTCGTTGGGGTCGATCTCGGCGACATAGCTCACCCCTTTTTCGGCCATGTACACCGGCAGGTGTTCGGCCAGAAAGGCGGGGCGGAAGTACAGCGGCTTGGGGTCGGACACTGCGCGACGGATGAGGGTTTCTTCTTCTTCTGCGGTGGTGACCTTGATGTACAGAATGAGCGAATTCTCGGCGAGAAGATCGATGACGCGATTGTCTGCGGCGGCCTCAAAAAGCTCGCACAGGCTGCCGCCGACATCGTTGACAAAGTGATGATAGCCGTAGATCTCCTGGCCCTTGCGGACAAACTCCGGGACATCGAACATCGCTGCGATCTCACCTTCGCGGTACAAGGCCTGACGGCGCGAGAACTCCTCCAGCGACAGGCCGCCCAGATCCGGATTACCCAGCTTGCCGACGAAGGACATCACCGGCCCCAGATCGTCGATGCGGATGTGATTGTTGATGCCGATCCAGTCATTGCGCAGCAGGTCGCGCAGGAAGGGCACTTGCATGGCCTGTTGCTTGATCAGGTCAAGAATCGGTTCGTCGAGGTAGCGCGTGCCGATACGGTAGTCGCCCGAATAATGGAACCAGTCGTTGCGGCGCAACAGCGACGATAAATAGGTCTTGCCCACACCGGACATGCCCAGCAGGGTGACGCGGCGGTTAGTGCAGGCGCGGAAGGAGTCGACGGTAAATTTCATGGGATCGAAGATTAGCCTAGTTTGTGACGCTTTGCGCGGGGTCGGCAAACTCCACCGCGCACGCTGTGGTGAAATCGTCAAGCAGCCGGGCGACAAACTCGGCGTCCAGGTCAGCCGTGATGAAAACAAAGCGGCTGCGCCGGTCGGCATCGGGCCAGGCCGCGAGCTCGGCCGGCGGGTAGAAGACATGTTGCACGCCGTGCAGAACCACCGGCCGTTCATGGCCCCTGAGGTTGACGATCGCCTTCATGCGTAACAGGTTCTCGGCCCGGAAGTTGCGCAGCATATTCAGGGCGGCGCCCAATGCGGTTTCGTCGAGCGGGGCATCAAAGACAAGGCTGAAGCTGCGGATCCGCTCCCCATGCGCGGCGTTGGCCGAGCTGGGCGCAGTAGGGGCAACCAGGCGGCTACTTGTGACCGAGGCAAAGTGGGGCACGGCCAGCCAGCGTAGCAGCTGTTCTGGTTGCGCCTGCGGTCGCCAGGCGTCCAGATTGAGGATGGCATCCGAGGCAATCTGCCCGTCCGTAACCACGATGTGTGGGGCGCCCGGGTTGAGCTGGCGGAGTCGATGGCGGGTTGCCTCGGCCTGGGCGGGGCTGGCGAGATCGGTTTTGGTCAGCAGCAAGCGGTCGGCGGCGGCAACCTGCCGTTCGGCCTCGAAATGCGCAGCCAGTTGCCCGGCCCCCAGTTGTGCATCCACCAGGGTAATGACGGCATCGAGGCGATGCCGGGCCGCGATCCAGCGTTCGGAAACCAGGGTATCGATAATGGGCGCAGGGTCGGCGATGCCCGTGGTTTCAATGATCAGGCGTTCAAAGGGGGGCAAGTGGCCGCTGGCCCGTTCCATCCACAGGTTTTTCAGGGTTGGGGCCAGCGTGCCCTGGATTTGGCAGCAAACGCAGCCGCCGGACAACAGGGCGAGCGGGCCGCGTTGTTCTTCGAGGAGCTGGTGGTCGAGGGCAACGGCGCCGAATTCGTTCATCACCACGGCCGTGAGGGGCTGGGCGCGGAGCAGGGTGTTGAGCAGGGTGGTTTTGCCGCTACCCAGAAAGCCGGTCAGCAGCGTGACGGGAAGGCTAAAGGGGGGTGTCGTCATGTCGGCTACAATGCCGACTTTCGTCTGAAGTGGCAAGGGCTGCAATGGCCGATCCCGTATTACATAAAGGCGCTGCAAAGGTCTCGCGCATCCCCGTTAAAGTCGAGGCCAAACCGCGCCTGCGGCTGCCGTCGTGGATCCGCATCAAGGCCCCGGCAACGCCCGAGGTCAACCGCATTAAGTCCTTGTTGCGCGAACGCCAGCTACACACCGTGTGCGAGGAGGCGGCGTGTCCCAACCTGGGCGAATGTTTCAGTCATGGCACGGCCACCTTCATGATCCTCGGCGATCTGTGCACGCGGCGTTGTCCGTTTTGCGATGTCGGCCACGGTACGCCTCTGCCGCCGGCCGTTGATGAACCTGCCAAACTGGCCGAGGCGGTGGCTCTGATGGGCCTTAAATATGTGGTGATCACCAGCGTCGATCGCGACGACCTGTGCGACGGCGGGGCCAGCCAGTTCTCCGCCTGCATCCGCGCTGTGCGGGCCCAGTCGCCGGCCACCCGGATCGAGATTTTGGTGCCGGATTTTCGTGGCCGCATGGAGGTTGCCCTGGCCATCTTGGCGGAGGATCCGCCGGATGTCTTGAATCACAACCTGGAAACCGTGCCGCGTCTGTACAAGGCCGTTCGTCCAGGTGCGGATTACGCGCATTCGTTGCAACTGTTGGCGGCGTTCAAGGCGCGGCTGCCGGGGGTGCCAACCAAGTCCGGCATCATGCTGGGCCTGGGTGAGGCGGCCGAGGAGGTTGAACAGGTGTTGCGCGATCTGCGCGCCCACGGCGTGAATATGCTCACCGTAGGACAATATCTGCAACCCTCAGGCCATCACCTCGCGGTCGAGCGTTTCGCCCCGCCGGAGGAATTTGCGCAGCTCGGTCGTCTGGCCACCGAGCTGGGCTTTGTCAACGCGGCGTGTGGGCCGCTGGTGCGCTCGAGTTATCACGCGGACCAGCAGGCGCTGCAGGTGGTGCAGACGGAGCCATTGTCGGCATAGCCGGCGGGGCCGGCACTGGAACGGCGGCAGGCGGCGTGGCGGGCGGCGTGGGAGATGGGGCTGCTGGGGGCGGGGTTTTGGCCTGCTCCAGCAGGCGTTCATACAGCTGGGCAAGGTTGAACTGCGCCTTGGCATGGCCTTGTTCGGCCGATTTCTGGAACCAGGCGAGTGCCGTCTCTTCATTGCGTGCCACACCCACTCCATCGCGGAAAAGCAGGCCGAGGTTGAATTGGGCGATGCGATCGCCCTGATCGGCGGCCTTGCGATACCAAGCAGCGGCTTGGACGGGATCTTTGGTCAAGCCCTGCCCCTTTTCGAAGAGCGTCCCGAGGTTGTTCTGGGCCGGGGCATAGCCAGCCTCGGCGGCCCGAGTGATCCAGAGGGCGGCCTCCTGGATCTGGTTCTGTTGCAGGAATAGCGTGCCCAGACGGGTTTGGGCGAGCGGATGGCCAAGATCGGCCGCTGTCTGGAACCAGGCCCGGGCCGCCGCCAGATCAATGGCTGAACCTTGTCCCGTTTCCGCCATGATGCCGAGATTGGCTAGGGCATCGGCGTTATTCTGGAGGGCGGCCTTGTGGAACCAAGCCCGCGCGGCCGTAGCATCGGGCGCAAGGGACAGCGCCGCTTTACCATCTAGGTAGATCAGGCCCAGCTGGTTTTGCGCGATGGCGTTGTTCTGGGCGGCGGCCCGTTGATACCAGTGCAGGGCCTCCGGCCAGGCCCGGGCCTGTTCGGCCAACTGGGCCAGATGAAGCTGGCTATGAACCTCGCCCGCCTCGGCCGCTTTCTGGAACCAGGCGCGGGCGGCAGCCGGATCGGCCGGACCGGCCTCACCCTTTTCCAGCATCCAGCCGAGCTTGTTTTGCGCGGCGCTATAGCCTTGGTTGGCGGCGGCCCCGAGCCACTTGAGGGCGAGGGCCGGGTCGCGTGCGACGGGAGCCTGGCCTTCGCGATAGATCACCCCCAGGTTGTGTTGCGCCACCACGGAACCGGTCTCGGCGGCTTGGCTCAACCAGCGAACTGCCTCGGTGGCATCTTTGCCGAGGCCGCGCCCCTCCAGAAGGCGGAGGGCGAGGGCGTTTTGGGCCTCGGGATTGCCGTTTTGCGCGGCCTTTTTCAGCCAGACCACGGCCTGCACGGGGTCGGCCTTAAGGCCGAGGCCCTGATCCAACAGGGTTGCCATTTGCTCTTGCGCAGGCGGGTAACCTTGCTCGGCGGCTTTCAGGAACCAGGTGGCGGCTTGGGCGGGATCAGCGGCAGTGCCACGGCCCTGCGCCAGCAAGAGGCCGAGGTTGTATTGCGCCACGGGATAGCCTTGCTCGGCCGCACGGCGGAACCACGCTAGCGCTTGGGCGGGGTTTTGCGCAACGAGTTGGCCTTGATCATATAAAACCCCGAGGCGGTTTTGGGCCTCCGGATCACCTTGTTGGGCGGCCTGGTTGTAGTAGCGCAGGGCCATATCGGCCAGAGACACCGTTCGGTTGGCGAGTACGGTGGGGCTGGCCGCCCAAGTGGCGATGGCGGTGGCAATCAGGAGGGGTGTACGCAGCGATTTCATGGTCATGATTCGTTAACGCGGGGTTGTGCCAAAGCCAAAGGGCCCCGGCTTGTTATAGGTGATTGGCAAATCGACCCAGTAGTCGGTGATTCTTCCATCGCGTTCGCCGGGCTGGAAGCGGGCCGAACGAATCTGGTTGACGGCCTCCTCGTCGAGGATGTTGCTACCGCTCGACTCTTTGACCAAGACCTGGTCTGGCTCGCCGTTGGCCAAGACATGGACGCGCAAGATCAGCGAACCAGGCGGCACCCAGACCGGGTTAAACATCGGCGTCCCGCTGATCAAGCGCGGTGCGCCCTTGGCGGCTTTGAGAAGGTTGGTTTCGTTGGCCGTAGGGAGTTTGCAAAAGGCGTTGGCAGCCGTGCTTTCTAGTCCGGCCATAGCGCTTTCTTGAGCGGCGATCTGCGTGCCCTGACCCCGGTTAGCCCGTGCCAAACCGCTGGTTTGTGCGGCTAGCGGCTGGGCCGAGGCGCGCAGGCCAGCTTGGCTGGCTTCCGCATCACTGCCGTTGCCGCCTGGGCCGCCCGGTTTGGCGGCGGCTGCATCGGCGGCTGCGGTCGAAGCCGGTTTGAAGCGTCCCGTATCTAGGCCGATATGAGCGGGGCCAATCTCAAGCGCTGCCATGCGGATGGTTTTACCGTCGCCAGGGAGCGGGGCCCCAGCGCGCGGTGCGGTGCTTTGCCAAGCGGGGGCGGCTATGGCGACGGCATTTCCGGCCGTGGGGCGGGGGGCAAGGGCGGTGGCCAGCTTCATCTGACCGACGCCGGTGGGAACCGGCGGCAGCACGCGATAGCCCCCAGGCGACTGGCCACGCGCCCAGGTCATGGCCATGCCGGGCGGTGCGGTGCTCTCTTCGGCGAGGTTGCGTGAGCCCGGAGGGGCCTCAACCAGGCCCAGACCGGCTGGGCTGGTGCGGGTGGCGGTCGAGGCCGGCCCGGCCGCAGTACCGGCGGCGAGGCCGCCGGCTGCGTGAGGGGTGGTAGCGGGCTGTGCCCCGTGCGCACCGCGTGGGCTGTTGGCCAGGGTATTTTGGACGCTGCCGCGGCTACCTGACCCGGCGACACGGAGCGGACGGGGGTCGGTTGGGGCTTGTCCGGCCGCCGAGGCGTGGCGGTTTTGGCCGCTCAGGGCCGCACCGCCCCCACCCGTGCTGGCGCGTTGCTCGGTGGCTTGCGTTGTGTTTGCCGCATCAGCGGCGCGAAGTTGGCGGCCGGGTTCAACATCGGCGGCACTGGCGCGCTGGGCGCTCTGCGACAAGGCAGCGGAGCCGCTGCTGGGTTGCTGGGCCAGGGCCCCGGGGCGTTCAGCGGCGGCCATGTCGAGGCCGGTACTGCCACTGCGGCTGGCTTGACTGGAGGCGCTGCTGGGCAGGGACAGTTCACCACCTTCGCCCGCCTGCTGGCTGGTTTCGGGGTGCGTAGCGGTGGCGGCAGCCTCGGCCGTCTTGACCTTGGCCGCGCTTGGCGCGGGGGCGGTTGTGGCTAGCGGAGTGGTTTGCAGCGGTGGGGTAGCCGGGTCGGGTGTGGACGACTCGCGGCTCGGGTCGGGTGCTGCCGAGGTAGGGGTGGACGGGGCGGCCGCAACCGGCTCGATCTTCACCGCGGGCAATTGCACCGATGCGGCCGTTTCGGGCGGTTTGCTGGCCGTCTTGTCGGGCTCCCAACGCGCTTCCAGGGTGTGCGGCTCGGCTTTGCGGGGCTTTTTGGCCTGGCGTTTCTTGTCCGGCTGGCGCTTGTGGTCCGCCTTGGCGGTTTTGGCGCGCGGTTTTGGCGGCGGTAGTTCAAGCGTGACCTCGACCTCTGGGGGGCGTTCCGGGATGGGTTCGGGGACGCGCATCAAGAGGGCGATGATCAATCCATGCAAGGCAACGCTAGAGAGCGCCGACCAGCGGTGGCGAGGCTGGAAAGACATGGGAATCACTTCGCGGTTTTAGTGCCCGCCGCAGAACCCACGGCCGTGACCAGTGCTACCTTCTGGAAACCGGAACGGCTGACGCTGGCCATGACCTGAGCGATCTGACCATAGGGCACGCGTTCGTCGGCCCGCAGCCGGATGGCGGCGTCGGGGGTCTTGGCGAAGCGGGTCTTGAGTTCAGCTTCCAGGGCCGTTGCCGCGATCTTGTTACGGCCGAGCAGGATATCCCCCTGATTGGTCAGGTTGAGCTCCAGCGTGGCGGCCGGTTTTAGCGGTGCGACGGAGGCGGTTTTTTGTAGCTTGACCGATACCGACTGCATAAGCAGGGGCGCGGTGACCATGAAGACGACAAGCAGAACCAGCATCACATCGACCCGCGGCGTGACATTGATCTCGCTCATCGCGGTAAATTCGGATTCCGTGCGGAAGGCCATATCAGGCCCCCAGGCGGAAGTCGGTACGCATCGCAACATGCAGGAAGTCGTTGGCGAAGCGCTCCAGGTCAGCCACCATCAGGCGCACCTTGCGCACGCCGTAGTTGTAGGCCAAGACCGCAGGAATGGCGGCGGCGATACCGATGGCCGTGGCAATCAGGGCCTCGCCCACCGGGCCAGCGACCACATCGAGACCGGCCGTTCCCGCCCGGGCACTGTCTTGCAGCGCCGTCATGATGCCCCAAACCGTGCCGAACAGGC
>SXGS01081660.1_pt1 | contig 10893 bp, 10 predicted proteins | sample 3174681 | NCBI WGS metagenome assembly SXGS01 (sample SAMN11356861, study PRJNA531348) | freshwater metagenome | isolation source: freshwater sample F1-80 | place: China: Fuxian Lake, Yuxi | collected 2017-12-25 | reverse complement strand
TCCAGAATACTGTCATCATCTGGGAACGCTTCCCAGCAGCTTCCTTGCCGCGTCATAGTCACCGCCATTCTGAGAACTTGGTCTTAAGCAAACACAAGTTACCAGATGGCTGTGACTTGCGCGTAGACGAACGGTATTGGGTTTAGACGATGCCCGCGTGGAGGGAATTCGATATGGTTGCCGCTTGATTCCGAACGTTCAGCCGCAAACGACAGAGATCAAATCGGGAGAGAAACATGAGCATGAAGGCTATTTCGCGCCGCGTCTTCGTTGCCGGTTCTGCCACCGCACTCGCCGCCCCACTCGGCGCCGCTCAGTCGGAGCCGCGCGTGCCGATTGTGGACACGCACCTGCATTGCTTCGCGGGGCCAAACGACAAGCGCTTTCCTTATCACGAACGGGCCACCTATCGGCCGGACGACGTGGCGTCACCCGAACATTTGCTCCGCGTCATGCAAGGCGGCGGCATCGATTACGCGATCGTCGTCCATCCGGAGCCGTATCAGGACGATCATCGCTACCTCGAACATTGCCTGCAAGTCGGCAAGGGCAGACTCAAAGGCACGGCGCTCGTTTTCGCCGATCGCATGGGCTCGACGGCGCAACTGCCCAACCTCGTCAAGCGGGTTGGCATCGTCGCGGTGCGAATTCATGCGTACGCGCCGGATCGCCTGCCTCCCTTTGGCCGCCGCGAGCTGCGCGACCTGTGGACGCAAGCGACCGATCTGGGCATTGCCGTGCAGCTTCACTTCGAGCCGCGTTATGCCGGCGGGTTCGAGCCGTACATCAAGGAATTTGCAAAGACGAAGGTCATCATCGACCACCTCGGCCGACCACTGCAAGGCTCGACCGAGGAATATCGCACCGTGCTCGGTTTCGCGCGCTACCCGAACACGATCATGAAGTTATCGTCGATCCCGGCGGCCCGGCAATATCCGCATCGCGACATCGGACCGATCATCAAGCAACTCGTCAACGCCTGGAGCGCCGACCGCCTCATCTACGGCGGCGGTTACAGCAGCACCACCACGGCGGAATCTTATCGCGCCAGCTGGCAGCGCGTGCGATCCTTGCTCGACGGCCTGCCGCGCGCCGACATCGACAAGGTCCTCGGCGGCAATGCGGTGCGGCTATTCCGCTTCGGCGACCGCATGCCGTAGGGCGAGCCATTGTTTTTCTCCCCTGTCCCCCCTGTATTCAGGAGGGACAGGGGAGAAAAATTAGGCGACCGCAAGCCGTAGGAGAGGGACGGATCGCAGCTGCAATGCTGGGTCGCGATTCAGGTGATCCTGAACTGGTGCTGGCGAAAAACGAGAATCACAAATGAACACGGATGTCCATGAAGAAATGCAAGAATTGCAAGTTAATTGAATTTGCGCTGGTCGTACCAGGTCTGGTGGACGCGTGTTTGGGGGCGTCCTGTATTTAATCTGTGTTGATCCGTGTTCATCCCTCGTTGCATCTTTGACGGCGTGCAGCGGCAATCGCCGCCAATTTTTGATTTCGTCAACGGCGCTTACGCAATTCTCTCGAAAACGAAATGACTGACTCAGAAAAAAGCTGACACGCACACACGAGGCCTGTCAATTGTCCGTCGCCATGGCGCGGTAGCGTTGTCGCGCGGCCATTCATTCCTATCATGAGCAACTATTGCATTCAAGGATTTGAGGAATAAACGGCCCGTCGCCGGCTCATTCAATGGGAACATCACTCTCATCGCTCACGGTGGGCCGGAGAGTTGTTTGGACGTAATTTTAGGAAGGACGCAATTCATGTGGCGTATTATCTTCGGTAGTCTGTGTATCGCTTTGTGCGTGAGCTTGATTGGCTGCACCAAGCCAGACGCAGCCAAGGACAAGACCAAGGAAAAGGACAAAACCAAGGACAAAGACAAGACCGGCGCGAAGACGGAAGACAAGGACAAGACTAAGGACAAAGACAAAACCGGCGCGAAGTCGGAAGACAAAGACAAAACCGGCGCGAAGTCGGAAGACAAGGACAAGACTAAGGACAAAGACAAAACCGGCGCGAAGTCGGAAGACAAAGACAAAACCGGCGCAAAGACGGAAGACAAGGACAAGACTAAGGACAAAGACAAAACTGGCGCGAAGACGGAAGACAAGGACAAAACCGGCGCGAAGGTGGACGACAAGGCAGTAACCATCACGGCTGACGGAAAGCTGGAAATCAAACAAGGTGCTGACGGGACCGTCGAACTTACGTTTGCACGCGGCAAGGATGCGGACAAGGACAAGGAAATCGTGTTGACGGTCAAGGGCGACGATGACAAGAAGGTCACGGCAAAGGCGGATGCGGTGAAAGATAATAAATCGAAGGTGACGATCACGGTCGGCGCCGAAGCCAAGGAAGACACAAAGGTCTCCGTCACCGTAACCGCGAATCTCGCCGGTTCGGCTGCCGCGACCAAGGATATCGAAGTCTCCATCAAGAAGAAGTAGGGTTTACCTATCTTGTCCGAGAAAATGAACATGTACCCAGGCGTTGATGCTCCTGGGTATTTTTTCGCGCACAGCAGAGCCGCTCGCAATAACAGCGCCCCCTCAAGCGTCTATCACTTCACCTAACTCCAACATCACGGGGCCAACCATGTTCCGCTGCCCGTTGCTTATCTTGTTCGCTATCCTCGGCGCCACCACGAATCCGGTTCGCGCCGACGATTGGCCGCAATGGTTCGGCCCGCAGCGTGACGGAATCTGGCGCGAGCAGGGTATCGTCGCGTCCTTTCCGAAAGACGGGCCGCCCGTGCGCTGGCGCACCCCCATCGGTTCTGGCTATGGCGGCCCCGCGGTCGCCAACCAACGCGTCTATGTCATGGATCGCGTCCTTACCGGACCCAAGATGAAGAAAGGGTCCATCGGCAAGGAACGCGTTCTGTGTTTGGAGGAAACGACCGGCAAAATCATCTGGACGCACGAATACGATTGCCCCTATCAAGTCGCCTATCCCGCAGGGCCGCGCGTCACGCCAGTGGTCGCGGCCGGCAAGATCTACACGCTCGGCACAATGGGCGATCTCTTGTGTCTCGACGCGCTCAAGGGCGACGTGCTCTGGTCGAAGAATCTGCGCAAGGAATATCAGGCGCCGACGCAAAACTGGGGCTTCTCCGCGCATCCGCTGCTCGACGGCGACCAGCTCATCTGCATCGTCGGCGGCGACGCGGTTGCCGTCGCCTTCCACAAGGACACCGGCAAGGAACTCTGGCGCGCCCTGCCCGGCGCCGAGGCCGGCTATTGTCCTCCGATGATCTACACCTTCGCGGGCAAACGCCAGCTCATCATCTGGCATCCTTCCGCAGTCAACGCGCTCGATCCCGAAACCGGCAAGCTCTACTGGTCGCAGCCATTCAAAGTCAGCAACGGGCTCACCATCGCCATGCCCCGACTCGCGGACAATCAGCTCTTCGTGTCCGCCTTCTATAACGGCCCGATGATGCTCAAACTCGATAACGACAAACCCGGCGCCAGCGTCCTGTGGCGCGGCAAGAGCGGCAGCGAGCAATCGCGCCTGACCGACGGCCTGCATTGCCTGATGTCCACCCCCGTCATCAAGGACGGCTACATCTACGGTGTATGCAGCTACGGCCAACTGCGCTGTCTTGAAGCCGCCACCGGCAAGCGCATTTGGGAGAGTTTCAAGGCGACCAGCGGCGACGAGGTACGCTGGGGCAACGCGTTCCTCATTCCGCACGAGGATCGCTATTTCATTTTCGACGAGCGCGGCAACCTCATGCTCGCACGCTTGACGCCGAAGGGCTACGAGGAAATCAGCCGTGCGAAAATTCTCGAACCGACGAACCGGGCGGCCGGGCGCGAAGTCGTGTGGTCGCATCCCGCGTTCGCGAACCGCTCGATGTACGCACGCAACGACAAGGAACTCGTGTGCGTCTCGCTGGCCGCGCCATGATGATTTGTTTAGCCGCGGCTCACAGAACCGCGCGGTTCTGTGAACCGCGGCTAAACGTCTGATTTTGCTCTCGACGCACACCCTGCCGTTTGAGTAATTTATGAGCACCGCTACTAAAGGACCCGTTGACACTTTTGGAGGTTCTCACGATGAAGACGTTCCGTTTCGCTCTCATCGGCACGATTGTGTTGCTCGGCGCATCGTCGGCGTTTGCGCAGCGCGTGCCGGCTCAGCCGGTGCAAGGCCGCATCGGCCTGTTCGGCGATGCTCCGCTCTTGACGCCCGATGCGGTCGAGAAACTAAAATTCACCAACGAGCAGAAGGACAAATACACGAAGATCGACGCCGACTACAAAGCAAAAGCCAAGGCGGCGCAGGACGCCTGGCGTACCGCGCTCACGGGGCTGCGCGACCGCGAGAAGTTCAAGGAAGCGCAGGAGAAGTTCCAGACCGACACGAAGAAAGCCCGTGAGGATTCGCTGGCCAAGGTCGAGCCGATCCTGTCCGCCGAGCAGAAGACCGTCTTTGCCCAGGTCAAGACACAGCAGCCCCAACCGGGCGGCATTGGTGTTCGTCCTGGTGTTCCAGGCATCGGCATCGGCGGCGGCATCGGCCAGGTTCTTCCCCCAGCAGTGCAGACGCGTTTGCAATTGACCGACGAGCAGAAGAAGCAAATCGAAGCAATTCAGAAGGATGTCGAAGCCAAGATCATGAAGGTTCTCAATGACGAGCAGAAGAAGCAGCTCGATCAGTTGAAGAAGAGCCCGATCCGCCGCCCGATCCCCGGCCAAGCTGATCAAGCGAATCCGCGCGTTCGGCCCGCGGCTCCAAACGCCCAGCCCGCGCCCGCCATCAAGCGTGATTGAGGCGCGTAGCCGGGTTCGTTGTGAATTCACGAGCCGCGACCGTTAGGAAGCGAGACCGCAACCTCACTCCCTACCGGTCGCGGCTTGTTAGAGCGAAGCAAATGCTTGTATTGCGAAATAGCTGCCATATACTACTCATTCGCCTGCATACAATAAAACAAGTGATACGAACCGACATCGACAAGGAGAACGACATGACTTTCTACCGATTTGCCGCGGCCTTGGGACTCGCGGGCTGCCTGGTGATCGCCGGCGCCAGCGCCAAGGACATCCTCTTCCCGAATATGATGCCCGACAAGGGAACTTATGACGCCCCGCATGCCAAGCTCGGCGAAAAAGGCAAGGCCGAGTGGAGCCAAACCACCCTGGCCGCCGGCGTCGATGGCAAACCGCTGCCCGGCAAGAGCGTGACACTCGTCGGCGAAATCATCGACGTCGCTTGCTACACCTCGCTTGGCAAGCACGGCGCCAAGCATCGCGACTGCGGCCAGAAGTGCGCCAAGAACGGCGAACCGATCGGCCTGCTCACCAAGGATGGTACGGTTTACATCCTCATGGCTGAGGAACACGATCAGAGGCGCGACGGCCTGACCACCTTCCGCCAGGCGGCCATCGAAAACATGGCCTACATCGTGGAGATCACGGGCACTTTGACCGAAATCAAGATGGGGAAGGCCAACGTGCCGGCACTGTTCGTGCGCGGCTTTGTCAAGAAGTGATGTGTCCCGTTAGCCGGACGCGCAAGCGACGTTTTTTTGCATTTCCGTCGCTTGCGCGTCCGGCTAACGACGAGTCGATTTACGGGGGGGGCCTCATGCGAATCTCTACCGGCGTTAGGCTAGTCATCTTTGTCGCGGCGATCGGCTCGACAACTGTCGCGGCAAATTTCATCAGCCAGGACAAAAAAGGCAAGACGCCGCAGACCGCTTCGCTCTTTCCGAAGGATGGCCCAAAGATTCCCCTCGGGTTGGTGCCGATCCTGTGGCCCGATGACAATGCCTACACGCCGGAGAAGGCGGAATTGGGTTGGCTGCTCTTTTTCGACCCGCGTCTGTCGTCGGATAGCACCGTGTCGTGCGCGAGTTGTCACGCGCCGGCGTTCGCCTTCGCCGATGGGCAACCTGTCTCGACTGGCATCAAGGGGCACAAGGGAGGACGCAGTGCCCCGTCCGTCATTAACCGCGGCTATGGCGCCCTGCAATTCTGGGACGGCCGCGCGGCCTCGCTCGAAGTTCAAGCGAAGGGTCCGATCGCCAATACCATCGAGATGACCAACGAGAAAGACGCCGCCAAGGCGCACGCGACCTGCCTCGAGCGTCTGCGCAGCGTGAAAGAATATCGCCAGCTTTTCAAGAAAGTATTCGGCGTCGAAGACTTCACGATCGACCAGGTTGCCCAGGCCATCGCGACCTTCGAGCGCTGCGTGCTGTCGGGCAATTCCCCCTACGACAAGTTCAAGGCGGGCGACAAGAGCGCTCTCACCGAAAGCCAGCAGCGTGGCTTCAGCATCTTCTTTTCCAACAACGCACGCTGCGATAGTTGCCACGACGGCAGCGCGTTGACGACGAATCAGTTCGCCAACATCGGTATCGGCATGGATAAGCCGAGTCCCGATTGGGGCCGTTTCAACGTGACCAAGCGTGAAGATGACAAGGGCGCCTTCAAAACGCCTGGCCTGCGCGAGATCGCCCGCACCGGCCCGTACATGCATGACGGCAGCCTGAAGACGCTTGAGGACGTCGTGGAGCATTACGACAAGGGCGGCATCAAGAACCAGTGGCTGCACCAGGACATCCGCCCGCTCAAGCTCTCGAAGCAGGACAAGACCGATCTCGTCGCGTTCCTGCACGCACTCAACGGCGAAGGCTGGCAGCAATTCAAGGCGCCGGTGGCGTTCCCGAAGTAGTCTGACTTTTCTTGTGGTTTGGCGTTCGCGCAGTGCTGCGCGAACGCCAAATCGCAAGCTGCTGGAATCAAATCTCGCGTTGAATCATTTCCTCCTTGTAGAGCACAAAACCCGCTTTCTGATAATTGGGCAACGCGTTTGGATGGTCGAGCGTGCAAGTATGTAGCCAGAATCGCTCGGGCGCATAGCTCCAGACTTTGTCGATGGTCCATTGCAAAAAATACTTGCCCAGCCCTTGACCGATGAAATCGCCGATCAAGCCGAACTGAACCAACTCGATGTTGCGGGCGTCGCTGCGATCGATCTCCGCGAAGCCGGCCGGACAGCCGTCCACGTGCAGGACGTGTACCTCGTTGAGCGGATGCTGAACGACGGAGGCGAGGTCGACGTCGGACAATCGGCCGCGGCTGTACCAGTGATAATTCTTGCCGACTGCGTTGTAGAGAAAGCGATAATAGGCGACGCTCGGCTTTTGCGCGTGCAGGACAGTCAATCCGCTGCGCGGTGTGGGAGCCGAGCAACGAACGGGCGCGAGCATCTGCAGGTAAAAAACCTTAACATCGACGATCGGCATGCGACTCTCCATGCTTGCAGATAATGCTATCAGCTGACGAAGCTTATTTTTTGGTATTATCTCAACTCGTGACAAAACAAAGATTTATACCACTTCAGCAATGTCAGGAACAGAAAAATCGACTCCTCGCCACGAGAAGCATGCTATACTGTACATAAGTACATAAAGGAGCGGCGTATGAATCGCGAAACCGTGGCCGATCTCGCGCAACGCATTCACGAAATCGAAGCGAGCGAACGGCCGCTCGTGCAGACGACGATCCCGTTTCCGCCGCTCGCCGACGCGCTTCCAGGCGGCGGGTTGCCTTCGGGTTCGCTCGTCGAAATCATGTCGGCCCTCGACGGCGATGGCGCGTGGACGTTCGCCTTGCTGCTCGCACGCTGCGCCTGCGCGGAACGCAAGACGTTCGTCGTCGCCGATACGCAGCGAACATTCTATCCCCCCGCCGCCGCCCGGCTCGGCATCGATTTGCAACGCACGTTGATTCTGCGTCCGGCCTTCACGTTAGCCGGAAGCGCAAGCGACGGGCTGGGCCGTCCGTCGCTTGCGCGTCCGGCGAACGTGAAGAAAGGCAAGAACGGTGTGGCTGCCTTTGTGCAATCGCTGCGTTGCCCGGCCGTCGGCGCGGTGCTCGGGCGTTTCGAGCGCTTGACCGCCGCCGAATATCGCACGCTGCAACTGGCGGCGCAGACCGGCGGCGGCGTCGGATTCTTGCTGCGCCCGATCTCCGCGCGCGGTGATCCTTCCTTCGCCGACGTGCGGCTTCGTATGCTCCCCTCTCCCTCTGTACTCAGGGGGAGAGGAGCCGGGGGAGAGGGGGCCGCACTTGCAACGACTTCACTCTTCCCGGTTTGCTCAGAGGAGACAACGTCTTTGGACGCTTCATCCCCCTCACCCCCGGTCCCTCTCCCCCTGAGTACAGGAGGAGAGGGGAGAAATACCCGTCGCATCCAGGTCGAAGTGCTGCGTGCGCGCGGCGGCAAGGCGGGGCGAACCCTCGTCCTGGAGATCGATCATGAAACGGGCGATGTGCGTCTACTTCCCCGCCTGGCCGATGCAGCGCCTCCTGCATGCTCGGCCCGAGCTTCGTGAGCGCGCCGTCGCCATCGCGCAGCCGACCACGCGGCGAGGCGCCGTGGTCCGCTTGTGTTGCCCGCGTGCATTGCGTGCCGGCGTTCGTGCGGGCATGCCGGTCGCCGAGGCGCAGGCCGTCGCGCCGTTTCTTTCCGTCCACGATGAGGAGCCCACGAATGATCTGCGTGCGCTCGAAAAGCTCGCTGCCTGGGCGGAGCGATTCAGCCCGATCGTCGGACTGGAGGAAGGCTTCGCACCCCAATGTCTGCTGCTCGACGTCACCGGCTGTGCGAGCTGTTTTCACGGCGAAGATCGGCTCGCCCAGCGCGCGGTCAGCGAATTTCGCGAACAAGGGTGGAGCGTGCGCGCGGCGATCGCCGACACGCTTGGCGCGGCGTGGGCGATCAGTCACCAGGCCTCTTCGTTTAGCGCCCACAGAATCCTGCGAACGCTAAACGAATCCTCTGATTTGCGGCTGTTACCCCTGACAGCGTTGCGCTTGCCGGACGAGGCGATGCAGACGTTGGCAGCGCTGGGGTTCGAGCGGATCGAGCAGCTTTTGGAGATGCCACGCGATTTGCTGGCGGGGCGCGTCGATGCTCTGGTGTTGCGTCGGCTCGATCAGATGCTCGGGCGCGTGCCGGAGCCGATTGTGCCGTGCAAATTTCGGCCCGCTGTGCAAGCACGCTGCTCGTTCGAGTATGCAACCGATCGGCGCGTGTTTCTGGATCACGCGTTCGATCAACTGTTGACGCGCATCGTGGCGATGCTGCGCGAGCAAGGTCGCGGCGCCAAACATCTGGAATGCTGGTTCTTTCACGAAAGCTCGCCGCCGAGCCGCGTCGATGTGCGGCTGTTTCGCGCCACGCAAGAGATCGTCCATCTGCGGAAGCTGCTCGACGCACGCCTGGAGCGGCTGCAATTGCCCGAGCCGGCGTGCGGCATCTGTCTGCGGGCGCCGCTCGTGGAGCCGCTCATCGAACGGCAGTACGAGCTCTTCGACGCCGAACCGCCGCGTGAGGAGGAGTTGGCAGCGTTGATCGATCGCCTGGTCAGCCAACTCGGCCGTGAGGCGGTGACGTTCGCGACGCTGGTAGACGATCCGCAGCCGGAGTTCGCGTACCGGCTCGATCCAGCCATCACTGAGAAACGGGAGACCTACGGCGTGAAAAGCAAAAAGCGAGGCAAAAGAAACGACGATGCCAAAGACGGTCGCGTGTTGCTATTTGACACTCAGCACTCAGCACTCGGCACTCGACACTCGACACCCGGCATTCGCCCCGCATCGCTCACTCACCCCGCACCGCTCGTTTCGCTGGCATGGACGGCCGACGGCATGCCCGCGCGATTTCAGCACGCGGGGAATGAATACGCCGTCGTGTGTTCCTGGGGCCCAGAGCGCATTGAGACAGGCTGGTGGCGCGGCGACGATGTGCGGCGCGATTATTACATCGTCGACACGGACGCCGGCACGCGCTGGTGGATCTTTCGCCGTCACGACGGGCAATGGTTTGTGCAAGGATGTTTCGATTGACCAGAGAAGTTCCATGTCCGCATACGCCGAGCTGCATTGCAAGACGAACTTCAGTTTCCTGTGCGGCGCCTCTCACGCGGAGGAGTTGGCGGCGCGGGCGGCGGAGCTGGGCTATCGCGCGCTGGCGATCACCGATCAAAATACGCTCGCCGGCGTCGTCCGCGCTCACGGCGCCGCCAAGGCGTTTGGCCTCAAGCTCTTGATCGGCGCGGAGATCATCCCCGTGGACGGTCCTCCGGTGCTGCTTTACGCGCTGAACTTTGCCGGCTATCGTCGGCTCGCGCATCTCATTACCGTTGGCCGCCGTGCCGCGCCGAAGGGGGAATGTCGGCTCACGGTGAGCGATATTGCCGAGCACGCGGACAATTTGCTTGCAGTATTTCTCCGCTCTCCCCCTGAGTACAGGGGGAGAGGGGAGAAATTACTACGACATCTTCCCTGATCGCTGTTACCTCGCCGCCGCCATTCATCACGGGCCCGACGATGACACTCGATTGCAAAGCCATGCCGACCTGGCACGACTGTTAAACCTGCCGCTGGTCGCTACCAACGACGTTCATTATCATGCTGCCAAGCGCCGGCCCTTGCACGATGTCTTGACGGCGATCAAGCACGGCACGACCGTCGCCCAGCTCGGCGCCTTGCGCTTTCCCAACGGCGAACGACATCTCAAATCGCCCGCGGAAATGGCTCGCCTCTTCGCACGTTATCCTGACGCAATCGCACGCACCGTCGAGATTGCCGATCGTTGCTGCTTCTCGCTTGATGAATTGCGTTACGAGTATCCCGAAGAACTTTGCCCGCCCGGTTTGACGTCGATCGTGCATCTCGCGAATCTGACGTGGGCCGGGGCGCACAAACGCTATCCCGCCGGCATTCCCGACAAGGTTCATACCCTGCTGCAGCGTGAGCTGGCCCTCATCGATGAGCTGCACTACGAAGCATTCTTCCTCACCGTCTGGGACCTTGTCGAGTTCGCCCGTGGCCGCGGCATTCTTTGCCAGGGCCGCGGCTC
>SXGS01260737.1_pt1 | contig 10895 bp, 6 predicted proteins | sample 3174681 | NCBI WGS metagenome assembly SXGS01 (sample SAMN11356861, study PRJNA531348) | freshwater metagenome | isolation source: freshwater sample F1-80 | place: China: Fuxian Lake, Yuxi | collected 2017-12-25 | reverse complement strand
GCGTGGTCAAGGAACTTGTGGAGAACGCGATCGACGCCGACGCAAAGCGAATTCTCGTGGACATCCAGAGCGGGGGCAGGGCGCTCATTCGCGTGACCGATGACGGCGTGGGCATGGGACGCGATGATGCACTGTTGTGCCTCGAGCGCCATGCCACCAGCAAAATCCGATCGGCCGATGATTTGTTCCGGATTAGCACCATGGGATTCCGAGGGGAGGCTCTTCCCAGCATCGCGAGCGTGTGCCGCTTTTCCTTGACCACACGGGAGCGCGGGAGTTCCGCCCCTGAAGGCACGCAAGTCATCGTGCAGGGCGGGGTCATCGCAGACGTCAAAGCCGCAGGCCACGCCGACGGAACCACCGTCGAGGTTCGCCAGCTGTTTCACAATGTTCCGGCGCGAAGGAAGTTCCTCAAGAGTGATGACACTGAACGGGCCCACATCCAGCACTTCCTGCAGCTCGCCGCCCTTGCCCATCCCGACATTGGATTCACGTTTCTCCAGGACCAGCGGCAGGTGTGGCAGTTGCCTCCTCTAAATATCGATGACTCCAAAGCCTCCAAGCTCGCCGCTCTTCAGGAACGGTTGCGGTCCCTCTTTGGCCACGACCTTCCCCTGATCGAAGTCAATTTCAGGAGCGCGATGAGTCCCTCGCGGGAGTGGGATGCCCTTCGCGAGGCCGGCGACACCGCTGAAAGCAGCCCCACCCTGAGCGTTTGGGGGTTTATCGGAGCCCCGGGAGTCTCGCGCGCGACTCGCGCGGATCAAAACCTCTTCGTGAATCGGCGTCCAATCGAAAATCGCGGACTCAATTTCGCGTTGCTCGAAGGCTATCACACGGCGCTGATGAAAGGCCGCTATCCCGTGTGCTGCCTGTTCTTGGAAGTAGATCCCGCTGAGGTGGACGTGAATGTGCATCCTTCCAAGAAAGAAGTGAAGTTCCGGCATGAGCACGAGGTGCGCCGGCTAATGGCGAGCGCGGTCCGCTCCGCCTTGCTGGGTTACCACGAAGGAATAGCGACTGCGGCTGTGTCCGGTTCCCCGACGGCCGCCCCCGGGGCCAAGCCCGGACGGGAGAATCCCCCACAGCCAGCCTCGAAGCCCGAAGTTCAACTCGGGCTCGATCCGTCCAGACCAATCGAATCTACGCCCACAGACGTTCGCCACTACGCGGCGCCCGGTCCTGGATTCCCGAGTGCCGCTCCTGAAGTCCATCCAGAGTTGGCGCCTCGAATGCCTTTGAAGCCCGAGGTTGGATCGGAACATCAGACCCCGCTGGCCCGGAGCGCCCCTCCTCCCAGCGGAGCACCCGTCCCATCGCCTCCGTCGGCGCCGATTCCGGCTCCACGGCCGGAGGCGAACTCTGTCGTGTCGCCCGGAAAACCTCTCCTCGCAGTTCCCCTGCGGATTCTTGGGGTCATCGGCCAACTTTACGTCGTTCTAGAATCGGACCGCGGTCTGGTGTTGCTCGATCAGCACGCCGCTCACGAGCGTGTATTGTTCGAGCAAATGCTCGCGCGCATGGAGTCCGGAACCGCTCCCTCCCAAAAACTGCTGATGCCCGAGACGGTTGAATTAAAGGCCCGGGACGCCCAGTTTTTGCGGGGTGTGTTGCCGGCATTGGTGCGGCTCGGAGTCGGTTTGAGCGAGTTCGGGGACCGCACGTTTCTTCTGGATGCCTTGCCTCCCTTCGTGACTTGTGGTGAGCCGAGGCGATTCGTGATCGGTTTGATTGATCAACTAAAGGCTGAAGGACAAGACGTCAACCCTCTGCGCCTAGGAGAACCCGTGGTTGCCAAGACGGTGTGCCGCCATGCCGTGAAAGCAAACGACTTCCTCCGCGGGCCTGAGTTGGAGAGGCTCCTGGCGGATCTGCGGCGCTGCGCGATGCCCTACACATGCCCGCACGGCCGGCCTACCATGATCGAAATGAGCTGCAAGGAGCTCGACAAGAAATTCGGACGCGTCCAAGCGTAAGCGCCCCGGGCGGCGCCGGTTTCACTCACTCTGGGGGGCCTGAGCCATGCTTACTTTTTCCCTAAGGAGCTATCCGGGGGCAGCGCCGACAACCGGACTTTAGGGTTTGTGTCACCGAAATAGTTCGCCGACCATTCCGTGGTAAACAGGGCGACCGCATTCCCGGCCATGTCCAGTGCGATTTGGGAACCGCTGGGCATAGAAAGCGACTCCAATTGGGACTCGGTCAAGCCTGCGGGCAGCCATCGAGCAATCGACCAGGGCGCAGACTCGAGGCGCGACACAGCCCCATATTCGCTTTCCAGCCTGAATTGCACCACCTCGAACTGGAGGGGGCCGACGGCCGCCAGTAAAGGCACTTTCGCGGATCCGCCTCGAGGGGTGAGGACCTGGATCACACCCTCTTGCAAGAGTTGATCCAGGCCTTGGCGAAACTGCTTGAACTTCGCCGTGTTCGGATTGTGGAGATACGCAAATGCTTCCGGCGCGAACCTTGGTATTTCCTTGTACGCTATCGAGGGATCCGTCGTGAGCGTGTCGCCAATGCCAAAATCAGCGTGGCCCACCAGGCCGATGATATCTCCGGGAAACGCTTCGTCGACCGTCTCGCGCTCGTTGCCGAACAGTTTGTGGGAACTTGAGAGCCGCACTTTCTTCATCGACCGGCCATGCGTGACGATCATGTCCCTTTCGAACTTGCCCGAGCAAACCCTCAGAAAAGCGATTCGATCCCGGTGTTTCGGATCCATGTTCGCTTGAATCTTAAAGATGAAACCGGAGAATTCGGGCCGGCCAGGCTCGATCGGAGTTCCCGCGATCACGCGCGGCATCGGCGCTGGGGAATGTTTGAGAAAACCGTCCAGCAACAATTGAACGCCGAAGTTATTCACCCCGCTTCCGAAAAACACAGGGGTCGTCTTCCCCGCGAGAACCGCCGATTCGTCGAATGATTCCCCCGCAAGCTCCAGCATTTCGAGTTCCTCGGCAACCTTCCGATAGGTCTCCTCGTCCAATCGCTCCCGAATCACGGGATCCGACAAGCCTCCGATGGACACCGGTGCTCTGTACTGCCCTCCTACCGTTCGTTCAAACAGAAACACCCGGCGGCTGCGTCGGTCGAATACGCCCTTGAAATCGGCCCCCGATCCAATGGGCCAATTAACCGGGAACGCCCCAATCCCCAGCACTTTCTCGAGTTCATCCAACAGGGAAAGCGGTTCCCGCATAGGACGATCGCATTTGTTCATGAACGTGAAGATCGGAATGCCCCGTTGACGGCAAACTTCAAATAGTTTTCGAGTCTGCGGCTCGATGCCCTTGGCGGAGTCGATCACCATCACAACCGAATCCACGGCGGTGAGGACCCGGTAAGTGTCCTCCGAGAAATCCTTGTGGCCCGGCGTGTCCAGAAGGTTGATCCGGTAATTATCATAATCGAACTGCAGCACCGTGGAACTGATTGAGATGCCGCGCTTTCGCTCCAGTTCCATCCAATCGGAAGTGGTGGCTCGCTGATGCTTTCGAGCCGTCACCGAGCCCGCCAATTGAACGGCCCCGCCATAGAGAAGCAGCTTCTCCGTCAGCGTCGTCTTTCCCGCGTCCGGGTGCGAGATGATGGCGAAAGTCCGGCGCCTCTGTATTTCTTTATCGGCATCCACAAGGGCGCGGACGGTAGCAGACTTTCGAGCCGCCACAAGCCGGAAAGCCCGGCCAGGCCAAAGAAATTCGCAGAAGTTGCACCGGGCAAACGGACTCGGTAACCTAGCGGGCGTACTCATTTAATCCCTCATTTCCTTCCGCAAAATGAACGAGCCCCACCACAACTCTCCGATGGGAATCCAGGCGCTCGGCGTGGTTCGGAATGATGCAAGGATCGGCGGGCCAATCTCCGTTTGCCGCCTGGGCACTGCAGCCCTGGTTGCCGGCCTGCCAGATCTCAAAAGCTCCCTCGACCGTCCATCTGCGCGAAGCGGATGGAGCCCGGGCGTCGCGATCCTGGCTGCGACGCTTCTGCTGGCGGCGCGGTTCTCCATCCCTCTGGCACTCGGGCAAGAACCCGCCGTTCCCGTCGACGCGCAACCGTTGGCCGCCAACGCCGCCCGCTTGATTGAGGCTCTTGAATTTCTTGGATCGCCTCTGCCCGGGCATGTCAGGGCCTCGATCGCCGAGGCTTCGGGGAGGTCCGACGTGGTGGCGTTGCAGCGCGTGCTCGACGAACGCGCGCTCTTCATTGTGGAATTAAATCCGGAATCCAAGGTGAAGGTTCGGCGCGGACCAGCGGCCGCAAAATTGCAACAAGCGGGCTACGTGCCAGTCATCGTCAAGATTCTCAACCAAAGCACGGTCACGAAGGCGCTTCGTGTTTCCAGTCCCCAGGCGGGACAGGTCTATGCTGGCATGACGCCTCTGAGCGCCAAACGCATGCAGCGCGAGTCACTGCGCGAACTTGATGCCAAAACCGCCAGTTCGCGTCCTTTCTTGGAGCTTGAAATGTTCGCTCAACCCCCGATGACGCCCCACTTGAGCGGTCTCGAATTAGAATACGCGCTGGCCTTGATCTACAGCCGCGACTCTGGGAAGCGGGAAGCCACAATCGCCTTCGATGTGGAAGGGGGCGCGCAAGACATTGGGTTCCGGGCTGAAACGCCGGTGCTCTTCGATGTCCGGCCCGCCGTTTCCGTCAAGCTCAGGGTCAGGGATCATGACGGTTCAAAGGCAACCGCGAGTTTTATATTCCGCGATGCCTCGGGGCACGTGCATCCGCCACAAGCGAAACGACTGGCTCCCGATCTTTATTTTCAATCGCAGATCTACCGGGGCGATGGCGGCGTGGTGCTGCTGCCCCCAGGCCGTTTCACGGTGGAATGGACGCGCGGACCGGAATATCATCGGCTCCGCCGCGAAGTGAGTATTCCCAGCGCCGACAGCGCGTCCCTTTCATTCCGGCTCGAGAGATGGGTGGAGCCCGCCAATTACGGGTTCTACAGCGGCGACCACCACATTCATGGGGCTGGCTGCGCCCACTACACGAGCCCCACCGAGGGTGTCACTCCCGAGGCCATGCTCAAGCAGATCGAGGGCGAAGGGCTAAACGTCGGGTGCGTTCTCACTTGGGGGCCATGCTTCACCTACCAGCGCGCGTTCTTCTCGCCGGGGGTGGATCGCCTGAGCAAGCCGCTGACCGTCATGAAGTATGATTTAGAGATCAGCGGCTTCGGCTCCGAAGCCCTCGGCCATGTGTGCCTGCTCGATCTGAAGGATCAGACCTATCCCGGCTCGGGTGGCACAAAGACGAATGGATGGCCTTCATGGACCGTGCCCGTGATGCGATGGGCCAAGGCCCAAGGCGGTGTCACGGGCTACGCCCATTCCGCGAGCGGTTTGGAAATCAATGCTCCTTCCGCCGCGAAACGGCTTCTGCAAAAGCACGATGCCGACCGCGATCTGCGTCTCAGCGCCGAAGAGGCTTCCTCGGCGCTGCTGCCATTTGATTTTAAGGAGATCGACGAGGACCGCGATGCCGTTTTGGTGGAAGCCGAGCTCGCGTCCGCGCACGAGCGTGCCGCCGGCGAGTTGCCCAATTTTGCCGTGCCCGCGATGAATGGCGTGGGCGCCATGGAGATTTGCGTGAGCGTGGCCCATGGGGTTTGCGACTTCATCAGCGCGATGGACACGCCCCGCGTCGCGGAGTGGAACATGTGGTACCACCTGCTCAACTGCGGCTTTCCGCTCAAGGTCAGCGGCGAGACGGATTTCCCATGCATGAGCGGCGAACGGGTCGGCCAAGGCCGCGTCTATGTGCAGTTGGGGAAGCAAAAACACCTGAACTTCACCGCCTGGTGCGACGGCCTCGCCGCGGGCAAGTCCTATGTGAGCGATGGATTCGCGCATGCGTTGAGCTTTGCCGTGGACGGCCAAGTTTCTGGCAATGGCGACGTGCGCCTCGACGCGCCTGGAGACGTCACCGTGGAAGCGCTGGTCGCCTTTGCCCCATCGACGCCAGCGATGGTCGCGCACGGTTTCGCGCTCCCCCCAAACGGCCGGCGATGGAGCGGTGACACTGTAACTCTGCACGGACCGCGCACCGATACCTTGCTGGCGGGCGGGGAGAGGCTCGTCGAGGTCATCATCAACGGCCGGTCCGCCGCGTCCGCGCGGGTGCCCGCCGACGGCAAGACCCACCCGTTGCGATTCCGCATCCCGATCACGCGCGGCAGTTGGGTCGCGCTCCGCCAGTTCCCGCAGTTGCACACCAACCCGGTTAACGTCCTCATCGGTGGCAAGCCCGTGCGAGCCTCGCGTCGCAGCGCCCTCTGGTGCGTGGAAACCATCGAACGCCTCCGTGAACAGCGGCGATCCGCCATTCGAGAACCCGAGCGCGCCGCCGCGATGAGAGCTTATGACGAAGCCGTCGAGATGTATCGACGAATCGCCTCGGAATCGCCCGAGGGGAGCTAAGGGGGCGTTCACGAACAACAGGGGTCAGTCAACAGTTTTGGCAACTAGATATGCGCCCCTCAACATGGCGTCCGTGGCGCGCAAACTCAGGGTGGAACATCCGGGAGTGATTTATCACGTGCTCAGTCGTGGGGACCGACGCGAGGCCATTTTTAAAGAGGCGCAGGATCGGGAGCGATTCCTGGCGACGCTCGGGGACGCGTGCGCCAAGAAATGCTGGCAAATTCATGCGCTGTGCCTGATGAGCAATCATTTTCATTTGGTGGTCGAGACACCCGAGGCTAATTTGGTGGCGGGAATGAAATGGTTTCTCGGGAGCTACACATCGCGTTTCAACCGCCGACACAAACTTTCCGGTCACCTGTTCGGTGGGCGGCACAAGGCGTTGATAGTCGATGGCAGCGGCACTGGGCATTTGAAAAAAGTGTGCGATTACGCGCATTTGAATCCCGCGCGGGCGAAATTGCTTAAGGCAGACGAGGCATTGCGGGCGTATCGATGGAGTAGTTGGCCGGAATACCTAAAAAGCCCGGCATAGCGGTGGCCCTGGTTGAGAGTGGATCGACTGTTTGGAGAGTATCGGATTGAGAAGGATAGCCCGCCGACCTTTTGAGGATGGGCACCAAGACTTACCTGGCGCATCTGTTGTATCGGCAACACCAAAGCGAGAGCTAATAAAGCATGAAACTATTGACTGACCCCATTGCCGATCGGAGGCTGCGGGCCGGTGCGAGCTTAGTCGAGGTTCAGTCCAGTGGGATCATTTTCCCATCGGAATCCGCCGAGAGCCTGCAAGCGTCGAGAACTCGCTGCGTTTTGAGGGCGATGACGGGCCAATCCTCGTTCAGAGTTCCGGAATGGACTTGGTTGGCGAAATCGCGAAACAGCCGGCTTTCCTGGCTGGAAGGATGACTGTTGCTGTACTCAGGGACGACGATTTGCCGGGAATTCGGAGACATGTCGAAATCGCAGCCGCGGACCGTGTAAGCCGGTGCGGCGACCTCGAATGCGATCTCGCTTCCGAAGTGCGGGAGGACGAAATCCGAGACGCGGAGCGACCCTTTTGTGCCGCTGACATGGGCCCATTGCTGCATCTCGGTGAGGAACGAGCAATAAAAGCTCGCCGAGACTCCCCCATCGAAAAAGAGTTCCGCCGAGAATTCAGTGGGCACCCGCTCCGAGCCTTCGCTCCGGGCGCAGTGCGACAACATTCGGCCAGTCACGCTCCGGGGTGTTTGCCCTGTCAGACTCCAGATCGCGAACCGGATGCAGTACCACCCGAGATCCCCCAAACACCCTTGAGGTTCGAGGCTGCCGTGCGAGCGGATGTTCGCCGTGAAAAACTCAGGAGGCGCGCGGAAGCTGAATCCGAAAGCCAAACGTTTGATCTCGCCGACGGACATAGGGTCGTCCAGCACGGCTCTCATTGCGGCGAGGCGGCTGCTGTGCATGAACATCACGCCGTCCATGAACTGTTTGCCGTTTCGGCGGCAGGCCTGGATCATCTCTTGAAGATCCGCCGCGTTGGGCGCGCACGGTTTTTCGCAAACGACATGCTTGCCCGCGTCCGCGGCCCGGATGACCCACTCCTTCCTCAAGCCGGTGGGCAGGGGGATGTAGACGGCATCCACGTCCTTGGAATCGAGCAGGGCTTGGTAGCTTCCGAAACATTGGGGCACGGTTTCGAAAGGGGCTTCACGCTGGCAAACCTCGACGAAGCGCTGGCTTCGTTCCAAGGTTCGGCTTGCGACCGCCCTCACGACGCCGTTGCCGCTATTGCGAATGCCTTTCCAGTTCTTGCGTCCAATTTCGGCGGTGCTTAGCACGCCCCATCGAAGTACTTGAGGTGTCATTATGTTGTTGAAAGTCGGTCACGTTTCCCGCAGTGCGGCCGCGATAGGCAAGCGCGCGGCTCTGATCGCGGGGAAAAGCCCTCCAATAATCCCGATAGCCGCAGCCCAGATGATGGCGGTGACCAGGAGTTGGGGGGTGACCGAAAATGCGAAGGCGATTTGGCTGAAAGTCTGCCAGTTCATGGTCGCAGCCTTGAAGCCGTCAAACGCGATGTAGGCCGACGCGGCGCCGATGCCCCCTCCGACGAGCGCCAGGGCCAGCGACTCGAGCATCACAGAAAGAATGATCGGACTGGTTCCGAACCCGAGTGCTCTGAGCGTGGCAATTTCCCGAGTGCGGGCCGCCACCGCGCTGTACATCGTATTCAAGGCGCCAAAAAGAGCTCCGAACGCCATGAGCACCGCGATGAAATAACCGATGGATTGGATGAAGGCGGTCAACATGCTGGACTGTTCGGATAGGAATTCAGCCTGGCTCACCGCCTTCACTTTGAGCCGCGGATTGGTCGTCAACGCGTCTTTGAACTGCTGGAATGCCTGGGGCGAATCGAGCTTCGCGTAGACGGATTGAAAGGAGTCGCCTCGGTTGTACGCGGGCTGAAGCACTGCCGCGTCGGTCCAGATCTCGGATTCGGCGGCGCCGCTGCCGCCGGTAAATAGGCCAACGACCTCCCATTCGTTCAGACCGATCCGAATCTTGCGCCCCACGTCCAGGCCCGCGAAGGCCCGTGCGGCGCCCGCGCCGACAATCACTTCATTCTTGCCCGGCTCGAAATTCCTGCCTTCGACGAACTTGATGTCGCCACGGATCGCGATCGCCGCCTTTTCGACCCCGCGGAGAGGGACGTTTGCGTCGGTGCCCGTCGAGCGCTTTGGGAGGTTGATGATCACAAACAGCTCCCCGGAGATGAGCGTGCCGCCGGTTCCGCGGGCCACGCCTGGAGCGTCGGATATGAGCCGCACCTCCTCTCTTCCCAGGCCGCTGGTCATTTCACTGTCCGCGCCGCTGCGCAGCACGATGACCACGTCGTCGGGGCCGGAAACTTTCATCGCGGCTTTGAAACCTTCTGAGATGGACAGCACGCCCACGAGCACCGCGACGACCCCCGCGATGCCAATGGCGGACGCGATCGAGGCGCCTTTGCGCTCAGGGAGGCTGCGCACGTTGAAGAGGGTGACGGAGGCGACTTGGTTGAGCCATTGGGTCATGGGTGAGTCCAATCTTCCGTTCGAAGGGCCTGGAGGCTCCCGAACTGTTTTGTATGTGCCCTGATCAAGGTCATGTGGTGCGCCCAGCAGTTGGATGCGGTCTTATCTGATCTTGAGGTCGACACGTCGGATTCCGTGGAGTTGCTGTTATCCAAGTTTCCGCAAAGCCACGGCGATTTGGAGCCGCATCGCTTGGATGGCGGGCAGGATGCCCGCCACGAAACCCAATGCGGCGATGAGTGCCGCGCCGATGATCAAATAGTTTGTGGGAAGATAAAATACGGGAAGCATGGCCGGCACCGGGCTTCCTCCGAGCGTGATCAGCCAGGCCAGGCCAAGCCCGGCGACTCCTCCGACGGCCGCGATGAGGCACGACTCGAAGAGGACCAGGGCCAGCACGAGTTCGTTGGTGAACCCCATGGCCTTGAGCACCCCCAGCTCCTCCGTGCGCTCCCGGACGGCTTGGGCCATGGTGTTGCCGGCCACCAAAAGGATCGTGAAGAACACAGCGCTGAGAATGGCGACCAAGATCGTGCCGATATCCCCCATTTGTTGCGCGAAACCTTGCATGAACGCTCCTTCGGCTTCGGCCTTGGTTTCGTGGGGCGAGTTGGCAAACTCGTTGTCGATCGCTTTCGCCACCTCTTCCGCCCGATCCGGGTCGCTCACGCGCACCCCGTACCAGCCTACGAGGCCCTCGCCCTGCGCGCGGCCTTCGTCGAAATAATCGTAGCGAAAGTAGAACCCCGAGGTGTCCGTCGCCTTTTTTGCTCCATCATAAATTCCCACGATCTCAAATTCCCAGGCGCCATCGCCTTTCCGAGGCCAGATGGGCGACATGAGGGGAACGCGGTCGCCGATCTTCCATTTGAAACGATCCACGAGCGATCGTCCCACGATCGCGCCGACTCGGTTCTTCAGCCAGGCTTGCTTCTGGTCCTCAGGCAGCACGTATTCAGGATAGAGCGCCAGGAAGGCCTCCGGTTCGACGGGGAAACTGCCAAAGAAATTCTTCGGTTCATTTTGGTAGATGCCATTGAACCAGGTGAAATGCACGGCAGAGGTGACGTTTGGAATTCTTTCCATGCGCGCCTTATAGGCCTCTGGTAGAGTCATGATGAGCGACACTTTGTGGCGCACGATCAGGCGGTCGGCTCCCGCCATCGCGATGCCGCCCGTGAACGCCTCCTTGAGTGCGCACAAGAGGCCGAACAACAGGAACGCGACAAAGATCGAGAGCAGCGTCAGCGAGGTACGCAGCTTTTTGCGTTTCAAATTGCTCCAGACAAGATAGAAAAATTTCATTCCGGCTTGGTGGTGGAGAGTTGTCCCTTGTCCAAGTAGACCGTTCGCGTCGCGCGCGCCGAGGCATGCGGGTCGTGCGTGACCATGACGATGG
>SXGS01709216.1_pt1 | contig 10896 bp, 9 predicted proteins | sample 3174681 | NCBI WGS metagenome assembly SXGS01 (sample SAMN11356861, study PRJNA531348) | freshwater metagenome | isolation source: freshwater sample F1-80 | place: China: Fuxian Lake, Yuxi | collected 2017-12-25 | reverse complement strand
CACCGGGAGCTGATCGAGGCCAACCAGGCGAAAAGCGCATTCCTTGCCAGTGTCACGCATGAGCTGAGAACGCCGCTCACTTCCATCATCTGGAGCAGCGAGATGCTCGAGGAGGAATTCGAAGACGAAGGACTCCATCTCTACATCCCGGACTTGCACAAGATCGCGCGCGCGGGCAAGAATCTGCTGGCGATCGTGACGGACATTTTGGACCTGTCGAAGCTCGAGGCTGGACGGATGGAACTCCGTTGTGCCCCGTTTGATCTGAGTGCCGTTATCAGGGAGGTCGTCCAGACGGCTGAGCCTTTGGCCGCCAAGAATGGAAACCACTTGGATGTGGATTATTCGGGATCGACTGGGGTCATCCTCGAAAACGACGAGCAGAAGTTCCGGCAGAGCCTGCTTAATCTGCTCAGCAATGCTTGCAAATTCACCAGCGGTGGCCAGGTATTAGTATCCGTGGGGAACGCTCAAGATGCGGGCACGAATCTCGTGGGCGTGAGTGTCTCCGACACCGGCATTGGAATCCCCGCGGATCGGATGTCCAGGCTATTCCAGCCGTTCTCACAGTTGGATTCATCGGAGAGCCGGAAGTTTGCGGGTACCGGGCTAGGCCTGGTGGTCAGCCAACGGTTCTGCAACCTGATGGGAGGACGGATCGCCGTCGAAAGCGAACCGGACAAGGGATCGACATTTACCATCCTGATCCCGCGAAACGCACAACCACTTGTGGAGGAAACAGAGTAATGAGTCAGCACGATACAACCATTTCCGCGCCTGCGCGGACACCGCGAAATGAAGCATTACTTCCCTCTCAGTCGCGCCTGTTGCTGGTGGACGATGACGTGGATCTTCTGGAGGTGATCGCGCGAAGGCTTCGCCGCCGAGGCTTCGCGGTCGAGACCGCGCCAGGGGCGAGTGAGGCGCAGGATCGGATGGCGACCCAGGACTTCGATCTCCTCCTGCTCGATCACAATATGCCGGAAATGAGTGGAATGGACTTACTGGCGCTCTTGCGGCAGACTCACTCGTCAACGGACTTACCGGTGATCATGTTGACTGCACAGAGCGACGCGAGTCATGTGGTGAAGGCTCTCGATCTTGGAGCGAACGACTATATCACCAAGCCCCTGGACTTCGAAGTGGCGTGCGCGAGGATTCGGACCCAACTGACGCGAAAACAAGCTGAGAGCGCGCTGAAGGAAAGCGAACAGCGATACGAACTGGCCGGCCGCAGTACCAACGATGGATTGTGGGACTGGGACCTCGTCAACAATCGCATGTACTACTCAGACCGGTGGAAGGCGATCCTCGGGCTGCTGGAGGAGGACATCGGCTCGAATCCGGCGGGTTGGCTGAACCGCGTGCATGTGCAGGATCGAGTTCAAGTCCAGGCAGACCTGGAGGCTCATTGGCGCGGAGAGCAGCCGACGTTAAGGTCCGAACATCGGCTCTTGCACCAGGATGGGAGCCACCGCTGGGTGCTGTGTAATGGGATTTGCCTGCGCGACGCCTCCGGCAAACCCAGTCGGATGGCAGGCTCGATCACGGATATCACCGAGGACAGGGTTAAGGATCCGCTGACGGGCTTGGGGAACCGGCTGCACTTCACGGAACATCTGACGCGGTTGATTGATTTATACACTCGCGGCAAGACACGTCAGTTTGCCGTTCTCTTCCTCGACGTGGACCGCTTCAAATTCGTCAATGACACGTTGGGGCACGCGGCGGGCGACAACTTGCTTCGACTCCTGGCGCGGCGGATCGAGTCGGGCATCAGGTCCGTCACCCTGGCCCGGTTTGGGGGCGACGAATTCGCCTTGCTGATTGAGGACTTGCATTTGCCGGCGGATGCGATTTCCATTGCCGACCGGATACGGGCGAAGCTTGCTGAGCCGTATCCCCTCTGCGGCCGCGAACTGTACGTCACCGTCAGTATTGGGGTTGCCTTCAGCACACCGGAGGCAGTCGATGCGGAGTCCATCCTGCGCGACGCCGATGTAGCGCTCTATCGCGCTAAACATGGCGGTAGAGCACGCGTCGAGCTGTTTGACGAGCGTGTGAGGCAGGAGGTGATGGCGAGCCTGGCTCTGGAAACCGACCTGCGCAGGGCGCTGGCGGAGAATGAGATCAGTCTGCATTACCAACCCCAGTTTTCACTGAAGGAAAGGCGCTTGGTTGGATTCGAAGCTCTGGCGCGGTGGAACAGTCCGTCCCGGGGGAGTATCCCCACGCTCGAGTTCATTGCGTTGGCGGAGAAAACGAGACTGATCATCCCGATCGGGGAGTGGATTCTTCGCGAGGCGTGCCGCCAGATGCGGGAGTGGCAGTTGACGGCGAAAGAGGCGGCGGACCTGCGCATCAGCGCAAACCTCTCGGCACTCCAACTTCAGCAGACCGAGCTGGTGGATGTAGTGAGGTCCGTGCTCGCGGAGACTGGACTTGCGCCGTCACATCTTTGCCTTGAAATTACGGAGTCCACCTTCTTTGCCGACCCCGCAGCGGCGACCAGGACGCTTCAACAATTAAAGTCCGTAGGCGTGCAACTGGAACTCGACGACTTCGGTACGGGTTACTCTTCGCTTTCGTGCCTGGGCCGCCTTCCTCTCGACGGGCTCAAGATTGACCGCGTGTTCACCGCTAAACTTGACTCGGACAACGACGATGCGGTCGTCAGAAGCATTCTCGACCTGGCATGCCGGCTCAATCTGTACGTCGTGGCGGAAGGAGTGGAGACCGAATCGCAGCTAGGACTCTTGAAAGGTCTGGGATGCAAGATAGGGCAGGGATATCACTACGCGCGGCCCATGCCTCCCGCCGGGGTGAAAGGGTACTTGGAAGAGCGGTAGCAGGTAGGCGGGTCTCCACAAAGGGCCATCTCTGCCGTGAAGCCGGCGCGGGAATTGAGCACAGGGTGGCCCCGCGAATCCTCCGCCGCACTACCCCTTCGCCTTCTCGATTTCCTCAATCAGCGCGGGCACAACCTGGAACAGATCCCCGACAATGCCGTAGTCGGCGACCTCGAAGATGGGAGCCTCCGGGTCCTTGTTGATCGCGACAATCGTCTTCGATCCCTTCATTCCGACCAAATGCTGGATCGCCCCCGAAATCCCTACGGCAAGGTACATCTTTGGCGCTACGGTCTGCCCGGAACTTCCCACCTGTCGCTCCATGGGCAGCCAGCCGCTGTCGCAGATGGGGCGCGACGCCGCAAGCTCCGCGCCAAGGACGTCCGCCAGCTTCTGAACGACCGCGATGTTCTCCGCTTCCTTAATGCCCCGCCCGACGGACACGATGATTTCGGCGGCGGTGAGATCGACTGCGCGCTGCGACTCGCGGAACAATTCGAGCGGCTTCGTGCGAATTTCGCTTTCCGCCAGTTGCGGCGCAAAGCTCTCGATTGCCGCGGAGCCGCCAACAACCTGATCCGCGCGGTAAGTGCCGGCTTGCATTGAGGCGAAGTTCGGGCCGTCGGTCGCAAACTGCACGTCCGCGTTAACCTTGCCCTGAAACATCTGACGGATCAGCGTGAGCTTGCCGTCCGCCACCCTATGCCCGATGACATCGCTCACGAGCGCCCGGCCAAGCGACGTCGCCAGCTTTGGAGCGAAGTCGCGAACCTGATAGGTGTGCGGGAACACGACGAGCGTGGGCTTGACCATCTCCACGAGTTGCCGCAGTGCGGCCGCGTAGCCGTCCGGCGTATATTGCGCGAGCAGCGGATGATCCACGGCGTAAATCTTGCCGAGACCCTTCGTCGCAAGTTCGGCAGCAAGCGCCGCGACGCCGCTGCCAGTGACGGCCGCATTCACCGCCAGTCCAAGTTCCGCTCCCAGGCGCTGGGCGGCATTCACGGTTTCCCAGGACATCCGGTTCCAGACGCCGGCGCGCTGCTCCATGACGGCCAGAACGCTCATAGTATCCTCGCCTCGAACTTCAGCTTTTCCACCAGCTTCGCCGCCGCTTCCTTCGGACTGCCCTCGAACAACTGCGTCTGCTTCGAGCGCTCGGGGAGGTAAACTCGCGCGATTTCAAGGACGGGCGCTGACGCGGCGCCCAATTCTGCCGCCGTCGCGCGGCGCACTTCTTTCGTCTTCGCCTTCTTGATGCCCATCAGGGTCGCGTAGCGCAGCTTGTTAATACCGGATTGAATGGTCAGTAGCGCGGGCAACGGCATCTCGACGTTCTGGAACCAGCCGTCCTCGAGTTCGCGCTTTACGCGAATCCCGCCGTCGGATTTTTCCACTTGCATGACGATGGTTGCGTGCGGGAGCCCCATCACCTCTGCCAGAATGACGCCGGTTTGACCGTAACCGAGATCATCTGACTGCAACCCGGTCAGCACAAGATCCGGCTGCTCGGAGGCAAGCGCCGCGGCCATCAGACGCGCAAGGCCGAGAGCATCGAACGCTCCGGGATTCTCTTCTTCAATATGGATGGCGCGGTCGGCGCCCTTCGCGAGGGCCTCCCGTATGGTCTGCGAGGCCCTCGCGGGACCGGTGCACAGCACCACCACTTCTCCGCCGTGCTTCTCTTTCCACTGCAAGCCCTCTTCAAGGGCGTAAGCGTCGGGCTCGTTGATCTCGTAACTCAGATCGGCATCCCGAATCCACGCGCCGGCGGCGTCGATGCGAAGCAGTGAGTCGCGCGCCGGAACCTGTTTGATCGCGACCACAATTTTCATTGGGATCACTCCGTGTAGCGCTTGAACACCACCGCGCCGTTCGTTCCCCCAAATCCGAACGAATTCGAGAGAGCATAGTCGATCTTCATGGGGCGGGCGTGGTTCGGGATGTAGTCGAGATCGCAGAGCGGATCAGGTTCGTGGTGATTGATCGTCGGCGGCGCTATCTGATCGCGAATCGCCAACACCGCGATGCCCGCTTCCAGTCCGCCCGCTCCGCCGAGCAAGTGACCGGTCATCGATTTGGTCGAACTAACAGCAATGCGATAGGCATGCTCGCCGAAGCACCGCTTAATTGCCACGGTTTCCATGCGGTCCCCGATTTCAGTCGAAGTCCCATGGGCGTTGATGTAGTCGATTACTGTCGGATCGAGCTTCGCGTCGCGCAGGGCGTACTTCATCACGCGGTATGCGCCGTCCCCATTTTCCGCCGGCGCCGTTACGTGAAAAGCGTCGCTGCTCATCCCGTAACCGACCATTTCCGCCACGATCGGCGCACCGCGGCGCCTTGCGAACTCCAGTTCTTCGAGAATCAGAATTCCGGCGCCTTCCCCGACGACGAACCCGTCGCGGTCTTTGTCCCAAGGGCGGCAAGCTTCCTCGGGCGCCGTGTTGCGGGTGGAGAGCGCGCGCATGGCTGCGAATCCGCCGATTCCCATAGGCGTGATACACGCCTCCGCTCCGCCGCAAATCATCGCGTCGGCGTCGCCGCGTTGAATGATCCGGAACGAATCTCCAATCGCGTGCGCGCCGGTCGTGCACGCCGTTGCGACGGCCGAGTTTGGACCCTTCGCGCCCGTGCGAATCGAAACGTGTCCCGATGCCAGATTGATGATGGTGGCAGGAATGAAAAACGGGGAAATTCTTCGCGGGCCGTGCTTCAGGAATTCGTTGTACTCGCGCTCGATGACGTCGAAGCCGCCGATACCGCTCCCGATATAGACTCCGACCTGCTCTTCGTTCGACTCATCGACCTTTAGGCCGGACGCCGCGAGCGCGAATTCGGAGGCCGCCACTCCAAAGTGGATAAAGCGGCCCATCTTCTTAATTTCTTTTTTTTCGACGTATAAGCCCGGGTCGAATCCGTGCACTTCGCCCGCGATGTGACATGCGAACGAAGTCGCATCGAAACAAGTGATCTTGCCGATTCCGTTCCTGCCGGCTTGAATCGCCTGCCAAACTTCCTCGGTCCCGATGCCGACCGGGCACAATAACCCTACACCTGTAACTACAACCCTTCGGGACAAACTGGCTCCTTCCGTGCGATTGAGGGGGAAGTCTACTTCTTGGACGTCTTACCTTCGATGTAATCGACCGCATCTTTTACGGTCGCGATCTTCTCGGCGTCCTCGTCCGGGATCTCCAGCTCAAATGCTTCCTCGAAAGCCATTACCAGCTCTACGATGTCCAGCGAGTCGGCGCCGAGGTCGTCGACGAACGAGGCCGTGCTGTCCACTTGGGTCTCGTCCACGCCCAGTTGCTCGACAATAATCTGCTTCACCTTCTGCTCAACCAACATGATTCCTCCTGACTTGCCGCAAACTGATGATTCTAGCGATCTACAGGCCTTACCGCAAGTAGTAATTTTGCGAGCAGCGCCGTGCGGTCGGCAATTCGCCCGGTCAGGATGCTTTCGTGGGACGCGTGCGCGCCCTCTCCCACCGCCCCGAGCCCGTCCAAAGTAGGCACGCCCAGAGCTGCGGTAAAGTTGCCATCCGAACCCCCTCCGGTGAGCGACTGCCCGACATTCACGCCCAACTCCCCGCCCAGCCGTTTTGCGGTCCGGTAAAGCGCCGCCACGCCGGCCGAACGCTCCATCGGCGGCCGGTTGAGGCCGCCTTCGACCGTAAGCACGCACCGCTTGTCGAACGGACGCAGAGCGCGAAACTTGCGGTCGAGCCGCGGCGCATCTCGAAGGCGGAGCACGCGGAGATCGACCTCCGCGGAGGCCTCGGCGGCAATCACATTCGCTCGTGTCCCGCCCCGAATCACGCCGGGGTTTACTGTCGTGCCGCGCTTCAGATTTGTAAGGCCGGCGATCTTCTCGATTTGCCTGGCAAGCTCGACGATGGCGCTCGCCCCGGCGCTGAAATCGACGCCCGCGTGTGAGGCTTTGCCTCGAACCTTAACGGTGTAGCCTCCGACGCCTTTTCGCGCGGTCTTGAGCTTCCCATCGAGGCCCGTCCCCGGCTCGAGCACCAGCACGGCGTGGCTGCGAAGAGCCTCTTTCTCGGTAAGCGGGCGCGAGCTGTCGCTTCCCACCTCCTCGTCGGAATTCAGCAGCAGCACGACCTTGCTTGCAACCGGCAGATCCATCTCGCGAACTGCGCGCGTGGCGAAAATCAGGAAGGCGATGCCGGCCTTCATATCGAGCACGCCCGGCCCCCAAAGCCGCATGCGGCCCGCGGCGTCGGGCGCTTCCCGCCATGGCATTTGCGTAAGGGTCCCCATCGGCCAGACGGTGTCGGAATGCCCAAGCGCCAGTATCTGCCCGGCCTTCTTGCGCCCAGGGAGGACAAACTCGGCGCGGACGTGTCTTCCGAATCGCCCGCCGGGAATTGCCCGGATGCGCGCTTCGGATGCGAGCGAATCTGCCACCAGGTCAACGAAGCGATCAACGGCTGCCCGGTCGTAGCTCGGCGATTCGCATTCGACAAAGGCGCGAATCAGATGAATGATCTCGCTTTCGCGGGACGAAATGTAGTGAAGAATAGGATCCAATTTTTATTCCGTTCTCTCGCCGGCGTTCCCAAACGCCGGGCTGGCTAATAGCAGGTGGGCCTCGCCAGACGCCTTGCAACGCCACCTCGTCCGCATGGGCCTCGCCGGACCCGCTCCTCGCCAACCAATCCGGTCAGGGGAAATCGAAGCGACATTGGTCTATCAGCCCGCCTTGTATGGACGTCACAGGATGTGATGTAGTCACGGGACGGTTCAGAAGTTTTCAAGTTCGCGGCTTCCCAATGCAAACAAGATGCCCGTCTGTCCGCAAGAATATTTGCCCGTCTGAAATCGCGGGGGAGGCGAGCGTTCGTTCCTCCAAATGATTCCGCTTCAGAATTTTCAATTCCCGTCCGGCCTCCAAAACGAACGCTTCTCCGGCCTCGTTGACCAGATACACCTTCCCATCGGCCGCCACCGGCGACGCGGAAAACACGCCTCCGAACCGTTCCCGCCACAGCGTCTTTCCGTCCGCCGCATCCACGCAGCTTGCAATTCCGGTTTCATTCACCATGTAAAGCAGGCCGCCGTAATAAAGGATCGACGAAACGTAGGGTGCCCCCGTCTTGACCAGCCAGTTCACATGCGTCCCGGATACGTCGCCGCGCCCGCCGGGCTTGACCGCCATATACGGGCCGCTGCTGTACCCGCGCGTCGCGTAGAGCACGCCGTCGTGAAAAACGGGTGTTGGAACCGGCACGCGATTGTCTTCACCCGCGTGCCAGAGCGGCTCGCCAGTCGAAGGATCGAACGCATCGATCCGCGCGCTCGAGTTGACAATCAGCTCGTCGCCCTTCGATCCGGCCACCACGAACGGAGTCGCATAAGACCGCCGGTCCTTGCCGCGGTCCACTTTCCAAAGTTGTTTGCCTGTGCGCTTGTCGAGCGACAACATGTACGCGGCCTTCTGATGATCGCACAGCAGGATAAGGCTGTCTTTGTACAGGGCCGGAGAGCTGCCATGGCCCCATAGAATCTCGAACGGCGAATATTCCTTTCCGATGTGCCGCTTCCAGACTACCTTGCCGTCGAGGTCCAGGGCCGCGAGTTGCCCCGTGCCCACCCAGGCATAGAGCAGCTTGCCATCCGTCACAATACTGGGGCTGGCTAAGTTGTGCTTCAAGTGAACTGGCTGAAGTGCGCCGTCAGCGTCGAAGACGTACTCCCAGAGCAACTTGCCATCGGCGCGCGCGAAGGCGTGGACGGCGAAGCGAACAATGTCGGCGGCGCCCGTCTTGCGCGCAACGGCGGCGTTCGCGAAATCGCGGCCGCGCTGCTCAAAAGGGCCGTCGCCCGCTTGAGTGGTGACGAAGATCCGGTTTTGCCAGACGATGGGCGTGGATGTTCCAAGCCCTCGAAGCGGAACACTCCACTGGATATTTTTATCCTTGCTCCATTCGATGGGAATATTCTTCTCAGTCGAGATGCCATCGGCCGTCGGTCCGCGCCACTGAGGCCAGTTGGCGGCGCGGGTGGAAGCGGAAAAGAGAAGAACGAGGATTGCCGTGCACGAGCGCATGAATACAGCTTATCGGAAATCCGCGCGCACGGCCTGCCGAGGTGCTTCAAACGCGCTCGCTGTGTCCGCGAACAAGTCCGCCGTCCGGCGCGCCGCTTGATCGGCGACATCATGCTCCCGTACGCCCCGCATGCGCGCACGTCCTGGCAAACCGCGGCCAGTGCCATACGCGTTAAAATAAGCTTCCAATCGCTTGTCTCTAAACGAAACGCCGTTTTGTGTGAGCTATCGGACGAATGCAGCCGAAGGCCTTGAGATGTCAACGGATTGGAGCGCTCGCCAAGTACGTTGAATAATGCGCGAAACCCTCGGCCGTTTGTCGCGGAAACGTGAACCCTGATAATCTTAGTAGACTGACGACAGCTACTCGCAGCAAGCTCAAAACACTGAATGGGCCAGGGGACGATTAATGCCAGGAAAGCAGCAGGACGAGTTCGGCGTTCATGCGATAGGCGTCAAAACCCTCGCACCGAGCGATCTCAAGGCCAACCCACACAACCCACGAACGCTCTTCGATCGCGAGGACATGCACGTCCTCCGGCAGTCGATCGCGCGCGTCGGGATACTTGTCCCACTGACCGTTTACCGAGAGAAGAGCACCGGCCAATACGTGATCCTGGACGGCCAGCGGCGCTGGATGTGTGCTCAACAAGCCAACGTTACGGAGATCCCCGTCAACGAGGTCGCCGAGCCGACATTGGTGCAGAACATAGTCACGATGTTCCAGATCCACAAGCTCCGCAAGGACTGGGAGCTCATGCCGACCGCGATCAAGCTCGAACTGCTGATGCGGGAGTTGGGCGAGAAAAAGGAAAAGCGCCTCGCGGAACTGACCGGCCTTGATGAGGCAGTAGTTGTGCGCTGCAAAAAACTCCTTTCCTACAAGCAAAGCTACCAAAATATGATGCTCGATGCGGACCCGAAAAAGCGGGTCAAGGCGGACTTTTTCATCGAGTTATATCCCGTCCGAAACGATCGGGAAGTCTCGAAGTTCGAATGGTTCAACAAGGACAAATTCACCGACGCGATGCTGGACAAGTTCGAGCAGGGCGGTATCAAATCCGTGACGGACTTCCGCGTCGTGAAGCAGTACATCAACAACGCAGTAAAGGCCAACAGGACCACGACGATCTCGAAACGCCTGCGGGAATTCACCGAGCAGGTAAGCTTGAGCCCGGATCACCTTAACATCGAGTCGGCGAAGGTCGCAGCGGAAGCGAAGAAGATTCTCAGATCATCCGACACCCTCTACGCGCAGATCAACGACATCGACATCGACGACTTCTATGGTCAAGAGGACATGTGGGAACGCCTGGAAGCGCTGGCGAACCTGATCAAGGAGAAGCTCAAAGCTCTCGGTCGGAGGGATGCGTAAGCCGTGAGAGCGCCTTCGTCGCGGGGTACGCCGATCGATGCTCGCCGGTACACCAAATGGATCAATCGGTTCAGCTCGTATGGTGCCGGGATCATGAACGTCACGATCGAGAGTTGGCTGAAGCAGTTCGATGATCCCGATATGGACCTGGCTGCGCGGATTCTGGACTCGGTCCAGTTCTACACCCAGAAGCACATTCGAGAGGCCTATGGTCAGGCGCTGCAGGCGCTTCCGGGATGGAACGACGATCCTACAAAGCGCAAGGGTAAATGGTGCTTCGCGGCCATGTCGGGCAGTGCTGGTGAGAGCGGTGATGCCATGCTGTACCAGTTCCGTCTCGCGAACGGTCTGGACGCGAAGAAGCACAACAGCATCTTCGTCGAGCGCAGCGAGTTGTTCCGCCGGACCTTGCTCGGGGATGCCGACGAGAAGAAACTAGTGTCTAGTTGCATTAGGTCTGGGACTACTGTATGTTGAGTCATGCGCCGAAAGTCCGCGAAATTTCAGCTCAGCGACGAAGAGATGAAGACTTTAGAGGGATGGACCCGCCAAGGCAAGACGGAGCACCATTTGGTCGAGAGGGCGCGGATTGTTTTG
>SXGS01579952.1_pt1 | contig 10897 bp, 12 predicted proteins | sample 3174681 | NCBI WGS metagenome assembly SXGS01 (sample SAMN11356861, study PRJNA531348) | freshwater metagenome | isolation source: freshwater sample F1-80 | place: China: Fuxian Lake, Yuxi | collected 2017-12-25 | reverse complement strand
ATGCCAGAGGTTGCCTCGTTCTCTAATCTCTGTTACGGCAAAAGCCTGATACACAACTCCTCCAGCAGCGAAAGACTGACGGAGCAAACGAAAGGGGATTTATCATGATTGGATACGTCACGATTGGCACGAACGACATGGCGCGGGCAACGAGTTTCTACACCGCCGTGCTGGCGGAACTCGATCCCGGAGCCAAGGTCCTGGTGGATATGGGCAGACTGAAAATTCTCGGCAAGCCGGGGTCTGTGAACCTCGCGATTTGTACCCCGTTCGATGGCAAGCCGGCGAGCACAGGCAACGGTGTGATGGTTGCGCTAGCGGCAGATAGCCCGGCAAAGGTCGATGCCGTGTACAAGAAGGCGCTAGAACTGGGCGGCTCCGATGAAGGAGCACCCGGTCGGCGTGGCGGGGACAAAGGTCCGTACATTGCCTATTTCCGCGATCCGGATGGCAATAAGCTGAATGCTATCTGCATGAAGTAAGCTGCTCTGTCTTTGCACGTGCGCCTCGCTTCGTATGTGAGGCGCACGTTGTTTCTTCTCTGACCTTGCCTATCCCGCCTACCCAGTTAGTCCCTGCTCGGAAACAAGAATAGCCTGCTCATTTCATGCGCGTGAGCACGATGACCGGGATCTGCCGTGTCGTCTTTTTTGCATACTCGGCGAAAGCTGGGAGCTGCGCGGCTTGTTGGTTGTACAAGCGTTGGCGTTCCTCGCCAGCCGCCACTGTGGCCTTGGCCTGAAAGCGTTCGCTGCCTACTTCTACTGTCACCTCTGGATTGGCGACGAGGTTGTGGAACCAGGGGGGATTCTTGGGGCCGCCGCCGAACGAGGCGATTACGACGAGGCGCTCGCCGTCTTTGCTATACGCCAGCGGCCTTGTGAGCGCACGGCCGCTCTTGGCTCCCTTGGTGGTCAGGAGGAGTAACGGGGAGTTGGCGTACCGACCACCTACTTTTCCTTGGTTGGCGCGAAATTCAGTGATGACTTGTTCATTGCGCTCCTGTAATTCCGTGCTTGCTGACTTTTTCTGTTGTGCTGGGGGTGATTCTTGAGCAACAGCAAAAGGCTGGCTGAGCATGAGCCCACAGACTAACATGCCTGTCCCGATGGCTTTCACCAGCGTCGTGCTTCTCATAGACACCTCCCCAAACTGGGCCTCGTCACGCCTCATAAATGTTGCCATACGCGTCCTCCTCTTTGTACGATCAGAGTGGCCCCTTGTGGAGCAGTCGCACGAAAAGATCAAGGCCGTCAGTGTTGCTTGTGAACTAGGGATTGTCCACGTCTCTGAAGGCGTGGATACTTTGCGTTTCTTGAGTGCAGCAGATATCGTACTGCTCCGACAGAGCAGAAGGGAGATGTTGGTATGAAATTCGGTTTCATGGAAGACTTTCGCAACCCCAAAGAATGGCGACGCCCATTCCCTGAGTTATACCAGGCGATTCTCGATCAGATCGTGTACTGTGAAGAGCTGGGCTACGACAACATCTGGCTGACCGAGCACCACTTCACCGAGGATGGCTATAATCCGTCGCTGATGCCGACGGCGGCGGCAGTGGCGGCACGAACAAGCCGCATTCGCATCGGCACGTTCATTTTGCTCCTGCCGTTTCAGCATCCCACTCGGGTGGCAGAGGATGCCACGTGTGTGGACATCCTCTCGAATGGTCGCTTCGACCTTGGCGTAGGGCAGGGTTATTCTTACATGGAGTTCGATGCCTTTTGCATGAAGCGTGAGGAACGCTCTGCCCGTCTCAATGAAGGGGTACAGCTACTCCAACGCTTATGGCATGAGGAGAATGTGTCTTTCGAGGGGAAATTCACGCAAGTCAAAAACATGACCCTGTCGCCCAAGCCGGTGCAGAATCCTATGCCATTATGGATTGGTGCCAGAGCAGAGAAAGCGACGCGCCGCGTAGCGCGTGTTGGTGCGCATCTCATGGCGACGCTCGGTCCCGATCCGGCCCCGTGGTACATCGACGAATTGCAGAAACATGGCCGTGATCCCAAAGATTTCAATATTGCGCAACTGCGCTTGGTCTACACGGCGAAGACGGAAGACGAGGCGTGGGCCGACGTGGCCCCGCATCTGCACAGCATGATGGAGTTCTACGGCCATATCCTCGCCGAAGCCAACGATGCCCCGGGCGATAAGGATGTGTGGCAATTCAAGCATCACAGTGAAATCCGTGACTCCGCCTTTGGTCGCGCGGCTATGGTGGGCACGCCCGATCAAGTGGCGCGTAAGCTCGAACAGTTTAATAAAGAGTTCCAATGCACGCACTTGATTACGCTCACGCAGCTGCCCGGGCTCGACCCCAGGCGTGCGACCGGAGCGTTTGAGTTGTTTGCCAAAGAGGTGATGCCGCAGTTTAAGCAGTAGCCAGAAGTCAGAAGCCAGAAGAGGGAGAAAGAACATGCGATTCGATAAGAACTGTGTTTTGGTGACCGGCGGTGGCAGTGGCATCGGGCGGGCTGCGTGTCTTGCCTTTGCACGTGAAGGTGCGGATATTGGCGTGGCTGATGTCAGTGCGGCGAATGCCGAAGCCACGGCACAGGCCGTTCGGCAAGCCGGACGTAAGGCGGTGGTATTGTCGGTCGATGTCACCAGTCCGCCATCGGTGCAGGCAATGGTACAGCAAGCGCTTACCGGATTGGGTCAGCTTGACGTGCTGGTCAACAGCGCTGGCGTGCGCGAGATTATCCCCTTTCTTCAATTGCCGTTCGAAGAGTGGCAGCGCGTGTTGGCGGTGAACCTCAACGGCACCTTTCTTTGCAGCCAAGCCGTGGCACAGTATCTGGTGACGCGGGGGCAGGGGGGGAAGATTATCAATTTGGCGTCGGTGGCCGGACTGTCCGCCGTGCCCAACCGTGCGGCCTACGTTGCCTCCAAGCATGCTGTCGTCGGGCTGACGAAAGAGATGGCTTTGGAGCTGGCCAGCAAGAACATTCAAGTGAATGCTGTCGCGCCGGGAGTCGTGCGCACGTCGATGACGGAGTCGTATTTCGACAAAGAGTCGGTGATGGAGCGGCTCAAGCAGGCGCACCCAGCAGGTCGTTGGGCTATGCCAGAAGAGATCGCAGAGTTGATCTTGTTCCTTGCCTCGCCGGCTGCCGATTTTATCACCGGGGCAACGTTTCCGATTGACGGTGGTTTCATGGCGGGGAAAGGATTGTAAGCTCGCCAATACTCGAATTAGCGAGTATAACCAGAACGACGATAAAAACACTGGAGAGATGCTCTGTGGAGGCAATCTCTCAGAAGGGGGACGACGATGTTTCACATGCAAAAAAGGCAGCTGCGCTGGGTGACAGGCATAGCAACGCTAGCCTTGACGGCGGCTCTCGCCATTTCCGCGGCCTGGGCTCAACCAGTAACCGGCGGGGCTGGCAGTGGAGAAAATAAATCTTCGGATATGTCGCTCTCGCCGTTCAAGATCGCGTTACGTGGCATTCTCCATCCGGATGAAGAAGAGGGAGAAGGTGGGCGCATCATCAAGTTGGGGATTGCTGACTATCAATCGACGTACCCCTTCGACTTGGTGAAAGCTGAAGCCGTGGACGATCCGCAGACCAGTGAATACTCGATCCTGCAGCAAGTTGGGAAGTTCGACTCTGATTTCAGCCTGATTGGCTCCAAGGAATTGCTCTCGAAGATCGGTCAAGCGGAGCCGGGTACGCCGTTGAAGATCGTTGGCTACTTCCAGCCTCGCTACCGCCGACTGCAATTGGAGAGCGTCGAGATTATGGGAATGGACAACTGAGCACGACCGAGAACAAGAGGAGAACCCTATGGCTGATACGAACAGCATCGTACAAGAAATCGAAGCCGCTTATCGGCATTACATTGACGTGTTTAACCGGGAAGATGCCGCCGGGTTTGTTGGGTGCTATACACATCCCCACACCATGCTGAGCGGCGAGCATGGGCTATCAACCGTGCAGACCGAAGCCGACCACCAGCGTGGCTATCAACAAATAATGAAGACCCTGCACAAGCAAAACTGGGGCAGGAGTGGCATCGACCAGATGCAGATTTGGCCCTTCTCCGAATCGCTCGCCCAGCTTGTTGCCGATGTGACGCGCTACAAGACGGACGAATCGGTGCTGGAAAAACTGCGTGCCTGTTACATGCTGCGTCGTGAAGCTGGTGGGTGGAAGATTTTGGCGTTCGGCCTCGTGGCGTCGCCGTTTTCAGGTCCAGGTCTGCCGCGACTGGCGTAGGCTGCCCCGTTTCATTGCCTAGCGATCACGTGCTGAGGAGTCTCTGTATGGCTGATGCCGCAACTATCGTTCGTGAAGTGGAAGAGTTCTATCGGGCGTTTATTGATGGCTTTAACCGCGAAGATACCGACATGTATCTGCGCTCGTTCTGCTATCCCAACGGGATGTTGAGCGGGGAAAAGGGCATGGTCGTCAATGCCAAAGAATCGGATCAGCAGCGGTTCTACCAAGAAGTCTCCTCAGACATTCAGAGTCGCGGGTGGGACCATACCGATGTCGATCAACTGCAAGTGTTTCCACTGACGGAAGCCACAGCGCTGCTGGTGGCGGACATCACGCGGCGCAAAAAAGACAATGCCGTTCTGGAGAGCGGGCGCTATTGTTACACCGTGCGCAAAGACGGCGGCGTGTGGAAAATCCTCACGCTGACCGCCGTGCAACTTCCTTTCACTGGCCCTGGCAAATAACCAAAATAATCTCAGGGCGGTGTGTAGGCCCGTAGTTCTCGTGTCATTGACGATCATTAGTGAGAATTCCGAGGCGTGGCCTCACCGACCAGTCCTGCTTTTTACCGAAACGAGGAGAACCTAACGATGTTGCCAGTTGGTTATTTGCCCTGCACCCAAGATCCTCCGTCGGCTGCGAATATGACCCGCGTACTCGACGAGATCATCGCCGAAGCCCAAATGGCGGAGACCAGCGGCTGGGATGGCTGCTTTATCACCGAGCATCATCAGCAAGAAGATGGCTATCTGCCCAACCCGCTGCTCGTGGCAGGTCTGGTGGGCATGAAAACGCAGCGCATCAAGGTGGGAACGTGTGTGCTGCTTCTCCCACTGCACCATCCTGTGCATGTGGCAGAGGACTGTGCCGTGATTGACCTCGCGACCCGAGGCCGCCTCGTCTTGAGCATTGGCGTTGGCTACCAGCCGCATGATTTCGACGCTTTCGAGATTCCTGTGAGCGAGAGGGCAACTCGGACGGAGGAAGCGCTCGAAGTCATGCGCCGCAGTTGGGGCGGAAAGCGTTTCTCTTTCTCAGGCAAGCATTTTCATTACAACGACACGTTGGTGACACCGACACCGTTCCAGAAACCTGGAGTGCCGGTGTGGATGGCATCGTGGACCCCGCCCGGGTTGCGCCGCGCGGCGAAATTAGCCGACGGTTGGATTGCCGACCCGGTGCAGTCATTGCCAGTCATTAAAGATTTCGCCAACCGCTACCGCGAAGCTGCAGCGAAGGCTGGACGCAAGCCGCATATCTGCCTGATGCGTGACGCCGTGATTGCCAACAGCATGCAAGACGCCGAGGCGGAGAGTGAGCCGACGATGTACACGCATCGTTTCTACTTTCAGTATGGAGCCTACATGCCGGACGACTATCTGAAAGACGTCAAGAGTCCAGAGGCGCTGTCCTTCCGGCAATGCGCACAAGATCGCTTGATCGTGGGGTCGCCGGACGACTGCTTGGAACAGCTCACCAAGTGGAAAGAGGCCATCCAACCAGATTACTTGATTATCCGGTTCCGTCAGCCTGGCGGACCGTCTCATCAGAAAACTTTGGAAGCGATTCGGCTGTTCGGTGAGAAGGTGATTCCGAAGCTGTAGCAGTTCGTCCGGAGATCTTGAGGGATGTCATTGCGAGGAGCCTCAGCGACGAAGCAATCTCCAGCAAAAACACAGATTGCTTCGCGGAGTTTAGCCTGAGCGCAGCCGAAGAGCTCGCAATGACACCGTCGCTTAACTTCACAGCATTGGCCTAAAAGGGGAGATCGGATCGTCGATTGACTTCAGACAGTCTTCTTCCGACTCAACCGCGCCGTTCCCACTGCCACGCGATCACCGCGTGGATTCTCCACCACGACATCGCAATGCACGGTGTAGAGACCATTCTGCTCGTCCATCTCGGTGATATTTCCCCATATATTCAAGGGCTCGCCGTGCAGTGCTGGGGTGCGGAAGGTCGTACTCATCGACTGTAAGCGCCAGCCAGGAAAGCTGTCTTTCAAGAGTTGCGTCATGAAGCCTGCGGTCATCGGGCCGGGTACGATAGGATGCTGGAGGCCATTTTTCCGCGCCTCTTCTGGGTCAAAGAAAAAACGTAACTCCTTGAGGTCCACCGCCGCCGCGTAGCGCTGCACCATCTCTGTCGTTGGCGTCCGCGTCACCGGACCAAGTTCATCACCGATCTCAATCTCAGAGAAAGTACGTTCAGTTTGCATATTCATAGGTTTTGCCGCCTACTAAAAACCAATAACTAAAAACTAACAACTCATTTTTTCTCAAATTCTCTTCTCCGCCGAGCGCACAATCTGCCGCTCCTTCAGCGTCACCACCACCCGCCCGCTTGCGTTCTTAATCGCGACCTCGCGCACGATGAAGCCCATAGGGCCGCTGCGCCCAGTTTTTTCGTAGGCTTCGGCGACCTTTGCGGTGATGGTGTACGTTTGCCCCGCATAAATTTCATCGACGAATTCGAGATCCTGCCCGGCGTGTAAGCTAGCATAGCCAGGTTCGAGCGGGACATCCGGTCGCATACGACCGCCACGCATCTTCATGCAGAACAGCGGCGGGGCGATGACATCGGAGTAGCCAGCGGTCCGTGCGGCCTCAGCATCCAAGTAGAGCGGGTTCAGATCGCCCACCGCCTCGGCGAAGCGACGAATCTCTTCAGCCGTCACAGTAACTGTGGCGAGTAGCGTTTCCTGGCCAATCTGAGATGGGTCGAGTTTGATCATGAGTGTGTCCTTTCCCTATACGCTTTAGTTTTGGATCAGGAGGATGTAAGCGCATAGCCACCTTGCCGGAGATGTTCGCCAACACTGTGAACGAATCGCTCGGCGACGCCGAGCAGCTCATTTGCCTCCTCGATGGGGATGGGATCGAACCGGCGGTAGTCGTCCTCCTGGCGTTCGTCGAAAAGTTGATGAAGCGCAATGGAGAGTTCCTTCTCCAAAATCCCCGTTCGTATGAATTCTGCGTTGAAAAGCCCAATAGCGCCTCGGTGTTTTCGTGGTGCTTTGCCTAGCGTCTGTAACAAGGCCAGTACCGCATAAAAAGCGGCATAGTAGGCTCGATTAACGACCGTTCGGGTGCCGCGCCCAGCGGTGAGGAGATAGCGACCATCTTCCAGACATTCTTGCGCCTGCTGCATGCGTTTGGTGACTAACGCTTTGACATGCTCCTGGTTCACACTGCGACGCCTTCTTCATTGATAGCGAGCATTAGTAAGGAAGATTGCTCCGGGCCGCGCTCAACCTGTTCCCGTGTCATTACTACTGTTTGCAAGAGAATGTCGGCGTCGAACCCCACTTCCCAGGCACAGAGGCTGATGAGCTTGCGGATCGCTGGAGTGAGGTGCTCGACGAGGACAAGAACATCCAGATCGGAATCCGGCCGAGCATCGCCACGGACCCGCGAACCGAACACAATGGTTTGATACCAAGGTACGCGATGCTCACACATTAGTTGTTTAAATCGTTCGACCATTTGCCGCTCCTGATTGCTAAGCATGAAGTACCTCTCTTCTTTTTCCCATTGTTCACACCGATTCCACATCCCTCCCCATTCCAGCTAGAGTTTCTTCTTCAGGTCAATCTCATAATACGTTCGCTTCGAGTCGCGATCAGGACTCGGCCACACCGCCCAGCCTTCCCATGCGCCGCCGTCTTTGCGCATGTGGCGGGTATGCACTTTCACCCAACTGTGGTCGCGGGCGATTTCGATCAGGTTGTACAATCGAGGGGTGGACTCAGGCCGATGCTTGGCCACCGCGCCGAACGATCCGGTACCAATGACATGTATTTTGCGCGGCTGCACATAGCCGATGATATCGGTCCGTTGCTGATGCACGTGACCATGGAGACAGAGCTGGACCTCGGCTTTTTGCAGGCGCTCAAGAAAATCGTCGTTCACGATCTTTTCGTTGCCGGTGACGGGATGATGCCACACGGCAAGGCGTAGCACCTTGGCGTTTTTGTCGAGCTGCTCGGCCTTGCCGGCCTGCTGGAGTTGTTCGTCCGCTTTGAGTAGCGCAGCGACGACCGCGCTTTCATTGAGGCTCGACCGAGTTTGGTGAAACTCGTCGATTTCCCAGGACGAATTGAAGGTCAGGAATTGCAAGCGCGTATCGGGAAAGAGAAACGACAGCCCTTGCCCCTCGGCGTTGGGCGGATAGGGCTGTTGCACGAGGTTGTGGTAGAGCTTGCCGAACTCGCGGAAGCGTTGCGGATAGAGGTCGTCGTCACGCTCAAGGTAGCCGTGGCCTAATGGGACGAGCGCATCGGCAGGTGTGCTCTTGAGATCGACGAGCCGCGCTTGCCGCCACCGGTAGACCTGTTCATCCCAGCTCAGGTCGTGGTTGCCAGGCACAATCAAGCACCGGTTGGCGGAGAGCTTAAAGCGTTCGATCACCTCCGAGATAAGCTGGTAGACCCGCTCGAACTCCTCCGGTGAGGCGCGGTTGGTCAAGTCGCCAGAGAGCACGAGATAATCGAGCTGCTCGAACCCGAAACCTCCCTCTTTGTCCCGCAAATCGGCGAGCAACGGTTGCAGCCGGACGAGAGGATCGTCGCTGTCCGCGAAGTGCAGGTCGCTGAGGTGGAGAATGCGAATCGGGTCCGTGCTCACCGGGGTTGTCGCCGTCTCGGCGGCGGCGCGTTTGAACTCGCTCACGTTCTGCTCGCTGCGGCGCTCGACAATGGTTTTGAGTGCCAGGAACTCTTGCTCCACCTCGGGGTGCTGGGCGCGAAGGTCCGCTGCCTTGGCGGTGATGAGGTTGGCAGTTTTGCAACTCGGGCGCGGGCAGGCAATTTCCCGCAAGCCTGCCGCTAGGTGTTCGCCGAGCAACGCCTCCTCGAAACGATAGCCGCAGGCGGTGCAGCGGAGTTGCAGCCCTTCGGTGATGCTCACGCCTTCGTTCCGTAAATGGTCTTCGATGAAGACGATGAAGAGGTTGCGCAGCTCGGTCGGCGTCTCGGTGCTGAAATAGAGGTCAACATGGGCGATGCCACGATGGTTGGAAACCTTCTTAAGCCCGCACACGCCCTGCCCGGAGTGTTCGTACTCGGCCCCGTCCGCCCACAGGCGCACGCGGCCAAAGCGCTCGCTCAACGCCAGTGTCACCACCAGCGCCGAGTAGATGTTGTCGATCGGCCCGGAGAAATCGTAGTACAGGGGAATCGACTCTCCGCTCTTGGCTGCCTCGCGCGCCTGGACGCCCGGGAACAGCGTGGGGAAAATCAACAAGCCTTCGTGACGGAAGCAGATGCCGCGCTCCAAGAGGAGCTGCATGACGGACTCCAAAACGATCCGTTCCTGAAAGGGATGGAGGCGGTCCTCTGGCTTGATGCCGGGGAGTACGAAACGCCCGGCGGTGACTTCGCGTTCTTCGAGGGCCGGGACTCCGCGCGGGTGGTCGCGTGCCGCTACGATGAGCGAGCCGGCGTAGCGTTCGATCACCGCGATTTGCAGCACCAGCACACGCTCGCTGCTGGCGAGTTGCGTTTGGGTGATGACGCCTTGCCTTGCAAGGCTCTCGATGACGGCGGCGACCGCTCCAGCCTCATACAATGCCGGCGTGTCCTGTTGCAATTGCTTTTCCAGATCCTCGTAGAGCAACACCACTTCGTTGTGCGCCCGCCGCGCCTCGATCTCGTCATAGATGCGTTGGAACAGCGCCAGACGGGTGGTTTTGGTCAACGTGTCCCAGTCGATGGCCTGGGCGATGGCGGCGCACAGTTCGGCGGTGCCGTCGTCGTTGTCCGTACTAGCGCTGGTGAAAAAATAGCCGTCGAAATCGCAGGAGGTAATGAGCCGTCGAATCTCGGCTTGGTTCACCGGAGCTGCCGCCTGATCTTTTTTCGTGCCGACTAACAGCTTCGTCGCTTTGCGCCCGCGCAGTTGTTTTTCCAGCCGCAAGTTCCATTCTTCGACTTCCTCGAACTCGGCGCGGCCACGGGTGGGGTCGAACAGCACCAGCGCTAATGTGGTGTCGTGCAAGAAGAGCTGATGCACGAGGCGATATTCGTCCTGTCCGCCCAAGTCCCAGAGCGTCACGTCACGCTTTTCGCCAGGAGGCGTGACCGAGTGCGGATCGAGTTGCTCGGGGCGCAAGGTCCACAGCTTCATGCCCAGGGTGGAGCCTTGTCGCTCGAAGCGATTTTCCGCGAGACGTAACGCCAGGCAGGATTTCCCCACGTCGCTTTTGCCGACGAACACGATCTTGGCGCTGGTGGAAGTGACGGCGGGAGTCGAGACGGCCTGAACGTCGGTCTGCTCGGGGCCGCCGGCGATACGCCATGCCTGCACCACGATGTCAGTGTTGCCAAACCTAGCTGCCATTGGCTGGGTTGGAATAAAAGCGATGCTCAGCAAGAAATGCTTAGGCGCAGGTAATTTTCCCCGCTTGATTGGCTGCCAGGACTGGCATGTCCACAAAATGGTCTCGCCGTGCTGGGAGGCGGAGGCGAGGAGGCGACCATCGGGGGACCAGGCCACGCTCCAGACTGAGTGCTGATGGCCCTCCAGGGTGCGCAGGGCTTGGCCACTGCTGGCCCCCCATATTCGCACGGTCTTGTCGGCGGAGGCGGAGGCGAGGAGGCGACCATCGGGGGACCAGGCCACGCTCAGGACCAAATCCTGATGACCTTTAAGGGTACGCAGGGCTTGGCT
>SXGS01076332.1_pt1 | contig 10897 bp, 9 predicted proteins | sample 3174681 | NCBI WGS metagenome assembly SXGS01 (sample SAMN11356861, study PRJNA531348) | freshwater metagenome | isolation source: freshwater sample F1-80 | place: China: Fuxian Lake, Yuxi | collected 2017-12-25 | reverse complement strand
GGCTACCTGCACATCGGACACTCCAAGTCGATCGCCCTCAACTTCGGCCTCGCCGCACAGTTCGGCGGCGTTTGCCACCTGCGCTACGACGACACCAACCCGGAGACCGAGGAACAGGAGTATGTAGCCTCGATCCTGGAGGCTGTGCGGTGGCTGGGTTTCGATCCGGGCGACAAGATCTTCTACGCCAGCGACTACTTCGCACCGCTCTACGACTACGCCAACCTCTTGATCCGCAAGGGCCTCGCCTACGTGTGCGAGTTGACGGAGGAGCAGACCCGCGAGCACCGGGGGACGGTCACGGAGGCCGGTCGCCCCTCGCCTTTCCGCGAACGCAGCGTGGTGGAGAACCTCGACCTCTTCGCGCGCATGCAGGCCGGCGAGTTCCCCGAGGGGAAGATGGTGCTGCGCGCCAAGATCGACATGGCCTCGCCGAACATGAAGATGCGAGATCCCTTGCTCTATCGCATCAAGTTCGCGAGTCACTACCGCAGCGGCAGCCGCTGGAAGGTGTACCCCTTCTACGACTTCGCGCACTGCCTGAGCGATGCAATCGAGAAGATCACCCATTCCATCTGCACGCTCGAGTTCGAGAACAACCGCGAGCTTTACGACTGGATCCTCGAGGCCTGCGAGATCGTCGACCCCCCACGCCAGTACGAGTTCGCGCGCCTCAACCTCACGTGGACCGTGATGTCGAAGCGCCGTTTCATCCAGCTCGTCGAGCAGAAGCTGGTGGACGGCTGGGACGATCCGCGCATGCCGACGCTCTTCGGCCTTCGCCGAAGAGGCGTCACCCCGAGCGCCTTGCGCACCTTCTGCGACCGCGTGGGCGTGGCCAAGGCCAACAGCGTGGTGGAGGTGGAACTGCTCGAGAACACCATCCGCGACGACCTCAACCCGGTGGCGCCCCGAGCGATGGCGGTACTTCGCCCGCTGAAGTTCACGTTGACCAACTGGCCCGAGGGCCGGGTTGAGCACATCGACGCCCCGCTCTACCCGCCCGACAGTGGGCGCGCGGAGTCGCGACCGCTGGCGCTCGGCGGCCACGTCTACATCGAGGCCACCGACTTTGCCGAGGTACCGCCTTCCGGCTGGAAGAGGCTGGTGCCCGGCGGCGAGGTGCGCCTGCGTCACGGGCCGGTGGTGCGTTGCGACCAGGTGGTGAAGGACGGCGACCGGGTGGTGGAGCTACGCGGCACCGTCGATCTCGACACCCTGGGCGGCCGCGCCCCCGAAGGGCGCAAGGTGAAGGGCATCGTGCACTGGGTTGGTCACGACGCCGGGCCCGTGGAGGTCCGCCTCTACGATCGGCTCATCCGCGTAGAGTTCCCCACCGCCGACAACTTCATGGACGAGCTGAACCCGAGGTCACTGGAGGTCCTACCGGCGCTGGGCGAGCCGATGCTCGCGACCGCCACCGGGCACCTCCAATTCGAGCGCACTGGGTACTTCTTCCGCGACCCGAACTTCAGCGACCGCGCCGTCTACAACCGCGTCGTCGGCCTGAAGGAGGGCTACGCGGTGGAGGAGAGGAAGCCCGCGACCGAGGCCCGCAAGGTCGAGGCGCCCCAGGTCGTTGGCCAGGCGCGCGCGCTCGACGACGCAGCCGAGTCGCGACGGGCGGCGCTGGTGGCGCAGGGGGTGACCGAGGCGGCGGCACGCGCCTTGGCGGTGGACGAGGCACTGGTGACGCTCTTTTCCCTGGTGGCGCGGGTGTCGCGTCCGGAGACGGCGGGAAACTTCGTGGCCAACGTCGTTCTCGGCGAGGCCCGGTCGGCGGGCGTGGAGATCATGGCGCTCGATGGCGTGCGCGTGGGTCGCGTGGTGGCGTTGCTCGAGGCCGGGACCCTCGGGCAGCCGCAGGCAAAGCGGGTGCTCGCCGCCGTGGTGCGCGAGGGCGCCGACCCCGACGAGGTCGTGCGCCGCGAGGGCCTGTCCAAGTTGACCGACCCCGCCGTGCTCGCGCCGATGGTCGACAGCGTTGTGTCGCGACACGCGAACGAAGCGGAACGCTACCGCGCCGGGCAGGCCCAGCTCCTGGGCTTCTTCGTGGGACAAGTGCTGAAGGCGAGCGGCGGCAAGGCCGACGCTGGGGTGGTGAACGAGCTCTTGAAGGCGAGGCTCGGGGGCCCGTAGCCCTGGGGGCGCAACGACAGCAACCCCGCCAAGAAGCGCCTACAGCCTAGCACCTACAGCCTCCAGCCTAGCTCTGCACCCCCTCTGCACCTCCCCCGCGCGCGGCCCGCGCCTCGGGATGAGAACTGTCGGCGTAGCTTGCCCCCATGTTCCCTCCCCTCCCCGTTCTTGTGGGTGGCACGCTGGGCTACCTCGCCCTCGGTGCCACCGCGACCTTCCTACGCCCCAGCGGCCCCGGCACCGCCGCGGGCGTGCTCCTCCCGCTCGCGACGATCGCCGGGGCCGGCCTCTTCACGTTGCCGAGCGTGCTCGTCGGGCGCGAGTGGCTCGGCATGGAGCGGCCCGCGAGCGAGGTGGTGCGCGGCCACCTCGACACGCTGGCACGGGGCGGCTTCCTCGCGCTCGCGCTCTCCCCGGTGGTGGCCTTCTTCGCCACGAGCGGTCAGAACTACGCGTTCGACACCCTCAGTTCCCTCGCGCAGCTCGGCCTGGCGGGCGCCACGCTTCTGGCGGCGGCGATGGGGCTTGGCGGTCAGGGCGAACGTCGCGGCGCGGGATTACTTGGACTCGGCTGGTTGCTGCTCACCACCTGGGTGAGCGTGGCCGCGCACATGAAGCTCGGGGGGGCGTGATGAGCACAGCCCTCGGCGCCCTCCTCAGCCGCGTGGTGCGTGACCCCCGCGCGGTGCTCGACGACGATCTCCCACGGCTGGGCCTCGCGACGTTGGTGCCCCAGCTCCTGGGCATCACCACCGCCTGTGCGGCGGTGACCGGCGCGGCGGTCGGCGCCTTCCATGGCGGCTGGCAGGTTCCCTTCGCCGCCATCAAGCTCCCGTTCGTGTTCATCGTGCCCACGCTGGTGATCGTCCCTGCGGCACGGGCGCTCGCGGCGCTCTACGGGGTGACGCTCGACGCGCCCCGCGCCGTCGTGGGCGCCCTCGTCGTCACCGCGCGCGTGGCCGTGTTTTCGTTGGCCCTCGCCCCGGTCTTGGTCACCGCCTCCGACCTGGCCTTCTACCGGCAGATGGCGTTGCTCGTGGTGGCCTGCCTCGCCCTCGCGGGGCTGACCGGGCTGGGCGCGCTCGGGGCCATGGTTCCCGTCGTCACCGAGCCCTGGCGTCGGCGCCTCGTCTTGCTCGGCGTCGCCTGTCTCTTCGCCACCGTCGGCGGCCAGACGGGGTGGATGCTTCGCCCCTTCGTCCTCCACCGCGGCTTGCCGGTGGCCTTCCTCGAGAAACCACGGAGCGACATCTTCACCGAGGTCGAACGCCGGGTGGCCGGCCGAGCCGGGGAGGTCAAGCCTTCGTCGCCAACTGAGCCGCCGGCCATCGACGAGGCCACCCGCGAGATGCTGGAGGCGCACACCTACATGGACCCAGGCCCCGAGGACCCCGGCTGCGCCAACGGGGCGCGCGAGGCGCTCAGCGCGATGGGCTACCTCGAATGAGCCCCCTCGCGTGGTTCACGCTCCTCGGGAGCTGGCTCGTGGCGGGGCTCCTCGTCGCCGGCTTGCTGCACCGCGCCGGGCAACCCCCCGGCGTGGTGGGCACCGCTGTGCTCGGCTGGCCCCTCTACCTGCCGATGCTCAGCGTCCCCGCGACGACCGAGGGACCGCTCGCGCAGCGCATTCGCCTCGCCTTCGAGGGCCTTCGCGACACGCTCGCGGAGCACCGCGAGCCGCTCCCCGTCAACCTCGACGGTCTCGAGTCCGCGCTCTTGCGTGCCGATGCGCGCGTCGCCCGCGTCGACCGCCTGCTCGCCGAGGCCGATCCCGCGCTGGCCCTGGAGCTGCGCCAGGCCCGCGACCGGAGCGTGGCCCAGGTCGAGGCGGCGCTCGCCGAGCTGCTCCGCGTGCGGGTGCAGGTGGGCCTCGTGGCCCTGTCGCAGGACAGTGTCCCGGTGCAGGCGCGCCTCGCCGAGCTCGCGGCGCGGGTGCGGGCCATCGAGGAGGTGGGTAGCTTCGGGCACAACCCCACGTGAAGCCAGAACCCGAAGTGCTCGTCGTCGACGACGACCCGCGGCTGCGCGAGGTGGTGCGCTACACCCTCGCCCGGGCCGGCTTCCGGGTGCGCGAGGCGGGCGACGGGCTCGCGGCCCTGGCCGAGGTGCGGGCGTCACGACCCGACCTCGTGCTCCTCGACGTCTTGATGCCCGGCCTCGACGGCATCTCCGCGTGCAGAGAGCTGCGCGCCGAGCACGACGTGCCCGTTGTCTTTCTCTCTTCACGTGGCGAGGAGATCGACCGCGTGCTGGGCCTTGATCTCGGCGGCGACGACTACATCGCGAAGCCCTTCTCTCCGACCGAGCTGGTGTCGCGCATCCGGGCGGTCTTGAGACGCGCCGCGCGGCCCGCTCCCCGAGAAACACTGGTCGAGCGCGAGGTTCGCATCGACCTCCGGGCCCACCGCGCCTTCGCCCGCGAGGCCGAGCTCGATCTCACCGCCACCGAGTTCCGCATGCTCGCGGCGTTGCTCGCCGACGCCGGCGCCATCGTCACCCGGGCCGCGATGGTGCGGGCCGCCTACGGGGGCCCCCACCACGTGAGCGAGCGTACTCTCGACAGCCACGTGCGTGGGGTCCGCAACAAGCTGAGGGTGCACGCCCTCGATCACATCGTCACCGTCACCGCCGTGGGCTGGCGCTGGGACCCGGGCGCGTGAAGCTGCCCGCCGTCGCCCTGCGACCCGCGCTCGTGGCCTCTCACCTCGCCGTCCTCGTCCTGGGCGTCTTCACCTTCCTCGCGACGGGCGCGATCCAGGGCGATCTGGTGCAGCAGCGGGTGGACGAGCTCTCGGCGCAGGCGGCCATCCTCGCGCTCTACATGACGCCAGAGAGCCCGGGACAGCTCACCGACATCCGCGCGAGCACCGGCGCTGGGGTGCGCATCGTCGACAAGAGCGGGCACGTCGTCGCCACCAGCGGGCCGCGGATGGGCGAGTACCTGGGTGATCGCGACGAGGTGCGCGACGCGCTCGCGGGGAAGGCAGCGGTGGCGCTCCGGCGCGGCGTGCCCCCGGCGGTCACCTTGCCTCGCGCCGACGATCGCAAGGAGAACAGCCTCACCTGGGCCTACGCAGCTGCGCCGCTTCGTCGCGACGGCGAGGTGGTCGGCGCGGTGTTGCTCGCTCGGCCGGTGCGCGAGGTGCTCGACTGGCTCCAGGACGCCACCCGGAGGCTCGGGGCGGGGCTCGGCGCGGCGGCGCTGGCCACCGTCGGCCTCTCCCTCTACGCCGGATGGCGCCTCTCGCGTTCCCTCGGGCTGCTTTCGCGTGCGGCCGAGGAGATGGCCAGCGGCGGACCACTCGAAGCGCACCCGGGACTCGCCGCCGCCGAAGACACCCATGCGGCGGAGGTGCGCGCGCTCGCCGCGTCGCTGGCGACCCTTGGCTCGCGACTCGCCGAGCGTTTGCGAAGCCATCGCGAGTACGCTGGGCACGTGGCGCACGAGTTCAAGACCCCGCTCGCGACATTGCGAGCCACAGTCGACCTGCTCGAAGAAGAGGAAATGCCGCTGGCCCAGCGCACGGTGTTCCTCGCCAACGCCCGCACCGACCTCGACCGGCTCGACCGCATGGTGGGCGGGCTCCTCGACCTCGCGCGGGCCGAGGCGGGGGCGCCTCCCGTGCCGGTGGACCTCGATGGCCTCCTGGCCCGGCTCGGGGATCGGCTCGGCGTCGCCGTCGATAGCACCGTGGGCACCGTCCCCTGCGTGGCCGTGCTCGTCGAACTCGCGGTGGGCAACCTCCTCCAGAACGCGATCGCACACGGTGTCCCGCCCGTCACTGTCCTCGCGCGCCGCGACGGCGACCTGGTCGTGATCGACGTGCGGGACCACGGGCCGGGACCGAGGGACGAGGCCCGTTGTTTCGAGCCCTTCTACACCACCAGCGCGGGGCGGACGGGCACTGGACTCGGGCTGGCCATCGTGCGGGCGGTAGCGACGGCGCACGGCGGCACGGCCAACCTCGCGCGCGACGGCCAGGTGACGGTGGCGAGGCTGGTGCTTCGCCCATAGTCGGCGTGGCATGAGCGACGTCGCGGTCTTGACCTGGGAGGGGTGTGCCTGGACTGAGGTGATGCCGGTCTTGTCGATGATCCCGGGGGCGCAGGTGATCGGGACCGGTCCGGCGCGCGTGCGCGAGGGCTTCACCGTCTTGCCCACGCCGCTGGCGCACGCGGCGCTCATCGTGGTTCCCGGCGGCGAGCTCGACGCCGCCTGGGACGACGAGGCGCTCCTCGACGCGATCCGGGCGGCGCCGCGGGTGGCGGGAATCTGCAACGGCGCTCTCCTGCTCGCCCGCGCCGGCCGACTTGAGGGGCGCCGGGCCACGCACACCGCCCACCCGCCCTACGCGACCCGTCCCGAGTGGACGGCGTTGCTCGACGCCGCCGAGCCGGCGCTCGAGGGATGCACCTTCGTCGACGAGGACGTGGTGATCGACGGCGACCTGACCACCGCCAAGCCCTGGGCGGCCATCGAGTTCGCCAAGACGCTGGCGTCGAGCCTCGTCGGCCGCGACGAGGCGTCCCGGCAGGCCCGCTACCTTCGTGGTTGTCGCGACCTTCCCGGCGAGGAGCCATCCGTGCGCTGGGCGGCGTTTCTCGCGCCCGTCGATGGCGTTGCCGCCACGCGGGCGCAAGTGCACGCTCACGTGGAGCACCTCCGCGATCTCGAACGCCGAGGCCGGTTGGTGCTGGCGGGCCCGTTCGCCGACAAAAGCGGCGGGCTGGTGGTTTTCCGCGCCGTGGACGAGGCCGAGGCGAACGCGATCCTCGCGCGTGACCCCTTCGTGGCCGAGGGCGTGCGCGTGGCGACGGTCCGCCGGTGGACGCTGTCGTCGGCGGACAACGACCACATGGGTGGCTAGCCCACCACGACGGGCCCCAGCCCCGGGTCGAAGGCCACACCCCACTCGGTGGCGACAAAGCCAACAGGGTTGAAAGGGGGAAGTTCCGGTTCGCGCACCGTCGCGCAGCCGGGGACGACGTAGAACCAGGCGCGGAGGAAGCTGTCGGGCGCGGGCGCGACGTCGACTCGGGGCAGTTCGTGCAGCTGGGGGTAGACGGTCATCCACGGCGAAGCAGGGAAAATCGGGTCCCAGGCCTCGGCGAAGTCGGCGACCTCGTTGCCGGCGAAGCCGAGGTCGCGCATCGCCGACTCGATGCTGTGCTGGGCCTGGGGCCCGGGCACGCACCAGCCCTCGTCGCGCTGGAACCGCGCTGGGTCGTAGGCGAGCTCGTAGAACAGGAAGTCGCGAGGACCACTGCCCGTTCGGAGAGCGCCGTTCGGGTAGGCCGTGACTCGCCAGCCCTCGCCGCCGTGTGGCGGATCGCTCACGACAACGTCGTGCGGTCGCGACACGCGCGCGGCGACCTGCATGGGGACGGTCGGGTAGAGGTAGAGGTTGGGCTTCTTCACCGCCACGTAGGGCTCGAGCACCACGCTGACCTCGGCGTCGCACATCTCGCTGCTTGCGACGCTGAACTCGGTGCAGCCGAGGTAGTCGCCACTCCGGATCTCAACGCCGTAGTCGCCGGGTTCGACCGTGGCCTCGAAATGCGAGGCATCGACCGGCACCGACTGCACGAGCTCGAGGGTCGCCCCCGTGTCTCGCGCGCAGGCGCCGGCACCGAGCCACAGCTCGGCCTCCTCCGCAGACGGCGCAAACACCGGGGTTGTCACGGTGCCGCAAACGTTGCTCTCGTCGGCAAACTCGTAGGCGCAGGCGAGCATGAAAAACATGAGGCGACTCCAAGACCGACCATAGCAGGGGTGCGGCCGGGCGGAACCGGGGACGACGCGCCTCGGGCGTTCGTGGATCGGTCTCCCGCGCTACGTCGGCGCATGGCCCGCGTGCTCCTCGCCTACGCGAACCCCGCCGTCACCGCCCAGCCGGTTCCGCCCTACGGCCTCGAGTGCGTGGCCCACGCGTTCCGCGCGGCGGGCTGCGAGGTGGAGATCGTGTCGCCCTTCATCGAGGACGACGCGCCTGCCGCGCTCGCAGCCGCGATCGCCCGAGTCAAGCCGGCGATGGTCGGCCTATCGGTACGAAACCTGGACGACGCGCTCGTCGTGCGCAGCGCCGCGGGCGAGGGCGACATCGATACCACCGACTACACCGGCGAGGTGGGCAGCCTCGTGGACGCGGCTATAGCGCTGCTTGGTCGCGACAGTGTTGTACTTGGCGGCGCCGCGCTTGCCGCCGCCCCCGGGGTGGTGGGGCGACGCCTCGGCGCGCGCTGGGTGATCGCCGGTCCGGCGGAGGACCTGTGCTGGCGGGCCGGGCGGGCTCTCGCGACCACGGGGCAATTCGCCTGGCCCGAGGACGCGCGCGTGCACGACCTGGACCGGGCCGCCCCAATCGGCTCGCGACGCGCGGCGATGGCGGGCTGGCGACCGGTTCCGGGGCCCACGCCTCGTGATGGGGCCTGGCTCCGTCTCGCGGTGGCGCGCGGCGGTCGGGTGGCCGTGAACGTGACGACGGGCTGCGACCGGCGTTGCCACTTCTGCGTGGAGGCCGCGTTCACCGGGGGCGCGGTGCGTCCCCGAGCGGTGGACGACGTCGTGACGGAGGTGCGGCTCCTGGCCCAGGCCGGCGCGCGGCGCTTCTGGCTGGCGTGCTCGGAGTTCAACGTCCCCGGCACCGCCCACGGCGTGGCTGTCCTGCGCGCGCTTGCTAGCGCGGGTCTCGCCCGGCCCGGCGGTCCTCTGGACTTCGCGACCTTCATCCAGCCCGCGCCGGTCGACGACGCGCTCCTCGACGCCTTCGAGGCTTGCGGCATCGATCCCAGCGGGCTCTCCTTCGAGTTTGGCCACCTCGACGACCGGGTGCTCCGGGCGGGGGGTGGCCCCTGCAACAGGAGGCAGATCGACCGGCTGGTGAACATCTGGCAAGGCCGGGGCTACCGCGTGCTCGGGGGCTCGGTCTTGCTCGGAGCTCATCCGTCTGAGACCGAGGAAACCCTCGAATCTGCCCTGGCGACCGCGCGCGAGATCGACGGCGCCTTCCCCGACGGGTTTGGGCTCGCCTACGCCTGCGGGGCGCGGATGTACCCGGGATCTACCCTCTCCCGGCTGGTCGATGCTTCCGGCCCCGGTGTCTACGCGGCGGGCGACATCGACCTCGATCTGGTGCGGCCCGTGGTGTACTGCCGCCCCTGGTCGCCACGAGTGCTCCTCGCGCGCGTGGCCGCTCGCCTGCAGGGCACGCGTGCCCCGATGCGCCCGATGAACGCCGAGGCGAGCGACGACCGCTCCCTCCTCGCCGCCGAGAAACGCGTGAACCGCGGCATCGTTCGACTCCACGAGCGGCGCTTCATCGATGCGCTCGAAGCCTTCGACTCCGCCCTGGAACTCGCGCCGACTCACCTGGAGGCGCTGTCGCAGGCGGCGCAGGCCAGCGCAAATGGCCTGGGCGACATTGCCCTTGCCAGGGCCTACTTGTCGCGACTCCAGAATGCACTGCCGCCCGGTGATCATCGCCGGGCGGAAGTGGGCCGCGCGGTGGCCTCGCTGGGCTGACTACTCCTCGACGACGGCCGTGTCCGACAAACCACCCTCGGTGCTGGCGGAGGAGAGCACGTCGTAGGTGATGCTCACCACCGCGAGCGGCTCGGGGACGAAGCTGTTGAAGGTGATGCTGTTGCGAGCGGGGTCGTACACCCACTCGTCTTTGCCCTTCTTGTCCTCGTCGCCATCGGTGTCGACGGTGACCTTGATGGTGCTCTCCACGGGCACCAGCGAGAGGAAGAACTCGCGCTTGAGACCCGCAGCCTGCATGCCGAGCTCCTCGAGCACGCTCGACCAGTCGGATTCGCAGATGGAGTAGGAAATGCCGCCAATGCCCTCGACGAGCCGGAGGTAGTCCGTACCTTCTTCGGCATCGCCATTGCGGGAGCTGCAGCCGCCCTGCGGACCAACGATGGCCGAGAACCAGGTCTGGTCGTCTTCAGCCTTGAGCGAGTTGTACCAGTTCTCGAACTCGTTCCGGGTGGGGTCGCGCGACCAGTCGCGCTCGTCAGAGATCACGATGGTGGAGACCACCGCGCCCTCGCGGTAGAAACCCTTGTTGACGCCACTGAGGAGGGGCTCGGTGAGCGCCGTGTAGGCGGCCTCGCGGCCGCACTCGTTCGAGCTCCCACGGATGCCGAGGTTGGCACGTTCCTTGAAGCTCTCGACGGCGTCCTGGGCGCTGTAGTCGCTGGTGATGAAACGGTCGCCCTTGCTGTCGTCCTGAATCAGCTGGCCGCTCTCGCTGCGGTTGGCCATGTCGGTGCTCACGACACCCACGTGGTAGTCCAGGCCCGAGTCGGTGAAGTACCGCATGAAATCGTCGATGTTCTCGCGGACTAGGGTCTGCTCTTCCTGCATCGAGCCCGAGTTGTCGATCACCCAGAGCACGTCGACGGCTGGGACCGTGACTTGGGTGATGTTGTCGACCTGCTGCTCGACGCCGAGGTCGGGCGGGTTGTACTGCGCCTCGTAGGCGTTGGGCGAGACGAGGTTGGTTTCGATGCAACCGAGCAGGACGAGGGACAGGACCATCAGGACCTCCGCGGGGCCCGAAGCTATCACGCGATGAGCCCGCCCGCGCGGGGATCGTGGGCCCACGCGAGGCAAAAATACGACCGCCCCCGGAGCCTCGAGTGCTCGACGGGGGCGGTCCACCGGGCGTCGCGGGGACGCGGGGTGTTGTGGAGGCCGGCAGCTACCTACTCTCCCACAGCTGTGAGGCTGCAGTACCATCGGCGCGAGAGG
>SXGS01032865.1_pt1 | contig 10897 bp, 5 predicted proteins | sample 3174681 | NCBI WGS metagenome assembly SXGS01 (sample SAMN11356861, study PRJNA531348) | freshwater metagenome | isolation source: freshwater sample F1-80 | place: China: Fuxian Lake, Yuxi | collected 2017-12-25 | reverse complement strand
TCAGTCTCTCGCCAATCAGGATCAAACGCCTTGAAACAGAACCTGTAAAGAGGATTTGTAGTCCCGACTTTTGCAGCCTGATTTAACTTTTTCCCGGGAAAAACACGGTTTTCATGGTCCCAACTGCGTAACTTGGGTTAAGTAACATAGTCAGGACTACCTGCCGTTTTGAACTCGACATACTCCAATAATCTTGGAAAAAACACAATCCGGGTCCCAAAAATGGACTAAAAAATCGTATACAATCACTCCAACCGCGTAACCTGGGTTAAACCAGGTTGCGCAGTTGGGACCATGAAAACCGGTTTTTTCCCAGGAAGTATTCAAGTCCCCTTGCAATGGTCGGGACAACGAATCCGTTTCATCGGGGTCTGGTACCCGCTTTGCCGCCGATTCCCAATGGCTTTCAACCCTTCAAACCGACGGAAATGGGTTGAGGCTTTCCAGGGTACCTGGGAATAATTTCAAACTCCAATGCATAAATCGTGGCAGGATGGGCCCCTATCAAGTAACTTGGTCAGAATACCATGCCGTTTTGAACTCGACATACTCCAAATTCCCGGGAAAATCCTCAATCCGGATTCCAAAATAGGTCAAAAAATAGAAAAAATCCATCCAACAGCATAAATTGGGTTAGGAACCGATTGACCAGGACCAACGGTTTGAAGAAATAGTCTTTCGGAAAGGCTACCATTTCAGTAATCCCAATATGGAATGGTGATCATCCGTCCAAATAACGGGAGCAATGGTTTTTGCGAGGGGTTGCCACCGATAATCTTTTGCCAATGAAATCTGAATTTTGGGATCTCTGCTCCATAAAACCCATTGGGACGGGCTGAATCCCTGTTTGATTCGGTCTGGACCAATGTCCCTATCGTCAAACAAATAGCCGCGAAGTTTGGTTATTTTTTCCCAGCCTGCCATTACCCGTAGTAAATCAAAGTGGCGATTGGAGACATGGCAAAGGAGGCTCCCCTCGGTTGCCAACCTGGAAAGATAAATCGCAACGGATTCTTTTGTAAGCAAGTGGACCGGAACCGTATCGGAACTGAAGGCATCGAGGACCAACAAGTCATAGGAATCTTGGGAGTTGGCCAGAGTGCGCCTTCCGTCGCCGTATTGAATGCGAATGGAGGATAATGCCTGATCCAGAAATTGAAAACGATTGGGATTTAAGGCGATCTCGCCAACCGCAGGGTCCAATTCCATAAAGTCGAGGTGGTCTTGGGGTCGTCCATACCAAGCCAATGAGCCAACCCCAAGGCCTATTATCCCAATTTTGGCTCCCAGGATATGGGCCTTTTGGACTTTTGCCATGGCATCTCCGGCTGGTCCCTTGTTGCCATAGTAGGAAAGCGGCAAGAACCGACCATCAGGGTCTCGTTCTGCCGAGGACTGGATTCCGTGAATGGTGTTTCCGTGGTAGAGAAATGTTTTGGTTTGATTTTGGTTTTCTTCTTTTGTGATTTTCAAAATGCCAAAGGAATTGCGATGGATTTCGGCATCCTTTCCGGTGGAAAAAAGAAGAAGGATCAGCCCAAAATAAGCAATTAAAAGGCTTGTTGAAAACACCTGGCCATGCTCGGCCCAAAATAGGCAAAGGACAAAAAGGATCCCGGCAACAATGGCGGCGAGGTTGGGTTGTTGGGACGGGTTCATTTGCCCAAATAGAAGGTACAGGGCCCATAAAACCCCAATTCCTCCGCAAGTGAGTACAAGGACGGGTTTAAAGGCGAAGGCATGTACTCTGGCCCAACCCAATAAAAACATGGCTGCGGAAAGGCAAATGGGGTATTCCCAAATCCCGACTCGGGCAAAAACCAGGGGAAAGATCAATGCCTGGAAGAGGGTTCCAAGGAGCCCACCCAGGGAAATGACCGCATAGTAGGCACCCAAGGTTGCACTTTCAGGTTGCAGGGTAAAAAGGAGGTGGTGCAACAGGATACAAAGGAGAAAAAAACAGCCAAGATGAAGGACCAAGGGAACAAGCAAAGTGCCCAAGGAAAGTTCGAGGCCGGTAAGGGACAAAAAGAAAAAAACCAAAACAACCCATACCGGGGAGTATCTCTGGATTAAGCCCAAAAGGAAGGATGGTATTTCACTATAAGCGATTACATAACTCAGTAAAAAAAGGGCCAAGGGGAGGATCCATAAAAAGGGGACCGAGGCAACCTCGGTGGCCAGGTGATTGGTGACCCCGCACAACAATGCGGAACTACACAAAGGAATCAACAGCCACCAAACCCTGTTTTTATGGGCCAATCCCCTTAAAGGATTTGCTCGTGTGTACCAATGGTTTTTGGCCAGAAGCCAGCGGTTTCGAAACATGAAAAACAGGGCAAGAATGGTTTGAAGGCCGACCAGTGTGGTAAAAATTCCCCATTGTTGGTGCCGGGTGGTGAATGGTTCGATGAAAAGGGGAAAAGCCAAAAGGGCCAGAAAACTCCCGGCGTTGGAATACGAATAGAGCCTTGTTACCCGACCGGGAATGGCCTGACCCAACAGGAATTGGGTCAAAGTGGATGTGCCTGCCAGGCAAAGGGTCACCAGAAACAGGTGGCTTCCAAGAAACCCCATAACACCCATGCTTGGCGAGAAAGTGTTGACCCAAAGGTCATCCGGTTCCATGGGCAGGGGCACCCATAATAACAAGATGGTTGCCAATCCCAAACCCAAACAATAAGCAGGAAGGACGATTTTCGGGAACAGGGAAGTTCCGATCCAAATGGCGATATAACCAAGAAATAAAACGGTTTGAAAAAACAAAAGGCAAGCAAGCCAAACCGCTGGAACGCCCCCCCACGAAGGCGTCAGGATTTCTCCAACCACGGGTTCAATGAGAAAGAGGGCGAACGCCGCCAAGAAAGCCAAACCACCAAGCTGGCCAAGGTATTTCAGATTGGCTGGGGATGATTGCATAGGCAAGGTTGATGGTTTACCATGGGCAAAAACTCAACCTCGGCGCCTCCCGGTCGGGGAAAAGGCTTGCATCATTCTGGATTTTGGATGGTCTTCCAATCTTAAAACAATGCCATTTTGTACAGGGGATTGCCTGGAGGGAAAAAGTCGGACAAAGGGAATAATGCCAGGGACATGGATTTTGGCGGGTGGCTTTGGTTTTTGCAGTGCCTGATACAAACGGGATAATCGGGGACAAAAGGGGAAAAGGAAACGGGCCTGGCGCACCAGGTTATTCGCCTCCTGGTGGTTACCCCTTTGGCGCAACGCCATGATCAACCACCGGAGTGCCTTAGGGCAATTTGGAATTTGCGATACCAACCTGCGGAGGACCAAAATCGAATCTTCCACCCGGCCAAGGGACAGGAGGGTTTTCGCATGCCTTTTCAAATTGGTTCCCCAAAAAGGTGCCATTTGCTGGACTTTTTCGAAGCATTTGTGTGCTTCACCCAAACCGGCTTTCCCTTGAAGCAAATAGCTCAGACCCAAAAGAAAGGTTAGGGTTGGATCCAGCGGGTATTTTTGGCAAGCAATCCGAGCGACATTTTGGGCGTTTCGCCAATCCTTTTTCCTTAAGTGGATCCGGATTTTGGTTTTGAATGCACTTTTCTGTACCGTTGGCTCGGCATTCCCTGAACAATCGACCCGACCAAGGATCTTGAGGGATGCATCCCAAAGCCCTGATTGGTACAAACCAACAGCGAGCAAAAGCTGACGATTGGGGAAAAAAAACGAACTGACCACGATTCGCCTCCTTGCGAAAACGGGGTAATTTTTTTAAAGGCTATCCCAAAGGAACCAGGAAGTGCAACCCGAATTTGTGTTTGCCAACCCTTCCTGGGGGAAACGGGAGCGGTGTTCTCATAATTAGAAAATACAGCATTTGCCCTATCCCCCATCGGGTATTCCGGGATCCCAATCAGATCCCTGCGGCCTTTTTCAAATCCGGGACTTTGTCCGTCGCTTCCCAGAGGAACTCGGGGTTTTCCCGGCCAAAGTGTCCGTGGCGGGCGGTTTCTTTGTAAATGGGCCGACGAAGCTTGAGGGATTCAATAATCCCTTTCGGGGTCAGATTGAAATTCCCTCGAACCAATTCCGCGATTTGCGGGTCGGTCAAGCCGCCCTTGGCGGTGTTGAAGGTGCTAACCCAGATGTTGAGTGGATCCGGGTAACCAATGGCATAGGAAACCTGCACCTCACATTGGTCCGCCAAGCCGGCCGCTACCAAATTCTTGGCGATATAGCGGCACATATAGGCCGCACTCCTATCGACTTTCGTGGGATCCTTTCCTGAAAAAGCACCACCACCGTGACGGCCCCTACCACCGTAGGTGTCCACGATAATTTTTCGGCCCGTAAGGCCACAGTCCCCGTGCGGGCCACCTTCCAGGAAAATCCCGGTGGGGTTAATATGAAACGAAAGTTTATTTCTGCTGTTTTCGGCATTATCCCCAACCGGGACTAAATAATGATCCCCTTTGCCATCCACCAAGTCAGGTCGCTCCGCCCGAAGGGTGGGAAGAATGAGTTTTTCCAACAACACTTTTCGGGCTTGATCGGAGAAATGGTGCTTGCCATTGTGGCTTACCATGGCCGATTCATCATGTTGGGTGGAAAGCACAACCGTATGAATGCGCCTGGGGGTTCCATCGCTGTTGTATTCCAGGGTGACCTGGCTTTTGGCATCGGGCCGTATCCAGGGAAGTTCCCCCGATTGCCTGAGTTTTGCATGGTTTTCCACAAGTCGGTGGGAGAGGTAAATGGGTAATGGCATCAAGGACTTGGTTTCGTTGCAGGCAAAACCAAACATCATGCCCTGATCCCCGGCCCCACCGGTATCCACTCCAACCGCAATATCGGGTGATTGGGAATGGATGTGGCACATGACCTGGCAAGTGTCGGCGGCAAAGCCAATTTTGGGATCGGTGTAGCCAATGTTCCGGATGGTTTCCCGGACAATTTTGTCCACGGTGGCGCGAGAAAGGTCCGCCCCGGTGGTGATTTCTCCGGAAACGATGGCAAGGTCTGTCGTAACCATGGTTTCACAAGCGACCCGACTTGTCGGATGGGTTGCCAGACAATGATCAAGTATGGCATCCGAGATTTGGTCTGCCACCTTGTCCGGGTGGCCCATTGAGACGGATTCACTAGTGAAAAGGTAAGAGTCGTTCACGGAATTCGGTCCTTTGATCTTTTGGGGTTATCAAAACCCAAGGGTTGCCCGGTAAAAGAAATCCACCAATTGGCCTCCCCACGGTGGCCCGTATTGGCAAAATTATAGGGACGAATCCCATTCGGTCTTGGAAATTTTGTGGTAAAAGGCCTTTTTCCCCTATTGATTGGACTGCTATGAATGCCCCCAAAGACGATCAAACCCAGGAAGCAACCCAATTGGGAGTCAATGAACCCCATGCCACGGATGATTCCTCAGCATCGACCTTGGCCCCGGGGTCAACGATTTTTGCCAGTCCCATGCCCGCCCCGGTTGATAATTCCAGTACAACCATGGTTGCCTTGGACCTCCCCAAAGGAGGGAATTCAGGGGCAATAGCCAAAGTGGTCGCAGGTGGATCGACAATCTTTATGGATCCGTTGGCCACTTTGGCCCCCGGAGGAATGACGGTAAACTTGGACCCTTTGGCTACTCTTCCCCCGGGAGGGATGACGGTAAACCTTGATCCCATGGCCACTTTGGCCCCCGGAGGAATGACGGTAAATCAGGATCCCATGGCCACTTTGGCCCCTGGCGGAATGACGGTAAAGCAGGATCCCATGGCCACTTTGGCCCCTGGCGGAATGACGGTAAACCTGGATCCTTTGGCTACTCTTCCCCCGGGAGGGATGACGGTAAATCAAGACCCTTTGGCTACCCTTCCTCCAGGAGGGATGACGGTAAACCAGGATTCCGCCGCTACTCTCGCTCCAGGAACGGTGAACACCAATGTGGATTCCGCTGCTACCCTCGCTCCAACCGTCTATTCCACCACCAAGGATAACAAGACATTTGTAATGGAGGCGGATTCAAAAACCGTTCGAACGGATGCCACGAAGCAGGGAGGAAGGGCCTCCTTTAGCCAATTAAAGGGGGGCAAAACAGAACCCCAGGCACCATCTTTGGATGCCAAGGGGAATAGGCTTCCGGTGGTACCAGGATACGAGATATTGGGAGAGCTGGGTCGCGGTGGCATGGGTGTCGTCTACCGGGCCAGGCAACAGGGACTGGGACGCATAGTCGCCCTTAAAATGGTCCTCAATTCCCAAGCCAGTTCGGAGGAACTTGATCGTTTTTTATTGGAGGCAAAAGCGGTCGCTATTGTCGAGCATCCAAACATTGTTCAAATCTATGATGTGGGTGAGTACAACGGTTTACCCTATTTCTCCCTTGAGTTTGTTGCAGGGGGACCCCTGGATGCCCTGCTCAAGGGTGAGCCGCAGGACCCTGTCTATACCGCAACCGTAATGGCCAAAGTGTGCCGGGGAATTGGCTATGCCCACTCCAAAAACATTCTCCACCGGGACTTGAAGCCGGCCAATGTGCTTATGACCAAAACCGGCGAACCCAAAGTAACCGATTTTGGATTGGCCAAGCAAATGGATGCGGCCGATGAAGGCCACACCAAAGCCGGTTCCATCATGGGCACTCCCAGTTATATGCCCCCGGAACAGGCCGAAGGAAATGCCAAGAATTTGACCAACCTGGCGGATGTGTATAGCCTTGGGGCCTTGTTGTACGAGTTTATCACGGGAAGGCCCCCGTTCAAAGGGAGGACTCTTTTTGAAACGCTCCAACATGTAAGGACCAAGGACCCGGTCCCCCCCATCCAATTGCAACCGAGCGTGCCCCTGGATCTGCAAACCGTTTGCATGAAAGCCCTTGAAAAAAGCCCGGAAAAACGCTATCCCACCGCAGAAGAAATGGCCGAGGATCTGGAATCGTTTTTAAAAGGGGATCCGATCAAGGCAAGGGCTGTGGGTCGCGTGGAAAAGGCGGTTCGTTGGGCCCGCCGCAATAAGCCCCAAGCCGCCTTAATTGCCAGTGGTGTGGCTGCGGTTTTGTTGATTGTTACTGGAGGATTTGTTTATTTGGGCCTGGACGCACAAAATCAAAGACTCAGGGCCAATCACATTGAAAATGTCAATAGGCAAATCCTCGAAGCCGAAGATCTCCTCAATCAATCCATTCGGTCAGGGGATGTGGGAAATTGGCTTCAGTCCAAAAACGAAGCCAAACAGTCTCTGGCAGGACTGGATGATAGCGAAGAATTTGAACCTGTCCGGGAAAGGGTGGAAAAACAAATAGCCTTGGCAGATGCCCATATTGAAACCAAAACCCGAAGCGATCAGTTTGAAGCATTTGTGGATAATGCTTTTTTTGCGGCCACGGACCTCACGGGAAAAAATGAAAACCAGAATACCGAAGATGTCCTCGAACAGACCGCCAAGGCCTTGGAATTATTTGCCATCCGGTTGGAGGATATGACCTACCAACCCAAGTTTAGCGAGCATTTTTTGGACGAACAAAAAAAAGGCATTTTGGAGGAGTGTGGGGCCCTCTTGCTTTTGGCTGGGTCTCGCCAACTCGATAAAGATTTTCGTGATAATAAGGCTCTTGATAATGCCTTAAAAATCCTGGATCTGGCGAAGCAGGCCGGGGCAGGCGAAAAAATCCGTCGCTTGTATTTGGCCCAATATTATCAAGCGTTGGCCAACCGGGGGGATAGGGATCAACAGTCTTTGGCGGATAAGGAGCGCACAGAGGCCGATAAATTGACCCCCAAAGGGTCCCGAGAATGGTTTTTTCTTGGGGATTATTTGTTTCGCGGAGGTGAATTTGAAAGTGCCACCAAGGCTTTTTCCCAGGCATCCAGGCTGGCACCGAAAGATTTTTGGTCCATTTATTATCAGGCGGTCAGTGCCATGCGGAGTTCCTCCTGGAGCGAAGCAAGAGCCCTTTTGCTCCACTGCCTGAGTACCAAGCCGACATTTGGTTTTACCCATGTCCTCATGGGTATTACGGAAGGAAAGCTCAAACAATATCCGGAAGCTTTCCAATCCTTTGCGAATGCTGTGAAGTATTTGGGTGGGGAAACCCAGGGCGTTTTGGTTAACCGGGCTGCAGTTTATTATGATCAGGGATTGCTTAAGAAGGCCGAAGAGGATTTGCGAAGGGCCATCCTTACCGACCCTTCCAACTGGTCCGCCCATGATAACCTCGGTATGGTTTTACGCGATCTAAAGAATCTGGCTGAGGCGGAAACCTGTTTCAGGCAGGCGAATCAAAACGCCAAAACAGAACTTCTGCCCTTGCGGCACCTTGCTGCCCTTTTGGGAGAAATGGATCCGCCCAAGTGGACAGAAAGCGTTGCTACTTTTGAAAAAGTGGTGGCAAGAGAAAAAAATCCCCTCAAAGTAGCCAACGACCTGATGGGTTTGGCTCGGTCCAAGCTTGCCTTGGGGGAAAAGGAAACGGCCCGGGAAATTCTGGATCGGGCCCTTGGGTATGACCAGGAAAATGCCCTCATTTGGCTCCTTCAGGGATGGGTAATCAACGAAATCGCCGCCAAAAAGGATAAGGTCAACCGGACCGCATCGCTTCCCGATTACAAACTCGCCCTTGAAGCGTACAACCAGGGATTTGCCTTGGCTTCCAAGGGGAAAGCCGATGAAACCGAAGCAAAAGCCATGGCATCGTATTTCAAAAAGGTGGATCCAGAAAGCCAACCCGAGGCCATTGAAGCCAAACTCCTGCGGGCACGGGGCCTTATCAAGGCAAGATTGGGCGATTATGGCAGTGCCATGGCGGACTACACCCGAAGTCTCGAAATCAATCGGGAACAACCCTATTTACGCAACCGGCGTGCTACCGCATTGATAAGCAATTGGCGGGAAATAGCCCTTGAGGATTATTCCCAAGGGATCAAACTCAATCCGAATGACCGGGAACTGTATGCAGGTCGGGCCTATGTTTATGCCCTTTTGGGAGATCATGTTTCCGCAGCAAAGGATGTGAACATTGCGGTTGGGGGCACTACCGGGCAGGTGCCTTGGTTCGTGAGGGTGAATTGTGCCGGAGCTTTGGCCCAAGCCTATCGGGTGGCCAAAATTCCTCCCAAGGGGGCAAAGCCTGCCGAGCAAGCGATTCAGGACCAATACTTGGCGGGAGTTTGGAGCCAATTAACCCAAGCCAAGCTTTCTGCCCCGGCTACCGTGAAAGCGGGTTGGTGGATGAAATACATTGACCCGGACGATGCGTTTGATCCGGTTCGTGGCCTGCCCGAATGGAACGAACTCAGCAAGCCTTAAAGAGAGGGTTGGCTTTAAGCCTTTTACTCACTTCCTGCCGAATGGGGGTCACTTTAAAGTACTTAACAGGCATTAGTGGATTCATCTTTAAAAATCCTAGCATTACCATTATGTTTTTGTCCAAAATCTCTGTTTTGGAAAGGCTTTGCCATGCCCCTTTTTGAAATGACACAGGATTGTTTTCGGCCAATTGATCAAGCATCATTTGCCGAAATGAAGATCAAGGAGCGGGATGACCTTCAAAGGTTACTTCGAACCCAAATAAGTGTTTTGGGAGACGACCTTTATGTCCTTGCCGAGGAATTTGGTGATTGGGAGGATAGCAAGTGTCGAATAGACCTCTTGGCAATTGATAAACAGGCAAACCTTGTAATCATCGAATTGAAACGGACGAACGATGGCGGCCATATGGAGTTGCAGGCCATCCGATATGCCAGTATGGTGTCTACCCTGACTTTTGAAAGGGCCGCCCAAATTCATGGAAAATTCCTATCTAAGATAGGAGAAATTGCAGAAAGCCCAGGTGACCGAATTCTGGACTTTTTGGGTTGGGATGAACCGGACGAGGATATTTTTGCCCCGGATGTTCGGATTGTCCTTGTTTCCGAAGATTTTGGCAAAGAATTAACCACGGCCGTTTTGTGGTTGCGTGGTCGTGAAATTGACATTCTGTGTATTCGGTTGCGTCCCTATAAGGACGGAGAAAAAACGCTTATCGATGTTCAGCAAATTATTCCACTTCCCGAGGCAAATGAGTACCAAATCCAACTGCGCGAAAAAGATCAGGTGGGCAAAAAAATCAGGGTGGAGTGCCATGACCTTAGGTTGCAATTTTGGGAGGGGATGGTTGCTGAGGCAAGAAATCGCCAAACCCGCCATGCCAATAACAAACCAGGATCCTACCACTGGCTTGGATCTAGTTCCGGGATAAGCGGACTCAATTTCAACTACACGATTGTAAAGGAAAATGGAGTTACCGAACTTTACATCGATCGAGGGGAAACCTCGGAAAACAAAGATATTTTTGACCAATTATATGCGCAAAAGGATAAAATCGAAGGAGCCTATGGCGGGCAACTAATTTGGGAACGACTGGACGACAAACGCGCTTGCAGAATCAAACGAAGAATTGAAAAGGGGGGTTACCGCAGCCCGGAATCTCAATGGCCCCAAATTCAGAAAGAAATGGTAGAGTCGATGGTTAAATTGGAGGCTGCCTTAAAACCGGAATTGGATGCATTGAAAATAAAGTCGTAGCTGAGTGCTCTCCCACACCCCTTGAATTTGAGTTAAAAATGGGGTTTTTTGGCGTTTAAATAACCCAAGTTACGCAGTTGGGACCATGAAAACCCGGTTTTTACCGGGAAAAAGTTAAATCCGCCTTAAAAAGTCGGGACTACAAATCCTCTTTACAGGTTCTGTTTCAAGGCGTTTGATCCTGATTGGCGAGAGACTGAGGAATGGGATAGCTCGGGCTTTCAGCCCTTGGTGGACCGGGAATGGGTACCTGGGGCGTTGCCCCAGGCTGGTATGGTGCCACGCCGTTGGCGTTAAAAACATACGCCGGTGAAAATAGGAAGGTGGCATGCCAATCCATGTCTGGGGCCTGACAAATACGGTCCGGTCGAATCATACC
>SXGS01617826.1_pt1 | contig 10899 bp, 14 predicted proteins | sample 3174681 | NCBI WGS metagenome assembly SXGS01 (sample SAMN11356861, study PRJNA531348) | freshwater metagenome | isolation source: freshwater sample F1-80 | place: China: Fuxian Lake, Yuxi | collected 2017-12-25 | reverse complement strand
GATCGCGGCAGCACTGAGCGCTGCACGGGTCTCCGCCTTCTTGCGGTCGCGTAGTCCGGAACTCACGAATCCCACAGTACGGAACTTGCACGGCTCGGCAAGTTTGCAGTGGTGTGCACTTTTGTGACGCTCACCACGCTCGCGCGGTGTTTCGAACCGTCAGGGCGTGAGCCAGCGCTTCACACGGGCGGTGATGAACGGCAGCAGGACGTACACCATGAGGGGTGTGCTCACGAGGGTGACGAGCAGGGTCCGGAGTACAAGACCCAGCGAGAGGTACTCGGAGACAAGGGTGTTGAGCAGAAGAGACAGGGGGAAGAACGCCGACCAGATGACGATGGCCTGCTTCCACCGAGGCGGCGGAGCGCCCACGACGCGGACCGCGTCGGTGAGCGTCGACTGTGGCTCGAACCACCCTTCGACCCCGGTGAGGCGATGCGTCACATGGTCGTCCGCCACACCCACACCACGCGCGACCCAGGCACGCCGGAAGGGCGACGAGAGCCACTCCTGCAGATGAGCGTCCGAATCGAATCGGTAGAGCACGTAGTACTCGTAAGGATCGGTCGAGGAGCGCAGCCACCCGCCGCCCAGAAACCCGTCGAACGTGCGCAGCACACTGATTCCGGCATCGGTCCAGGCCACGAAGTCCTGCTCACGGCCGGGCGTGATGCGCCGCGCCACCGAGGTCGTGACCGCAGTACTCGTGGACGTGGACCGATCGTCCCGGGGTTCAGTCATGTCAGGCGTTCGAGAGGAGTCAGTTCTTCTCGGAGAACAGCTGGGTGTAGACGGGCGGCGCCGCGTTGACGACGTCCCTGGCAGCGGACGTCGCGGGAGCCTCGACGGGCTCCGCGTCGGCGGTGACGGGTGCGAGAAAGATCAGTTCGGGTTCCATGGAAACCCCTTCATCAGTAGTTCGGTGGTGAGGAGAACGAGTCGTCCGTCACGAGGGGGAGAACGAGGCGCCGGTGAGAACCGCGGCGTGCTCGTGATCCGAACACTACGCCACGGCGCCGACCTGGCGCGGTACGACCACGCCCGGCCACGTCGACCGTCGTCTGTGGATGCACTGAGAGAAGACGACCGACACTCTCGGACTGTCGACGCCGTGCCCTGCCTGTGTCACACTTGTGACAGAGGCGTGACCTGAGCACTTCCCGCCCTCTCCGCGGTTCTCACCACTGCATCGACTGCCAGAACGACCGACAGCCACCGTGGCCAGACCGTCCACAGAACAGAGGCACCAGTGTCCGTCACCGCCGAACGCCCCAGAGATCGATTCGTCAGTTCGTACACCGAGCTGTCCGTCGCCGTGCGCGCCTCGGGGCTGATGTCCCGCCGCCGCGGTTTCTACTGGTCCCGCATCATCGGCACCGTGGCGGCCTTCGTCGCCGTCTGGGTCGGTGCGTTCCTCCTGGGCGACTCGTGGTGGCAGCTCGCGCTCGCCGTCGCCCTCGCCGTCGTGAGCACGCAGTTCGGCTTCCTCGGTCACGACGGCGCCCACCGCCAGATGTTCGACTCGGCGAAGTGGAACGAGTGGACGGCCCGCATCCTGTCCGGCACCTTCGCAGGACTCTCGCTGCACTGGTGGCAGGGCAAGCACAGCAAGCACCACAACGCGCCGAACCAGATCGGCAAGGATCCCGACATCGGGAACGGGCCCATCGCCTTCGTCCCCGAGTACGTCGCGCAGCGCACCGGCTTCTACGGTGCGTTCACCCGCCGCCAGGGCTGGCTCTTCTTCCCGCTGCTCACCCTCGAAGGCGCCGCACTCCACGTCGCCAGCGTGCGCACGCTGATCGGCTCCAAGGAGATCAAGCACCGCAAGCTGGAGCTGTCGCTCATCGCGCTGAGGCTCACCATCGGGTTCGCACTGCCGTTCCTCGCGATGCCGGCGGGGCTCGCGGTCGGCTTCATCCTCGTGCACTTCGCCGTCTTCGGCGTTCTGCTGGGCGGCTCGTTCGCGCCCAACCACAAGGGGATGCCGCTGGTTCCGGCCAATGCGAAGATCGACTTCCTCCGCCGCCAGGTCCTCATGTCGCGCAACGTCGACGGCGGCCCCGTCACCGACTTCATGATGGGCGGCCTCAACTATCAGATCGAGCATCACCTGTTCCCCAGCATGCCGCGGCCGAACCTCAAGAAGGTGCGGCCCATGGTGCGCGAGCACTGCGCCAAGCACGGGGTGACCTACACCGAGACGTCGCTCGTGAAGTCCTACGGCATCGTCGTCCGCTACCTCAACCAGGTGGGACTGTCGAAGCGCAACCCCTTCGACTGCCCGCTGGTACGCGAGTACCGCGCCTGAACTCGGTGTGACCGCGGTCACGTGGACTGTGGCGGGTGATCGCCGATCTCTGGAACAGTCTGCCGACCGCGCTCCGCGACCCGGTCGCCCTCGCGGTGCCGGCATTCCTCGTTCTGCTCGCGCTCGAGTGGACCGCAGCGATCGTCCTCGAGAGCCACGGCGACGAGACCGAGGACGAACCCGGCCGACCGGCCCGTGGAAGCTACCTCCGCGCCGACGCCCGGGCCAGCATCGCGATGGGGCTGGTGTCCATCGCCACCACCACCGCATGGAAAACCCTGGCGCTGCTGGGCTATTCGCTGATCTTCGCGTATGTCGCACCGTGGCAGCTGCCCTCGGACCAGTGGTACACGTGGGTGATCCTGCTGCTCGGCGTCGACGTCCTCTTCTACTGGTATCACCGCATCGCGCACCGCACGCGCATCGTGTGGGCTACGCATCAGGCGCACCACTCGAGCGAGTACTTCAATTTCAGCACCGCACTACGGCAGAAGTGGAACAACAGCGGCGAGATCCTGATGTGGTTGCCGCTGCCCCTGCTCGGCGTCCCGCCCTGGATGGTGTTCACCGGGTTCGCGATCAACCTGGTCTACCAGTTCTGGGTGCACACCGAGCGCATCGACCGGATGCCGCGCTGGTTCGAGTTCGTCTTCAACACGCCGTCGCACCACCGCGTGCATCACGGCCGCGACAAGGAGTACCTGGACAAGAACTACGCCGGCATCCTCATCGTGTGGGACCGCGTGTTCGGGACCTACGCCGACGAGACGTTCCGACCGCACTACGGGCTGACGACTCCGGTGCAGACGTTCGACATCCTGAAGCTCCAGACACACGAGTACGCCGCCATCGCACGGGACGTGCGGACGGCGGCGACTCTTCGACAGAAACTCGGTTACATCGTCGGACCGCCCGGCTGGACTCCCGCGGCCGCGACGGCTCAGGCCTTCCCGAGTGTCACCAGGAAATCGACGGAGCCGGTCGGATCCACGGTCACGAAGCCCAGCGACGGCGGCTCGATGCCGTAGTCGGTCCACGTCGCGGGAATGTTGCCCGAGGCGACGATGGTCTCGCCCGACCGGAGCACCTGCGTCTCGACGCTCACGTCGCGCGTCTGGCCCTTGAGGGTCAGCGTGCCGTCGAGGGTGACGGTCGCCGTGGTGCCGTCGGTGGGCACGGTGGACAGGTCCACCGGCGACGTCACCGTGAACGTGGCGGTGGGGTTGTTCGCGACATCGAAGATGTTGCCGCGGAACTGGTTGTCGCGCCGATCGCTGTCGGTGGTGATGGTCTCGGTGCGCACCACGATCTCACCGGCGGTGAGCTGCTGGTTCGCGATCGTGGCGCTTCCCGAGACGTCCGGCGTGGTGCCGACGACCGTGACGTCGGTGCCGTTGAGCACCTCGGCGACGGTGTACCCGGCCGACGTCGGATTCGCTGCGTCACCGGGCGTGACGGTCCACTCACCGTCCAGATCGCCCGTCGCCGCCTCGGCACCGGAGGTGGACACCGACGCCGCCGGATCGCTGCTCTCGATCGACGAGTAGATGCGCGGTCCGACGACGAGCGCCACGATCGCCAGGACGACGACCACGGCTCCGGTGATCCACCATTTCTTCTTCATGGGACGAACTTTAGTTGTCGCTTCAACGTGCGGCCACCGCTGCGGCCTGGGAATCCCCTGTGAAAGCGTCCGTCACCACGCCGAGTGAACGACGTCCCGGAGGTAGCGGTCGTAGATGCTCTGCACGCCGGCATCGAACTCGGCGCCGAGAAGCGCGACGCGCCCCGCCTCGGCGTTGGCACGAGCCTGGTCCACGTTGCGGGCTCCCGGGATGACCGTCGAGATCTGCGGGTGCTGCCACAACCACGCGATGGCGGCGGCGGCGGGCGGCGTACCCTCCGGAGCCGCGTCCGCGACCAGGGCGGAGAAGTCACGAGCCGCCGCAAGGCCCGTGTCGAACGGAACGCCCGAGAACGTCTCGCCGACGTCGAAGGCCTCACCGTTGCGGTTGAAGTTGCGGTGATCGTTCTCGGGGAACGTCGTCGACTCGTCGTACTTCCCCGAGAGCAGGCCCGAGGCAAGCGGCACCCGCGCGATGATGCCGACTCCGGCATCGGCGGCGACGGACAGCACCTCGTCGACGGGCTTGAGCCGGAAGGCGTTGACGATGATCTGCACGGTGGCCACGTTCGGTCGGCGGATCGCCTCGAGCGCCTCCGCGACCGTCTCCACGCTGACGCCGTAGTGCGCGATCGCCTGCTCCTCGACGAGGGTGTCGAGGGCATCGAACACCTGGTCGTCGCCGTACACGGCAGAGGGCGGGCAGTGCAGCTGCACCAGTTCCAGGGTGTCGACACCGAGGTTGCCGCGCGACCGGTCCACCCACGTGCGGAAGTTCGCGAGCGTGTAGTTCTCCGGCACCTGGTCGACGCGTCGACCCATCTTGGTCGCCACGGTGACGGTGTCCCGCAGGCCGCGATCGGCCAGGAATCCGCCGATCACCCGCTCACTGCGCCCGTCGCCGTACACATCGGCCGTGTCGAAGAAGGTGATGCCGCTGTCCACGGCGGCGTCGAGCACCGCCACGGCGTCCTCCTCGGACACGTCGCCCCAGTCGGCTCCCAACTGCCAGGTGCCGAGTCCGACGCACGACACCTGCCGGCCGGTGCGTCCCAGGGTGCGGTTCTCCATCGCGTTCATGTTTCTCATCTCGTCGGTGTACCCGAAGTTGGTGAACGACAAAGCCCCCCAGCTGCCGAGGCAGGTGGGGGGCTCATGGCGGTGGCGGAGGGATTTGAACCCTCGGACGGGGGTTACCCGTCACACGCTTTCGAGGCGTGCTCCTTAGGCCGCTCGGACACGCCACCGGCGGATACGTTACCGGATGGGTGGCGCGGATCCGAAATCGCGACGTCAGGAGTCACGCTCGGGGTAGCTCAGTGGCCGGTGAGCTTGTCCTTGATGTTGGACGCGGCGTCCTTGACCTTCTCCACGCCGTCCTTGACGGCGGCGGAGGTCTGATCGCCCTGGCCCTCGGCCTTCAGGTCCTGGTCGCCGGTGGCGTCGCCCGCGGCTTCCTTGCCCTTGCCCTTGAGGTCTTCTGCCTTGTTGCCGATCTTGTCGTCGAGTCCCATGTGGTGCTCCTTCGAAGCGGAAGAACATGACATCCACCCCTCCGTTTCGGCGAGGCGGGCGACGCAACGCTGCGTCTGGTGTCCTACCGGGCAGTAATACCCCGTCGACGGATCGCGTCAAACGTCGTTCGCGGTTCGAAAGAAGTCCCGAACCAGACCGGCCGCGTCGCTCTCGAGGACTCCGCCGACCACCTCCGGTCGATGCGTCAGACGTCGATCCCGCACCACGTCCCACAGCGAGCCGACGGCGCCCGTCTTCGGTTCCCAGGCCCCGAACAGCAGTCCGTCGACTCGCGAGAGCACCGCCGCGCCCGCACACATCGTGCAGGGTTCGAGCGTGACGACGAGAGTGCAGCCGGTGAGTCGCCAGCCGTCCCCGTGCCGCTCGGCGGCGGCGCGGAGCGCGAGCACCTCCGCGTGGGCGGTCGGGTCCCCGCGGCGTTCGCGTTCGTTGACCGCGGACGCGATCTCGTCACCGTCGGCGTTCACGACGACGGCACCCACGGGAACGTCGCCCGCCGGCGTGGTGCGGGCGACCTCCAGAGCGCGACGCATCCAGACGTCACGCAGGTGGAGAGGCACCACGGTCAGCGAGGCAGCTTGTCGAGCACCGCGGCGAACTCCGCGGCGAATCCCAGTCGCGCGGCGATCATGCCGAGCTGCTCGTCGGGATAGAGGTCGGACTCGGCCAGGAGGACGCCGAGGACCGGCTCGGGAAGACCCATGTCGCTCAGCAGATCCAGATCGCCCTCGTCCCAGGGCTCGACGTCGTCGAGCTCGTCCGGATCCAGATCGGGCACATCGACGTTCAGTCGGTCCAGGACGTCGGCCGCGATGTCGTAGTCGATCGCCGCGGTGGCGTCCGACAGCAGGACCCGCGTGCCCGACGGCGCCGGACGCAGCACGACGAAGAACTCGTCGTCGACATCGAGGAGCCCGAACACCGCACCGGCACTGCGGAGTTCACGAAGCTCGGTCTCGGCGGCACTGAGACTCGTCAGGGCGTCCGCGGACAACGGCCGGCACGTCCACGTGCCCTCCTCGCGGACGACCGCGATGGCGAACCCCTCGAGATCGTCGTAGTCGTCGGAGCGGTTGTCACCTCGACCCTGGGACGAGGTACTGCCTCCGCGCTGTGCAGCCATGCGCGCAACCGTAGTCCCACACCGTCGCCCCGGCGTGCAGACCTCCCTGTTCAGGGGAAACAGCGGGAGATTTCGGTGTCGTGCACCCGGCGGACGGTGCCGATGTGGAAATCTTCCCCCGGTGAACACACCCGACCGTCCCGTCTGCGTCCTGGGCCTCGGCCTCATCGGGGGCTCGTTACTGCGCGCCGTGGTCGACTCGGGTCGCCCGGCATGGGGTTGGAACCGATCGACCGGTGCCGTGGACGCCGCTCGCGCCGACGGGTACGACGTCACGGCGGACATCGCCTCCGCCCTCCAGCGCGCCGCCGAGGAGGACGCTCTCGTCGTCGTTGCGGTGCCCATGCCGGCGGTCGACACCGTCCTGGAATCGGTGGCCGCGCACGCGCCGCACTGCGTGCTCACGGACGTCGTCAGTGTGAAGGCGGAGATGGCGGCCGCGGTCGCACGTGCCGGACTCGGCGCTCGGTTCGTCGGCGGACATCCCATGGCCGGCACATCCGCCTCGGGGTGGCTCGCGGCCGACGTCGATCTCTTCCGCAACGCGGTCTGGGTCGTCACCGTGGACGACGACACCGATCCCGACGCCTGGCTCGCGGTCGCCGATCTCGCACTGTCCTCCGGATCCGTCGTCGTCCCGGCCCGAGCCGACGACCACGACCGCGCCGTCGCCCGCGTGTCCCATCTCCCGCATCTGCTGGCGGAAGCACTCGCCGCGGTGGGCGCGCAGGGCGGGGAGCTCACATTGCGGCTGGCAGCGGGCTCGTTCCGCGACGGCACCCGTGTGGCAGGAACAGCTCCAGCCCTGGTCAGCGCGATGTGTGATGCCAACGCGCCCGCCCTGGTCGACGCGCTCGACGAGGCGCTCGCCGCATTGCACAGCGCCAGGGACGCTCTCGTCGCCGACGCGTCGACCGAGACACTGGTGTCCGCGGGCCATGCGGCGCGGTTGCGTTACGACGAGCAGTTGCAGTGGTGGGAGATCACCGACGTCGTCGTCGGCTCGCCCGCCTGGCAGGGCGACCTCGTCGACGCCGGTCGCCGCGGCGGTGTGGTCCAGCGGCTGCCCCGGCGGGCGTGACGGTCGGCCCGTCAGATGCGCTCGGCGAGTCCCCGGTAGTCGGCGACGAACCCGTCCGAGTCGACGCTCACGGCCGACGTCCCGACGGGCGAGACCACCTCGAACTCGTGCGGACCGCGGCTGTAGGAGAGTGTCTCCGCGCGGGCGGTGAGGACCGGCAGACCGACGTACACGACGGGCACCTGATGATCGGCCGGGTTCGTCTGCAGGCCGAGACGACGGATGGCGAGCGTGTTGAAGAAGGGGCTCCACACCAGCTCGACGTCGAGCGCACCGCCGAACGAGCTGCGGGTGGGTGACCCGTCGTCGACGAGCCAGTAGCCCTCGGAGTCGCGACTGATGGAGACCTGCTTCTCCCCCGACGCGACGGCCGCGCGCACGGACAACCGCTTGGTCACTCCCGATTCGTCCGTGACCAGGTCGTACGACGCGGAGAACGCCGGGTGTTCGTCGCACTCGCCGCCGATGATCCGGCCGGCGGCCTTGATCCGCTTGCCGTTGAGCTGGACGCGCACCGACTCCATGCGCGGGGCGCTGTGCGCGCGCCACGTCAGGATGGCCGGCCACGACGAGCCCGTCACGTCGGCGGACGACAGGGAATCGGCGGTGGGTGTGGTCACGCGTTCACGGTAGATCACACGAGCACGACAAGTACCGGAGCCGGGCGAATTGCCTGTGAATCCGCGTCCCCGTCAACGTCCGAGTGCCCCGTTCTCGCGAGATGAAACGGTCACGAGCAGGGTTTTCGTCGACAGTGGGCGTGAGTCGGCGCACCACGCCCCCGTCTGCGGGCGCTGCTCACAGCGGTGTCGCCCTCTCGGTCGGACGCCGTGTCGGTGTTCTCGAGTAGCCTCACTCGAGATCGACGTCGGTGTCCGGAGCCGCCGTCGCACACGACGGTGAGCGGGGGTACGCGTGTCCAGCCAGGGTGCCATGGTCGGCCTGTTCGCCGGCATCGGCGGTCTGGAGCTGGGCCTGGCGCGCAGCGGGTGGTCCACAACTCAGCTCTGCGAGATCGACGCCGGCGCGGGGGCGGTGCTGCGCTCGCGCTTCCCCGATGTGCCGCTGCACACCGACGTCGCGACGCTGCGGGCGCTCCCCGCCGGAACAGAGCTGGTCGCAGCCGGTTTCCCGTGCCAGGACCTCTCGCAGGCCGGTCGCACGGCGGGCATCACGGGCGCGCGGTCGGGTCTGGTCGACGAGGTCTTCCGACTCGTCGCACGCAAGCGTGGTCCCCGGTGGCTGCTGATCGAGAACGTGCCCTTCATGTTGCAGCTCGGCCGCGGCGCGGCGATGCGGCACATCACGCACGCGCTCGAGGATCTCGGTTACATGTGGGCGTATCGCGTCGTCGACGCTCGCTCGTTCGGCCTGCCCCAGCGGCGTCAGCGCGTCGTCATGCTCGCCTCACGTACGGACGACCCGCGTGAGGTGCTCTTCGGACCCGACGCGGGCATCCCCGAGGCCGGCGACGCCGACGTCCTCCCGTGCGGCTTCTACTGGACCGAGGGGGTGCGCGGGCTGGGCTGGGCGATCAACGCGGTGCCCACGCTCAAGGGCGGGTCGACTCTCGGCATCGCCAGTCCCCCGGCCGTCCGGCTCCCGTCCGGCGAGCTGGTCACCCCGGGCATCTCGGACGCCGAGCGGCTGCAGGGTTTCGACGCCGGGTGGACCGCCCCCGCCGTCGAGTCCCCGGGTGTCCGGGCAGGGCATCGGTGGAAGCTGGTCGGCAACGCCGTGAGCGTGCGCATGGCGACGTGGGTCGGTGAGCAGCTGGCCACCCGCACTCCCTACGACGAGGGGTCCGACACCGAGCTCGTACCCGGCCAGAGCTGGCCGTCGGCCGCGTGGGGCCGTGACCGTCGCGCGTTCCGGGTACCCGCGAGCACCTGGCCGGTCCAGCACCCCTACGAGGATCTGAGCGGATTCCTGGAGGAGTCGAAGTTGTTGTCCGCCAGGGCCACTGCCGGGTTCCTCAAGCGCGCACGCTCGGGTCGGCTGCGCTTCGCCCCCGGGTTCCTCGACACGGTCGAGTCGCACCTGCACAGGATGACCGACGATCCCGTCGTCCCCGAACCCGTTCGCGTGGCCTGATGTTCCCGTTGACGTTCGCACTCGACTTCGCCGGCGACCGTCCCGCGCCCGATGCCGACCGCGGGGAGAAGAAGAACTACGCGCAGCGCCTGTCCAACAACCTCGCGCAGGTGGTCGCCGATGCGTTGAGGCCTCGGTATCCGTCCATCACGCCCGACGCGCACGGCCTGGGCCAGGAAGCGCAGGTGGACGTCGCGAAGGGACGCAAGCGGCTCGACGTCAAGGCACTCGATCCGACGCTCGGCCTCATCCTCTGCGTGTCCGTGAAGACCTACAGCTTCCAGGACTACAGCCCCACGTCCGGTCGGCTCGGCCGCTGGACGAAGAACATCGTGCGCAACGACCACGAACTGCGGGGTGAGGCGATGGTGCTGCACCAGCGCCAGCCGTACAGCGTGCTCGTCGCCGTGATGTTCGAGCCCTGGTCGACGTGCGAGGACGGCGATCCCGCGAAGAGCAGCGACATCGGCAAGAGTTCGTTCGCGCATCACGTCACGACGCTGTCCAAGCGGTCGGGCCGCGGCAAGCGCCCCGTCGTCGGCATGCCGGGCCGTGCGTGGGTCGACCTCGGGGCCGAGGACACCCGCTACGACCTGTTCGAGAAGGTGTTCATCGGTCTCTACGAGCCGGACGGCCCGTACCGGGGTGAGGTGCGCTTCTTCGACGTCGACGACGCGCCGCCGCGCAACGGCCGTCCGTCGGACCGCACCACACTCTCGTTCGAGGAGTTCGTCGAGGTGGTGCACTCGGAAGTGGAGCGGCGCAACAGGTTCGCCCCCAGCTGGTCCGAGATCGACGACGACGAATGACGCCCGACGCTCGGGCGACGCCGCCGACGGACGCCGCGACCAGTGCCCGGTTCAAGAAACAGAAGCGGCGTGACACCAAGCCCGAGGTGGCCCTGCGGAAGGAACTGCACCGAGCGGGACTGCGGTACTTCGTCAACAAGGCCCCACTGAAGGGCATGCGACGACGGGCCGACGTGGTGTTCCCGCGTCGCCGAGTCGCGGTGTACGTCGACGGATGCTTCTGGCACAGCTGCCCGGAGCACGCCACCCACCCGCGCAACAACGCCCAGTGGTGGGCGGACAAGTTGGCTGCCAACGTCGCTCGGGACCGCGACACGGATC
>SXGS01406302.1_pt1 | contig 10899 bp, 12 predicted proteins | sample 3174681 | NCBI WGS metagenome assembly SXGS01 (sample SAMN11356861, study PRJNA531348) | freshwater metagenome | isolation source: freshwater sample F1-80 | place: China: Fuxian Lake, Yuxi | collected 2017-12-25 | reverse complement strand
GTGTTCGCGACCCTGAAGCGCTGGATGAGCCTGACCTGCGTCCGCTATCGCGGCCTGACGCGCAATGGCAGCCACTGGATGCTGGCGGCGCTGGCCTACAACATGAACCGATCGCTCAAGCTCGCCTGAGACCCGCCGGTTACCAACGCCGTTTCGCACTCCGAGACCAAAGCCAGCAGGACCCGCGAATGCCTAAAGCAGGTCTGCTTGGCCCCCATTGGCCTTCACGCAACGCCATCGCGATGTTTCGCAACGATCCCCTGCAAGGGGAGGGGCTCGCGTCGATTCAGTGCGACGTCATCACGGTCTAGGCTTCGGAAGGATATGACGGCATGAGGATCGCAGCCTGGCTGGCCCTGACATTGGCGCCCCTGTCGGCCCCAGACAGCGCGGCGCATGCCGCCAAGACACGCTCGCCGATCCTGCTGTCCGAATTCATCGACGCCGACGCCCCTTACCCGCAGGCGCATGCCTCGACCATCGTCCAGCTTCCCGACGATACGCTGGTCGCCGCCTGGTTCGCCGGTTCGGGGGAAAGCCGCCCCGATGTCCGCATCTGGTTCGCCCGGCATGGGGCGCGGGGCTGGGAAAAGCCGGTGCCGGTGGCGGACGGCGTCAGCGCCGATGGACAGCGTTACCCGACCTGGAACCCGGTGCTGTTCCAGCCGCCGGGCGCGCCGCTGCAGCTGTTCTACAAGGTCGGCCCCAATCCGCGCGCCTGGTGGGGGATGGTGATCCGCTCGACCGATGGCGGGCGGCATTGGAGCAGGCCCGAACGGTTGCCCGATGGCGTGCTCGGCCCGATCAAGAACAAGCCGGTCATCGCCGCCGATGGCGCCTGGCTCTCTCCCTCCAGCCGTGAGGAGGGGACGGCCGAGGCGAATATCTGGTCGCTGCGCATCGAGCGTAGCGCCGACAAGGGCAGGACGTGGACGGTCGGCCCGCGCATCGCCAGCCCGATGCATATCGAGGCGATCCAGCCCAGCATCCTGTTCCATCCGGGCGGCACGCTGGAACTGGTCGCCCGCACGCGACAGGGGGCGCTGGCGCAAAGCTGGTCGCGGGACAATGGCGTCACCTGGTCGCCGATCGCGGCGATCGACCTGCCCAATCCCAATGCCGGCACCGATGCGGTGACGCTGGCCGATGGGCGGCAGCTGATCGTCTACAACCATAGCGGACATGCGCCGGCGACGCCCGGTGACGGGCCGCGCTGGCCGCTGAATATCGGGCTGTCGGAGGACGGCGTGCGCTGGCGCAACGTCCTGACGCTGGAGAGCAGGCCGATGCCCGATGGCTATGCCTATCCGGCGGTCATCCAGACGCGCGACGGGATGGTGCACGTGACCTATACCTGGAACCGGCAGCGTATCCGGCATGTGGTGATCGATCCGCGCCTGTTGCGGTGAGGGGGCGGGGCGTGGCTTTCGACTTCGCTCAGGCCGAACGGAGGTTTGACTCCAAGGCCCGTTCAGCCTGAGCGAAGTCGAAGGCCACGCGAATCCTGCCAGGGGAGGGGGGTGCGCACGTCCACTCGCATCGCTACACCACGCCCATGACCACCAAGCCCCCCATCGGCCGCGACACGCGGCTGTGCATGTCGCTGTCGGCGCGGCCCGGCAATGTCGGTTCGCGCTTCCACAACCGGCTCTATGAGCTGAGCGGGCTCGACTATGTCTACAAGTCATTCAGCACCACCGATCTGGCCGGTGCGGTCGGCGGTATCCGGGCGCTGAATATCCGTGGCTGTGCGATTTCGATGCCGTTCGAGGAAGCGGTGATCCCGATGCTCGACGGGCTGGCGGGATCGGCGGCGGCGATCGACAGCGTCAACACCATCGTCAACGATGACGGGCGGCTGACCGGCTACAACACCGATTATGCCGCCGTAGTCGAGCTGATCGCGCGAATCGACCCGGCCACGCGCTTCGTGCTGCGCGGGTCGGGCGGCATGGCCAAGGCGGTGGCGGCGGCCTTGCGTGACTCCGGCTTTACCAACGGTACCATCGTCGCGCGTAACGCGGCGGCGGGGCAGGGTCTGGCCGCGCTTTATGGTTTCGACTGGACCGCCGAGCCGGGGGCGGGCGCGCCGCTGCTCATCAACGTCACGCCGATCGGCATGACCGGCGGCAATGCGGATCAGTCGCCGTTCCCGGAGGCGATGATCGCGGAGGCGGAGATCGCGTTCGACGTGGTGCAATATCCGCCCGAGACCCGCTTCCTGAAAACGGCGAAAGTACTGGGCAAGCGGATCATTACCGGCACCGAGGTGGCGACCATCCAGGCGCTGGAGCAGTTCGTCCTCTATACCGGCGTACGGCCCACGCCGGAGCAGGTCCGCGAGGCGGCGGCTTACGCCTATAGCCTGAGCTAAAACCCCGCCATCGCCATCAGGACCGTCCATTCCCCATCCCCCACCGGCGATACCGACAGCCGCGACTGGCGCAGCATCGGCAGGTTGGCGAGCCGCGCCTCGGCCTTCATCGCCGCCAGCGTGACGGGGCGGGGGAGCGGCCGGTCGGGTGCGATCGCGACCGAAACCCAGCGGCCGTCGTCGCCATCGGCCTGGGCGGTGCGGGTGATCGTCGCGATGCCGACCGCCGCCTTGTCCTTGCCGCTATGATAGAATAGCGCCGAGTCGCCCCGCTGCATCGCGCGCAGATGCTTGGCGGCGGCGGCGTTGCGCACGCCGTCCCATTCGGTCGCGCCGTCACAGACCAGATCGTCCCAGCCATAGCTGTCGGCTTCCGATTTCAGCAGCCAATAGGCCATGGTCCGCTCTCCTCCTGAACCGCGACTAAACGCGGCATTCCAACGCCATTCAGCCCCGTCGTGGCAGGAAAGGCAACACGGACGCACAATGCGCGTTTTCGCGAACAGCGGACCGGGCGTATCAGTATTGGAGGTTCGAAATGAACGGGATGTTCAAGAAGTTGGGGCTGGGCCTGGCGCTGGGTGCGACCGCACTGACCGCTGCGGCACCGGCCGAGGCACAGCGTTGGGGCCGTGGCGGCTGGGGTGGCGGCTATTATCACCGCGATCGTGGCGGTGACGCAGTCGCCGGCGCGGTGCTGGGCGGTATCCTGGGCCTGGGTGTCGGCGCGGCGATCGCGAGCAGCAACAACCGCCAGCGCTATTATGATCGCGGCTATTATTACGACCGTGGCTATGATCCCTATTACGCGCCGCCGGCGGTCACCTATCAGTATCGCAGCTATCAGCCGCGCTGCTGGAACGACTGGCGCTGGGACCCCTATTGGGGCCGCAACGTGCCGGTCCAGGTCTGTAACTAAGGCCCATGGCGGCGTCGGGAGCGATCCCGGCGCCGCTTTTTTCTTAGGTGCCCTGCTTGGCAGGGTGCCGGGATCGGCGGTAAGGCGCGGAGCATGACCGATACCGTTCCCGATCGCCTGTCCACCAACCCGGACAGCCCCTATTTCGACCAGGACCTGCTCTCGCGGGGCGTGGGCATCCGCTTCAAGGGCAATGAGCGCCGCGACGTCGAGGAATATTGCATTTCCGAAGGCTGGATTCGCGTCGCGCTGGGCAAGAAAGTCGACCGTCACGGCCGCCCGCTGACCCTGAAGCTGAACGGCGAGGTCGAGGCGTGGATCGAGAATCCCGCCGATGGTGCGGAAGAGGGTTCGGACGAAGCCGAAGCGTAATTGCCTGGCGTACCCCGGCGAACGCCGGGGTCCAGTTTCTGCAAACGCTATGGCGCGCAATCCGGTGCGTGGGAGGCGACAGCCTCGCCCCCTCGAAAGCGCCCGACAACTGGACCCCGGCCTTCGCCGGGGAACAGCCTGCTTTATAGGCCACCTGCCCCCAAACCTCCGTTCAGGCTGAGCGAAGTCGAAGCCCACGGGAATCCCTCACCGCAGTTCGACTTCGCGCAATGCGAACGGTTGGCTCAAGGGTTCGCCAATCATTCCTCCCCTTGCAGGGGAGGAACGGGCTTACGCCGCCTCCATCGCCTCGCCGGCTTCCATCCAGCGCGTTTCCGCCTCGGCCAGCTTGTCGACCACCTCCGCGCGGCGCTTGTTGAGTTCGCCCATCGACAGTTTCGCATGGCGCGGCTCGGCCGCAGCGGGATCGTTCATCGCCTTGTCCAGCGCATCGCGCTCGCGGGTCAGCTTGGCCATTTCGTCCTCGATACCGCGCAGCGTCTTCTTCATCGCGTTGAAGCGTTCGCGCTGCTCGGCCGAGGCCTTCTTGCTCGCCGCGCGGTCCGCCTTGGACGCGGCGTCGCCCTGGCCCGCATCGCCCTTCAGGACGAACGCGATGTAATCGTCGAGCGACCCGTCGAATTCTTTGGCGGTGCCGTTGTCGACCAAGACGAGTCGATCCGCCGTCATCTCCAGCATGTGGCGATCATGGCTGACCAGCACGACCGTGCCCTTGTACATGTTGAGCGCCTGGACCAGCGCCTCGCGCGCGTCGACGTCCAAGTGGTTGGTCGGCTCGTCGAGGATCAGCATGTGCGGCGCGTCGCGGGTGATCAGCGCCAGCGCCAGGCGGGCGCGTTCGCCGCCCGACAGCTTGCCGACCTTGGTCGTCGCCTTGTCACCCGAAAAGCCGAACCGGCCCAGCTGCGCGCGCACGGCTGCCGGGGTCGCGCCGCGCATGATGCGCGTCATATGCTCCAGCGGCGTATCGTCGGTGTCGAGTTCCTCCACCTGATACTGGGTGAAATAGCCCACCCGCATCTTGCCCGACGAGTTCATGTCGCCTTCCATCGGCGTCAGCTGCGCGGCGAGCAGGCGGGCGAGCGTCGTCTTGCCGTTGCCGTTGCGGCCCAACAGCGCGATCCGGTCGTCCGGGTCGATGCGCAGGTTCAGCCGCTTGAGGATCGGCGTCTCGGCATAGCCCACGCTCGCCAGGTCCAGCGTGATGAGCGGCGGGCGCAACTGATCGGGATCGGGGAAGTCGAAGGACAGCGACGGATCGTTCGCCATCTCGGCGATCGGCTGCATCTTCGACAGCATCTTGGCGCGGCTCTGCGCCTGCTTGGCGGTCGAAGCGCGGGCCGAGTTGCGCGCGATATAGTCCTGCAACTTGGCGCGCTGCGCGTCCTGATTCGCCTTGGCGGCGGCGAGCTGCGCCATCCGCTCGGCGCGCTGGCGCTCGAACGAATCGTACCCGCCCGGATAGAGCGTCACCTTGCCGCCCTGCAGATGCAGAATATGGTCGACGACATTGTTCAGGAAGTCGCGCTCGTGGCTGACCAGCAGGATCGTCGCGCGATAGGATTTGAGGAAATCCTCCAGCCACATCACCGCTTCCAGGTCGAGGTGGTTCGACGGTTCGTCGAGCAGCAGCACGTCGGGGGCGGAGAAGAGCAGCGCGGCGAGCGCCACTCGCATCTTCCAGCCGCCCGAATAGCTGGACAGCGGCCGGGCCTGCATCGCTTCGTCGAAGCCGAGCCCCTGAAGGATGCTGGAGGCGCGCGCGGGGGCGGTATAGGCGTCGATCGCGATGAGGCGCTCGTAGATGTCGCCCAGCTTTTCCGGATCGCTCTCGGTCTCGCTGCGCTCCATCAATTCGGCGCGCTCGATATCGGCGGCTAGCACCGTCTCGAACGGGGTGGCGCTGCCGTCGGGGGCTTCCTGCGCGATATAGCCGAGCTTGGCGCCCTTGGGCATCTCGCAGGCGCCGTCATCGGCCTCCAGCTGGCCGGCGATCACGCGGACGAGCGTGGACTTGCCCGCGCCGTTGCGGCCGATCAGGCCGACGCGGCTGCCGGGGGGGAGTGCGGCGGATGCGCCGTCGAGGATCGTGCGGCCGCCCAGGCGCACGGTGATGCCATTCAGATTGAGCATGGGCGCGCGCCTAGCAAATTCCGCGCGAAAAGGGGAGGGGCTGGATTTTCCTCCCCTGCAAGGGGAGGTGGCAGGCCATCAGGCCTGACGGGGGGGTGTCACGGCCGCTGGGGTTCATGCCCCCGCCGACGTTCCTGCCCCTCCACCACCGCTTCGCGGCGGTCCCCCTCCCCAAGCACAGCTTGGGGAGGATTGGCGTTCAGCGTGCCGCGATGCTGGTCGCGGCGGCGGTTCCGGCGGGCGGCCAGTTCTGCGCGCCACACTTCTTGGGCACCCACTCGGCCTTCTTGTTCCAGCACAGCGCATCCAGGCGCGGCATCGTCACGTTGAACCGCTGTTCGCGGCCGACATAGCGCGGGAAGCGCTGCTCGCCATAGGGGACCAGGCTGTTGCGCAGTTCCTGCATCCGGTCGACCGCCAGCTCGCCCAGATGGCCGCGCGGGGTAAAGACCGCCTGATGCGCGATCGAACCCGCCGTCGTGCAGAAGCCGAGCTGGCCCGCGACCGACGAGAAGCTGGAATAGGTGCGCGTGCCATATTGGTCGAGCGCCATCTGGCCCTCGCGCGGCGTCTTGCTGGTCCGCTTGAAATAGGCGCCCAGCGTGTCGAACGCGCCCTTCAGCTCGGAATCATGGTCCTTCAGGATGGCGTTATAGTTCACCACCGAGGACAGCATGGGTTCGAACTGACATTGCAGCGCCGCGACGTTCAGCGCCGAGCGCATGTTCCACAGCACACCCGCGCGCAGCTCCGCCGGCGTCGCGCCCGGCAGGGGCTGACCGATGCCGGGTTCGTCGCCGCGAACGGGCTTTCCCTGGAAGTTATAGGGCTGCAGGAAGAATTGCGCCGATGCGGGTGCGGCGGCACCCATCCCCCAAAACGCCACGCCGGCCGCCAGCGCGGTACGCACCACCTTCATCTCTATGTGATCCTTCCCCCGTAGGGCTTCGAAAAGCGTCTCGAAACATAACGCTTTTCGGGGTGCGACCCAATGAAAATCGTCACCGATTTTACAATCTCCGCATGCCCCATCGTTCCCGAAAAGTAACGAGATCAGGACGTTTGCAAGAGGTGGAGGGATCGGCCGATGCCGCAGGATCAGGACCCCCTTGGGTGATGACCATGGCCGGCCGCGCCGCAAGAAAAAGGGGCCGCCCGGTCGCCCGGACGGCCCCTTCATCGTGGGAATGACCCCGACGATGATTACATGGCGTTCGACATGTTGGTCATCATGGTGTCGTTCGACATCATCATGTCGTTGCCCATGGTGTCGTTGGCCATCATGCCACCGTTCATGGTGCCGTCGACGGCGGTCATGTTGTCGGTGGTGGTGTCCATGCCTTCGGTGGCGTTCATGTCGGTGACCATGTTCGCGTCGGTGGTGTTCTCGGTCTTCGAGCCGCAAGCCGAAACCGCGAGCGCCGCGCCGGCGATGACCGAGCCCATCAGGACCTTGGAGATGATTGCACGCATTGGAAGCTCCCTTGATATTTAGGATTTGGAACGGCTTGCTGGCCCTTAATACCCAAATCGGGGTGGACATTAATCGGATACCGCCCGGTCCTCAAGCCTCGTTTTGTCCGACCGGATGGAGGCTATCGAGAAAGGCCGGAAAGGTGAACGCCAGTGCCTCGTCAAAGGTTTCCAACGACTTGACGCCGTTTAACGCAAAAAGGCTGGTGACCGGAAATTCGGGCAGGCCGCACGGGACGATCCCACCGAAATGGGACAGGTCGGGCGCGACGTTGATCGCAAAGCCATGAAGCGTCACCCAGCGGCGCACGCGCACGCCGATCGCGCCGATCTTGGCCTCCGGTCCGCCGTCGCGCGTCCAGATGCCGACGCGCCCGTCCGCCTGAAACGCATGGACGCCCAGCCGCGCGAGCGCGGCGATCAGCCAGGCTTCCAGGCTGTGGACGAAATGGCGCACGTCGCGCCCGCGCTTGCTGAGATCCAGCACCAGATAGCCGGTGCGCTGGCCGGGGCCGTGATAGGTGTATTTGCCGCCGCGCCCGGTCTGGAACACGGGAAAGCGCGGATCGACCAGCTCGACCGGATCGGCGCTGGTCCCCGCCGTATAGACCGGCGGATGTTCGAGCAGCCAGACCAGTTCGCGCGCCTCGCCCGCCGCCACGGCGGCGGCGCGCGCCTCCATTTCGGCAAGCGCCTGGTCATAGGGGGTCTGGCCGGCGCTGATGCGCCATTCGATATCGGGCATGTCGGGGGGCTGGGTCACGATGCCCGCTATCTGCGCCTCGGGCGGCGGCGATGCAAGCGGGCGGCCCGGTTCGTCGCCCGGGGCGGTGATGGCGTTGCGCGGGGTGATCGGCTAGGCAAGGCGACGACACAGGACAGGGGATGGTCACGCCGTCGTGGCCATAAGCGGCAGGGAGGCCAAGGATGACCGTCAGAATCGGATCGGTATGGGACAGCGCCCAGCAGGTGCTGGCGGGCAGGATGGGCATGCTCCTGCCCTTCGCCGCGATCGGCTTCGTCCTCCCCGCGATCCTGCAGTTGTTGCTGGTGCCCGAGACGATGGCGGCCGAAATGACGGCCGGGGCCAGTGTGACCGGATTGCTGGTGGGGCTGGTGACGATCGTGCTGGGCATCTGGGCGCAGCTGGCGATCATGGCGCTGGCGACGCACCCCGCGACCACCTCGGCCGAGGCGTCGCGTGTCGGGTTCCAGCGCCTGCTGCCGCTGCTCGGCGTGGCGTGCGCCATGGGGCTGGTCATCTTCCTGGTGGTGCTCGTGCCCATTTTCGTGCTGCACCTGACGGGCTTTGATTTCATCCGGGCGATGGCCACGCAGGGCAACCCTGCGCTTCTGCCGCCCGTGCCGGCGGGGGCGGGGTTGTTCCTCGGCCTCTATGCGCTGGCCCTGGTGATCCTGGGCTTCTGGTTGATGGCGCGGTTGATCCTGACCTATGCGGTGGTGCTCAACGAGCGGCGCGGCCTGGGTGCCATTCGTCGATCGATCGCCCTGACCAAGGGCATGACCTGGCGGTTGATCGGCGTCATCCTCCTCTTCAGCATCCTCGTCCTCGTCGCGACCGCCGCGGTGCAGGGCGTGACCGCGATCCTGCTCCGCCTGATCCTGGGCGCCGAGCGGCAGGCCCTGACGCTGGGCCTGACCACGATCGTCGCATCGATCGTGACGGCGGGGTTCATGACCCTGGCCTATGTGTTCATCGCGCGGCTCTATGTCGCGACCGCCGGCGTTCCGGCGACCGTGACGCATGCGCCAGAGGACGGTTCGCCGCTCATCTGATGACATTGCCTGTCGTTGCGACCTTGCGGGACGCGTGGAGCCTGTTCCGCCGGGACCGCGATCTGTTGATCCGCCTGGCGGCGCCGTTCCTGTTCTGGCCGCCGCTGGCGGTGGGCCTGCTGGTGCCCGATCCCCCCTTGCCCGCCGAGCCGGCCGCCGGCGGTGGGCAGGGCGAAGCGACCGCGCGCGCCATGGCGTGGTTCGACTCGGTCGGGACCTGGGCGGGCCATTATGGCGGCTGGTACTTCGCCGCCTATGCGATCGGCATGATCGGATCGGCGGCGCTGTTCGCCCTCGTCCTGAGCGGGGGGCGTTTCAGCGTGGGGCAGGCGCTGAGCCTGGGCCTGCGGGTCGCGCCGCGTTTCCTGCTGGCCATGATCCTGGTCGCCTTGCCGACGGGGGCGGGCATGCTGCTCTATATCCTGCCGGGCCTGTTCGTCGCCGGCCGGCTGATGCTGGTCGGCCCGGTGCTGTTCGCCGAGCGGCGGATGCCCGCGCTGGCCGCGATCGCGCGGTCGCTGGTGCTGACGCGCGGCGCCAGCCTGTCGATGGCGGCGCTGGCGGGCTGCACCTATCTGGGCGGGATGATCGCGGCGCAGCCCTTCCTGCTGCTGGGCGACCGGGTCGAGGCGAGCGGCGGCAGTCCCGTCGCGATGGCGCTGGTGCAGGGCGGGGCCGCCGCGACGGGCATGGCCGCCGGGCTGGCGCAGGTCCTGATCGCGGTCGCGGCCTATCGCCGCCTGGCCAGCCGGGGAATCTGAGGGGCGACATCCTCGGGCAACAGGCCCAGGTCGCGCGGGTCGGGAAAGGTCTCGATCGCGCGCGACACCGGCACGAAGCCCTGCTTGCGATAGAAGCCGAGTGCGGCCGGGTGGTCCAGCGTGCAGGTATGCACCCACACCCGCTCGACCTGCGCGGTCCAGGCGCGCATCAGCGCCTGCGCCATCAGCCATTGGCCATGGCCCCGCCCGGCCAGCTCGGGGATCAGCCCGAAATAGCCGATCTCGCACTGACCCGGCTGGCGATGGTCGAGTTCGAGCATCCCGACCTCGATCCCGGCGCGGTCGACCACCGCGAACACCGCGACGGCCGGATCATGGACGATCGCCGCCAGCGTCGCATCGTCCATCACCAGCCGCGAAAACCATAGCCAGGGTGCGCCGACCCGCTGGAACAGCGCGCGATATTTGGCCAGATCGGGCGTCTTCCACGCGACCAGCGACAGCGGCGAGGCGGGCATCGGTCGTGGCCGGGGCCGCTCGCGCATCTCCAGCGTGGTGACGATGGTGGCGACCTCGCCGGGCGCAACGGGGATCAGCGCCACCGGCTTACTCCCAGGTGGCGAGCGGCGGCAGGCTCATCAGGATCGCATCGATATTGCCCCCGGTCTTCAACCCGAACAGCGTGCCGCGATCATAGACCAGGTTGAACTCGGCATAGCGCCCACGCCACGCCAGCATCTGCGCCTGATCGGCCTCGGTAAAGGGCAGGCCCATGCGCCGCCGGACGATGCGCGGGAAGATGTCGAGGAACGCCTCGCCGACATCGCGGGTGACGGTGAAATTGGCGTCGAAATCGCCTTCGAGATGATCGTAGAAGATGCCGCCGACCCCGCGATGCACCTGGCGGTGGGGGATGTAGAAATAGTCGTCGGCCCATGCCTTGAAGCGCGGATAATGCTCCGGATCATGCGCATCGCACGCCGCCCGCAGGCGAGCGTGGAAGTCGGCGGTGTCCTCTTCGATGGGCAGCGGCGGATTGAGGTCGGCACCGCCGCCGATCCAGCGCTTGGTCGTGGTCAGGAAGCGGG
>SXGS01112731.1_pt1 | contig 10899 bp, 11 predicted proteins | sample 3174681 | NCBI WGS metagenome assembly SXGS01 (sample SAMN11356861, study PRJNA531348) | freshwater metagenome | isolation source: freshwater sample F1-80 | place: China: Fuxian Lake, Yuxi | collected 2017-12-25 | reverse complement strand
GGCCGCCACGAGCTGGACGTATTGGTTGGGGCCGCGGCGGGTGAGCTTGATGAACACGCCACTACTGTATCAGAAAGCTGTAATTGCAAAAATATAAATAAAAATAATAATTCGCGCCATTACAAAAAATGATTTTAAACCGGCTAGAGCGTTGATTTCATTGGAAATTCTGACGGCAGGGGGTTGTTAACTGTCGAACCCGGGGGACCCAACCCGACGGATCGGAGAAAAAAATGGGAGCAAACGCCATTTGCTGGTGGACGGAAATGGCGTCCCGTTGTCGCTCGTCGTGACAGGAGCCAACCGGCATGACGTTTCTCAGTTGGAGGCGGTGCTTGATGCCATCGTGGTTCAAAGAGCCAATCCGCCTCACAGGCGCCACAAGCACCTGTGCGCCGACGCGGGCTACACCGGAGCGCCAGCCTTGAAAGTCATCGAAGAACACGGCCACATACCCCATGTCAAAGGTCAAGGACAAGAGGCAAATGAACTCAAACGCGACCCCGCCAAGAGAGCCAAGCGCTGGGTTGTTGAAGTGGCGCACAGTTGGTTCAATCGCTTCCGGAAATTACTCGTGCGATACGAAATGCTTGATCGCAGCTTTCTCGCACTCAACCACCTGGCGGCATCCATCATTGCGTTCAGAAAGATAAAGCTGGACGTCAACATTATTTACGGATAAGTTCTTAGGCCAAAATTAATCAATTACCAAACGCTTCGCCCTCCATCCACCACAACATTCTGGCCATTCATATAGCTAGAGGCATCTGAACATAAAAACTGTATAGCTGAGCGGTATTCATCAATTGCTGCCATACGCCCTAATGGGATAAGTGAAGATAAGCGTTTAACAAACTCATCATCCTGCCCATTAAACACGCCGCCAGGTGACAAGGCATTGCAGCGCACATTCTTGTCAGACCAATAAGTTGCTAAGTAACGGGTCAACCCAATCAACCCAGCTTTGATGACTGAATAACTAACAGGTTTAACAGCTTGCATATCAGCGTCAAGACCTTCTTTCTTATACAACCTTTGATCTGGTGAGAAAACAGAGAGATCTGAGGCTATATTAAGGATTACGCCCCCCTTACCATCTTTTGCCATGGCTGAGCCAAACACCTGACTACACAAAAAAGCTCCGGTTAAGCCAACCGAAACTTGCAACTCCCATTGTTCCATCGGAAAATTTTCTAACCGCGAGCTTTCCATAATCCCATACTTGTCCTTTACCTTAGGGTCGATTGCGGCGTTATTAACCAGAATATCAACTCGCAAATCTTTGGTTGCAATTTGCATAGCAACTGCACGTATAGTTGATGGCTTTGCCACATCCATCAATATAGCAATTATTTTTTTCGAATCGTAGTGTTGGATTAGCTTATTATGTGCTGCAGCCAAAGCATCCTTTCCAATATCCGTCAAGATGACTTTTGCGCCGCTTGCTAGCAGGGCACTAGCGTGTTCCACGCCCAACAAACCTGCGGCCCCGGTAATCAGCGCTGTTTTGCCAGTAAGGTTAAATTTCTCAAAAGCCATATTTATCACGCTTGAATGATGTATATCGGTAGTCATGAGTGTACTTGTCCGCCATCTAGCGTCCAAACTCCACCACTGACAAACTTGCTACGAGGCGATGCCAAATAAGCAACAAGACTGGCAACGTCAGCTGGCGTCCCTAGGCAGCCGAGTGCGACATCTTTTTGCAACATTGCCTGAACAGCATGTGGGTCCTTAGCCAGCTTGAGCGACCAGACCGATCCGTCAAACAGAATGTTGCCCGGAGCTACGGCGTTAATCCGAATGCCATATTTACCTAAAGGACGCGCGATACCCCGTATATATGCATGCAGCGCAGCCTTGGCAACAGAATAGGTAACTGGAGCGCCAGGAATCACTTCTAACCCGCAGATGGAGGAGACGCAGACAATAACGCCTTTGCTTGCTCGTAATGCCTCATTAGCGGCTTCAACGGTATTTATAGTGCTCCAGAGATTCAAAGCGAATACCCTTTGCCATTCATCGGCAGTTTCGCTGCCGGGCGGAACTGAGCGTCCGCTCCCAACGTTGCACACGAGAATATCCAATTGTCCGAGAGCGTCGACAACTTCTGAAATCACTCGCTTAGCTTCGTCCGGGCTCGTAACGTCACCAACGACACCAATAACACCTGTGAGGCGGGTTGTTGTCTCAGCCAAGTCGCCAGAGTTACGCCCGTTCAGGGCTACACGGCAACCTTCGGCAAGCAGAACTTCCGCAATAGCTCTTCCGATTCCCTTTGACGAGCCGGTCACCAGGGCTGCTTTTCCTGCGAGATCGAGTTGCATAGTCAAAAATCGGCGCTGTTAGGTCCGCGGTTCAGTTGCGGGGTGATCATTTTGGCGCCGCCAAACCGAATTGCTTCAGCCACAGGAGTGTCATGTCTCGGTAAGTCGCTAAAACTTCAGCATGATTTCCATCAACCGCGCGAGCGGTCTGGAGAATGTAGTTACCTTGATAGCCGGATAAAGAAAGCGCAGAAAATACAGAATCGAAATCAGCATTACCTGTCTGCAGGGGCACCGTGGTGCCGCCAAACACGCGATCCTTAACGTGAACATTGATAATTCGTTTGCCGTAAGCCGCGAACTCCTCATCAGGGACAAAGCCTAAGGCTGCGCTGTTGCCGATATCGTAATTTATACCAAATTGCTCGGCCGGCAGGCGATGAATGAAGCGGGCCAGCTCGGTTGGCGTAAAGTCAGACTCGAAGATCACCTTCAGATTGTTCTCATCAAGAAAGGATTGTTGTTCGAACAAAAATTTGACCAGCACATCCTCTTGCTCCGCAGTGTCAAGGCGACCGTTATCTACTAGAGGAACGACCATCATTTGGATCCCAACCTGAACGCATGCGGTGCAAATTGCAAGAAAATCTCGCTGCAGATTGGCTCGAGCCACGCCTTCAAACTTCCAGAAAGGCGCCTGCATGAAGCACTCTCCGGTCAGGGAGCAAATAGAAATACCATGGGTTCGGCAAAGCCCTCTGATTCTTTCTTGCCCATCTGCTGTCATCAGCGGGTTTTCGTAAAGTCGGGCCTGATCTAGCGTCCACTCCATCAAATGCAGATCGATAGCTGCAGCCACGGGAAACTCATTTTCCCAGTCACGCCAAGGGAACGCCTGGATCTTATCGGCCACTCGTTCACAAAGACGCCCCTGCATGAAGCCTATAGGCAAAGCCTTGCCGTTCATACATTCATTACGGGTTTTCTTGCACTTGCAAGGAGCATTATTTCTTTTGAGAAACGTATCCACTTGCTATGCTTCTTTAGAAAAGTGGGGGCAAATATTCTTGTTAACTCGGCCATAAGTGTCATTACATTGCCAACGCCCCAAACTAAGGGAAGTTGGCGGAAAAACTCAACCTGCACATCTTCAAATCCATGAATGATCTGAATATCTCGTAGCGATACCAGCATAAATGGAGTACGATGAGAGTAATCTTCGAAATACATCCTGTAGTTATATTCCCAAGATGGACAAAGAGTAATAGCCAGCCCGCCGGGCTTTAGAACTCGATACATTTCTTGAACCAGACGCTCTGGATAATGAAAGTGTTCAATTACTGATTTTGAATACACGACATCGAAATAATTTTCCGGGTACGGAATACCGTCGTTCTCAAGATCGGTGTTTCTTAATTCGGCCTGTGGGCAATACTTGCGTACTGCAGACGATCGATCGACGGCGTGTCCTTTAACTCCGCATTTGATGAAACCCGCAAGAAATTCACCGCGACCACAGCCTATATCCAGAAAATCATCACCAGATTTCAACTTATAGCGATCAAAAAGATAGGTCGCTAAGGCATCCGGATAATTCGTCAAGGGTCTATCCTGCTCGTTGTAAACCACATCAACATAATCACGTTTGCCATTACTCATGACCGTATTACCTCCACCAACTCTAATAAAACACCTTCAGGACCAGTTACATAAATCACCTTGACTTTACCATCTGCCGAGAATTGTGGCTCTGCGGGAACTGTAGCCCCAAAAGCCTTGATTCTTAATAATAATTCATCTAAATTCTCAACGGTAAGAGCTATATGAGTAAATCCTGTTGAGAAGGGTTCGCCTGCCCAGATTGGCTTGTCAGGGTGTGAATGAAAATGCAGTAATTCTATCAAGTTGCCATCTGGAGCCGCTAGCTTAACTGTTGTTAAACGAACTCTATGTAACCCCATCATGCCATCGATGTGCGGTCCCGACTCATCCATTTGGCGCTCGACAACAAAACCCAGCACGTCGCACCAGAAATGAAGTGCTCGGTCAAGATCAGCAACAACCAGACCGGTATGGCGAATGGCGCGAATCATGCGGACGCAATCTCCGCAATAGACTCACCTAGAACATCAATCCCCTCAAATAAGGCCGCATCTGTGATGGTCAATGGCGGACCAAGTTTAATCGATTCTCGTCCTGTGTGGACAACCAATAGCCCTTTCTGCATGCAGCGCTCCGCCACACGGCTCGTAAATTGTCCGTCCGCTTCTCCTGTCAACGGTGATCGAAACACTACAGCTGCAATCAATCCGATACCAAGAAGTTGGCTTATACGATCTGGAAAGCGCAGTTGAAGGTCACCTAGACTACTAAAAAGCAAATCACCCTTGCGCGCCGTTTCAGCAATTAAATTACGAGACTCTAGTTCCTCAATAACTGCCAGACCAGCTGCACACACCAATGGATTAGCCGAATGGGTACTGCTCATGTTGCCGACATCAGGCAAATCCATGATTTCTGCACGACCAATCACGCCTGCAAGCGGCACACCGCCTCCCATTCCCTTACCACAGCAGATCAGATCAGGTGTCACTCCGTAGTGCTGATAACCAAAAGCTTTACCGGTCCGTCCAAAACCTGCCTGCATTTCATCAAAGGTCAGTAATATTTGGTGCTTCTGACAGAGGTATCCAATGGCCTGGACAAACTCCTTTGGATAAAACACGGCACCCCAGCCCTGAAAGGTTTCTAGCATGAAGCCACAAATATCTTGCGCTAAATCGACACCTTTTTCAGAGAGGCGCTTCAACCCTTCTTCTAAAAATGCAATTGGTTCGCGACCGTTCAAAACCCAGGGATAGGGAAAGGGAATGTGATGTATGTCGGCGTCCTGGTAACCGATCCACTCCCGTTGCGCCAGATTACTGCTCATCATCTGCGCGCCAAAGGTGCGGCCATGCCAATTACCTTCAATACAAATAATACCCCTGCGCCGCTTACCTATTTTTTGACCCTGCATGCGCATTAATTTTAGAGCGGCCTCGGTGGCCTCAGTGCCTGCCGACAGTAAAAAAGCCTTCTCGAAAGGAGGACCAGCGAAAGCTATCAATTTTTCTAGGTAGCGGGCTCGAATGGGGTTGGCGTAGGCATAGCAGCTATACAACGGATAATCCAGCGTAGCCTTGATAGATGCTGTAACACGAGCATTAGAGTGACCGACATTCGCAACGAAAATAGTCGAGGTGAAGTCAATCCATTTATTGCCAGCCATATCGAAGACGCTGAAGTCTTCGGCTCGGTCCCATATGATGGGCAACTGCCCATGCATGGAGCGCGACTCGTTCTCCTCCAAATTTGCAAGTATCTCCTTTGTGCCAGGCGTGGGAATCGGGGTATTGATATGCCGAAATGCAGTGTCAACTTTTGGCACTGTAACGGGGGTACGAGAAAAGTTATAAGCAGCCATGATTTAAGTCATCCAAAAAGACGCGTGGAAAGTGTCGGTTCGCGGATAATTTGATACTTTAGAAAATCAAAATCGTCCTCAGTATCTACTTCGGCTACCTTCGGCGTAATAAACGGCATGACATGATCGCCATGAAGCAATCGAGACTCTCGAACGAAGGCTGTAGACAAAACATCCACATAGCCGTTGGCGATGTATGTCTTGGGAAACCCTTGTCGAGCATTGTTGGCGGCGTCGAGGGCCGTACTGCCTGAGCCTAAGCGCTTCAGTTGTCCGCCAGGAGCAATCTCGAACGTTTTGTAGGCCGATTCTGCCATTTCATGTACCGAGCGTAGGGCGGTCGCAGCCTTACCTGAAGAGGCAAAGGCTTCAATTGCGGCATCGATTAATTCTGGCACACGGAGCGGAGTGGTCGGTCGAATATGGACGATGTAATCAGGCTCGCCGCCATTGACAACCAACCAATCAAGGGCATGCACGATGAATTCGTAGTCCGTTGAACTATCACCAGATATTTCAACGGGCCGCAAAAAAGGTACCTCTGCACCGAAATTCCTGCACAACGATTGGTATTCGACCGAGTCTGTTGACACAATCACACGGTCAATACATTTAGACTTTTTGCAGGCGGCGATTGACCATTCAATCAACGCATGCCCGCCGATGGGTCGGATGTTTTTATAAGGTACTCCTTTTGAGCCTGCTCGGGCTGGTATAAGCGCTACAACCTTTGCCATGATTTACTCACTTCCTGAATATGGCTGTTTCAACCAAGTTGCAAATAATGTGTCCCACCATGATGTGGCACTCTTGGACACGTGCTGTTTCGTTTGATGGTACGCTGAGACACTCACAGATAGACGCCAATTTACCGCTACCGGCACCTGTAAGTGCTACTGTGACCAAGCCCAGTTGCTTTGCCTGTTTTACCGCCGCCAAGATATTGGGGCTGTTGCCGCTGGTGGAGATGGGCATAAACACATCCCCTTTTTTGGAAATACCCGTGAGTTCACGCGCAAAAACTTGTTCGTAGCCGTAGTCGTTACCAATAGCGCTGATGGCCGAATTGTTAGCTCCGAGCACTATGGATGCTAACGGTGCCCGATCAAACATAAATCGCGAAATGAACTCTGCCGAAAGGTGCTGCGCATCAGCGAAGCTGCCCCCGTTGCCTGCAAAAATGATCTTGCCACCAGATCGTAGGCATTGAACACAGTTCGCTACTAGGGTTTCGATTTGGATAATAAGATTCTCATCACCCAGCACGGCCTGTTTGACGGCGATTGAGGCCACTATCTGAGCGCGAATTTCTGCCTTGGTCATAGGGTGTCCTCCAACCTGTCCAGCGCAACCCAGAAGCCTTCGCCACCGTTCTTGTGTCCCTGCCAGATTTCGGGAATAAACGTTGCCGTGGGGCAACCCTTTTGCAAAATGGCACCCAGTCTGGCGAAATCAATCTCGCCCTCCCCCACTTGCAAGCCTTCTCCATTCAGCCCCTTGGCATCGCCCAAATGCAGGTGCAAGGAAAACGGAGCGATTTTCTCGGCAAAGTCATAGAAATCGATGCCCAGATGATTACAAGTCAAACGTGTGTGTGAAATGTCGAAGCACATACGCAACTTAAGCATGCTGCACCATTCGACAATCTCATCAATCTTCACAAAAATGTTTTGGTACCGCTGCCCACCGAAATGCCAAGGGAATGGCGCCATGGTCTGGGGAATTAATTCCACACCTTCCATATCCAATTCACTCAAACTTTGGGCAAAGCGCTCGTAATAACCACGAATCTCAGACGCCGGTAGCGGTGCATCCATGGTGAAGCCACCGATATTGGCAACGATGGGCGGTCGTAGCGTGTTTGGAAAAAAACGTTTGAGGTTGCGGGTGATATAAATCACGCGCTGTGTCTCGCCAATTGATTCTTTGCGATACGCCGCATCAGGTGTCGCCAAGTCCATCAGCCGACTACCGGAGAATAATTCTGGTGCATGTACAACCAAACCCGCTTCGTAGGGGCCATCCAGATAGGCAGACGGATCCAAATCCAAGTCGGAATAGGAGAGGTGAAACTCCCACAAATCCGGCTTTATCCGTGCTGCGTACTCCCGAAAATCATGATATCGAACAGGCACACCCCAGGGGCGGCTGAAACTGTACTTACCGGGCTCGATACGGGTATCCTGCAAATCTGAGGGGTAGAAGAAATCTTCCTCCTTCATGCTATGACGTATTTTGCGTCCGAGCAACGACTCGTAGCGCTGTGGTGATAAACCCTGCCCAGGGCTACGCACCTTGATATGCTCTGCAACTAAAACCGTCCCCTTGCTAATTGGCACTGCGGCAACCAAACTCTTCCCCAGGTTTTCGCGGTTGATCATCTCACCTTGGGAAAGCTGCCGCGACTTCCCCTCGCCTAATGCTAGCTCAATTTCGCGGATACCCGCCATCATAAGACTAAATTCACTTTGAGTAAGGCTGGCTGCGTGGTCTGGGCCTTCCATGGTTCGGTCAAGCGTGAAATGCCGCTCTATGATGCAGGCACCTAAAGCGATGGCGGCTAGGGAGACATTGATACCACGTTCATGACCGGAATACCCAACCAGTGGGTGCATTTGCCTCAAGGCAGTGATCCAATTTAGATTGATGTCATGCAACGGAGCAGGGTAGGTGCTGTTGCAATGCAGCAAAACAAAGGCCACGTTGCGCCTATTCAGAAAGTTAACGGTGACGCGAACCTCTTCTGGATGGCTCATGCCGGTAGAAAGGATTAATGGCTTACCGGTACTGGCCAATTTTTCCAATAATGGCAAATTGGTAAGGTCTGCAGAGGCCACTTTGTAAGCGGGCACCGCCAACTCCTCTAGTACATCGACGCTACGGGCATCCCACGGAGTACAAAGATAGAGAATCCCTTTTTTCTCGCAATGACTGGCAAGCCGGTAATGATCAGCTACGCTGAGTTCGAAACGACGCAGCAAATCAATCACATATTCGGTACCCAGATCTTCACCATCTTTAAGCAATGCACGTTGACGATAAACTTCGGTGATGTGGCGCATTTGAAACTTGGCACAGTCAGCGCCCACGTCAGCAGCCAAGTCAATCATTTGAATCGCCCGTTCAACACTGCCATTGTGGTTATTACCAATTTCCGCAATTACAAAGGCGCGACCAGCTCCGACCATGTATTTGCCAATCTTTATATTCATGCTTTGTCTGTTGGTTGGTTATTTTTTCGCTCTCGTGCCGTCCAAGCACACAGGCCTTCAGGTTCAAAGCGAAAGGGTCGAATATTAAGCCCCGCTTGCTCTAAATTACCCATTAGCTCATGTTTACGAAATGGCGGCACATAAAAAATAAAAAATCCGCCTCCGCCTGCCCCTAATAGTTTTCCACCTATGGCGCCATGCATAAGAGCTTCATCATAAATTGAATCAAGTCTTACCGTTGAAATCTTTTTACTAAACTGTCGTTTCAAGTGCCAAGCTTCATGCAAAGAGTGCCCAAACTCCAAAAGACGTCCGCGCAAAAGCAGGTTTCTCATGCGGTAGGTTAGCTCTACATTTTCCTTAACCTGCTTACGGATACTTTCTTGTTGCATTTGTTGAAATTGATCGCGGTGAATACCATCAGAATCATGCGTTGTGCCCGTATCGCAAAGAATTAGACTTTCTTCAAGTTCAAGTAACGTATTCACGTGTATTCGCAGTGGATGAACAATGTTTTGATCTTCCCGAAATTCCATGAAATTAAATCCACCGAATACGGTAGCATATTGGTCTTGCCATCCCCCCGCAACGCCCAGGTAAAGACGCTCTGCTTGGTAAGCTAGCTCTGCAATCTCATGTAAGTCCCACTGATCACGGCGAAATTGATTGAAGCAACCCAACACCGCCGCGGCGACTACAGATGACCCGCCTAGCCCTGATTTCATAGGGAAGTCTGAGTGTAGATAAAGTTCAAAACCAAAATCTGGTCTTATCGTTTTTAGTAGTGATTGAATTAGCCCGAAAGGTCCTTGTTGATCCAGCGCGCCTGAAAGGTTTTCAGCCTGGAGGCTTGCACCAATATCTCGGGAATAAATAATAATTTTTTTATCATCCCGCAGACGCAAGGTAGCATGACTATAAATCGAAATAGTTGAATTTATAACTGCACCGGCTTGGTCAGTAAAATAGTGGGTTAAATCTGAACCGCCACCGCCAAAGCTAATCCGTACCGGCGACCTGGCGCGCGCATAAACTGGCTCTTCAGCTTGTATGGGCAAGTCTTCGCGGCTGATAATGCCAGCCAAGTGCCTGCTTTTGTCTATCAGTGGAATGAACTTGATCCGGCTATCCAGTTTCTTTAATAAAGTCTCCCGCGGCGCATCGTCTGCTGCCCACAAAAACTCCCCGTTGATAACGGCTGCTACCGGCTCCTCCAGTGATATACCGTCCAATAACTTACGCCGAATATCGCCGTCTGTAGCAAGGCCGATTACGGCGCCCGAGCGGTCTGTTGATAGAATAAAACCAAGGTGGTTGGCTTCAATCTTAATAAGGGCTTCGCGCAACGATGCGCTGCCAACTATCAGAAAATCATCTAGCTGCATAAGCCATCCTTACTGTCTGCCGCAACCCAACTGCAAAAGCGGAAGTAATCATCTGGCACGCCTATATCTATAAATTCGGTTTCCAGCAATACTGCTTTCAAGTGACCATCGCGAACCAGATTTGGCAATGTCTTCTGCTCCAAGGAAAAAGGCCGGTTATCCCAATCTTCAAAAGATTTAGCATTGAGTTGACATAACCCTGCATTAATCCATCCTAGCCGATTTCCTTGGCTCTTTTCCTCAAAGGATGTCACGATGAATTGGGTATCAAATCGGACGAGCCCATAGCGATCGACATCAGTCAATCGAACCACTGCCAATACGGGTGAATTTGCTTGACTAACCTGGGCGATGCCGGTCCCTAACCATGTATCTGCATTAGTGACCAAAAAATTCCCCATTATTTGCAATTTTTTGACAGCATAAGCGACTGCTCCGCCGGTACCCATTGGCGCAGGCTCAACAACCCAATCAACGACGCACTCATCAAGGATGCCGGTTTTACACTCCGGGAGTACGAAATGAATGATCAGGTCTGCTCTATGGTGTAATAAAAATACGAACTTTTT
>SXGS01683294.1_pt1 | contig 10900 bp, 4 predicted proteins | sample 3174681 | NCBI WGS metagenome assembly SXGS01 (sample SAMN11356861, study PRJNA531348) | freshwater metagenome | isolation source: freshwater sample F1-80 | place: China: Fuxian Lake, Yuxi | collected 2017-12-25 | reverse complement strand
CCCTCTCCCCCTCTCCCCCTCTCCCACTCAAGGACCGAACTCTTCAGCGTTCAAGACGCTCGCGGCGCTGATCGCAATCTACGTTCTCATCTTCACCGCCATGAACTGGCGGCTGTGGCACAACCTCCGCATTCCGCATGGGGACTCGGCGATGTACGAGGAGCATTTGTGGAATCTGTGGCATGGGAAAGGTTTTCGTAGCTACCTCGATCAAGGACTGTTTCTGGGCGAGCACATTCAAGTGATCCACCTGCTGCTGTTGCCGCTGCATCTGTTGTGGCCCTCGCACTTGCTGATGGAGTTGTGCGAATCAACCGCGCTGGCATTGGGCGCGATCCCCATTTTCCGCATGACACGTCGCTCGACCGGCAGTGACCGAGCGGCACTGCTGTTGTCGGCCGCGTACTTGCTGTATTTCCCGTTGCACTTTCTGGACATCGAAGTCGATCTGAAGACGTTTCGGCCGGAGAGCTTTTGCGTGCCGTTCTTCTTGTTTGCGTTCGATGCGTTGGAAGAGAAGCGGTTCCGTCGCGCGTTGATCTTGTTGGCGTTCGCGCTGTCGGCGAAGGAGGACTACTCGATCATCATTGCGCCCTTGGGCGTGTGGATCGCTGCGACGGCTTGGTGGCGTGCGCGAGCGTTCGGCGCGGGTCTCCCTGCGATTTCATCGTCCACCAAAGAAAAAGGAGACCTTCGGTCCAACCCAGCGGCGGGGTCAGAAGACCCGCGCCGAGCGCATTTGATTCTGGGACTTTGCCTCGCGGTGTTTGGGGTCGCTTATTTGCTGTTGGCGACTCGCGTGGTGATCCCCTGGTTTCGCAGCGGGGCTGAGCTGCACTACGTCAAATACTTCAGCAAGTTCGGCAACACGATGGGCGAGGTTGCCTGGAACATGCTGATGAATCCGAAGCTGTTGTTCGGCGAACTGCTGACCGGGAAGACGGTGCTCTACGCCTTGTCGATGTTGTTGCCCGTCGGGTTCGTCGCTCTGCTGTCTCCCGGACGATTGGCCGTCGGGCTGCCGTTGTTCGGGATCTTGTGCCTCAACGAATTGGCGGCCGATCCACGGCATCATTTTCATGCGCCGCTGGTCCCCGTCGTCTTCTGGGCCACGGCCGTCGGAGTCGGCAACGCGGGCAAAATTTTTCGATTCGCGGCCGCCGACTCATTCGCCCGCCAATTCGTCTGGGCCAGCGCGTTCGCCAGCGGATTGTTCCTCAGCCTCAGTCCCGCCGGGATCACCTTCTGGGATCCGTATGCTTCATTCTCGCTTTGGCGGCTGTACGCGCACGATTCTCGGTCGGATCACATCGCGAAGGTGTTGGAGAAGATCCCGCCGACGTCGCGAGTCGCCTCAACCGACTATGTGCATCCGCGACTGACGCATTACGAGCGGTCGTATGACTACAGCCATTATCGTCGCAAGATCGCCGGCTACGAAGAGAGCGTTCCTGGCGACACCGACTTCATCGTGATCGACACGCGGCATCCCTACAGCGAGATCAAGTCGCCGGAACAAGTTCGTGAACTGCGCACCGAACGCGATCGCTGGGTGTTGCTGCCGGATGACACGGAGGGGCACTTCATCGTTCTTAAGCGAGTGGCGGTGGCAAACAAGTAGTTCGGACGCCTCCGTCCGAACAGCCAGGACGTAGGCGTCCGGGCTACGGTCGCATCATGTCGACTGTCTTCAGCCGTCGCTCTTGCCATGCCGCGTCGTGAGTCAGTCCGAGTCGTTGATAGACCTGCAAGAGATTCCGATCTCGCTCGATCGGATCAAAGCCGATGCTCGAATGCAGCTTCCGCAGGCAGACCGGGCAGACGTGCATCGGGCGCGCGTCGTTCTCGTCGAGGTTGTTGCTGCCGTTCACGGCGCACGCGAAGAAGGTGCAGTGCGCGATGCCGAACATGTGGCAAATCTCGTGAGCCAACGTGTGGCAGCTTCTTCGCAGGATCAGCGTTTCGACATCCGGCGGATCGGGATCGTCGTAGAACGCCGGATCGAATCGCGCGAAGCTGAAGACTCCGGTTCGGTTTCTCAGCGAGGCTTGACCGAAGACATACGTTGGCGTTTGCGACGAATACAAATCGGTCAGCGTGATCCCCAGCAGGCAGTACGCATCGGGGGGAAGCTGCGGTTCCAGCATCTGTAAGACGTGCGTCGCGTACCATTGCGGACGATCGGTCCCTTCGCGAACGCGCGTCGTGATTTGGTCGGCCGGGATCGTCAGCGTCGGCAGCAGTTTGGTTTCGAGCGTGAAGTACGCCTCGGTGAACTCCCGCAGCTTTTCGAGCGACGGAGCACGTTCGACTGAGAAGTCGCTCAGCGGCAGCAGGTAGATCGTGTGCCGTTCGTGATTGGGTTTGTTCGGCTCTTCTTTAAGGAACTGCGCGAACGTTTGCCCTCCTTCAAAATACTTTGCTAGCCAGTCCCGTTTGCCTGGCGGTGGGATCGGAGCGAAATCTTGGCCGGGATCGAAGACGCGTTGCAGATTGGGACTCAGCGACCGGAGATCACCGATCGCCGCCAACCGTTCCTGAGCATTCGGCGGCCGGAATTGAATGGAATCCTCAGCCTCGGTGGGACGCGTCTGCCACCAGCGAAGACCGGCCGCTGCTAGTACGAGTCCGACCAAGCTGAGAATCAAAGCGCGTCGTCGCATGAAGTTTCTCGCAATCACTGAGTGCCCGTTTGCATTCGCGGTGAGTCTAAGGCGCGGGACGGCATTTTGTTCTCGATGTCGTCGAACTCTTGAGAATTCGGATTGAGTCAACACGACGGCGCACGGACCACGCGGGTCACGAATTCGTCAGTGCGATTCAGGTCGTGAACCAATGTTGCCACGGCGATCGACACGGCTTCGACCGTATTGTTTCGCCACGAAAGGTGTCGCATTTTTCTGTATTAAAAATGCTGAATTGTCAACGCCCTTGAGTGCTTCAATCATCCGCCACGAATCGCGGGCCTTACTTTTGCTTTTGTTGTTGGGAATGCCGGACGTGCTGTCTGCCAACAACTGTTACATACTCAAGGAGTCAGGTCATGCGTTGTCTATCTTGGTTGAGTTCGGTGAAAGATCGATTGGCAGTTGCGAAGCGGCAGCGGAGATCGGCTCGCCAACCACAAAACTTGAAGCCGCTGGAATCGCGAATGCTCCTGACGGTGACGGCTCTGGTAATCGGCTCGGAGTTGTCGGTCTTCGCCACAGCCGGAGACAGCATCTCTGTTCGAGAGAATCCATCGGCACCGGGCAGAGTTCAGGTTTTGGGGAACGGTGTGAATGTCGCGATTGTTTCCACCAACGCCAGTTCGCTGACGGCAATCAGTGTGAACGGCAGCGACTCGAATGATACGGTCGATCTCAGCGGCGTGACGGCCGCGGTCTTCAGTAATCCTTTGTTGAAAATCTCCGTGCAAGGGGGAGACGGCAATGATTCGATCATCGGCAGCCTCAGTGTCGCCAACAGTTTGATCGGTGGTGATGGAGCCGACACGCTCACCGGTGGTGCTCTGATCGATACGCTCGACGGTGCCAACGGCAATGATTCGATCAACGGTGGCGACGGCAATGATAGCATCCTCGGCCGTGACGGCGCAGATCGCATCAACGGTGATGGCGGCAATGACACGATTCTGGGTGGCGATGGAGCCGACATCGTCAACGGCGGCGACGGCGATGACTGCATTCTCGCGGGCAACGGAGCGGACTCCGTTTCCGGAGGTCTCGGCAGCGACTTCGTGAATGGCGAGTCAGGCAACGACACGATTCGCGGGGACGGCGGCGATGATTCCGTCTTGGGCGGGACCGAGAACGACTCGATCGATGGAGGTGACGGAAACGATACGATCGACGGACAGGACGGAAATGACACCGTTCAGGGGGGCGTGGGGACTGACAGTGTGCTCGGCGGTAGTGGGGCCGATTCGCTGCAAGGGGGCGACGGTGACGACACCCTCAATGGGCAAGCGGGCAACGACACCCTCGAAGGGGGACTCGGCAGTGACCTCCTGTTGGGCGGCAATGACAACGACACGATCTTTGATGACTTCCGCAATCTGAACAACAGCGGCAACGGCAATGACACGCTGCTTGGTCAGTCTGGTAACGACACTTTGATTGCCGCGAGCGGCTCCGATTCGTTGGATGGCGGAACCGGAAACGACTTGCTCGACACGAGGTCTTCGACGGTGTCGATCGCCAACTCCACACTGACCGAAGGAAATAGCGGTCTGACAAATATGGTGTTCACGGTCACGTTGTCGTCCGCGTCCAGCCTGCCGATCACGATGAATTACACGACCAGCTCCAATGGTACGAACGCAGGCGGGACTGCTGTCGGCGGCTCGGCAACCAATCCCAACGCCGATTATGTCAGCTCGTCGGGCCAACTGACTTTCAATCCTGGGCAACTCACCAAGACTTTCTCGGTGCCGATTGTCGGTGACACACGCGATGAATCGGACGCCGAGACGTTCTTCATCACGTTGTCGAATCTGTCCAATGCGCGAGCCGGCAATCTCGTCGCCGAGGGACGCATCTTCGATGGCGATGCGACACCTCCGCCGCCGGTCCTCGACATCTTTTTCGTGTTGGACGACACGGGAAGTTTTCAGGGAGCGCTGACATCGACCATTCGCCAAGCCATCACGATGATGATTGCTCAGCTTGGGGCTCTTTATCCCACCGGTGATCTCGCTTACGGCGTCGGGCGTTTCGAGGACTACAACGGCACTGGCGGCGGAGGCACCGATCATCCCTTTATTCTCAATCAACCGATCATCACCTCGGCCACGCCTCAGTTCGGCGCGGCGATCGATGCGGCCTTGCGGCGTTCTGCTCCGGAAGGCGGCGGAGATCTTCCGGAATCCATGCTGGAAGGTTTGTTCCAAGTCGCGACGGGACGAGGCTTCGACGGAAACAATGATGGCGACTTAGTGGATAGCGGTGCCGCTGGACTGGCCGCGACTCAGACAAACTCGAATGGCTCGGATGTGCCGGCCTACAGCACGTTCACTCCCGATCTCACGGGTGATCCGCGTGGGCCGATCTTACCTCCGACCGCTCCGGTTGCCGGCGCGACCGACGGTGTCGGGTTCCGCGCGGGAGCTCGGCACATCGTCATCGTCGCGACCGATGCCGGAACCGCCTATCAACCCGATGGAGCGACGATCTATACCGGAGTTGGCGGCGTGACCGTCTCCGCTGCGACATTGACCGCCGGTGGTCGCAATACAACGCCACAAGGGCGCGGTGCGTCGTTCCAAAACACGATCGACCAAATGATCGCCCAGAACATCGAAGTTGTCAGCCTTGGCAACGAGGTCTTTGGAGGTGCGGCACTTCGCGGAGAATTGACGGGGCTCGCTGCACTCACCGGCTCGGTGAATCGTTCGTCGTCGCCGCTGGAAAACAACATCACGCCGGGAGCCTCCGCCGATGATATTCAACCGGGGCAACCACTCTACTTCCGCATTGATCTGAATGATCCCAACGGCTTGGCGACCTCATTGGTCAACGGCATTGCCGGTGCCGCGGGTGATCCGCCACCAGCGCCACCTCCGCTGCCCCCGGCACTCGGAACGCAGAATGACACGCTCTTGGGTGGCGACGGAAACGACACCTTGCTGGCAGGTGAGACGAACGACCTCCTCAATGGCGACGCGGGCAACGACTCGATGGATGGTGGCGAAGGCGACGACATACTGCTCGGCGGTTCCGACGCGGACACGCTCAACGGCGGTAACGGAAACGACACGGTTGATGGCCAAGGGGGGAACGACTTGGCTAACGGCGGGGCAGGAGATGACAACCTCATCTGGAACGGAATCGGCGATGGCATCGACACGTTGACCAGCACCGCCGGTGCCGACACCGTGACGATCAATGGCACCTCGCTCGCCAACACGTTTGTCATTGGCAAGACCTCCGATAGCCTCATGCGAATTTCCGAGGGGACAGCGTCCATCGTCGTGTCGAACCTTGTCACGAACGTCGTGCTCAACACGGGCAATGGGAATGACACCGTCAGGATCAACGATCTCCGTGGCGTCTCCGCAGCCCTGGTGATCGTGAATGGCGATGGTGGCAACGATGTCATCAACGCCTCGACTGCCATTCCGGGCGGCATTCGCCTGAGGATGAACGGCGGCGATGGAAGTGACTCGATCACCGGAAGCCTTGGCAATGACACGATCGACGGAGGTGACGGCGATGATTCTCTGAATGGTGGGACGGGCAATGACACAATGATCGGTGGTGCCGGAAACGATCGGCTCAATGGCGGAGCCGGCAACGATCGTGAACTCGGTGGCGATGGGAACGACACTCTCTTGGGCAGCGACGGTAACGACATTCTCAATGGCGACGCAGGCAACGACTATCTGGATGGCGGCAACAACGACGATGTCTTGACCGGTGACGCCGACAGCGACTCGCTTATCGGTGGCAATGGCAATGATTCGCTCTCAGGGGGAACTGGCACCGACTCACTGACGGGCGGTCTCGGCAACGATACTTGCGACGGTGGACTCAACGACGACACCATCAGCGGCAATGACGGGGACGACAAAATCCGTGGCGGTGATGGCAACGATTCGATCACCGGCGATGCGGGGAACGATGAGCTCGCAGGCGGCGATGGCAACGACACGATTCTGGGTGGCGACGGCAACGATGGCCTCTCTGGCAGCGATGGTGCCGACGTGCTGAATGGCGGAGCCGGTAATGACTCGCTGCTCGGCGGGGATGGCAACGATTCGCTCACCGGCGGAGCTGGTAACGACCTGCTGCTTGGCCAAGACGGCGACGACCGCATCGACGGTCAAGGTGGTGCCGATACCATCGCCGGAGGCCAAGGGACCGACACGCTGATCGTCAACGGCGATCTGGTGAATGAGTCCTTCGTCATCACGACCGCGATTCTGGAAGCAATGGACGGCATCTGAACTCCACCGACGGATCGCAGGAGTTGTCCAACCAAGCCCGGCGTCACTGAAGACGCCGGGCTTGGTCTTTTTGGAGGGGCTCCGCCAGGGCTTGTTGACTCACGTGTCAAATTCGGCGAGGCCGCTAGCCGAAATGTTTATTGATCCTCAGACTGATATTCGCGTGAAGAGTTAATGCGGTTGTGAGCGGCACGGCGCTAGCCGCCGGTATTTCAGCTCGACCGGCGGCTAGCGCCGTGCCGCTCACTCTGGCGTTTGCGCGAATATCAATCTGAGGCTCAATAACCGCTACGCCATCGGCGTGCGCGCTCACGCCGATGGCGTTGAGGTTAATCTGGCGAACCTCTCATTCCAGCCCGTACGAGTTATAACTCGGCCGCCCGGACGTAGCCGTTCGGGATACACACAAAACTTATTCAAATGATCTCGACCATGAACGCACCGCTCCCCTCCACGACCAGTCGCGAGCTGCACTTCGAGAACGGCACCGCCATCGGCATCAGCAATCGTTGGCATCAGGGCCAATACTGCTCGATCCTGACGACCGCCGGGATCGTCGGCTGCGGCATCTACGATTTGAAAACGCCCGCCGAGTTCGGTCAGGCCATCGCCATCTGCAAAGGGACACCAGCGCACCCGCTGACCGAGCCGGAAGACTTGTTCGACTCGAAGATCGTCGGATGCACGCCGAAGGCGGAATCGTTCGGACTTCGAGTCGGCATGACGGGGCGCGAGGCGGTGGAATTGATGCTGAAGGCCGGTCAGTAGAGCAGTACCGCGACCGTCAGGGAGCGGCCCGCTTCATTCACGGCGCCGCTCCCTGATGGTCGCGGTACGGTGTCGAGAGCAGATCTATGATCCAGTTCCAATACCCCGAACTCTTCTTATTGGCGATTCCACTCGCGTTCGCGTATCGGCGCTGGGGGACCACGCGCGGCTTCACCGGCGTCTTGCGAATGACGCTACTTACACTCTTGCTGCTGGCGTTGACGGGGCCGCGTTGGAATCTGGGGGGCGAAGGAATCGACATCGTTGTGGTCGCGGATCGCTCGCGGTCGTTGCCGGCGAAGGCGGATGAGTCGATTCGGGCGTTGGTGCGCGATCTCGAAAAGAATCGGAAGAGCGGCGACCGGATCGGGCTGGTGACGTTCGGTAGCCGAGCGGAGGTCGAGCACACGCTGTCACGCAACAGTGAACTTGGCGCGTACACGCGAGACGTGTTGCCGGATGGTTCGGACTTGAACGACGCGATCGGGGCCGCGTTGAATTTGATTGAGCCGACTCGGCCGGGGCGTGTGCTGGTTATGTCGGACGGCGAGGCGAACGGAGCGTCGCCGTTGTCGGCGGCGCGGCGTGCTCGTGAAGTGGGAGTGCCGGTGGATTTCCGGCTGTTCGAGCGGAATCGAATTGGCGATCTGGCGATTGAGTCGCTGACTCTGCCCGGCACCGTCTCGCCGCGCGAGCCGTTTCAGTTCGCGGTCTGGGTTCATGCCAGCCGCGAGGCTCACGGAACCGTACGCGTGCTGCGTGATGGAACCGAGATCGCGAAGCTCGAACGGGATTTCGTGACCGGTCTGAACCGCGTGCTGTTTCGCGATCTGCTGGAAGAGGGCGGGATCACAAATTACTCGGCGGAGTTGTTGGTCGAGGGCGATCCACTGGAAGAGAACAATCGCGGTGCGGGAGTCGTGCGTGTCGAGACCGCTCCGTGCGTGTTGGTGCTGAACTCGGACGGGAAAGAAGACAACCTCGTGCGTGCGTTGCAGGCGGCGCGGTTGCCGGTCGATGTCGCGAGCAGCAAGTCGCACCCGCTGACGCAGGATTCGCTCGACAAGTACCGCGCGGCGATTGTTGAGAACGTACCGGCGGCGGACTTCGGGCGGCTGAAGATGGAGCGTTTGGCGCAATGGGTCGAAGACCTCGGCGGCGGACTGCTGGTGACAGGCGGCGAACGGAGCTTCGGTGTCGGCGGCTACTTCAAGAGTCCGCTGGATGACGTCTTGCCGGTCTCGATGGAGTTACGCGAGGAACATCGCAAGAACCGCGTCGCGATTGCCGTCGCGCTCGATCGGTCGGGCAGCATGTCGATGCCGGTGAAGGGGGGAAAGGTGAAGATGGACCTTGCCAATCTCGGGACTGCGGAGTGCATCCGGCTGCTGTCGGCTCAGGACAAGATCGCCGTCATCGCGGTCGATAGTTCGCCGCACGTAGTGCAGTCGCTGCGGAACGTCGATGACCCGGAAGCGATCGCCTCGCAAGTGCTGCGGATTCAAAGCATGGGAGGCGGGATCTTCGTTTACGAGGCGCTCGTCGCGGCCGGTAATGAACTGATGAAGGCCGGCGAGTACTCGACCCGGCACATCATTCTGTTTTCGGATGCACAAGACAGCGAAGAGCCGGGGAACTATGCGAGCCTGTTGAAGAAGTACTCCGAAGCGGGGATCACCGTGAGCGTGATCGGCCTCGGCACAGATCATGACGTGCATGCTCCGCTGCTGAAGGACATCGCGAAGCTGGGGGGCGGCAACATCATGTTCAGCGACGATCCGATTGAACTTCCTCGGCTCTTCACGCAGGACACGATGAGCATCGCTCGGAACACATTCATCAAGCACGACAAAGAGGTGCATCCGCCGGACGGCATTCACGGCAAGTTGCTCCCCGACGCACGGCTGATGGGAGAACTGGGCCGTGGGCCGTTCCCACCGACGATGGGCTACAACCTGAGCTATCTGAAGCCGGACGCGACCGGCGCGGTGATCTCGACCGACGAATACAACGCGCCGTGGCTGGCGTTCTGGTATCGCGGCTTGGGACGAGTCGCCGCGCTGTCGCTCGAAGTGGATGGCCCGCACTCCGGGCCGTTCAAAGATTGGGACAACTACGCCGACTTCCTGGTGACGCAGACTCGCTGGCTGCTCAACAGCGCGTCGCCGGATGACGTCTTCCTCACGATGCAGCAAGAGGGCCAAGAGGCAGTCGTCAACGTGGAACTCGATCCCGATCGAGGCGAGAAACATCGCTCCGCCGCGCCGACATTATTCGTTGTCCCTCCCGGCGACGAACGGACGCAGCCGTCGACTCCCGACTTTGTCTGGACCGGGCCGAACTCGTTGCAGGCACGGTTTCGATTGGAGCAAACCGGGACGTATCGCACGCTGGTCCGCTCGGCCGGCAAGAACTCGCGCGAGTTCGTGCGTGGTCCAACGGTCACTCTGCCGTACTCTCCAGAGTTCGCGCCGCGACAAGGCTTGCCCTCCGGCCGCGAACTGTTGAGCGATGTTGCCAAACTCTCGAACGGTCGCGAGCGAACGGACATCTTGTCCGTGCTCGCTGATCCGCCGCGCAGCGTGCAGACTCGCTCGCTGCTGCCGTGGCTGTTCGCGCTGAGTCTTGCTGTCATGATGTTGGAGATCGCCGGCCGCCGCCTGAGCTGGTGGGACTCGTTCCCGTGGTGGCGACGCGTGCAAGTCGCGACCGAAACTGTTGCCGAGGTCCAACACGCCCCCGCGCAAAGCCCGACTTGGTGGGAAAGCTTCCGCCCCGCCCGCGCTCGTCGCCGAGTCGCGCCCGCTCCCGTGGCCTCGGCTGCGCCAACGACCACGGCAACGACCAGCACGGCACCTCCAGCTCCCGCACCGAAACCAATCTCAGCCGGCGAACTGTTCGATCAAGCCAAACGCCGCGCATCGCACCGAATTAAGTAGGCGAGACGCTCACAATTGCGGTTCATCCGCCTGAAGCGGATTTTTCTGTCCCCATCTTTCTATTCAGAGAAAACAGGCTCTCCGCCATTCGTGTTGAAGACGAATTCGTGAGCCGCAAGGCGCTAGCCCACATTATTCATGCGTATCCAATGAAGCGGCCCGCGAGGGCGTAGAAGGTGTTGTGACATCAGCACTTCAACGCCGCAGGGAGGCCGGGCATGAGTTTACAGGGTGTGTTGCCGTTTGT
>SXGS01009014.1_pt1 | contig 10901 bp, 7 predicted proteins | sample 3174681 | NCBI WGS metagenome assembly SXGS01 (sample SAMN11356861, study PRJNA531348) | freshwater metagenome | isolation source: freshwater sample F1-80 | place: China: Fuxian Lake, Yuxi | collected 2017-12-25 | reverse complement strand
GGGGACTCGTTCCGCATTGAGCTCCAGCGAACAGTAGGCTTCAGGCCACGGAGCGCAGGTCCTCAGCCGTCTGCAGCACAGGGCTCCCGTTATGGGAGCGCGCTCTGCCGTACCGGAGGACGTAGTCCTGGTGTTTGGGCATGCGCTGAAGCCGCTGTTCGATATCGCTGCGGATGCCGCCCATAAAGACTGTCAACTCGGCCAGCCCCATCTTGTCGGCGACGGGGTGGTGGGCGAGTGGTGTGATGCCTTGGCCCATGAGCACTTGAACCCAGGAGTTTTCGGCGAAGAGTCCGTCGGCGGGTCTGAACACGCGGCCGGTCTGGCCGAAAAGTTCGATGCGATGCTTGAGTGTGTCCGGGACGGCCATGCTGCGAACATGCCGCCAGAACGCGGAGTCGTCGCGCTGGGTGACGTGGTAGTGCAGGATGATGAAGTCGCGGATGTCTGCCAGGTCGTGCGCAGTTTGGCGATTGAACTCGTGGACATCGACTGCCCGAATGGCGTCGGTTGGGAAAAGGCGCAGCAGCCGGATGGCCGCACGTTGGATCAGGTGGATGCTGGTGGATTCGAGGGGTTCGATGAAGCCGCTCGACAGGCCGACGGCGATGCAGTTGCGTTCCCACACGCGCTCCCGTTGACCGGGCTGGAACTTGATCACGCGGGGCTGAATGAGTGCTTCGCCTTCGACATGCCGCAGCAAGGTCTCTGGCGCATCCAGGTCGCTCAGCTCTTGGCTGCTGTAAACAAGACCGTTGCCCACCCGATGCTGAAGGGGGATGCGCCACTGCCAGCCAAATGGGTGCGCGATGGCGCGTGTGAAGGGCGGGGCGTCGCGCACGGTGGCGGTTTGAACCGCGACGGCGCGGTCGCAGGGCAGCCAATGGCTCCAGTCTTGGTAGGGAACGCCCAAGGTCTGGCCACTGAGCAAGGCGCGAAAGCCGGTGCAGTCGATGAAGAGATCGCCTTCGATTCGTGCACCGTTCTCCATGTGGAGTGCGGCGATGTCTCCGCTGGGCGCCTGCTCGACGCGGAAAATTTTTCCTTCCACGCGCTGCACGCCCGCGCCCTCGCTCATGCGGCGCAGGAAGCTTGCGTAGCGGCTGGCATCCAGGTGATAGGCGTAGTTCAGACCGCCCTCAGGCGAGTGGCCGAAGCGTTGAACTTCGCAGGCGCGGTGCTCCAAGCAGTAGTCGCCGTAGGGGCCTGCAATGCCGCGGCGCTGGGCGGCGAGCCAGAAGTGCTGAAAGTCGGCACTCCAGTGGTCTCTGCCGGTCTTGCCGAAGGAGTGGATGTAGTCCACGCCCGGTGAGTGCCAGCCTTCGAAGCGGATGCCCAGCTTGAAGGTGGCCTGGGTGGCCGCCATGAACTCGGTCTCATCAATGCCCAGCATCTCGTGGAAGAGATGGAGCGCCGGGATGGTCGCCTCCCCGACGCCGACGGTGCCGATCTCTTCGGACTCGACCAACTGGATGTCGATCTGACGCCCCATCAGTTTGCTCATCAGCGCGGCCACCATCCAGCCGGCCGTGCCGCCGCCTGCGATGACGACGCGACGGATGGCAGGGGTTTGGTCTTGCATGTTCACCTCAGCGTTTGAGCTTGTTCAGAAGGAGGGTGCGCAGGCGCCGCATGCCGACCTCATCCAGTGGCGCCAACATGCCCCGAGCGTGTGCCGGGATGTGGTCTGCCGCTTCGGGGCTTGCATCGAACACATAGTGGTCGAACAAGGCGCGCCAGGCGGCGCGCTCGGTAGGCGGAAGGTCGCGCATGGTGGCCAAGGCCATCCAGAGGGCCGCGGTGGGCGAGTCCGACCATGCGGGGCTGCTGCGCCACCAGTAGTTGATGAGCCCTCCGAGGGGGCCGGTGGCGTCGACTTGATGCCACCACTGACTGGGGATGTAGATCGCATCGCCAGGGCTCAGCTCGAAGCGCAGTGCGCGCGCTGCGGCATGGGCGAAACGGGGATATCGCTCAAGGTCGGGGCTGCGCGCGTCGACCAAGCTGATGGGCTGTCCGGCTGGCGTCAGCTCCATGGGGCCGACGTACAAGTCCGCCACGGCATCGGGCGGAAACAGCGTGAAGCTGCGTTGGCCGGCCACGCAAACCGCAAGATTGGAGGGCCAGTCTTGATGCGCTGGAACGCTGACGCGGTTGCCCAGCCACAGGCTGACCAGCGGTGGCTCCGGGGTCTGCAGATCCAGCGGGTGGTCTGCGGCAAAGCCTGGCAGGCAGGCATCGAGCGTGGTCGAGCCCATGTAAAGCGTGGGCGCGGCCGGGTGGTTCAGCAAGGCGGTGAGTTCGTCAAGCAGCTGGCCAAAGGGCAGGATGGCGCGCTCGAAGTTGAAGCCGTTGAAGTCGGGCGTGTAGGCAATGCGCCCGCGGGTCTCGGGTGCCATGCGGAAGAGGCCGATGGTGGCATCGCGCCAGTAGCTGCGCAGCAGCTCAATGGCCTGCACGTCGCTGGTGCGCGCGGCCTGAACCAAGGGCCAGTGCGTGGCGATGCCTTTGTAGAGCGCTGGGGTGTCGCCAGAGATTTGCATGTCAGGTGCTCGCACCGGCGGAGGGGACTTGCTCATGCGCAATCAGGTCCCGGAAGCGGGCCATGGAGGCCAGGGCCATGTGGATGGGCAGCAAGTGTCCGGCCTCGTGCAAGTCGGCCACCGCGCGACCGGGCAGCGCAGTCAATCTGTCCTCGTTGATGACGCTGAAGCCACCCACGCGGTGCAGGCTTCCATTGGGGCTAGGGATGTCGAGGGTCAAGGGTTCGAGCAGTTGGTGGCTCAGGAGCGCTTCGACAAAGGCCTGCATCCCTTGGAGTCCTTCGTGCAAGGCTTGAAGCACCGCCACGCGACGCTCCAGCACGGGGGAGGGGCTTCCGTGCGGCAAGAAAAGGGCTTCGCCCTGTTCCGCACCGAGCCTTGGGCTGTCGAGGTCAATGTGCACCACCCAGCGCTCGCCGTCGCGCCCCACCAGCAGCGGCTGCCGTTCCAGCGCCCAAGGCAAATGCCCCGCTTGCCAAGCTCCATCTGCGATGTAGCGGCTGTGCTCTTGCGTGAGCGCCAAGAGCGCCACGGCCTGCAGGCCAGCGCCTTCGTGGGCTTCTTTGAACACGATCGGGAAGCTGCCTTGCAGGGCCTGAAACTCGGCGGGCACCGTAGGTACCGCGCTGACTGCGTCGCCCCACTCGGCATTCAAGCGCACATCCAGGCGCAAGTCAGCGTGGTGGAGGTTGTCAAGAAGGGCAGGGCGCATGGAGAGTTCGGGGAAAGGGGCCCCGGGGCCAGCCGCGCACGAGCTGGACCCCGGACCCGAGGCGGTCGTCGCCTTAGAACGCGTAGCGGGCGCCGATGATGTAGCGGCGTCCGGTCTGCGTGATGAACTGCGTCTGACCGGCCCGGCCTTTGATCACCTGCAGGCCGTCGTTCAAGTTGATGCCTTCGAACTGCAGGCTCAGGTTCTTGTTGAACCTGTAGCCGGCGCTGAGGTCCCACTGGCCATAGGCCTGGGTGTAGCTCGGACCCGCGGAACCAAAGACGTCGGCGTTCAGGCTGCTGAGGAAGGTGTCGCGCCAGTTGTAGGCCACGCGGACGCTGTAGGTCTCGTCCTCGTAGAAGCCGATGAAGTTGGCCGAGTCGCTCACGCCCAGCAGAGCGTTCTGGCTGGTGAGGTTCTTGTTGTCGTATTCGAGCCCAGAGCGCACGCGGGTGTAGTTCGCCGCAACGCCGAAGCCGCTCCTGCCAAAGGCATGCTGAATGTTGAGCTCCAAGCCCTTGATCTTGTCGCTGCGCTCATTGACCGGCACGCTGATGTTGAAGGTGGCGGCCGGATCGCCCGGTTGGCCCGCGATGGTTCCGAGCGGGTTGCCGCCGCCGTCAAACCCGGTGCGAACGACCCCTCGCGTGCCGTTGTACTTGTTCAGGATGAAGGTGCGGATGCACGCGGCGTCCTTGGTGGGGCAACTGGCTGAGACGGCTTCGTTGTACAGCGGGCCGCCAATCGGGGTGGTCAGGTTGAAAGGCGTTGACTTGATGGTGCTGTTGCCGATGAAGTTCTTGATGCTCTTGTGGAACAGGCCCAGCGCGGCATAGCTGCCTTTGGCGTAGTAGTACTCGGCCGAGAAGTCGAGATTGCGCGACTTGAGGGGCTTGAGTGCCGGGTTGCCCTGCGAGCCGGAGCCGCCGTCAACGCGGAAGTCCGAGAGGGTTTGCCCGCCTTGGATCGCGCCCCAGCCCGGGCGCCCGATCGTCTCGCCCACGCTGGCCCGCAGCTTGATGCTGTCGGTCAGGTCGGCCTCCCAGTCCAGGCTGGGCAAGACGTGCTTGTACTTGCCGCTCAGCGAGGTGAAGCCCGGCGTGGAGCGCTGGATGGCAAATTCGTTGGCCGCCACCCACTGGATGCCGGTGATGGTCGGAACCAGTGCCTGCGAGTCCACTTTGGTTGATTCGTAGCGCAGACCGATTGCGCTGGTCATGGGCACACCGAAGTTCCAGTCCTTCACGTACTGCACAAAGGCGCTGGCCGACTTTTCCTGCGTGCGGCGGTCGTCGGTGAACTCTTCCAGTGCCTTGAACCAGCGGTCGGATCCGTCGGCCTTGACCGCGGCGTCACGGACGGCTTGGAAGTCCCACAGGTAGAAGTCGTTGAACAGGTTGCCGCCCTTGGCGTTGCCGAAGGAGTGCGCGAAGAAGGGCTGCAGCTTGGCGGGCTTCCAAAGGGCGTCGTCGTAGGCGGCGGGCGAGTTGTGACCGCCCCAGTCATCCTGCTGGTTGTTAACGAAAGCGGTGCGGTTGTTCACCTTGCTGAGCCCGACGCCGAAATCGAGGTTGCTCGATTCGTCCAGGTTCCACTTGCCCTTGAATTGCGCTTGGTCGACCACGTTCCGCATGTAGCTGTTGCGGAACGAGGAGCCAGTGACCTGCATGAGCTTGGCGCCATCGGCTGGGTTGCCTGCGATGGTGATGCTGGCCACTGGGAAGTCGGCCGAGAAGTCGGCCGTGACGCTGGCCCGGTTTTGCATCGACGCGCCGAGCGTCGAATTGCTGCCGAAGGGGCTGTCTTTGCCCGAGGTGGCGGTGGAGTGGTGCGCGTCGAACTCCAGCGTCAGGTTTTCGCTGGCTTTCCATTCCACGTTCAAGCCGGTGGATTGGTTCTTGTTCTTGGTGCCGTAGATGCTGCCTGCCATGGCGACGTCAGCGGGGCTGGTGTAGTTCTCGGTGTATCTGGTGGGCAGCGCGATCGGGCCATTGGTCCAGCTCGAAGACGAAGGGCCGAAGTTGAACCAGGCGGACATCTCGTGGCGCTTGGTGTGAACCTTGTTCTCGGAGTAGGTGTTGTCAACAGTGGCGGTGAGGCCCTTCATCGGGCGGAACTGCAGCACCAGTTGGCCATTGGTTCTTGTGCGCTCGAAGGCGTTGAGGCTGTAGCGCAGTTCTTGCGGAATGACGTACAGGTCGCCGGGCTTGGGGCGGTTGGTGATGTTCTCGGCGCCAGGCTGCCCAGGCAGCGGAATCGTGCCCCAGTTTTGCTCGTCACCCCTGAAGGTGCGCCAGCCCGCGTCGATGGCCGCTTGGTTGAAGCCGCCTGTGCGTTTCTGGTGAGAGGCCGAAAGCGCAATGCCGAAGGTGCCATCAGCGAAGACGCTGCTGTAGATGCCGGAGATCTCGGGCGTGTACTGCGAGCCCTTGCTCATGTCCGGCAAGCGCTTGTTGGATTCGTCGCTGACCATCTTGACGCCGACGTTCGCCAGGCTGCGGCGTGCATCCAGCGGGCGAGCCGTCTTGATGTTGATCGTGGCGCCAATGCCGCCTGTGGGCGAGGCGGCGCGGCTGGTCTTGAAGACCTCGACGGCAGAGACGCTCTCGGATGCCAAATTCGCGAAGTCAAAGGCGCGCGAGTTGGAGGCAGAAGTGGCGCTGATGCTGGAGGCCGGCATTTGCCGGCCATTGAGCAGCACCAAGTTGAAGTCAGGGCCGACCCCCCGCACCGTCACCCGTGAGCCTTCGCCGTTGCTGCGGTCGATCGAGACGCCAGCGATGCGCTGCATCGACTCGGCCAAGTTGGTGTCCGGGAACTTGCCGATGTCCTCGGCAACGATGCCGTCGACCAAACCCTGGGCCTTGCGCTTCAGGTTCAGGGACGAGTCCAGGGACTGGCGGATGCCCGTGATGACCACGGTGTCGAGCTTTGGCGCTTCCTGTTGCTGCTGGGCCAACACGCCGCTGGCACAAACGGCCAGCGCGCAGGCGGCGATGGGCTTGAGTGCGAAGAGCGGACGCGGGCGCGGGCATTGGGTCGGGTTGTGTTTCATGAGTCTCCTCGGTGAACGTGGTGGTTCGGTTCAATAACAGGGGACCTGGCCACGCCAATTGGGCCAAGGGAAGCGGAAATGCCAAGCGCGGCCGGTGCAACGTTTGAGCAGCGCGGCGAAGCGGGCTTGCTGCGGCTGACAACGTTGTCTCTTGAGGCTGTGCTTTGGTGCTTGGGGTACATCGCTGAAACAGCGGCCTGAGGGGTTTGAGGGCGAATTGGGTTGCGTTTGGAGCTTGGATCGACGTGCGGTGGCTTGAACCGATCCAGCAAGCGCAAGTCGAACATGGAGCCAGCGAACCTTTTGCGACAAGGCCCATCAAGCTCGCGCTTGACGCCGCCCATTCGCCGTCCGCAGCCTGCATTTGTGCAGAACTCGCGACGCTGTCCAATCGTGGCGAACAACAATTGACAGCGTTGTCTTTCGTGTGCAATATCGCGTGGCTTCAGAGCCAAACCGGGTGCGATGCCTCTGTGAAGCAGGGGGCTTCTGCATTGCTTACCGCTATAAACAGGCCTCCCAGCCCAGGTTGGGACTCTCCATTCAATCTGTCGTGTGCTGCGCCCCGCTAGCGGGGTTTCATGCCCCGCCAATCCCTCGGCCCCTTGTGGGGCAAGGCACACAATCTCGACATGGCTACCCGCTCCAAAGACAACTCCGTGCCCACCATCGTGGATGTGGCGCGCATGGCCGGGGTCTCGATCAAGACCGTGTCTCGCGTTGTCAACGTGGAGGCAGGGGTGCATGAAGAAACCAGGGTGCGAGTGCAAGAGGCCGTCCAGCGGCTGAACTACCGCCCCAAGCTCAGTGCGCGCAGTTTGGCGGGGGCGCGCAGCTTCTTGATTGGCCTGTTTTATTACGACCCTCAGGCCTCCTACGCCGGCAATGTGCAGCGCGGCGCGACGCGGGCTTGCCGGGCGGCCGGTTATCACCTCTTGGTGGAATCGCTGGATCGGGAAGCCCAAGACATCAACGACCAAGTGCAACGAAGCTTGGTCGCCCTGCGGCCGGACGGCGTGATCCTGACGCCGCCGCTGTGCGACAACGAAGACGTGCTCGCTACCTTGGCGGCAAGCAACACGCCCGTGGTGCGGCTGTCGCCCCGTGACTACCGGGGCGTGCACGTGCGCATTGACGACCGCTTGGCAGCGGAGGAGTTGACCCGGCTGTTGATTGGGCTTGGGCACGAGCGAATCGGGTTTTTGGGTGGGCCTGAAGACCAAATCGCCAGCGAGCGCCGCTACGACGGCTTCGTGTCCGCATTGGGGGCCGCGCGCCTCAAGCCCTCTTGGGTCGGTCAAGGTGACTTCACGTTCGATACCGGCGTTCAAGCCGCGCACCAACTGCACGGGCTCGCGGAGCGCCCGACCGCCGTGTTCGCCGCCAACGACTACATGGCACTGGGCTTGATTGCCGGCGCTGAAAGCCTGGGTTTGAGCATTCCGGGCGATCTGTCGGTGGTGGGTTTTGACGATGCGCCGGCGGCCACCCTGGTCTGGCCCTCGCTGACCACCGTGCGCCAGCCCTTGGAGCAGATGGCGGAGCTGGCCGTGCAGTTGCTGCTTGCGCCCACCGGCCAAGCGGTCTCCTGCGTGCTGCCGCACGAGATTCAGGTGCGTGCCTCCACGGCCACCTGGCGCCCCAAACCGCCGCCCAGGGCCTGACCCGCCTGCCAGGGTTCTCCCGAGTTGTCGCCAAAATGACAGCGCTGTCAGAATCGCCTCACAGAAATGACAACGTTTTCCAATCGCATGCCTTCGCAACACTTCAACCGACGAGCCCAGCGCGGTTTGGCGCCCCAAACTGGGCCGTTGGGGGTGGGGGCGCGGTGGGGCCAGGCTGGTTTATCTGGCTTTACGGCGCTGGGGCAGTTGGCCATCGCCTTCAGTCGCCAAGCTGCCGGTGTGTTGGCGTTGTTGACCCTGGGCATGGCCCAGGGCGTTCTGGCCGGAGCGAACGCAAGCTGCGCCGCTCTTGAGCCCTTTGGTGCCGCCAGAGGCTTGGCCACGGCGGCGACGGTTGAAGGCGAGGGTGGCGTGGGTCTAGACGGGGACCGCCACCCTTTGCCGGCATCGGACCCCGGCCCAGCTCACCGCGAGCGTTCGCGCCGCGTGGGTCGGGGTCCGCGCTTTTTGGCGCGTGCTCGCCGCCAAACCCCGTCGCGCTTCAGCCAGGGCCGCCGCAACGCCTTGGTGGCCTTGGCTGCTGCCCCTTGCTTGCCGGTTCAGGCGAGCAAGCTGCTGAACGTCACCAGCTTCCCTGACCTCGACCGCAGTGCCAAGGCGGCGCAAGGGGAATGGAACCGGCGGAACCCCCAGACGCCGATGAAGCTGGTGTCGAGAAGCTATCCCGACCACCACACCGCCATGAGTGCCTCGCTGGCCACTCGGGCCGGATTGCCCGACGTGATGGCGCTGGACCTGCGCTTCATAGGCCAGTTCACTGCCGGGGGCGGCTTGATGAACCTGGCGGAGCTGGCTGCCGCAGATGGAACCGATCTGAGCCGGGTTCCCGCGTTCTCACTGGCCCAGGCCAGAACCCACCGAGGTGAACTCATCGCCATGCCGACCGACATCGGCCCGGGCAGCCTGATGTACCGGCAAGACCTTTTGCAGCGCGCGGGCCTCCAGGAGCGCGACCTGCTGCACTCTTGGCCGGAGTTCTTGCGCGCTGGATTGGTCATCAAGCGCGCCACGGGTGCGAGTTTGCTGAGCAGCGCCGGCGACCTGCTGGACATCGTGCTGCGCTCCGGCCTGCGTGATGGCGACGGGCTGTACTTCGATCGTGACGGTCGGCCTGTTGTGGACAGTGAGCGCTTTGCACGGGCTTTCGAGCTGGGTCTGCAGGCGCGCCGATCCGGCTTGGATCTCTCTCTTTCGGCCTGGAGCAATGAATGGGCGGCCGCGTTTCGTCAAGGCAAGGTGGCCACCCAAATGATGGGCTGCTGGCTGGCCGGGCACCTGAAAAACTGGTTGGCGCCAGCGCAGGCAGGCCTTTGGCGGGCCGCGCCTTTGCCAGGCGGTACGGTGGCCAGCTACGGAGGCAGCTTCTACGCCATTCCCAAAGGCGCCGCCAACCCGCAAGCGGCCTGGGCCTTCGTTCGGCAGATGGTCTTTGAACCGGCCACGCAGTTGCAGTCTCTCAGCGTGATCGACGCCTTCCCCGCGCTCCTTGAACTGCACCAACACCCCGTGATGGACGAGCCCATGCCCTACCTGGGCGGGCAACGTGCACGGCAGCTTTGGCGTGATGTCGCTAGCAAAGTGCCCGCCACGCCGGTCAACAAATTCGACTCGCTGGCCACTCGCGTCATGCGCGATGCCTTCGAGCAAGTCTTGACGCAAGGTCGCCCCATCCCTGCCGTGCTGCGCGAGGCCAACTCCTTGATCCGACGCCGAGCCCGCCGATGACGCTATCCCGACGCTGGCTGCCCTACTTGTTTGTGGCGCCCTTCTTTTTGCTCTTCTTGGTGTTCGGCGGCTTCCCTTTGCTGTTCTCGTTGTGGCTTTCGTTCCACCAGTGGGAACCCAGCGAAGGCTTGGGAGCGATGCGCTGGGTGGGCCTCGAGAACTACGCGTACGGCTTGACCGACCCCTGGCTGCTGGATGCCCTCTACAACACAGTCTGGTTGGCGCTGGCCGGTGGGCTTCCCCAGCACTTGGTGGCCCTGCCGCTGGCCTACTTGATCCACCGGCGCGTGCGCCGCGGGCGCGACTTGGTGCTGGGCGCTTACTTTGTGCCTTACATCAGCAGCAGCGTGGCCATCGCCGTCATCTTCGCTACTCTGTACTCGCGGGACTACGGCCTCATCAACGCCGTCCTGGCCGAGCTGACGCGACTGCCGTTCATCGGCGCCTGGTTGCCCGTTCAGCCCGATTGGTTGGGCGACGCGGCCTACACCAAGCCGGCGGTGGCCTTCGTGGTGTTCTGGCGCTACTTGGGCTGGAACTTGGTGCTCTACCTGACGGCCATGCAAACGCTGGACAACGATTTGTTCGAAGCCGCCACTTTGGATGGCGCCAGCCCCTGGCGGCAGTTCTTCAGTTTGGCGCTGCCCTTGCTCAAGCCGATGATCTTCTTTGCCATCACGCTGAGCTTGATTGGTTCCTTGCAGCTGTTCGAAGAACCTTTCATCTTGGTCGACAGCGAGAAGGGGGTGGCCCGTTCGGTGATGACGGCGGCCATCTTCACGTACCAAACGGCCTTTGTGGATGGCGACTACGGCACCGCCTCGGCGGTGGCCTGGGCCCTCTTTGCGCTGATCGCGCTGCTCACGTGGCTGAACGCCCGCCTGTTCTCGCGAGGCAGCCATGCGTGAGATCAAGCCACTGCGCTGGGGCTGGTTGCCCTTGCTCGCGGGTGCGGTGCTGATGCTCGCGCCCTTCTGGTTCACCTTTGTCTTTGCCACCCACCAACGCTCCGCCATCTTCAACATCCCGCCGCCTTTGTGGTTTGGAGAGAACGCGGCCGAAAACCTGCAACTGCTGGTGGAGCGTTTGCCCTTCTGGCGCAACCTGGCGATATCGGTCTATGTGGCGCTTGCCACCACGGCCTTGAACTTGCTGTTCTGCTCCATGGCCGGCTATGCGTT